>Ga0307416_100002695_pt1 | contig 10288 bp, 7 predicted proteins | sample DK1Cmetagenome_2_FD_203821 | JGI IMG/M metagenome (GOLD analysis project Ga0307416, IMG submission 203821) | Maize rhizosphere microbial communities from greenhouse at UC Davis, California, United States - DK15-C-3 | ecosystem: Host-associated > Plants > Roots > Rhizosphere > Soil | place: USA...
TAGGCCGGCTTGAGGGAGAAGTCGCGCCGCAGCAGCCCGAAGTGCTGCTCGGGGTCGCGCCCGCGGGCATCCGGCTTCTCGTCGAGCAGCTCGTAGGCGTAGGTGCGCCGGACGCCGGACTCGAAGTGCTGCAGGAAAGTGCGCGTCAGGTACACGGCCGCGGCCTGCTCTGAGACCCCCGGCTGCTGGTCGGCCGGGCCGCGCATCGCGTTGTGGAAGCCCGCCTCCGTGGCCCAGACCGGCTTGCGGCCGGAGACGGTACTGCCGCGGGCGAGCTCGGCGCGCACCTGCCTCGAGTCGGGGGACAGGCCGTACGTGTAGGGATGGATGTTGCCGACGTCGAGGTAGGCGCGCTGGTCGCCCACCCGGCTGGCGCCCTGGACCGTCCCGAACGCGGGGCCGACCACGGGCAGCTTGCGCAGCGCCGGGTTGCGCTTGACCTTGCGATAGAGGTCGCGGCTGTAGCGCGTGAGCCACGAGGCCCACCCACGGGTGGTGCCGTTGAAGTGGTCGACCTCGTTCGGCTGCTCGAGCGCCTCGGTCGCGTGGCGCAGCCGGCCGCCCGCGACGCTCAGCAGCTCGTCGAGCGTGCCGGCCGGGTTGCCGGGCTTGCCGACGATGAAGTCGAAGCGCATGCCGTGCGCGGTGGCCAGGTCGATCGCCTGGAAGTAGCGCTCGTTCCAGTCGTGCCAGGCGGGCGAGGGGTTGCCGTACAGCCCGTCGCGCAGGTGGCGGACGCCCAGCTCGTCCAGCTTCGCGACCACGCGCGGCCAGTTCCCGTACGCGGTGTCGTAGTAGACGCTGTGGGTGACCACGCCGACCGAGTCGCGGAATGCCGCCGCGCTGCTCGGCTTTTCGGCGTGGGCGCTCGCGGCCGGCCCGACCGCCAGCATGCAGGCCCCAGCCACGAGCAGCCTGGCAAGGACTGCACGCATGTTTTTCCCCATCGGCTGGTGGTTCCGGAACTTGTGCCCCTGGAAGCCGATCCGGACAGACGTACGATGCCGGCGTGCCCGGTATCGCACTGGTTCACGACTACCTGCTCGTGCTACGTGGCGCGGAGCGCACCTTCGCGGCGATGACCGACGTCTGGCCGGAGGCGCCGATCTTCACGCTGCTCTACGACGAGGCGGGTACCCAGGGCCGGTTTATGGGCCGTTCGGTGACGACCTCCCCGCTGCAGCGCCTCGGTGCCAGCCAGGACGGCTTCCGGGCGATGCTGCCGCTGTTCCCGACCGCCGTGAGGCGCCTCGACCTGGGCGGCTTCGATTGCGTGGTGTCGAGCAGCAGCGCGTTCGCGCACGGCGTGCGCCCGGCCGCCGGCGCGAAGCACCTGTGCTACTGCTACTCGCCGTTCCGGTACGCCTGGCACGAGCGCGCGCGGGCCCTGTCCGAGGTGCCCGCGCCGGTGCGGCCGATGCTGGACCTCGCGCTGCGCCGCCACCGCAGGTTCGACCGCCGCGCCCTGCGCACCGTGGACCGCTTCCTGGCCACCGGCGAGATCGCGCGTGAGCGCATCCGCCGCTACTGGGGGCGCGACGCCGAGGTGCTGCACCCGCCCGTCGAGGTCGAGCGCTTCTCGATCGGGCAGCCGGGTGACCACGTCCTGTTCGTCGCCGAGCTGGTACGCCACAAGCGCCCCGGGGTGGCAATCGAGGCGGCGATCGCGGCCGGCCGCAAGATCAAGGTCGTGGGCACCGGGCCGGAGCTCCAGCGCCTGCGGGACCGCTACGGCAGCCAGGCCGAGTTCCTCGGCCGCGTGGACGACGCGCAGCTTGCGCGCCTCTACTCCGAGGCCGCCGCGCTGGTCGTGCCCAACGTCGAGGAGTTCGGCATCGCCGCGGTCGAGGCGCAGGCCGCGGGGAGGCCGGTCGTGGCAATCGACGCCGGCGGGGTGCGCGAGACCGTGATCGGTGACCAGACCGGGGTGCTCGTCCCGGACGGCGACCCCGGGGCGCTGGCCAGCGCCCTGCGCGGCGACCTGACGCGGTTCGACCCGCGCGAGATCCAGGCGCACGCGCAGCGCTTCCGGCCCGAGGCCTTCCGCATCCGTCTGCGCGAGATCGTGGACGAGCTGCGGGCTAGCGCCGCTTCGCGCTGACGCAGGTGCGCACCCAGGACGCCTTGCCGTGCCGCCAGCGCGCCCGCATGTGCCGGCGCTTGACCTTGTGCCCCTTGGCGCGGCTGGCGCTGGCGCAGCAGCGCGCCCGCTTGCGGATCGAGAGCGCGGAGGCGCAGCCGCGCGGCGACTTCGACGCCTTGCGGTCGTCGCCGCCGCCCGCCTGAGCGCCGGGCGGGGTCAGCCTCAGCACCACCGGACCGCCGGCGACGTCCACCGGGATCCGCGACGGGTCGGCCCAGCGCTGCTGCTCGGCGTCGGAGAGGACCGGGTCGAAGCGCTGCGCCAACGCGATCCGGTCGCCGAGCACCACGTCGATGCGGTCGGGCGCGGGGGACAGGTCCACGCGCCGGCTCGCGTCCCAGACGCTGACGCCGCGCCAGAGCACGAGCGAGTAGGAGCCATCCGCGGAGCGCAGCAGGAGCTGTCGGACGTCCGGTGGGGCGCTCTCGAGGCCGAGGCGCAGCCCGCCCGGCGACGCCACCGGCGCCGAGTCTCCGTCGACCGCGTTCAGCAAGTTGCGCACCGCGAGGAAGGACGGCTTGCGCGACAGGTCCGTCCGCAGCAGCCCGAAGCGGTTCTCGGAGAGCGGCATGCCGGCCGGCCTCGACGCGTCGTTCCAGGGGTCGGCCAGCTGGAAGAAGTAGGTGCGCTCGACGCCGCCGCGGAAGCCCTCGAGCACCAGCCGGGGCGAGTAGAAGGCGGCCGCTCGCTCAGAGGCGGGCAGGTTGCCGCCCGTGGAGGCGAGGTCGCTGTGGTAGCCGGACTCGGTGGCCACGAGCGGCTTGAAACCCGTCGCCCCGGCGGCCTGTGCCCGCAGGACGTCGAGGTCGTGGTAGGGCTGGAAGGCGCTCGGGTAGGGATGGAAGTTGCCCTTGTCCGCCCAGGCCGTCATGTCGCCGAGCTGGTTGGTCGTGGCGGGCCAGCCGACCGCCGGCGAGAGCACCGGTATGTGCGCCAGCGCCGGGTCGCCGTTGACGCGGGCGTAGAGGCGCTGCTGGTACTCACGCGCGTGCTGGATCCACTGCGGGTCGCCCGTGAGGTTAGGCTCGTTGGGCGCCTCGATCGAGATCACCGCGCCCCGGACCTTGTCCCGGATCCCGTTCAGCGTCGCGTTCATCTGAGCGTCGCCACCCGCCAGCGTGCCGACGATGATGTTGGCCTTGATGCCCAGGGCGGACAGCTGGTTGAGGCGAGTGACGTTGTAGCTGCAGGTGGGGCAGAGGCCGTCGCGGATGTAGCGCACGCCGAGCTCGCGCAGGCGCGACTGCACGGTGGGGAAGTCCCCATAGGCGGTGTCGATCCATGCGAGGAAGAGGTTGACGCCCACGGAGTCGCCTAGGGCGCGCGAGGGCTGGGCGGCGACGAACGGCTGGGCCTGCGAGTCCGCTCGGGCGGGGGTCGCGGCTCCGGCGGCGAATGCCACGGCCAGGACGGCGAGAACGAGTGATTTACGACTGGCGGCTACTAGACGCAATGCGATCGCAGGAGTGTTGCCGCTGGGGTGCGTGGGGAACCTCGAACATCCGTCCAGCGCACCGGACTGCGGCGTCGGGCCTCTTCAGGATGCAAGATTGCGACCAGTGACGCGCCGCACGATCCTCGCGCTGGCCGCTGCCGTGGTCGTCGTCGCCGTCACGGCGGCCGTCCTGGCGCTCACCGGCGAGGAGCCCGCGCCGCCGCCGCAGCTCTCCGGCGAGCGCTCGGCCGCACGGCTGGTCGACTCGATCGGCGTCAACGTCCACTTCAACTTCCTCGACACCGCCTACGCCCGCCAGGTGGAGGTGATCGACCGCCTGCGCGACCTCGGCATCCGCCACCTGCGCGACGGGCAGCCGCTCGCCGGCCAGGCGATCGAGACCGTGATGCCGGCCGCCGCCCGCCAGGGCATGCGGATGACTCTGATCACCGACGTGGCGCGCGATCCGGCCCCGGACGTCGAGCAGTCGGTGCGGGTGCTGGGCGACCGGATCGCGGCCTTCGAGGCGCCCAACGAGCTCGACCTCAGCGGCGACCCGGGCTGGGTGGGGAAGCTGACCGCCTACATGCCGGCGCTGGACGCCGCCGTGCGCAAGCTGGCCCCCGGCGTTGCATTGCTCGGTCCCAGCCTGGTCGAGAGCTCCAGCAGAATCGAGCTGCCCGAGAACCTGCCGGGCCTGTTCAATGACCACCCCTACCCGCTCGGCGAGCCGCCCGAGCCCGCCCTCGGCGATGGCGTGCGCGAGGCGCGGCCGGCCGAGAAGCGCAAGGGCATGTACTTCACGGAGACCGGCTACCACAACGCGTACGCGGCCACGACCGGGCAGCCGCCGGTGTCCGAGGAGGCCGCCGCCGTCTACCTGCCGCGGGCGCTGGTGGCGGCCTTCGGCGCCGGCGTGCGCCGCACGTTCGTGTACGAGCTGCTCGACGAGAAGCCCGACCCCGGCCTCCACGATCCCGAGCAGCACTTCGGCCTGCTGCGCAACGACCTGTCGCCGAAGCCGGCGTTCACGGCGATCAAGACGCTAATCGCGGCGGTGCGGGCGTCCCCGGGCTCGGGGTCCGGCGTGCTGCCGTGGGACCTGCGCGCGCCGGAGGACGCGGACGTGCAGCACGTGGTGCTGGCCCGCCGCGACGGCTCGCGCGCGATCGCGATCTGGCGCCCGGTCTCCGTCTGGGACACCGACGAGCGACGGGCGGTCGACCCCGGCAGCGTCGCGATCGAGCTGCTGTGGGGGCGGACCGCCAGCGACGTGACCGTCTGGCGGCCGAGCGTCTCGGAGCAGCCCGTGCTGCGCCGCGCGCAGGCGCGGCGCCTGAAGCTCGACCTCGCCGGCGACCTCGTCCTGGTCAGCTTCCGTTGACGGGCTGGCATACGGTGTGACGATGCTGCGGCGGCTGCTCGCCCGCGGGCTCGTGCGCGCGGGCATCGTCACCTACGTCTTCTCGGCGCTGACGCTGGTGGCGAATCTCGTGACCGGGATCGTGAGCGCCCGCGCGCTCGGTCCGAGCGGCCGCGGCGTGTTCGTCGCGCTCACCACGGTCAGCCAGCTGGCCGGCTTGCTGTTCGCCCTGGGGGTGGCCAACAGCCTCAGCTACTACATCGCGCGGCACCCCGAGGACGGTCCGCGGCTGCTGACCACGTGGACGGCGATGCTCGTGCCGCTCACGGCGGTGGCGATCGCGATCAGCGAGCTGCTGCTGCCCACGATCTTCAGTGGCGACCAGCAGGCGATCGACCTCGGCCGCTGGTTCATGCTCTCGATCGTCCTGGTAGTCGGGCTCGAGCTGAACTACGGGCTGCTCTTGGGCATGCACGACTTCCTGGTCTACAACGTGCTGCGCTTCGCCCAGGCGGCGCTGATCGCGGCCGTGTTCGTCGTGCTCTGGGTCGCCGACGAGATGACCGTGGAGAACGCCCTGATCGCGGCGATCGTCGGGTCCACGGCCGCGATGGCCGCCGGTCTCGCGCGGAGCGTCGTGCGCGTGGGGGTGGGCCGGCTCGACCCGAGGTTGGGAGCCGCGTCGCTCTGGTACGGGGTCCGCGGCCAGGGGTCGACGGTGGCGACCAACGTGACGGCGCGCCTGGACGTGGCCATGCTGCCCGCGTTCGTCACGAACGCCAACGTCGGGCTCTACTCGGTGGCGGCCAACCTGTCGCTGATCGTCCACCAGCTGTCCAACACGTTCGCGGGCCTGGTGCTGCCGGCCGCGGCGAGCGACCCCGAGCGCGGCCGGATCAAGGTGATCGGCTCGCTGTGGGCCTCGCTGGTGGTCGCCGGCGCCCTAGCGGCGGTGTTGGCGCTGTTCGCCCGGCCGCTGATCGGCCTCGTCTACGGCGACTCCTTCCGCGACGCCGCCGAGCCGCTGCTGCTACTGCTGCCCGGCGTGGTGCTGTTCGCGGGGTCCTCGATCCTGGCCGCGGGCGTGTACGCGGCCGGCCGCCCGTTCACGGCGACGTTCGCCCAGCTGCTGGGGATGGCGGTGACCGTGGTCGGATTGTTCGTGTTCCTGCGCAGCGGCGGGATCACCGCCGCCGCGATCGTCTCGACGGTCTCCTACGCGACCGTCTTCGCGGCGATGCTGATCGCCTACAAGCGGGTCTCGGACACGCCGTGGAGCGCGTTCGTCCCCAGCCCGGCACGGCTGCGCGGCCTGCTGACCTAGTAGGCGCCGGGGCCGCGCCAGACCATGAAGGCCGTGCGCAGCAGAATCTTCAGGTCCTTGCGGATGCTGTAGTTCTCGACGTACTCGCGCTCGACCGCGAGGCGCTCCTGGAAGTTCAGCTCGCCGCGCCCGTGGACTTGCATCGGCCCGGTCAGGCCGGGGCGCATCTGCAGGCGAAAACGCTGGGTCTCGCCGTAGCGCTCGACCAGCCAGAGCTCCTCGGGGCGCGGCCCGACGAGGCTCATGTCGCCCCGCAGCACGTTGATCAGCTGCGGCAGCTCGTCGAGGCTGGTGCGCCGCAGGTACTTGCCCACCTTGGTCACGCGGGGGTCGTCGCGCAGCTTGAACATCGGCTCGGCGAGCTCGTCGGGCGAGATCACCTCGTTGATGCGCTCCTCGGCGTCGTGGCACATCGTGCGGAACTTGAGGATCTTGAACGGCTTGCCGTCGCGCCCCGCGCGGATCTGCCGGAACAGCGCCGGGCCCTTCGAGGTGAACCGCACGGCGAGCGCGATGATCAGCATCAGCGGTGCCAGGATCACGATCCCGGCAGCGGAGAGCACCACGTCCACCACCCGCTTCAGCGCCATCGTGGACCAGGAGGTGCCCCAGGTGCCGTACTCGATCACCGGCATCTCGGCGATGTGGTTGAGCTGGACGGCCGTGCCGAGCATCGCCCGCATCGGCGGCATCACGCTCAGCTTCACGCCGGTCGCGCGGCAGGACGCCACGACCCGCGCCAGGGTCGCCTCGTCCAGCTCGGGCACGGCAAGCACCACGCGCTCGATGCCCGTCTCGGAGAGCAGGAACTCGAGGTCCTCGCGGGTCAGCTCCTCGAGCTTGAACTCGCGGTGGGAGGCCCCGTTGCCGTTGCCGTTCTCGTTGCTGGTGTACTCGAGCACCGACAGGTGGTGCCCCGGCTCGAGTGCAAGCTTGCGTGCAACGGCGTCGGCGAGCTTGCCGTGGCCCATCACCAGCGCACGCTCGGGCGGGACCCGGCGTCGCCAGATGCCGCGGGCCACGGAGCGGAACAGGAATGCGGCCACCAGCGCGGCGAGGTAGAGCGCCAGGGCGCTCTTGAGCGTGACCGTCTCGTTGGGCAGGGCGCGGATGAAGAAGAGGCTGCCCGCCACCGACAGCGTGACCCAGTGGAAGATCGCCGGCACCTCATCCGTGGTGAGGTGCCAGATGCGCGGGTGATCCGCGTCGTAGAGCCCTTCGAACTTCGCGACGAGGACCCAGAGCGGCAGCGTCGGCAGCACCCAGAGGGGGTCGGTCGTGCCCTCTACGAGGGTCATCGTCGCCACCGCGACGAGGATCGTCAGGATGTCTGCTGTGAACAGCAGCCGACGTCTCAGCGAGTCCTTGCGCGTACGGGACCGCCTCAGGGGGCGGTCGGGCGTTTGAGTGGGCGCTAGGGACGCGCGTCCGTGGGTTGTCGTACCAACGGGCTGCACCTCCGACGGACCACCATAGCCCCAACAGCCGTAACCCGCTAGGGACAACCGGAAGGGCGCTCCGGTCGCGGATTTTGGGCTTGCCGACTGGCTCGCCGGCAGGGGGACCCCGGCTACGCTGCTGCTGCGTGAGCACCCCCGAAGCGTCCATCCGCCTGCCGTACGCCGATCGGGGCGTGGCCGGGCTGCCGTTGCCGCTGGTCGCCCTGGCGATCGTGGCCGCCGTCATCGGGCTGGTGCTGCTCGCCGCCGGCCTGCCGGCCGCGTGGATCCTGCTCGGGATCTGCGCTCTGGCGACGGTCCCCGTGGTCGTTTGGAGCCTCGTCGTCGGCCGCTTCTTCGAGCCCCTGCCGGTGCTCGCGGCCGTCGGTGGGCTGATGTTCGTGACGCGGCCGCTGCAGCTGATCCTCGAGTGGCGCGACCTCTACAGCCACTTCTTTCCGACGGACCCGGTCCGGCGGCTGGTGCTGCTGGAGGGCCAGGAGGTCGCGCTGTTCATCGGCGACCGGGTCACCGAGCCGCTCGAGCACACGCTCGCCCGCTCGATTGGCGCGTGCGCGCTCTTCCTGGTGATGCTGCTGCTCGGCTACCGGCTCGGCATCGGCAGCCGCTTCGCGCGCCGCCTCTCGAACGTGCGCCTGGGCCAGGCGCCGATCAACCTGCGCGCGGCGATCGGCGTGTCCCTGGCGGTCGGGCTGGTCGCGCAGGTGGCGATCATCGTCCGCGCCGGGGGCCCCAGCGCCGCCCTCGAGAAGGCGTCCGACCAGCAGGCGGCGCTGTCCGACAGCTTCGTGCTCTTCTTCCTGAGCGGCTTCGCGTTCGCGGCGGTGCTGCTCTGGGCCGCGTGGCGCCGGCCGCGCGGCCGCCTCGAATGGAGCGGCTTCGGCGTGAGCGTCCTGGCCGTCTGCACGTTCTCCACGATCGCCGGATCGCGTGCCCGGGTGTTCCTGACGCTGTTCGCGCTGGCCGTGATCGTGCACTACCTGTGGCGCCCCTGGCGCAGGCGCGAGCTGGCGGCCGGGCTGGTCCTGATGCTCGCCTTCGTCAGCTCCTTCGTCGTCTTCCGCGAGGCGGCGGACGATCGCTCCCTCAGACACGCCACCAGCGAGGCGTGGCGCTACGGGCTCGACCCGCGCGTGATCCTCAACGACATCACGTCCTTCGACGACGTCCTGTACGCGACGACGATCTACGGCCGCAAGCGCGACCACGAGCACGGCCGGTTCATGCTCGACGGGGCGCGCTCGTTCCTGCCCAGCGCCATCGACCCGAACAAGCCCGAGGGCGGCGACATCGTCTTCCGCAAGGTGGTCTGGAAGAACCAGTTCGGCGCCGGCCGGCCCCCGACGGCGGTGGGCGACTTCTACATCGACTTCGGCTTCCCGGGCGTAGCGGTCGGCGCGCTGCTGATCGGCGTGCTGGCGCGCTCGCTGCTCGGTTTGCTGCGTGGGCCGCCGGCCGGGCGTCAGTACCGGGTTGCGCTATACGCGATCGCACTGGTAATTCTCTACGAGCTCGTGGTGGATACCTTCTCGCTCGCGCTCGGCTTCGTGCTCACGCTCGCCCTGCCGTTCCTGATCGCCGTCCACCTCTTCGGCCGGGCGCCCGGATCGCGCGCCCTCGCTGGGAGCACCGCCACGTGATGCGTCCGATCGCACTCGTGCTGGCGCTCGGCGCCGGCGCCCTGGTCGGCTGTGCCGGCATCGGGACCGACGACTCCGTGAAGGTGCGCGTCACGGGGCCCGCCCTGGTCACGAAGAAGCAGCTGGCGTCGCTGCCGGAGGACTCACCCGCGCGCACCGTGTTCGAGTGGTGGCGCACGATCCAGTTCGACAACCCGACGCTCGCCGTGCGCTACTACAGCAGCGAGCTGAAGATCACGCGGCTGACGATCGAGAACCAGCTGCAGTTCGGCGCGGCGTCCCAGAACCTCAACGCACGGCCTCATCTGGTCGGGACGGACATGGACGGCGACCACGCCACCGTGAACGTGCTGCTGGAGAACCTGTCCAGCAACCCCAACGGGCGCCTCGACAAGAACCAGACCGCCCGGGCGTTCAACCTCGTCCGCGAGGATGGCGAGTGGAAGCTCGCCGAGAACACGTACCTGGAGCGAGGCGAGCGCATCCAGCGCGCTTTCGCGCGCGCGGCGCGGCTGCAGGCCCAGGGCAAGAGCCTCGAGGGCGAGAGCCCCCAAGACGAGGGCGCCCAGGGCGAGAGCCCCCAGGCCGAGAGCCCCTAGAGGCAGCGCACGAGCGACCGGCGGAAGACCCCCGTGACGGCGCCTGGGACCGAGCGGCTGCATGTCGACGCCGCCGCGCGGGTGGGTGCGGGCACCGCGATCACCTGGCTCGCCTGGATCGCGGCCAGGGCCCTGGCGCTCGTCACGCTGATCTTGCTCGCGCGGACGCTGCCCGGCGACGACCTCGGGGCGCTGCTCGCCGCGATCGCCGCCGGCCTGCTCGGGGCCACGCTCGCCACCGGCGGCCTGCCGGACGCCACGGCGAGGGCGGCCGCCTCCCCGACCGGCTCGGGCGCGTTCGGCCGCGGCGACCTGTGGGACGCC
>Ga0307416_100002696_pt1 | contig 10288 bp, 13 predicted proteins | sample DK1Cmetagenome_2_FD_203821 | JGI IMG/M metagenome (GOLD analysis project Ga0307416, IMG submission 203821) | Maize rhizosphere microbial communities from greenhouse at UC Davis, California, United States - DK15-C-3 | ecosystem: Host-associated > Plants > Roots > Rhizosphere > Soil | place...
CCGCGTCGCGGTCCTCGGGCGTGAAGAAGACCGAGAAATTCTGCCCGATGATCTCGTCGGCGGTGTAGCCTTTGAACCGCTCGGCACCCGGATTCCACGTCGTGATGCGCCCGTCCACATCGAGCATGTAAATGGCATAGTCGGTGATCGAATTGATGAGCAGCTGAAAACGCTGCTGCTCGGACATACTCTCAAGGTTGGACAAGGGCGACGATCCCAATACACGCGGACGCACTGCGCCTGCTTCTACCCACCCGAGGACGGGAAAATATTGCAGATTGCAATGGGTTCAAGCATTTTCTCCCCCAAGAACGTGTCAGAAACGGTCGAGCAAGCGATCGACCGTGCCTTTTACATCCTTGGACTGATTGCTTGAGGCGTTTCGTGCCTCGCGCTCAAGGGCCGCACGGATAAGCTCGATTTCACGCTCCGTCAGATGCTCGACGCCGATGAACCGGTCGCGAGCCTTCCCTACCGCGCGGAGAAGCTCGTCGAGCTTGGCCTGCATCGCCGCCGCGTCCCTGTTCTGGGCGTTCTGGATCAGGAACACCATCAGGAAGGTGACGATAGTCGTCCCGGTATTGATGATCAGCTGCCAGGTGTCGGAAAAATGAAAGATTGGGCCCGTGACGGCCCAGACAAGAATGATCCCCACCGCCAGCAGGAAAGTCAGGGGCTGGCCCGCAATGACGGAGATTGCGGTCGCAATGCGCGTAAAGAAACGATCCATGGGCGCCGTAACGCTCACGCAACAAGTTGGTGCCGCGACTGCTTGCGCGCTTGGCTCGCCGCGCGCACAGTCATTGCAGGAGCCGGAAGGGGAACAGCATGACCGAGCCTTATGAACGCCAGCCAGTCGCGCGTTGGTACATGATCGGCGCCATCGCATCGGCGCTCTTCATGGCGCTTGGATGCGCGGTTTACGTCATGCACGTAACGGCCGATCCGGCCGCGCTGCCGCTCGATCAGCGCGCTGCCTATGCCGCGGAACCATCCTGGTTGACCGGCCTTAACGCGGTCGCGGTCTGGGTAGGGGTTATCGGTGCCATTCTACTCGTGATCAAGCGCAAGTCGGCCGAGGCGGTGCTGCTCGTTTCGTTCATCGCGACTGTCCTGTGGCTCGCGGGCCTGTTCCTGGCACCGGCTCTTCGCGATGCCCTGTCGACCAACGACATAGCAGTCGCGGTGATCGTCACCTTGATCACCGGCACCATATATTCCTTTGCGCGCCATTCGCGGCAGCGGGGGTGGCTGCACTAGGCGAAGGCGGCTAAACGGCCCCTCATGTCGACCTTCACCATCGACACGGCGACCAGCCGGGCGACGCCGTCACCGGTTCCCGGCAAAAGGATGACCGCGCCGTCGATCAGGGCGCGCAAGGTCGACGGCAAGACCGAGCAGCCGATCGTCGCACTGACCGCCTACACGATGCGCATGGCGCAGCTGCTGGATGTCCATTGCGACCTGCTCCTGGTCGGCGACAGCCTTGGCCAGGTGATCTACGGCCTGCCCTCCACCATCCCGGTGACCCTCGACATGATGATCGCGCATGGCGCGGCCGTCGTGCGCGGAAGCTGGCACGCGCTCGTCGCGGTCGACATGCCGTTCGGATCCTACGAGGGTTCCCCCGAACAGGCGTTCGAGAGTTGCTCGCGAGTCATGAAGGAAACCGGTTGTGCAGCGGTCAAGCTGGAAGGAGGCGAGGCGATGGCGCCGACAATCCGTTTCCTCACCGAACGCGGCATTCCCGTAGTCGGACACGTCGGTCTTACGCCGCAGTCGGTGAACGTGCTCGGCGGATACGGCGCGCGCGGCAAGGACCAGTCCGACGCGCGGAAGATCGAACGGGACGCAAGCGCGGTGGCGACCGCCGGGGCGTTTTGCATCGTCGTCGAGGGCGTCCTCGAGAAGCTCGCAACGCGCATCGCGAAAAACGTCGAATGCCCGATCATCGGTATCGGGGCATCGGCCGAGTGCGACGGACAGATCCTCGTTACGGACGACATGCTGGGCGTCTTCGAGCGTACGCCCCGCTTCGTTAAGCGTTACGACAACCTCGCCGAGCAGATCAGCAGGGCGGCCGAATCCTATGCGTCCGAGGTGCGGTCCCGGACCTTCCCTTCAATGGACCAAACCTATCGGCCGAAAGGCGATTGAGCCCCCTTTGCCTTTGGCCTTTCAGCCGCTAGACGATCCGGCGCCAGCTTCCGTTCATCTGGGGACAACAAGGAAGCTTCCGGCAGATTTCCGATTAACTTCGCTTTGAGGCTCGAATTGGCGCTTCCACCGGACAGCAGCGAGACATTCCTTAAGGAAGTCGACGAAAATCTTCGCCGCGACCAGTTTCAAAGCTTCTTCAAGACTTATGGCGCGTGGGTTGCGGGAGCCGCTATCCTGTTCCTCGCGGCCGTAGGCGGCTGGATCTACTGGGAGCAGCACCAGAAGGACCAATCGGCGGGCGAATCCGAAGAGTTGCATGCCGTCTTCGCCGATATCGCCGACCAGCAGTTGAAAACCGTGCCGCAGAGGCTCGATAAGCTCGACGATTCCAGCAACGACATTGTGAAGGGCTCCGCGATGCTCGCCGAGGCGGCCATCGCGCTCGACAAGAACGATCGCTCGACGGCGATTTCGAAATTTCGTGAGATCTCCAGCGATAAAGGACTTCCACAAGCCTATCGCGACCTCGGTACGATCCGGGTGACCGCGCTCGAGTTCGACGCCATCCCGCCGGAGCAGGTCATCGCTCGCCTCGAGCCATTGGCAAAAGCAGGCAGTCCGTGGTTTGGAAGCGCAGGCGAGATGACCGCGCTGGCCTATCTCAAACAGGGCAAGAAAACGGAGGCAGGGCGCATGTTCGCCGCAGTTGCCGCCGACAGGCAGGTCCCCGGGACCATTCGAAGCCGCGCGGTTCAGATCGCCGGCACGCTGGGCGTGGACGCGAGCGCTTCGCTCCCGGCGCTCGAGGAGCAGGATCAAAGCAGATGAAATTGGGTCGGACCAGAGTAGCGTTGCTGGCGTTTGCCGCGCTTTCGGCGGGCGGATGCAGTATTTTCAAAAAGGGCGCCCCGAAGACCCCAGTCCTGGGTGAGCGCATTTCCGTGTTGAGCACGGAACAGGATGTCATCGTTGATCCGGCCACGGCCGCCCTTCCAATGACTCTGCCTGATCCGGTTGCGAACACCGAATGGGCCCAGGCTGGCGGCAATCCGTCGAAGTCGATGGGCCATCTGGCGATCGGTCAATCGCTCGGCCAAGCCTGGACGGCGTCGATCGGCGCGGGCGGCTCGGTCAAGGGGCGCCTCGGCGCGGCTCCCGTGACCGCGGACGGTCATGTCTTCACCATCGATACGCAATCGACGGTGAGGGCATTCGATGCGCGCAATGGCGCCCAAACATGGGCGACCCAGTTCGGAGTAGAGAAGGCCAATCGGGCGTCCTTGTTCGGCGGCGGAATCGCGTTCGACAGAGGCCGCATATACGCGACGAATGGCCTGGGTTACGTCACTGCGCTCGATGCGCGTAACGGCGGCATCATCTGGCAAGTCCGCCCTGGAGGACCCTTGCGCGGCTCTCCAACGGTGAATGGCGACACGCTCTACGTGATGAGCCAGGACAACCAGATCTATTCGCTCAAAACAAGCGACGGTTCGCAGAACTGGTCTGCTGCGGCTGCGCTGGAGATCGCCGGAGTCTTTGGCTCCGCTTCGCCGGCCGTAGGCCAGGGCACCGTCGTCGCCGGCTTCTCTTCAGGAGAGCTCAACGCCTATCGTTACGAAAACGGCCGTCTGGTTTGGCAGGACCAGCTGTCGCGAACGAGCATCCAGACGAGCGTTGCCTCCATCTCAGACGTCGACGCCAACCCTGTCATCGACAGCGGTCAGGTGATTGCGCTCGGCCAGGGCGGCCGGATGGTCGCCTTGGAGCTGAACACCGGCCAAAGGCAGTGGGAGCTGAACCTGGCTGGAATCTCGACACCGTGGGTAGTCGGGGACTGGGCATTCGTTGTGACCGACGACGCTCGATTGATCGCCGTCGCTCGCGGAACCGGGAAGATTCGCTGGATCACGCAGCTCACGGGCTTTCGCAACCAGAAGATGAAGCGCGGCCCGATCTTCTATCGTGGCCCGGTTCTCGCTGGGGGGCGGCTGATTTTAGTCAGTTCGGAAGGTGCGCTGATCAACGTCGATCCGAACAACGGGGCGTTCCAGAGTCAGACAAGCATCGGCGCTCCTGTGAGTCTGTCGCCGGTCGTCGCAAACCAGACCTTGTACATTCTCGACGGCAATGGGAGGCTTCACGCTTTCCGCTAGGCGTGGTTGACTGGAGCAAGGCGCCAATGGCATTGGGCGCCTCCGCTCAAGCGCGGGTGTAGCTCAATGGTAGAGCAGAAGCCTTCCAAGCTTACGACGAGGGTTCGATTCCCTTCACCCGCTCCAGCATCGCTCTCTGAAGCGTCCGCTAGCGAGCCGACCTGGCAGGTAGCAACAGCTGTCCGCCAGCGCGAAGCAAGAAAGAGAGCCGCACGGCATCTCTTCGCGTCGCGTTGACACATTAGGGATGGCCCGCCACATGGCGCGCCTGCCTGACCTCGTGGAGAGGTGGCCGAGTGGTTAAAGGCAGCAGACTGTAAATCTGCCCGCGCAAGCGTACGCTGGTTCGAATCCAGCCCTCTCCACCACGATCGTAACGGGACTAATTCCCTTTCAGCTCTCATCCTCGGCTCTGAGCTGCAAACCTCCAATTTCCCAAATTCGCGGTTAACACGAAGGAAGAGGGTTGCGCTGAGCAACCGATTCCGTCCACAACTTCAGTTGCGGAATTGTTCAATTGAGCCGAATCGACGTAAGTTGTTCCGGACTCAGGTCATCCCTGCTGTATCAGGAACGGCTTGCTCGGAGATATGTTCGTGAAAATGGCGGTGGGGTCCCACAATCCTCGCGACCTTGACGAAGAACTGGCAGGGAGAGTCGCAAAACTCTCGCAGGGCCAGCTTGATTGCCTTCTGCTCGTCGACCAGCATCTTTCTTCGAAAGAAATTGCCGCAGAGCTCAAAATCTCGCCGCATACTGTCGATCAGCGCATTCGTTTCGCTCTCCAGACGCTCGGCGTTGACCGGCGCACCCATGCCGCCCGCATCATCGCGAAGCATCACAAACCATATCAGCGATTGATACATCAAACGCCGCACATTGAGGTTCCGGCGTGTGACCAGCACTCAACCGGGGCGATCAGCAATCAGATTCGGCACGCTGATCGTGCGGGGGAGGCCGGGGGACCGGATCTCAAAACCGAGCAGAGGCCTGAATCTTCCTGGTCTTCCCTGCCTTTGCCGTTCGCAACGAGGAGTCACCCTCGGAATGAGATGAGCGTCGGCGCTAGGCTGATCTGGATTGTCCTGATCGCGACGGGTGCAGCATTTTCGGCGGGCATGTATCTCGCCGGCCTCGAAAGTCTCGCAAGGCTCCTGAAAAGTTAGCCGAAACCAAGCTTCTTCTTTTTCCGGCAACCATATCTGCGCGATTGTGATCGCGCGGAAAGGAGCAGTCATGCGCAAGCATCAAATCCAGGACGCCGCTTTTGAAGTCGCCACGCAGGTTCGCGCTGTCGAAGACAGCATCGACGTAGCGCTCGCTGAAATGGCCGAGCTTCAGGCTCGCATCATGCGCGTCAATGCAATGGCTTATACCGGCTTCGGCACCGTTCACCCGGTCCTCCAGCAAGTCGCAGCTGCAGTGTCGGGGCTCGTCGAGGCTCGCGGGTCGGTCGTCGGATGCCATACGGCTTTGGCTGACGCCAAGCAGAAGGTTCCGGGACTTCGCGAGGTCGCGTTCGGCGAGGGCGAAGAATGCCCGAAGACGGCCCTCGCGGATCTGCGCATCGTCGCTTGACATGGGACTGCCGGCTCGGCTGCACGCTGAGCCGGCACAACTGCTATGCTTAGCCCACAGACCTATTACGCGATCCTGTTCCTGGTAAGCGCCTACGCGTTCCTCGTCGGTCGCCTGGACGAGCGCATTGCCGCGGCAACGTGCATCGTCGCCACGTTCGCGACCAGCGCGGTCTACGACCCCTACGGTAGCTTTGCCGGTGTCGAATACGGCGTCTTCATTGTCGATGCCGCGACATTCCTCATATTCACCCTCCTGGCGTTGCGTTCGGAGAGGTTCTGGCCGCTTTGGATTGCCGGCCTCCAGCTAACCACATTGCTGTCGCACGTTTTCAAGCTGGAGCGGATCGACTTGATGCCAGAGGCCTATGCGGCCGCTGCGCGCTTCTGGGTTTATCCGATCTTCCTGATCATCGTGATCGGTACTTGGCGCGGAGGCCGCAGGCGCCGGCTTCTTCAGCCCTCTCCCGCCGGGATCGCCTAAATCCCTTCTTGAACGGTTGCGACTCTCGCGCTCAGCCCGCATGGGCGTGACATGTCCCGGCGCAAAAAGTCGCATCAGAGTCACGGCTCCGCCAACCGCCCGCGGTTCTGGGGAAAGCATGCGGTCGCCGCGGCACTGGACAATCCCCGGCGAAAGATCCTTCGCGCCTGGGCGACGCGCGAAGCGGCGGGGTTCATGCAATTCCCTAAGGAAGTGGCGGTCACGCTCGCCGATGTCGCCGATCTCGGCCGGCTCGTCCCGCACGACGCCCCGCATCAGGGCGTAGTGATCGAGACCGAGCCTCTTGAGGACGTATGGATTGACGACGTTCTGGCTGAAGCGCCGGAGCGCGCCGTGCTGCTGGTGCTCGACCAGGTTACCGACCCGCATAACGTCGGGGCGATCCTCAGGTCCGCTGCCGCCTTCGGTGCCGTTGGGATCGTGACACAGGACAGGCATTCGCCGCCCGAGAGCGGGGCCCTGGCGAAAGCTGCATCCGGTGCCTTGGAGCGCGTGCCGTGGGCACGGGTCGTGAACCTCGCCCGGGCACTCGAACAGATCGGCGAAGCCGGTTTCTGGCGCATTGGCCTTGCCGGCGACGCGGAAACGGACCTGAAGGATGCCCTTGGGTCACCGCGCGTCGCCTTGGTGCTCGGCGCCGAAGGCCCTGGAATGCGGCAGAATACTCGTGAACATTGCGATGCGGTCGCCCGGCTGCCGATCACGGATTCAATCGAGAGCCTCAACGTGTCGAATGCGGCGGCCGTGGCTCTCTATGCAGCGAGCATTGGCTGATGGTTCGATCGAAGAAGAGCATCAAGGATCATGTCGAGGCTCTTGCGAGCCGGGAGCCTGCCTTTGCGGCGGTCCTCGAAAGGCATGGAGTGCCCGAGCCGCGAGCAAGCGAGCGAGGGGCACAGACACTGCTTCGGACGATCGTCGGGCAGCAGGTCAGCGTCGCAGCGGCGCGTTCTATGTGGGCCAAGCTGGAAGCCGGCTTCGGTTCGCCGCCCGATCTCGCCAAGCTCCTGGCCGCCAGCGACGAGGAGCTGCGCGCGGCCGGAATGTCGCGTCAGAAGTCCGGTTACATCCGAAGTCTCGCCGAACTGATCATTTCGGGCGAGCTCGACCTCGACAATCTCCCGGACGATGACGAGGAGGCAATCGCTCGCCTGACCCGAATCAAAGGCATCGGCCGCTGGTCCGCCGAAATCTACCTCCTTTTCGCCGAGGGACGGGCGGACGTTTTCCCTGCAGGAGACTTGGCGGTGATGATCGAGATCGGCCGGCTATTGGGCCTCGACGACAAGCCGAGCGAAAAGCAGCTTCGCGAGCTCGCCGAGGCCTGGCGGCCATACCGGGGCGCCGCTGCCGTACTCGCCTGGCACAGTTACAATTCGGCGGTGCTCTGACTGCTAGCGGCGAAGTCGCATGTTGTGCTCGTGCGCTCCAAGGTCCTTGAACGCACGCGCTCCGAGATCCACGCGGAACGGTGCCATCTTCTCGCCGTTCGTGTTGCGCCCTAGCAGATAGCTCGCCGAGGTCTGTCCCTCGCCTCCGCTCCAGCGATAGCCCGCATTGAACCCGATCAGCGGCACCCACACCTTTCGCCCGCCCGCTTCGAAGATCCGCATCTGCTCCCTCGGCACGGTGGCCGAAGTCCGGAACGTCATTCGCTTCAGCGGTTGAATCACATCGATGTGATCGTCGTTGACGGTGGGGTTCGCGAAATAGCGTTCGATCGCCTCATCCTGGTCGGCGCCCGCATTAAAAAGGCGCGCCTCGAGACGAATCTCGCGCGCTGGAGCACTTCCGGAATTGAACAAGGTGACATCGAACTGGATGACACCATGCCGCTCGTTGAACACGGCCTCAAGCGGGACGAACTCAATGTCGAGCCACGGCCGCAGGCGCGTGGAAATGATCCCAAGCGACGGAGGCGCGGGCGCGATTTCAGGCTTGGCCTCGGGTGCAACCCTAAGCCTCGTCGACACCACTGCTCCGCTGAGCGCACGCTCCTCTGGAACCCGGAGGGGCGCTGGTGCTGGCGCAGGCACAGGGCGCGGTTCGGGCGAACGGGGCTGGGCACGAGGTTCCGGAGCAGGCTGAGACGGCGGACGTTCGAATCTCGATACGTCCCCGCCAGCACCCGCGTAGGCATGGCCCGACGACCTCTGCCGCCGGAAATACCATGCGGCGGCACCGATGGCCGCCAGCAGCGCTAGCACCCATGGCCAATGCGAAATGAAGCCGCCGGCCATATCAGTCGCGGGGCTATCGAGCGGCGTCGGCTCGGAAGGTGTCGCTGCTTCGGGCGCCAATGTCGCCGGGGAGAAGGTTAACGTCTGGTCCGGCGCCGGCAGGCCGGTCGACCTTGTCGGAGCGCTGTCCGCCCGAGGGAAAGCCGGCGCGGGAGTGGGGGTCGGCGTGGCGCGCTCGACGGCCCGGTTTGGCCGTTCGACGCTTGGAGCGGCGGCTGATCCCGTTGGCGTTGAACCGGCTTGGACATCGCGCGGCGATTGCGCCCGCGGCTGGGACTGGGCCTGCGAATCGGCGCGCCGCGTAACCGTTCCCTGCAGCGAAAAATCCTTGAGCTGCGCTGGCCCCACCGCCTCTTGCGTGGAGGGCGGAGGCGCGACGATGATCGGCGGCGCTGAAGTAGCTGCGCCAGAGTCCTGGGCAAGCGCAGGCGCAGCAAAACCAGCTGCTAGCGCAACTGCTGCCGGAATCACGCGCAATCTTGCCCTCATGGTCACTCGCTCGACTGGATCGGAGGCGCCGCGCGCTTTAGCCGCGGCGACTCAATCGCTCTTGCCGTCCATTTGTCGCCACTTCAAGCACATGGTGGATGAACCGCAGGCGACCGGCGACGAATAATGCCGCAATAGCGGACAGCTAGCGAGCGTCGACCAGCACCAGCTCGGCGTCTTCCTCGGCCTTGACGGTTATCTTGCCCTCACCGGTGATGGCGACTCCGTCGCGCCTGTCCGCGGCAGCTCCGTTCACATCGACCTTGGCGCTCGGCACGAGGTAAAGATGGCGCGCGGGGTCGGCATCATACTGCAGCGTCTCGCCGGCCTTGAGCGTCGCACCGAGAATCCGGGCATCGGCATTGATCTGCAGCGCCCCATCATCACCCTTGCCGCTGGCGAGCAGCTGGAACTCTCCCTCACGGCTATCCTTTGGGAACGGGTTCGTGCCCCATCCCGGCTGGGCTCCAGGCTTGTCGGTCTCGATCCAGATCTGGAAGAGCGTCGTGTCCTCGTCCTCGAGATTATACTCTGCGTGAGTCACGCCAGTTCCCGCGCTCATCACCTGCACGTCGCCGGCCACCGTGCGGCCTTTGTTGCCCATCGAATCCTGGTGCGTAATAGCGCCCGTGCGGACGTAGGTCACGATCTCCATGTCGCGGTGGGGGTGCGGCGGGAAGCCGGACTTCGCAGCGATCTTGTCGTCGTTCCAAACTCGGATACGGCCCCAGCCCATGCGGTTCGGGTCGTAATAGTTCGCGAAGGAAAAATGGTGGCGGGCATCGAGCCAGCCGTGGTCGGCGTGGCCCAGCGAAGCGAATTTGCGGACGTCGATCATGGCGCTGAAATGGCGCCTTTTCGGAGCCCTTCAAGTGTCAGCCAAGTAACCTTAGTGCGTTTGCGTAACGAGCGGACTTTTCCGCATAATGCGTAGCCGACACGCGGAGTGCGGCCTTCTCCGAATCGGTCAGCGGACGCACGAACCGAGCGGGCGAGCCCACGATCAGCCCGCCCTCCTCGAATCGTTTTCCTTCCGTGACGAGGGCACCCGCTCCGACGAGGCACTCCGGCCCCAGGAATGCCCCGTTCAGGATGCGCGCGCCCATTCCGATGAGGCAGTCGTTCGAGACCGTGCAGCCGTGAAGAATGGCCTGATGACCCACC
>Ga0307416_100002697_pt1 | contig 10284 bp, 10 predicted proteins | sample DK1Cmetagenome_2_FD_203821 | JGI IMG/M metagenome (GOLD analysis project Ga0307416, IMG submission 203821) | Maize rhizosphere microbial communities from greenhouse at UC Davis, California, United States - DK15-C-3 | ecosystem: Host-associated > Plants > Roots > Rhizosphere > Soil | place...
GCCGGCGGCGCTTCCGGACGTTATGAAGACGGAGCCTACTTCCCCGCGAGGATCTCGTCGATCGCGGTCTTGAACGCCTCGTACGGCTGCGCTCCTTCGACCACCCTCGCCACGGTGACCTTCGCGTCCCCGGACGAACGCCCCAGCAGGAACATCGGCGTGCCGTTCACGTTCAGCTTCGCGATCCGCTCGACGCTCGCCTGAACGTCCTGTGCGTGTTTGCCAGACTCCAGGCACGCGCGGAACGCCGGGCCGTCGAGGCCGGCGTCGCCGGCCACCGCGGTGAGCTGCTCGACGGTCTTGAGCGGAGCCTCGAACAGTTTCTTGTGCAGGTCCCAGAACTTGCCCTGATCGTTGGCGCACGCCGCGGCCTCGTGCGAGCGGTAGGCGTCCGGGTGCAGCTGCGCAATCGGATAGTGCACGAACACGTGACGAACCTTGCCGGTGTCCACGAGCTCGGAATAAATCCGGGGCTGGGTCTGCTGCACGTGCCGCCGGCAGTACGGACAGTGATAGTCCGAGATCTCGATCAGCGTGATCGGTGCGGTGGCGCGGCCGTTGGCGGGCAGGCCGGCGATGTCGAAGCTGCTGTTGACGAGCGACGGTCCGCCGAACCGCCCGCCGGTGGCCGCCTTCAGGAACTCGCGGACCTCGTCAAGGCTCTTCTGCATCTCCGCCTGCTGCGCCTTCAACGCCTCGATTTCCTTCTTGAGCGCGTCGGCGTCCTTGCGGCTTTGCGCGGCCGGCTGGCTGCAGGCCAGCACGGTGAAGAGAAGCGGGAGGAAGATCAGGCCGCGGCGGCGATTGAGCATGAATAGCAGGATAACATCTCGAACCGCGTCACTTGTCTTGGAAGATCTTCCCCGGATTCAGTATCCCATTCGGATCGAACGCCTGCTTCACGCGCCACATCAGCGCGATCTCCTCGTCGCTGAGTTCGATTGGAAGAAACGCCGCCTTGGTGAAGCCAATCCCGTGCTCGCCGCTGATTGAGCCTTCGAGCGCGACTACGCCCGCGAACAGCACCGGCTCCGCCGCTTTCGCCCTCGCGACCTCGTCCGGATCGTTCGGATCGACCATGAAGTTCACGTGGATGTTGCCGTCGCCGGCGTGGCCGAACGACGGGACGCGCAGGCGGAAGTCGTGCCGCAGCCGCGCCACCAGCTCGAACAGCTGCGGGATCCGTCCCTTGGGCACGACGACGTCGTGGTTGAACTTGAGGGCCGCGACCTTCTTCAGTGATCCCGACATTTCCCGGCGCACGCGCCACAGTTCCTGGCGCTCGGCTTCGTCTCGCGCCCGCAGCACCTCGGCCGCGCCTGCGTCGCGGCAGGCCTGCTCGACCCGTGAGGCTTCCTCCGCCACGGCCGATTCGACGCCGTCCACTTCGAGCAGCAGCAGCGCCGCGGTGCCTTCCGGCGCGAGCGAGCGAACGCCGAGGTTCCGCGCGACGGCTTCGAGTGTGTCGCCGTCGATCAGCTCGAGGGCGGCGGGCACCACGCGTGCGCGCGTCACGTTGACGACCGCTGCCGTGGCGGCCTCGATGCTGTCGAACGTCGCGCGGAGCGTCGCCTGAAACGGCGGCCGCGGGATCAGGCGGAGGATGATCTTCGTGATGATCGCCAGCGTGCCTTCGGATCCAACCAGCAGCTGGGTCAGGTCGTAGCCGACGACGTTCTTGACGGTCTTCCCGCCGGTCCTGACGATCTCGCCGGTCGGCAGCACCGCCTCGAGGCCCAGGACGTAGCGTTTGGTGGTCCCGTACTTGAACGCGCGCGGACCACCCGCGCACTCCGCGACGTTTCCTCCGAGCGAGCACTGTCGAAGCGACGCTGGATCGGGCGGATAGAAAAGACCGACCCGCTCGACCGCATCCTGCAGATCGCCGGTGATCACGTTGGGCTCGACGACAGCCAGCAGGTTGGCCTCGTCTATCTCGAGAATTCGGTTGAGCCGTTCGAGCGAGAGGACGAGGCCGCCGTGCCGCGGAACAGCGCCGCCCGTGTAGCCGGTACCGGCGCCACGGGGGACCAGGGGGATGCGATGGCTGTTACAAAGCCGCGCGATCGCGGCGACCTGCCGAGCGTCGGCCGGACAAACGACGGCATCGGCCGCTTGGCCGCGTTTCAGCGCGTCGGTGCCATACACGATCCGGGATTCCTCATCGATCTTGAGGAACCCGGGACCGGCGATCGCGCGGAGCGCGTCGAGAACGTCTGGATCGAGCAACGTGGATCGTTCAGCTCACGCGCGCAGCCGCCCCGTGGCTGTCCAGCGCCCGCATGAACTCCAGGATCCTCGCCGTGCCGCGCTCGAGGTCCGTCATCGAGGTCGCATACGACAGCCGGAAGAACCCTGGAGAGTCGAACGCCTCCCCGGGAGTGATCGCCACACGCGCCTCGTCCAGCAGGACCTGCGCGAGCTCCGCCGTCGTGCGGATGGTGTCCGGCGAGAGGAACTCGCTGACATCCGGGAACAGGTAGAACGCGCCCGCGGGCTTGACGATGCGGATGCGAGGCTCGGCGGCAAGCCACTCGCAGACCTGGTCGCGCCGCTCGCGGTACTCGTTCAGCATCCCGGTGACGCAGTCCTGCGGCCCGAGCAGTCCCGCCACGACCGCCTTCTGCGTGATCGAGCAGACGTTCGATGTCGAGTGACTCTGCAGCGCGTTCTCGGCCGCCACCACCTCTTTCGGGCCGATCGTCCAGCCGCAGCGCCAGCCGGTCATCGCATACGCCTTCGAGGCCGATCCGCAGATCACCGCCCGGTCGCGCATGCGCGAGGTGAGCACTTTCACGAGGTTGTGCGGCACCGGGTCGTAAATCAGCTTCTCGTAACACAGGTCGACGAGAATCCAGATGCCGCGGCGCGCCGCTTCGTCGGCCACCTTCGCCAACTCGTCTTCCGTGATCAACGCGCCGGTCGGATTGCCGGGCGAATTGAGGATGATGCCCCTGGTCCTCGGCGTGATCGCGGCCAGAAGCGCGTCAGCCTTCAGGTTGAACCCGTCCTCGGCCCTGGTATGGACGATGACGGGAGTGGCCTCGGCGAGCTTGATCTGCTCGACCAGCGTCGGCCAGCCCGGCATGTGAGTGATGACCTCGTCGCCGGGCCCGAAGAGGACCATGGCGGCGTTGTACAGGGCCTGTTTGCCGCCGGCCGTGATGATGACTTCGCTCGTCGTGAACTCGACACCGTAATCCTCGCGATAGCGCGCAACGACCGCTTGCTTCAGCTCCTCAGTCCCCGAGTTGGTCGTGTACTTGGTGAAGTTCGCGTCGATCGCGCCCTTGGCGGCGTCGCCGATATGACGCGGCGTCGGGAAGTCCGGCTCGCCGGCTCCGAAGTCGATGACGTCGATGCCCTGGGCCTTCAGCTTGATGGCCTCGGCCGCCACCTTCATCGTCGGGGAAGTTGCAATTCGTCCGGCACGTGCGGCAAGCATTCTGTTACGCCCTCAACGTCTCGCGCGCGAGCTTCTTCTCGCGCAGGCGCTCCTCGACCACCTCCGGCACCAGACCGTGCACGGAACCGCCGAGCGCGACGACTTCCTTCACCAGGCGCGAGCTCACATACGTGTAAGGCTCGGCCGGCATCATGAACACGGTTTCCACCTCGGGCCGCAGCCGGCGGTTCATGAGCGCCATCTGCAGCTCGAATTCGAAGTCCGAGACCGCGCGCAAGCCGCGCACGATCACGCTCGCGTGCTTCTTGTGCGCGAAATCCACGAGCAGCCCGTCGAAGGTGTCGACGTCGACGTTGTCCCACCCCCTGAATACGTCGCGCGCGATCGCGACCCGCTCGGGCACGGTGAAGAGGGGCGCCTTCTCGAGGTTGATCAGCACACCCACGATGATGCGATCGAACAGCCGCGAGCCGCGCTGGATGATGTCGACATGGCCATTGGTCAGCGGGTCGAAGGACCCGGGATAGATGGCCACGATTTCGCTGGGCATGTGTCGGTCCGCCCTCAGGCCGCTTCGTAAATCGTCAGCGCGCTGTCGCCCGAGAGGATGTTGCGCGCCCTCACGATGGAGGCGGCCACCGGTGGCGCGACATCGCGCCGGGCGTGCTCGAGAACGACGAGTCCATCGGGTGCGACGAGCGGCGCCGCCGCGTCGAGAACTCCCGCCATGTCCTCTGCCCGATACGGCGGATCGAGAAACACGAGGCCGAACGACCCTGCGGACAACCGGCGCGCCGCGTCCGCAAACCTCGCGCGGATAATAGCATAGCGGTCGCCGACTCGGCAGTGATCGAGATTGCGCTCGATGAGTCGCACCGCCCGGCCATCGGACTCGACGAACGTCACGTGCGCCGCGCCACGGCTGAGCGCTTCGATCCCGACGGCTCCGGTCCCGGCAAATCCATCCAGCACGCGCGCCCCTTCAATCCGCGGCGCGCACACGTTGAACAACGTTTCGCGCAGTTTGTCGGATGTCGGACGCAGGCCGTCCCAGTCGGGAGTAGCGAGGCGGCGGCCCTTGAGAGTCCCGGCGATGACGCGCATCTGATTACCCGACCCCCACCAACCCGAACCTCTGCTCCCAGCTGGCGCTGACCATCGCCGTCAGCGCGGCCGTCTGCTGCGGATCGTCCAATGCCGCCGCAGCTTCACGGCGGGCAATTTCGAGCAGCGTGTGGTCGCGCAGGAGGTCGCCGACACGCAGCGTCGGGAGGCCGGACTGGCGCGTGCCGAAGAAGTCGCCGGGACCGCGGAGCTGCAGATCGCGTTCGGCGATCTCGAAGCCGTCGGCAGTGTCGGTCAGTGCCTTGAGCCGCGCGCGGCCGTCTTCCGTCAGCGGTTCCTGGTAAAGGAGCACGCAGAAGGACTGGCACGGGCCGCGCCCGACGCGGCCGCGGAGCTGGTGCAGCTGCGACAGGCCGAAGCGCTCCGCGTGCTCGATCAGTATCACTGACGCGTTCGCGACATCCACGCCGACCTCGACGACGGTGGTCGCGACCAGCACCTGGAGCTCTCCGCGCGCGAAGGCGCCCATGACGCGATCCTTGGCGTCCTGTTTCAACTTGCCGTGCAGCAGTCCTACGCGGTAGGCGGGGAAAACATCCAGCGCCAGATGATCGGCCATCTCGGTGGCGGCCCTCAGGTCCACCTTCGCGGACTCCTCTACCAGCGGATAAATCACGTATGCCTGCCGCCCCTCGTCGAGCTGTGCGCGGATGAAGTCGTAAATCTGCTCCCGGCGGGACTCCGGCCTGGCGGTGGTCTTGATCGGGCGCCGGCCTGGCGGCATTTCACGCATCACCGACGTATCCAGATCGCCGTACGCGGTGAGCGCGAGCGTGCGCGGGATCGGCGTGGCGGTCATGACGAGCACGTCCGGGTGAAGCCCCTTCGCGCGGAGCGCGGCGCGCTGCAGAACGCCGAAGCGATGCTGCTCGTCGATGATCACGAGGCCGAGCTCGCGAAAGGCGACAGGCTCCTCGAGCAGTGCATGGGTGCCTACCACCATGTGCATCGACCCGCCGGCGAGCTCGGCCTGAATCTCACGCCGCCGCTTTGCCGGTGTCGCGCCGGTGAGCAGCGTCAGCCGGAAGCGAGACGACTCGAGCAGCCGCCGGATGTTGATGAAGTGCTGCTCCGCGAGGATCTCGGTCGGCGCCATGAACGCCACCTGCAGGTTGTTTTCCATCGCCACCAGCGCGGCCATCAGCGCGACGATCGTCTTTCCCGATCCGACGTCCCCCTGGAGAAGCCGGTTCATCGGTTTCGGCCGCTTCATGTCGCCGACGATCTCGGCGACGGCCTTCTTCTGATCGCCGGTCAGCTTGAACGGGAGGACCCGCCGTGCGGACTCTCGAATTTCGTCCGTGATGACCACCGGTCTCGCCTTGCGGTCGGCGTCGGAACGCCGCCGCCGCAGCAGGATGCCCAGCTGAAAGAAGAAGAACTCTTCGAAGATGAGGCGCCGGTGCGCTTCGGATCGGAACGAGTTCAGGGCGTCGAGGCTGGTGCCTTCAGGCGGAAAATGCACCTCCGTCAGCGCCAGCCGGCGATCGATCAGCGCTTCCCGGCGACGAACGTCGGCGGGGAGCGGGTCCGGCAGCTCCGGCGGCAGTTGCGCGAGCGCCTGGAACACCAGTGCCCGCTGCATCTTGGTCGTCAGCGTGCCGGTCTTTTCGTAGATCGGGACGATCCGGCCGGTGTGCAGACCCTCGGTCTCGGCCGGTCCACTCTCGCCGTCGCCGCTCTCGTCGTCCCCGTCGGTGCGGACGATCTCGTACTGGGGATTCTGGAACTGCAGCCCGTGTGACGACAGCTCCAGCTTGCCGTACAGGACGACACGCTGGTGCGGATGGAAGACGTCGGCGAGAAACGGCTGGTTGAACCAGATCGCCCGCAGCGAGCCGGTGTGGTCGCGCACCAGCATCTCGAAGATCTTGAAGCGAGGCCGCCGCGTCGGGCGCACGCCGGAGCTGATCACTTCGGCCGAGATCGAGGCGACCATGCCCGGTCTCAACGACGCGATCGTCCTGAACGCGCCACGGTCTTCGTAGCGCATCGGAAAGCGGTACAGGAGATCCTCGACGGTGGAGAGACCGACGCGCTGGAGATCCGCGGCACGTCGCGGGCCGACGCCCTTGAGATATTGAAGCGCCGACGCGAGGGGATCCATCAGGAGCTGACAGTGGCGTCCGGCAGGACCGGGGTCCGGTAGTCCGGTCGTCCAGGCCCGGACGCGGATCTACCGGCCTCGTACCGGATTCATTGTTGAACGATGGTCGATGTGGCCTTGCCGACCCTGATCTCGCGGATGCGCGCCGGAAGTTCGAACGGATCGTCCATGTTGATCCCGTCAGGGTTTTCCTTGCTGCGCGAGTAATAGCTCAGGAGCTCCTGCAGCACCGTCTTCGGAATCGTCACGCCGGAGATTTCCGCTGACTCGAGGTTGAACTTTCCCACGCCGTCCTTGGTCGTGAGTGTTCCTCTCGCGGTGATTGGCAGCCGGCCGGTCATGTAGCCGAGCGGATCCAGCCAGCCGCGCTGCTTCTGTTTCCTGACGGCATCGAGATCGACGACTGCCCGCCCGCCGACGCGGCCGTCACCAAGCGCGTTGATGGTGGGATCGACGATCCCCACCGGAATCTGGCTGCCCGCGTTGTACTTGAAATACGCGTTGAGCTCGTTGTCGCTGATCTGTGTGGTTTGAACGGGACCCGGCTTGAGTGACTTCGTGTTGCCGTGCTGCACGATGCGGGAGAGCTTCGCCGAGAACTGATCGGCTTCCTGCTTGGTCAGGCGGGCCGAGAGGGTGACCGACGCGCCCAAGAGCGCCAGCAGAAGCACGGACGCAGCGAGACGGGTTCTGGACACCATAGGCCATTGTAAACCCTCGTCAACTCCCAACTCCCACGCTCCAACTCCCAAGGGAATCGCCGGTCCCATCCGGGTGGAAGGCTTAGCAACGAGCTTGCTGCTCGCTTTTCACGCAGTTCGTTCGAACGGCTCTTCTTGGGGCGACCGTCACCGGGCTCCGCTGCCGCCGCCTGGTTTCGCGCCGGGCCCGGGACGGGCCGCACGATCGCGCGCTCTCATCAGGAGGTCGAGCTTCTGTCTCTCGAGCCGTTCTTCGAACAGCCGGAAGAGCCCCTGCTGTCGTGCGTCGAGCACCTCGTCCACAGCCTCGCTTTCGCGTCGCAGGGCTGTCGCGGTCTGCTCGTCATGATCGCGGAGGCCTTTGAGCTTCTCGCGGATTGCCGCCTCGTCTGGCGTAACACCGGGGGCCACGAGCGCTCGAAGCTGCTGCAACAGGCGATTTCGCATCCGGGAGTTGCGGCGCCTGGTTTCCTGCAGCCGCTTCAACCGCGTGACGAACTGTCCATATTGCGAGTCATTGAGCTGAAGCGCTGTCTGGGCCTGCACGATTGCCCACGCGTCGAGCATCGCCGCGAGCTCCGCGGGCCGGACGCCCTGGGCGGCGCGCCCGCCGCGCGCTTCGGGGGCAGCCGGCGGCGGCGCCGGTTCTTGCGCCCGCGCTGAGGCGGAAAGAAGAAACGTGAAAACGACGGCGCAGCGGATGATCCGACTCATGACGCCGAGTCCGGTGACTGACTCTTCAACTGTTCCTGGAGAAGCCTGGCGAGCTCGATCCGTTCCGCTGCGCTGAGCTCCGAGGCCAGGTGATCGGCCACTCCCGGACGAGCGGACACGCCTTCGCCTTCGATCTCATCGTGATCGAGATCTTCAGCCAGCGTACGGACCAGCGCCCAGGCCTCGTCGCTGTCGATCTGCGCGAAGACGTCTTCGTCCGGTTCGGGGTCGTCCTGAGTCTGTAGTGCGACTGCCGGCGGCGGCGCTGACGTACCGGAGCTCGAGGGCCACAGCCCCGTGAGAGACGCGATGGTTCCCGCGATCACGACCGCCGCGGCGATCGCAAGCGCAGGCCGTCCCCACCGACGCCACGCCAGGGCCCATCGACCCGGCCGCTGTTCTTCGGCCACGGCTGCACGCACGCGGGCCGACAGCTGGTTCCAGAAGAATGCCGGCGGTTCGGGCACCTCGACCGCGCGCACATCGCCGGCGATGGCACGCACCTCCTCGACCTGCTCCGAGCAGGTGTGGCAACTGGCGGCGTGAGCGAGCCGCCGCGAGTCGAGCGTGCCGTCGAGCGCGTCGACGAGCTCGTGCCCGGCGAGATGCGGGCCCGCAGCCGCGTCAAGGGGGACGCCCTGGCTCATCGAGTCTTCTCCTGTAACAGTTTCTTCAGGTTCGCGAGCGCGTGAAAGAAGTTGGCTTTCACCGCCCCGACCGAGCTCCCGAGAATCGCAGCGATTTGTTCGTGCGGCAGTTCGTGATACACGCGGAGAATCATCGTGGCACGCTGTTTTTTCGGCAGCCGGGCAATCGCCGCTCGAACGGTGGCTGCCTGTTCCTGGCGCAGCACACCGCGATCCGGCAATTCGCCCCGGACATCCTGGTGTTCACGCTGGTCGATGGGCTCGGTCGCGGCCCGCTTTTCAGACACGCGATTGAGGCAGACGTTGACCGCGACCCGATACAGCCAGGTGCTGAACGCTGAATTGCCCTTGAAGGTGTGCAGCGCGCGGTACGCCCGCAGAAATGCGTCCTGCGCCAGGTCGCTCGCATCCTCGTGGTTGTTCACGAAGCGATAACACACCTGGTAGACCTGCCGGCGGTGGCGCTCGACCAGCTCGTCGAACGCCGCCGTATTGCCGTCCAGGCACTGCTGCACCAGCGTGCCGTCGTCGAGCGCGGTCATCGGAAGCCGCGCGCCACGCGAGCGGGCCTCGACGGCCACGTGGCGCTGCAGCGCGATCCTCGAAGAGAGGGACAGAGCATCGGCAGACATGGACGGCTCGGAAGCTTAGACCGGGCGGATCGGGAAGAAGTTACTCGTCACCCGCGTCTGATGAGCTCGAGCACCTCTGCGGGCCGGGGCAACGCGTCGCGGGCGCCGAGGCCCCGACAGTTCAGCGCCGCGACGCCGTGGGCGTAGCGCAAGACGTCGTGGACGTTCGGATTGGAGCCCGCTCGCAGCCAGCCTGAAATGAAGCCTGCCCGGAAGGCGTCGCCCGCGCCGGTCGTGTCCTCGACGTGTACCTCGAATGCCGGCGTGCGGACTTCCTTGCCATCGACGAGCGACAAGCTGCCTTTCGGTCCGAGCGTGGCACAGGTGTGGGCCGGGTCGAACCGGCGGGCCATTTCACGAAGCGCCGCGCCGAGATCCGGAAGGCCGGTCAACTCGGATGGAAGGTGTTCCGCCGCGATGATCACGTCGATGTGCTGCAACAGCTCTTCGGTCCCGGGCCGGAGCTTTTCGACGTCGATCACGGTGCGGACGCCCGCTTCACGGGCCGCGCGCGCGGCAACCGTCGCGGCCAGCGGTTCATGATCGTCGACGAGCAGCACGCGGCCCTTGCTGATCGCGTCGACCGGCACGTCTTCCGCCGACATCGCGAGCCGGGGATCCCGATACCAGATGACCGTCCGGTCGCCACTGCGGACGTCCACGAGCACGAGCGAGGTATGACTCGTGGCGTTGGGGATGCGCCGCACCAGCGAGGTATCGACCTGGTCACGCTCGAGGCTCTCGATTCCAATCCGTGCCGCATCGTCATCCCCGAAGGTGCCGATGTACTGCGTTTTCCAGCCGAGACGCGCGCAGCCGACCGCCGCGCTCGCGCTCTGCCCTCCAGGCAAGGTGGCGAACCGTTCGATGCGTGTCTTTCCGCCGGGAGATGGATGATGCGGAACCACGGCGACCATGTCGAGACTGTTGAGGCCAAGAGCGATGACGTCGA
>Ga0307416_100002698_pt1 | contig 10282 bp, 8 predicted proteins | sample DK1Cmetagenome_2_FD_203821 | JGI IMG/M metagenome (GOLD analysis project Ga0307416, IMG submission 203821) | Maize rhizosphere microbial communities from greenhouse at UC Davis, California, United States - DK15-C-3 | ecosystem: Host-associated > Plants > Roots > Rhizosphere > Soil | place: USA...
GCCGTGCCCAGATGATCGCGAACTGGCAGTTGCCGGTCAGGCAACAGGAGCTGGAGGCCGGCGTTCCGTCGAGCGTGAGCATCGAGGGCAGGTGCCCGTCGGCGCCGAGCTGACGAAGCACCGCGTCGGCGCAACGCTGGGCGCCATCGAAGTAGCGATGCTCGTCGAGCAGCATCCCCGATTCGAGCAATCCGCGTGCGGTGTACGCGATCGTGTGGGTGAACGGCGCTTGTCCGCGCTCGAATGCGCAATGGTCGAAGAAGCCGCTCGGCTGCTGTTCCTGCAGTGCCCAATCCAGGTTGCTTCGCGCCACCGCATCGCGCTGCGGGTCGAACTCGATCGCGTTCATCAGCAGCAGCGCCCATGCAGTCCGGGTGTTGTAGACGTGCGGCGTGTCGAGGTGCTCGTTGCGCGTCCAGCGCAAGTCGCTGTCGGCGATGCGCGTGAGCCAGTCCGCGGCGCGGCGCGCTGCGCCGAGCAGCTCCGGACTGCCCGTTGCCTGATGGCCGCGGATCAGACCGAACAGGATCTGACCGGTGTCGAAGACGATCCCTCGGCGTCCGTAGCGCCGATTGGCGAACGAGCCGTCGCCATTCTGGATCGCGAGCAGCCAGCTCAGGATCCGGCCGGCGCGGGCTGCATACGACGGCTCTCGCCGCCCGGCGAGACGGAGGAACGTCGTCGCGATGTAGCCCGACGTCTCCGGATACGACGACCGCCAGCCGCCGCGCAGGGAGTACCCGTAGCTCACGCCGCCGTCGCTCGACGCGTCCTGCGCCCGGCACAGCCAGGCTTCGGCCGCGAGCAGCCGATCTTCGGGCGTGGCGGACGGGGGCGCCCTTCGTCGCAGATCGTTCAGCGCGAGGCGCCAGAATCCGAGCACCGGCTTCAAAATCGCTACGGCGTTCCTCCAGGCGGAACAGCCCGCCGGGTGCCGCAGATTGTGCATCGCGAATCGCGCTCGACGCGCACTTCGGTCCATTCCATGGTCCGCGAATCGAGCATCTGCAGCCGCCCGACGAGCGGCGTTCCGATGCCGACGATCAGCTTCAGCGCTTCGACGGCCTGCATGCTGCCGATGACGCCGACGAGCGGTGCGAGCACGCCCATCGTCGCGCATGCGACGTCGACGAACGCCGGATCGGGCGGGAACGCGCACGCGTAGCAAGGCGAGTCGACGCGCCTGGTGTCGTAGACGGACAGCTGCCCGTCGAAGCCGATCGCGGCTCCGGCGACGAGCGGCTTCGCTTGCCGGACGCAGGCTGCGTTGACGGCATGCCGCGTCGCGAAGTTGTCGCTGCAGTCGACGACGACGTCGGCGTTCGCGACGAGCTCGAGCAGCCGCTTCGCGTCGACGCGCTCGCGCACGGTCGTGACGCGCACCGTCGGATTGATGGCGGCGATCGAGCGTGCCGCCGACTCCGCCTTCGGCGTGCCAATGCGCGCCAGGTCGTGCGCGATCTGCCGCTGCAGGTTGGTGAGGTCGACGCAGTCGTCGTCGACGATGGTGATTCGGCCGACGCCGGCGCTGCCGAGGTAGAGCGCGACCGGCGAGCCGAGCCCGCCGGCGCCGACCACGATCGCGTGCGCCGCGAGCAGACGGCGCTGGCCCTCGATGCCGATCTCGTCGAGCAGGAGGTGGCGCGAGTAGCGCAGCAGGTCGTCGTCGTTCATCGCCGCGATTTTGGATCCGCCAACGAAAACGCCCGTGCTGGGCACGGGCGGGGCGTTTCGCGATGCGCGGGTCGGGCGCGCTCAGTTCGTTGTGTCCGCTTCGGCCTTGCGCTCCACTGCCGTCTTGCTGGCGATCACGGTCTTGCCCTTCAGCCGGTTGAGCGCCTGCACCAGCTGGAAGTCTTCCGAGCTGCCGAACTCCGGCGGCGGCTTCGGTGCGCCGCTGCGGGTTGCGATCTCGGCCTCGTACTTCTTGCGGGCCTCTTCGCGCGCCTTCTCGCGCGCATCGTCCTTGACCTCGGCGCCTTGGCCGCTCTGGAGATGCTTCTCGAGGTCGGCCTCGCGCGTGCGCAGCGCCGCGAACAGGTTGCCCTCGGCGGTCTCGTCGAGCATGACGTCGGGAACGATGCCCTTGGCTTGGATCGACGTCCCGCTCGGGGTGTAGTAGCGCGCGGTGGTGATCTTCAGCGCGGTGTCGGGCGAGAGCTGGCGCACGGTCTGGACCGATCCCTTGCCGAACGTCTGCGCGCCCATGACGACGGCGCGGTGATAGTCCTGCAGCGCGCCGGCGACGATCTCGCTCGCCGACGCCGAGCCCTCGTTGACGAGCACGATCAGCGGCACCTTCTTCACTGCTTCGGGCAGGCGGCGCAGGGGATCGGCACCGCCGCGCCGCTGGTAGAACTCCGGCGACGCGCGGAAGCTCGCCTTGGAATCGGGGATCTGCCCGTTGGTCGTGACGACGACCGAGTCGGCGGGCAGGAACGCCGCCGAGATCGCGATCGCGCCTTCGAGCAAGCCGCCCGGGTCGTTGCGGAGATCGAGGACGAGGCCCTTCAGGTTCGGATCCTGGCGATAGAGCTCCGAGAGCTTGCTCACGAAATCCTCGACCGTCCGGTCCTGGAACTGGCTGACGCGCAGCCATGCGTAGCCGGGCTCGACCATCTTGGCGCGAACGCTCTGGGTGCGGATCTCCTCGCGGACGATGTTGACCGGGAAGGTGCGGCCCTCGCTCTTCCGGAAGACCGTCAGCACGACCTTCGTGTTCGGCTCGCCGCGCATGCGCTTGACGGCCTGGTCGACGGTCAGGCCCTTGACCAGCGTGTCGTCGATCTTGGTGATCAGGTCGCCGCTCTTCAGGCCGGCGCGAAACGCCGGCGAGCCTTCGATCGGCGTGACGACCTTGACCAGGCCGTCTTCCATTCCCATCTCGATGCCGATGCCGACAAAGCGACCGGTCGTCGCCTCGCGAAATTCCTTGAAGCTCTTCTTGTCGAAGTACTGCGAGTGAGGGTCGAGGCCGGCGACCATGCCGCCGATCGCGTCGCTGATGAGCTTCTTCTCGTCGACCGGCTCGACGTAGTCGGTCTTGACCATCCCGAACACGGCGGCGAGTTGCTGCAGCTCCTCGATCGGCAGGCGCGAGACCGAGTTGCGTGCGGTGGCCTCGAGCTGCATCGTCGCCAGCGCCCCGGTGACGGCACCGAGCGCGAGCCAGCCGGCGACCTTCAGTTTGACCCCCATGAACGACCCCTTCGTTTTGCGGCGCAACGCCGACGCATCCGACTCGTGCAAACCCGTGACTCAGTATATTCCGGCAAGCAAATTCAGAGCCCGCCCACCCGGGCAAAGTTGCGGTCCCGGCCCGATTGTCAAGGCCGACGCCGTGCCGGGGCGGGACCGGGTCTTCGGAGTCACTCGGCACGCGGGTTGCCCCTTTCGTGGACGCCGCCGTTCGTGACCTGCCCATGCCAAAGCCCGCCGACCAGCCCGCCGGTCCCGCCGATCGATCGCGCCCGACCGCGCCACAGTCCGACCTGAAACCCGGCGACGAGGCGCCGGCAGGCTCTCCCGGCACGGGCGAGAACGTCTGCCGCCGCTGCGGCGGCAGCGGCAAGGTGCAGGGCTCGGCCTGCCCGGAGTGCAACGGAACCGGCGTCGTCACCGTCGTCATCGGCGGTGCCTGAGCGCAGCGTCGCCGTCGAGCACCTGCAGCTTGCGGTCCACGGACAGTCGCTCTACGCCGCTGTCGCCGGTCCCGAGGACGGCCCGCTCGTCATCCTCCTGCACGGCTTTCCGGAGATCTCGTACGGCTGGCGGCACCAAATCGGGCCGCTCGCCGCGGCCGGGCTGCGCGTCGTCGCGCCCGACCAGCGCGGCTACGGTCACTCGAGCAAGCCCCGCGCGCGCAAGGCCTACCGACTCGATGTCCTCGCCGCTGACGTCGTCGGCGTCGCCCGCTGCCTCGGCCGGGAGCGATTCGCACTCGTCGGCCACGATTGGGGCGGCATCGTCGCCTGGCACCTCGCCGCTGCGGTGGACAGCCCGGTCGAGCGGCTGGCGATCCTCAACGCGCCGCGGATCGACGGATTCGTTCGTTACTTGTCGCGCCACCCGCTGCAGGCATGGATGAGCTCCTACGTGGCCGGCTTTCAGATTCCGGTGCTGCCCGAGATCGCCCTGCGCGCCGGCGACTTCGCGTTGCTGCAAGCGGCACTCGAGGCCAACGCCCGCCCGGGCACGTTTTCGGCCGACGAGCTCGCCGTCTATCGGACCGCCTGGGCACTGCCCGGAGCGCTGACGACGATGCTCAACTGGTATCGCGCGTTGACGTTGGCGCCGGGGCGGGCGGAAGGCCGGGTCCGGGCCCCGACGCTGGTCGTGTGGGGCGACCGCGACTTCGCGCTCCAGGCGGGGCTGGCCGAAGCGAGCGCTGCCGCCTGCGACGACGCAAAGATCGTCCACATCGCCGATGCCGGCCACTGGATCCAGCATGAGGAACCCGAGCGCGTCAACGCCTTGTTGCTCTCGTTTCTGCGCAAGGGGGGATGAGAGCCGCTACGATTCCCGCAGGGCAACGACCGGGTTTTCGACTCCGGAGTCGCCATCACGGTGCACCCGCGTTTGCGGGGGGCGTCGACCCGAGTTCAGGGCATATCCTCCGCTGCCGGGTACTTTTGCACGCCCGGTCGGGGCCGGCCAATCGGCCCCGCCATACACTCCGCGGTCCCCCTGATGCCGACACCAGGCCGAACCACGAGTGAGTCTTTCATGACCCTGCATTTTTCCTCCCGTTCGCGCCCGATGCGCCCGTCTGGCGTCGCGCGCGCCCTGGCGCTGGGCGTGACGCTCGGCCTCGCGCTGCTTGCCGGCTGCAACAAGAACAAGGAAAAGCCGGCGACGCAGACCGCGGCCAAGGTCAACAAGGAAGAGATCACGGTCCACCAGATCAACTTCCTGCTGAGCCAGCAGCGCGCCCTGCCGGCGGCGCAGGCAGCCTCGGCGAGCCGCCAGGTGCTGGAACGCCTGATCGACCAGGAGCTCGCGCTGCAGAAGGCTGCCGACCAGAAGCTCGACCGCGACCCGCGCGTCGTCCAGCAGATCGAAGTGGCGCGGCGCGACATCGTCTCGCGCGCCTATCTCGAGAAGCTGGGCGAGGGCGCGCCGAAGCCGACTCCGGCCGAGGTCGAGGGCTACTACGAGGCGCATCCGGCGCTGTTCTCGCAGCGTCGGGTCTACAGCTTGCAGGAGGTCAACATCGAAGCGTCGCCGGAGCAGGTGGAGACGCTGAAGAAGACGCTCGTCGGCTCCAAGAGCTTCGCCGACTTCGTCGCCTATCTGAAGACGAACAACATCCGTTTCACCGGCGGCGAGGCGGTTCGTGCCGCGGAGCAGCTGCCGCTCGCCGCGGTCGACCAGTTCGGCAAGATGAAGGACGGCCAGGCGATCTTCAACCTCCGTCCCGGCGGCGCCCAGGTGATCAACCTGGCCGCCTCGCGGTCCGAGCCGGTGACGCTCGACCGCGCCCGGCCGGCGATCGAGCAGTTCCTGCTGAACGAGCGCAAGAGGAAGCTCATCGCCGACGACCTCGCGGCGCTGCGCGGCGCTGCCAAGATCGAGTACGTCGGCGAGTTCGCGGCCGATGCCGCGCGCACGCCGTACCGTCCGGCTTCGACGCCCGAGCTGGCGCCCCTGACGACCTTGCCGGCGACGCAGCCGGCCTCGGAAGCGAGGGCCGCGCCGCAGCTGGACGTCGCGCCGATCGAATCGAACCCGGCGTCGGGCCCGAGCACGGCGACGCTCGACCGAGGCTTGAAGGGATTGAAGTGAGAGTTCTCGCCGCGCGCTTCGCGCAATGCATCGCCCCTCTCGTCCTGCTGTTCGTCTGCGCGGCCAACATCGCGCTCGCGCAGACGCCGGCGCGGCCCGAGCCGGTGCTCGGCGTCGGCGACGTCGTTCGCATCACGGTCTACCAGAACCCGGACCTCTCGGTCGAAGCGCGCGTCTCGGAGAACGGCCAGATCAACTTTCCGCTGATCGGCACCGTCACCATCGGCGGCCTGTCGATCGCGGCGGCGCAGGCGCGGATCGAGAAGATGCTGCGCGACGGCGGCTTCGTCCTACGCCCGCAGGTGACCATCCAGACGACGCAGATCAAGAGCAGCCAGATCTCGATCCTCGGCCAAGTCTCCAAGCCCGGCCGCTATCCGATCGAGATCGTCGGCAGCAAGGTGTCGGAGATGATCGCGGCCGCCGGCGGCGTCGTCCCCGGCGGCGCCGACGTCGTCACGCTGGTCGGCAATCGCGACGGCAAGCCCGTCAAGATGGACATCGATCTGCCGCTCGTCCTCCAGCAGGGACGCGCCGACCTCGACATCGTGGTCGAGAACGGCGACATCGTCTACGTCGACCGGGCGCCGAGCTTCTACATGTACGGCGAAGTCCAGCGCCCGGGAATGCTGCGCCTGGAACGCGGCATGACGTTGATGCAGGCGCTCGCGCAAGCCGGCGGGCTGACGCCGCGCGGCACCGAGCGCGGCATCAAGGTCCACCGCAAGGACGACAGCGGCGCCGTGAAGATCCTCGAGTTGAAGATGAACGATCCCGTGCTGCGGGACGACGTCATCTATGTCAAAGAATCCTTGTTCTGAGGTGAAGCCGTGTTCCTGAGCCAATACCTTCGAATCCTGTGGGCGCGCAAGTGGCTCGTGCTGGGCCTGTTCGTGCTCGTCGCAGTCGCCGGCGTCGCGATCACCCTGACGATGCCTCGCCAGTACACGGCGCAGACGTCGCTCGTGGTCGACATCCGGATCGATCCGGCGCTCGGCGCGCTCGCGCCCGCGCTCGCCTCGCCGAGCTACATGCAGACGCAGATCGAGATCCTGAAGAGCGAGCGCGTCGCCTCGCGCGCGGTCAAGATCCTCGGCGTCGAACGCTCGGCTGCCGCGGTCGCGCAGTGGCGCGAAGCCACGAAGGCGAAGATCCCGCTCGAGCGCTACTTCGCCGACGTCCTCGACCGCGGCCTTTCGGTCGAGCCATCGCGCGGCAGCAACATCATCAACCTGACCTATTCGGCGCCCGACCCGATCTTCGCGCAGGCGGCGGCCAATGCGTTCGCGCAAGCCTACATGGACGTCTCGGTCGAGTTGCGCATCGCGCCGGCGCGGCAGTCGCAGACCTTCCTCGAGGAGCAGACCAAGGCCATGCGAGCGAATCTGGAGGCGGCGCAAACGAAGCTTTCCAAGTTCCAGCAGTCGAAGGGGATCGTCGTCTCCGACGAGCGCCTCGACCAGGAGACCGCGCGCTACAACACCCTGCTCGCGCAGCTCGCGATGGCGCAGGCAGAGCGGATCGAGATCGAGACGCGGCAGCGCAACACGGGCAGCGAGACCTCGCCCGACGTGATGGGCAGCCCCGCGGTCCTCAACCTCAAGTCGCAGATCGCCAACGCGGAAACCAAGCTCACCGAGATCAGCAGCATCGTCGGCAAGAACCACCCATCGCGCCAGCAGCTCGAGGCCCAGATCGGTGAGCTCAAGCGCCAGCTCGCCGCCGAGACGCGGCGGGTCGCCGGCGGCTCGTCGACCCTGAGCCGCGGTAGCTCGCAGAAGGTCAACGAGCTGCAGATCATGGTCGACATGCAGAAGAAGCAGGTGCTGGCGATGCGCTCCGACCGCGACCAGATCGCCGTCTACCAGCGCGACGTCGATGCCGCGCAGCGCGCCTACGACGCCGTCATCCAGCGGCTCGGCGTGACCAGCCTCGAGGGCCAGAACAATCAGGCCAACACGCGCCTCCTGAGCCCGGCCGTCGAGCCGCTCGAGCCGTCGCGGCCGCGGATTCCGCTCGGCATCGCGGCGTCGATCCTTGGCGGTCTCGCCGCCGGAATCCTCGCCGCCCTGGGCATGGAGATGCTCGACCGTCGCGTCCGCGTGCCGCAGGACCTGATCGTCGTCGCCGGCGTGCCGGTGATCGGCGTGCTGCGTCCGCAGGGTTCCAAGCAGCCGATCTTCCGCCGCCTGCTGATGATCAGCAACGCGGCGCCGACGCGTCCCGCTCTCGCCGCGCCGGTGATGCGCCCATGAAAACAGCCGTCTCGATGCTCGGCACGCCGGCGCGCGCGACGCGCACGCTCGGCGCCATCCTGATCGATGGCGGGCAGTTAAAGCCGGAGGACGCCGAGCGCGTTCTCCAGTACCAGAAGCAGCAGAACCTCCGCTTCGGCGAGGCGGCGATGCGGCTCGGGCTGATCAGCGAAGCCGACATCCAGTTCGCCCTCTCGCGCCAGTTCGCCTACGCGTATCTCCGCAAGACCCCCGGCGAGCTGCGGCCGCTGAGCGACGAGCTCGTCGCCGCGTACCAGCCGTTCAGCTCGCGCGTCGAGCAACTGCGCGCGATCCGCAGCCAGCTCATGCTGCGCTGGTTCGATCGCGCGGAGGAGCGCCAGGTCCTGACGGTCGTCGGCGCAGAGCGCGGCGAGGGGCGAACGTATCTCGCCGCCAACCTCGCGATCGTCTTCTCGCAGCTCGGCGAGCGCACGCTCCTGGTCGACGCCGACATGCGCGAGCCGCGTCAGCACTACCTGTTCCACCTCGACAACCAGATCGGCTTCTCGACCCTGCTGGCCGGGCGTTCCCGCGAGGAGGCGATCGTCCGCATCTCCGACCTCGCAGGCCTCTCGGTGCTGCCGGCCGGGCCGACGCCGCCGAATCCGCTCGAGCTGCTGAACCGTCTCAACTTCGACGAGTTCATGATCCAGGCCAAGAGCGCGTACGACGTCGTCATCGTCGACACGCCGGCGATGGCGAGCGGCGAGGACGCGGCGATGATCGCCGTCCGGACCGGCGCCGCGCTCGCCGTCGCGCGCGGCGGCTCGACGCGCGTCGCGGCCTACAGTGATCTCGTGCAGGGCCTCATGGATGCCGGCGTCGCCGTCGTCGGCTCGGTGCTCAACGAAGTGCCGATCAAGAAGAAGAAGAAGAAGTCGAAGTGAGCAGCGTCCTGCCCGGCGCGTGGCGCGACCGTCTCGCGACGGGGCCTGCCGAGCGTCCGTGGTGGATCGCGATCGCGGGCTTCGCCGCGATGTACCTGCCGCTCTACTGGTGGGCGGCGAACGGCCTCTGGCAGACCGACGAGCACGGGCACGGCGCGTTGATCCTGCTCGTCCTCCTCTGGCTCTTCTGGGGCTTGCGCGAGCGCATCGCCGCCGCCCCGGTCCGACCCGCGCCGCAGTGGGGATGGCCGCTGTTCGCGTTCGGCCTGCTCCTCTATGTCGTCGGCCAGATGGTCGGCATCGCGATCTTCATGTTCGGCTCGCAGCCGTTCATCGTCGCCGGAATCCTGCTTCTGATGCGCGGGCCCGAAGCCGTCCGCGTCGCCTGGTTCGCGCTCTTTTACTTCATCTTCATGATCCCGCTGCCGGGGATCTTCGTCGACGCGATCACCGGGCCGCTGAAGCAGTGGATCTCGGTGATCGTGGTCGAGCTGCTGTACCAGGTCGGCTATCCGATCAGCAGGAACGGCGTGGTGCTGACGATCGGCCAGTACCAGATGCTCGTCGCCGACGCCTGCTCCGGGCTGCATTCGATGTACAGCCTGTCGGCGCTCGGCACGCTCTTCATGTACATCATGGCGCGGCGCAGCAAGCTGCACAACGCGATCATGCTTGCCAGCATCCTGCCGATTGCGTTCGCCGCCAACATCGTTCGCGTCGTCGCCCTGGTGCTGATCACGTATCACGCCGGCGACGACGCCGGCCAGGGCTTCCTGCACGGGGCCGCCGGCATGGTGTTGATGCTGGTGGCGTTGCTGTTCTTCTTCGCACTCGATGCGCTGCTCGAGAGGATTCTGCCGGCCGAGGCCGAGGCCAAGCCGGCCCCGCCGGCCTAGGCGTCGAATCGCGAGACCCGAGGGCTCAGAAGGTAGCCCGCACACGCGCCACGCAGCGCGAGCTGCGCAGCACGCGAAGCACCGAGGACCTCCCAGCCGGCCCCGATCTTCTGCTGCCAGCCGTAGAGCAGCGACAGCAAGGCGATCGCGCTCGCATCGAGCCAGGCGACGGCGCGCAGGTCGATCGCGATGGCGAGCCGAGCGGATGCATGGTCGGTCAGCGCGGCGCGCAGCGGCTGGAGATTCCCGCGCCCCAGAAAGCCGTGGAGCGCCAAGGTCGAGCGTTGCGTCCCCGGTGTGTACGACACGTCCGAGGTGCCGCCCCATCTTGTGGACGCCTGCCGCAACGCGAGGGGGATGACGCGGGTCGTCAGCACCGACACGAGCGCACGGCCATCGCCGGCATAGCGCCTCCACAGCCCAGGCTCCTCCTTGATCC
>Ga0307416_100002701_pt1 | contig 10276 bp, 6 predicted proteins | sample DK1Cmetagenome_2_FD_203821 | JGI IMG/M metagenome (GOLD analysis project Ga0307416, IMG submission 203821) | Maize rhizosphere microbial communities from greenhouse at UC Davis, California, United States - DK15-C-3 | ecosystem: Host-associated > Plants > Roots > Rhizosphere > Soil | place: USA...
AACGGCCCCGGCGTCCCCGAGGCGGCCGCCGCCCACATCCTCGAGCCCTTCTACACCACCAAGCCGGTCGGCAAGGGCACCGGGCTGGGCCTCGACATCTGCTGGCGGATCGTGGTCCAGCGCCACCACGGCGACCTGCGCTTCACCTCGGCCCCTGGAGACACCCGCTTCCAGGTCCTGCTCCCGCTCACCCAGGACGGCTGACGGGGATGGCCCGGGCCATGGCTGCTGGCCCGGCGGCCCGTGCCGAGCTGGCCGCGGCGGCCGCCCTGGCGACCTGGAACGCGGCCGTCAACCGGGTGGTGCCCTCGCCGGCCTACGTGCCGGCCAACCTGGCCGCGGCCGGGCTGGCGCTGGCCGCGGCCCGCCGGTCGCGGGTGCCGCTGGCCGACCTGGGGCTGGGCCGGGACCGGGCCGGCCGGGGGCTACGGGTCGGGCTGGCGGCCAGCATGCCGCTCGTGGCCGTGGTCGCCGCCGGGGCCGCCCTGCCCGCGACCCGGCGCTGGTTCCACGACGAGCGGGCCACCGCCGAGGGGACCGGCCAGGCGCTGTACCACACCCTGGTCAGGATCCCCTTCGGCACGGCCGCGGCCGAGGAGGCGATCTTCCGCGGGGCGCTGCTCGGCCTGCTCCTGCAGCGCGGCTCGACGGCGCGGGCCGTCGCCGTCAGCTCGGCCCTGTTCGGCTGCTGGCACGTCCTGCCGACCCTGGACACCCTCACCCTCAACCCGGTGGGCGCGGTCGTCGGCGACGACCCGGCCCGGACCGGGGGCGCGGTGCTGGCCGCGGTGGCCGCCACCGCCGCCGCCGGGCTCGGCTTCTCCTGGCTGCGCCTGCGCGCCGACAGCCTGCTCGCCCCGGTGCTGGCCCACGCCGCCGTCAACAGCTCGGCGTTCCTGGCCGCCCGGCTGGTGGCGCGCTCGGCCCGGCGCTGAGCTACCGCAGCACGCAGCGGAAGCCGATGTGGGTGGTGGCGGTGTCGACCGCCTCCCCCTGGCGGGCGGCGGGCCGGTAGCGCAGGCAGTAGCTGGGAGCGCACAGGTGGCTGCCGCCCTTGATCACCCGCCGCGGGATCGGCTCCTCGGAGCGCTGGGGGGCGCAGCAGCCACTGTCCGAATGGTCGGCGGTGAACAGGTCGCTGGTCCACTCCCAGACGTTGCCGGTCATGTCGACCAGGCCGTAGCCGTTGGGCGGGAAGCTCCCCACCGGGGAGGTCCGCTCGTAGCGGTCAAGCAGCAGGTTCTGCCAGGGGAACTCGCCCTGCCAGGTGTTGGCCATCTGGCGGCCCTTCGGGGCGAGCTCGTCCCCCCAGGCGAACACCTTGCCGGCAAGGCCGCCCCGGGCCGCGTACTCCCACTCGGCCTCGGTGGCCAGGGCCTTGCCGGCCCACTCGGCGTAGGCGGCCGCGTCCTGATGGCAGACCTGGACGACCGGGTGGCGGTCGCGGCCGTGCAGGGTCGACCCGGGGCCTTCGGGGCTGCGCCAGCTCGCCCCCGGCACCCAGGCCCACCAGCTGCGCCAGTTGGAGAGATCAACCGGCCCGGCGCTCGGCTGGAAGACCAGCCCACCCGGGACCAGCAGGTCCGGGTCGGCGTCGGGGTAGTCGGCCGGGTCGGGGGCCTGCTCGGCCACGGTCACGTACCCGGTGGCCTTGACGAAGCGGCGGAACTCGGCGTTGGTGACCGGGTGGTGGTCGATCCAGAAGCTGTCCACGGCCACCTCGTGGACGGGCCGCTCCTCGGGGTAGAAGTCGTCGGAGCCCATCTGGAAGCGGCCCCCCTCGACCCGCACCATGTCCTTCATCTGGGGGACCCCGGGGGCTCGGGCCGCCTCGGCTGGGCGCCGGGGGCCACCTCGAGCAGCCGCAGGAAGGCGTCGTTCCAGCCCTGGACCATGGTCCCGAAGGCCTCGGGCTGGGCGCTCATCGGAGCCAGGAACGCCCTGGTCAGCTCCAGCTGGGCCTGGGTGGTGGCGGCGAAGCTCTCCAGGGCGGCCGTGACCAGCTGGGTGGTGCGCTCCTGGGTGGCGCTGGCCCGCTCGATCACCGCCCGGTAGGCCTCGAGGCTCTGGCGCAGGGCCCGGTTGGCCTCCTCCTGGCTGGCCAGGGCCTTCTCGGTGGCGGCCAGGGTCGAGGTCAGGGCCTCGAGGGCGGCCCGGCCGCCCTCGGCCTGGTCGCTGACCAGCTGCTGGAGCGAGCCCGACCACGCCTGGGCCAGCGCAAGGCTGCGCTCCTGGGCGGCCACGGTGGCCCGCGCGATCTCGCCGAAGGGGTGGGCGCCGAAGCCCTGGCCCGCTCTCTCGCTCATTGCACACCTCCTGGTCGTTCAGTGACGACGATACCGGGCATACTGCTGCTTGAACGATCAGGGTGGTGGAGGAGGCCGGGCCGATGGCGAAGTCCAGGAACCGCAACGGGTCGCCGCGCGTTGTCGTCGTCGGGGGAGGGTTCGCCGGGCTGGCGGCGGTCAAGACCCTGTCCAAGGTCAAGCCGCCGGTGCGGGTCACCCTGCTCGAGCAGCACAACTACCACCTGTTCCAGCCCCTGCTGTACCAGCTGGCGACCGGGCTGGTCCAGCCGGCCGACATCGCCCACCCGGTGCGCGGCATCGTCCGCCGCTACCGGCGCACCGGCGTGCGGATGGCCACCGTGTCCGGGGTGGACCTCGACGCCAGGGAGGTCCTGACCGACGAGGGCGGGCGCTTCGGCTACGACTACCTCATCCTGGCCGCCGGGGCGACCACGGCGACCTTCGGGATCCCGGGGGTCGAGGAGCACAGCTTCCCGCTCAAGAGCATGCCCGACGCCCTTGTGCTCCGGGCCCACCTGCTGCGCCAGTTCGAGCTGGCCGAGAACGACCCTGGCGAGATCGACAAGGGCGCCCTCACCGTGGTCGTGGTCGGCGGCGGCCCCACCGGGGTGGAGATGGCCGGCGCCCTCCACGAGCTGTTCAAGCACGTGCTGGTCCACGACTTCCCCGACCTGGACATCACCAAGGCCAAGGTGGTGCTGCTGGAGGCCACCGACCACCTGCTGGCCCCGTTCCACCCCAGCTCGCGCCAGCACGCCCTGGACATCCTGAACAAGCGGGGGGTGGAGGTCCGGCTCGGCCAGGCGCTGGAGCGGGCCACCCCGGACGAGGTCCGGCTCAAGGACGGCACCGTGATCGCGACCCGGACGCTGGTCTGGGGCGCCGGGGTGCGGGCCCACCCGCTGGCCGACGTGCTCGGCCTCGAGCAGACCCGCGGGGGCCGGATCGTGGTCGGCGAGGACCTGAGCGTGGCCGGCCGGCCCGAGGTCTTCGTGGTCGGCGACATCGCCGGGGCCGGCGACGGCAAGGGCGGGCTGCTGCCCCAGGTCGCCCAGCCGGCCATCCAGGAGGCCAGGCATGCCGCCCTCCAGATCCAGCACACCCTGGACGGCACCCCCAGAGAGGGGTTCGCCTACAAGGACAAGGGGATCATGGCCACCATCGGCCGCAACGCGGCCGTGACCGAGCTGCCCAACGGGGCCAGGTTCAAGGGCGTGCTCGCCTGGTACATGTGGCTGGTGCTGCACCTGGCCTACATCGTCGGGTTCCGCAGCCGGATCGCCGTGCTGGTCAACTGGATCTGGAGCTACCTCACCTACGACCGCCACGCCCGCATCATCGTTGCCGTCGAGCCCCAGCGCCGGGCCGCCGCCGCGCCGGCCGCGCCGCCGTCGGAGGCGGCCTCCGCGGACCGGCCGGTGGTCGGCTAGCACCCCGCTGGTCAGGAGCGGGGGCCGAGGGCCGGGCGGCCCCATCCGGGCAGCTCCATGCCGAGGCGGACGGCCGAGGCGTGGGCGGTCGCATCCATGGCCGCGGCCAGGTCCTGGTCGCCGGGCTGGTCCCGGCCGCGGAGGGCGCCGGCGACGGCCTGGGCGGTGAGCGCCTGCCATGGCCGGGCCCCGAGGCGCTCGTGGGCGGCCAGGGCGGCCCGCAGATACCCGAGGCTGTCCTCCCAGCGACCGGCCGTGGCGGCCAGGATCCCCAGGTGGTGGCCGGTCGCGCCCAGGTAGATCTGGCCGGCGGCCAGGTGGTGGCCGGCCCAGGGGGTGAGCAGCGCCGACAGCCGGCCGGCGGCGGCGCTGTCGCCGAGCTGGGCGCAGGCGCCGACCAGGGCGACCAGGCCGGCGACGCCCGGCCGCCGGCCACCCAGCGTGGCCATGGCCCGGTCGAGCAGCGGGCGGGTGTCGGCGTCGTCTCCCTGGCCGGCGTAGGCCAGCGGCAGCAGCGCCGGCCAGGCGCCGGCCGCCCAGGCCTGCTCGGCGGCCAGGCGGTCCAGCACGGCCTCGACCTGGTCGGGGCGACCCTGGAGCCAGCGCAGGAACACCAGCTGGGCGCCGTGGGCCATGGCCGCGGCGGCGCCGATCGAGGGCCGGCCCAGCTCGTCGGCGTCGGCGGCCAGCAGCTCGCTGTCCTGGAAGTCGCCCCGCAACATGGCCATGGCCGAGCGCAGCCGCAGCGACAGCCAGAGGTGGCGGGGGAGGCGGCGCTCCTGGGCGGCCCTGGCCTCCCGCTCGGTCAGCCGGTCGATGCCGTCCAGGTCGCCGGCGGCCAGCAGGGCACCCGCCCGGGCCTGGCCCGCCTGCCAGGTCAGGTCGTCGTCGCCCAGCTCGGCGGCCAGGCGGTCCAGCTCGTCCGAGGCGGCCAGGGCGGCCGCCGGCCCCTCCGGCCGCAGGACGCCGTTGCAGGCGGCCTCCTGGTCGGCCAGGACCGAGACCAGGGTCCGCCGGTCGCCGAGCCGGCGGGCCATCGCCACCGCCTCGGCGAACCCGGCCGGGTCGGGCTCCGCGCCCCCGAGGCGTGACCCGACGGCCTGCCAGCCGGCCTGGCGGGCCAGCAGGAGGGCCCTGGCTGGGCCGTCGCCGGGGCCGGCGGCGTCGAGGGCCTCGCCGAGCAGGCCGGCCGGCACCGACTGGCCGAGGTCGGCCGACCAGATGCCGGCCGGGCCGCCCAGCCCGAGGGCGGCCCGGGCCAGGCCGCCGGCCGAGCCGGCCGAGCGGGCGGCCGCCGCCGCCAGCAGGTAGGCGTCGGTGGCCTGGCGGCCCTGGCCGGCCGCGGCCCAGGCGCTCGCCTGGCCGCACAGCAGCTGGACCCGACGTGCCGGGTCGGCCCCGGCCCCGCCGGCCCGCTCCAGCAGGGCCAGGGCCTGGCGGTGGCGGTGGGCCGCCTCCTCGTAGCGGTGGTCGGCGGCGGCCCGCTCGCCCGACCGCTGGGCGTAGCCCGCCGCCCGGTCGGCGAACGGCTCGCCGGCCAGGGCGAAGTGGTCGGCCAGCTCGCCGAGGCGGCCGGCGCCGCCGGTGAGCTCCTCGAGGGCCTCGCCGACCCGCCGGTGGGTCCGGGCCCGCTCGCTGGCCGGCAGCCGCCGGTAGAGGAGATCGCGCACGATCGGGTGGTGGAAGGCGTAGTGGCCGGGAGGCTCCGGCCGCTCCTCCAGCAGCCGTGCCGCCACGGCCACGTCCAGCGCGGCCAGCAGGTCGTCCCAGCCGAGGCCGGCGACCCGCCGCAGCAGGGTCAGCTCGGCCTGCTGGCCGATCACGGCCACGACCCCGAGCACGTGCTCGACCGGCCCACCGAGACGGGCCAGGCGCTGGCCGACGACCCAGCGGACGCTCTCGGGCACGTCGTCGACGGCCGGCCCGGCGGCGGCCTCGGTGACGTCGTCGCCGTCGAGGCCGCCGGTCTCGGCCAGGTGGCGCAGCAGCTCGCCGGCCAGGAACGGGTTGCCGCCGGTGCGCTCACGGATGGTCTCGGCCAGAGCCTGGCCGCCCTGGCCGAGCGGCCGGGCGGCGGCCGCCTCGGCCATCGCCGCGACCTCGCCGGCGCCGAGCCCGTCCAGCGCCACCAGCTCGGCCCCGGGGGCGCGGACCAGGTCGCCGAGGGCGGCGGTCAGGGTGGCCCGGGGGGTGCGCTCGTCGTCCCGGTAGGTCAGGACGGTCAGCAGCCGGGCCGGCCGGCGGGCCCCGGCCAGGCTGCGCAGCAGCAGCAGGCTGCCCTCGTCGGCGCCGTGGAGGTCGTCGACCAGCAGCAGCAGCGGCCCGGTGACGGCGATCGCCTCCAGGAGCCCGGTGAGGGCCTCCAGCAGCAGGTAGGGGTCGGCGGCCGTGCCGGTCGCGGACGGGGCCGGGAGGGCGGGGAGGCGCCAGGCCAGCTCCGGCCAGAACCGGACCAGCTCGGCCGCTCTCGGGCCGAGCAGGCCCCGGAGCCGTTCGGAGGGGTAGCCGGCCAGGTGCCGCCCCACCGCCTCCCGCAGCGGCAGGTAGGGGACCCCGAGGTGCTGGTCGCAGCGTCCGGCCAGGACGACCGCCCCGTCCCGCTCGGCCTGGGAGGCCAGCTCGGTGGCCAGCCGGGTCTTGCCGATGCCGGCCTCGCCGGCCACCAGGATGGTCCGGCGCCGCCCGGCCCGGGTGTCGGCCCAGGCCGCCGTGAGCCGGCGCAGCTCCGCGCTCCGGCCGACGAACGCGCCGGGGCCGGGGGCGGGCGGCGGGCCGGCGGCCGGCACCGCGACCAGGGCCAGGGTGCCGTCGGCCGGCTCGGCGTGGAGCAGCTCCAGGTAGGCCGCCTCGAGCTCGGGAGAGGGGCCGACCCCCAGCTCCTCGGCCAGGACCCGCCGGTAGCGGTCGTAGGCGCGCAGCGCCTCCCCGCGGTCGCCGGCGGCGGCGTGAGCGGCCAGCAGCCGCCGGTGGGCCGAGTCCCGGAACGGCTCGAGGGCGACCAGGTCGGCGGCCGGGCCGACGGCCATGGCGGCCTGCCCGGCGGCCAGGTGGGCGTCGGCCAGCAGCGCCAGGCAGCTGAGCAGGAGCTGGTGGAGAGCGGCGCGCCGGTCCTCGACCCAGGCGCTGTTGTGGCCGGGCAGCAGTGGCCGCCCGGCGATCGTCCGGGCCCGGCCGGCCGCGGCCACCGCCCGCTGCGGCTGGCCGGCGCCCAGCGCCCGCCGGGCCGTGTCGGCCTCGCCAGCGGCCAGCTCGACGTCGACCGCCGTGTCGGCCGGCAAGGTCAGCCGGTAGCAGCCGGAGGAGCTGGTCAGGGTGTCGGCCGCCGGCAGGCCGAGCAGGTCGAGGAAGGCCCTGACCTTGCTGACGACCCCGCGGAGGGCCGGCCGCCAGGTGGGCGGGAGGGCCCCGCCCCACACCGCCTCGGCCAGCTCCTCGGCCGGCACCGGCCGGTCGCGCTCGGCCACCAGATAGGCGAAGACCACGGATGCCTGCCGTCCTGGCAGGTCCGTCGCGTCGGCCGTGGTGCCGTCGGCCTTGGCCGCCAGCCGGCCGGTGAGGGTGATCTCCAAAGCCATGTGCTTGCGCCATCATTGCGCTTGCCTTGCGTCCGTCCTCCTACAGTCTCCCGGGCTGTCAATAGCAAGGCGAGTGGGGGGTTCGGGCGAGCCGGGAGCTGCTCACGGACGCAACGGACACGAACGACACGCCGGCACCGCTCGCGACCAGTCTGATGGTCCCGGTGCCGCGGTGGCAGCCGGTGGCCCGTCAGCGGCTGCTGGGGCTGCTGGACGAGGGCGCCAAGGGGCCGCTGACCCTGCTGGCGGCGCCCGCCGGCTACGGCAAGACCCTCCTGCTGACCTCGTGGGCGACGGGGGCTGGGCCGCCGGGCCCGGTGGCCTGGGTGCGGATCGGCCCAGGCGACCAGCACCCGCCGCGGTTCTGGTCCCAGGTGCTGGCCGCGCTGCGAGGATCCGACGCCGTGGCCCCGGACGGGCTCCTGGCCGGCATCGAACCGCAGGCCGAGATCGGCGACGGGTTCCTTCGCGCGGTGGTGGGCGGCCTGCTGGAGCTCGACCGGCCGGTGGTGCTGATCCTGGACGACCTGCATGAGGCGTGCGGCCAGGAGGTGACGGGCCAGCTCCGGTTCCTGCTCCGGCACGCCCCCTCCCAGCTCCGCCTGGTCGTGGCCAGCCGCGCCGACCCGCCGCTGGCCCTGCACCGGCTGCGGGTGGACGGCCAGCTCACCGAGCTCCGCGAGACCGACCTGGCCTTCTCGCTCGAGGAGACGGCGGCGCTGCTGGCCGGCCATGGGGTCGAGCTGTCCGGGACCGAGCTGGAGACGCTGTGGCGGCGGACCGAGGGCTGGGCGGCCGGGCTGCGGCTGGCCGCCCTCTCACTGCGCGAGCACCCCCAGCCAGGGCGGTTCGTGGCCGACCTGGCCGGCGACGACCGGGCCATCGCCGGCTACCTGGTCGAGGAGGTGCTGGCCGCCCAGCCCCCCGAGCTGCGGTCGTTCCTGCTCCGGACCTGTGTCGCCGACCGGCTCTGCGGCGACCTGGCGGACGCGCTGACCGGCGGCACCGACGGGGCCAGGGTCCTGGCCCGGCTGGAGCGCGAGCACGTGTTCACCTCGGCCGCCGGCCCGACCCGGGCCTGGTACCGCTACCACCCGTTGTTCGCCGAGCTGCTCAGGGCCGAGCTGCACTACGGGCACGCCGCCGAGCTGCCGGGGCTGCACCGCCGGGCCGCCGCCTGGCACGCCGACGCCGGCCAGCCGGTACCGGCGGTCCGCCACGCCCTGGCCGCCGGCGACGTCGACCAGGCGGCCCGCCTGCTCACCAGCGTCTGGGCGCCGCTGCTGGCCGATGGCCAGGCGGCCACGCTCGGCGAGCTGGTCTCGCGGCTGCCCGGCGAGCGGGTGCGGGCGAGCCCGGAGCTGGCCGTCGTGGCCGCCCTCAGCCGCCTCGCCCTCGGCGAGCTCGAGGAGGCCGACGCCTGGCTGGGCGTGGCCGCGGCCGCCGAGCCGCCGTTCGCCGGGCCGGCCGCCGGCGCGGGAGCGGCCATGCGCCTGGCCCGGCTGTACCGGGCCCGGCTGGCCGGCGAGGTTGCCGAGGCCGGGCCGGCGGCCAGAGGCCTGCTGGCGCCCGACGCGATGCTGACCATGGAACGCAGCAGCGCCGACGACGACCAGCGGACGCTCGCCCACGCCCTGCTCGGCTCGACCCAGCTGTGGAGCGGCCAGCTGGAGGAGGCCGCGGCCAACCTGGAGCGGGCCCGGGACGACGCCGACCGGACCGGCCGCCAGGTCGTCAGGGTGGCCGCCATCGCCAACCTGGCCCTGCTCGAGGCCGTCCAGGGCCGCCTCGGCCGGGCCGGCGAGCTGGCCCGGCTGGCCAGCGAAGGGGCAAGGGGGGTCGCCTGGTCGGCCGGCCCCCAGCTGGCCTGCGCCCAGCTGGCCACCGCCGTGTGCGCCTACCACCGCGACGACCTGGCCGCCGCCTCGGCCGCCCTCGACCGGGCCACCCGGGCCGCCCTCCCCGGCGACCGCCCGCTGCGGCTGGCCGCGGCCGTCCTCGGCGGCTGGATGGCCGCAGCGTCAGGCCGCGACCAGGCCGATGCCGCCCTGCGCCACCTCGACGGCGCGATCGCCGCCACCGGCGGCCGGCCGCCCCGGCTGCTGGCCGCCCCGGCCAGGGCGGCCAGGGCCAGGCTCCTGGCCGCGGCCGGCGACGACCAGGCGGCACTGGCCGCCCTCGGCCCCGGTGACCGGCCGCGGCCGGCGGTGGCGGCGGTCGTGCTGGCCCGGCTCCAGCTCACCCGGGGCGACCCGACGGCGGCCGTCCACACGCTGGCTCCGCTGCTGGCCGGCGAGCCGGGCGGGCCCGCGCTGGCGCCGCCGCTGGCGATCGAGGCCAGCCTGGTCGAGGCCGTGGCCAACCAGGAGCTGGCCGACAACGCCGCCGCCGTCGGCGCGCTCCGGCGGGCCCTCGACCTGGCCGCGCCCGAAGGCTACCGCCGCGCCTTCGTCGAGAGCGGGACGCCGGTGCGGCTGCTGCTGGCCGACCACCTGACCTGGGACAGCACCCACCACCCGCTGGTCGGCGCCCTGCTGGAGCGGCTCAGGGCGGCCGAGCCCGCCGGCCGGGCCGGCGGGGGCCCGGCCGCCCCGGCGGCGCTGGTGGTGCCGCTCAGCGAGCGCGAGCAGGTCGTGCTGCGGTACCTCTCCAGCCGGCTGTCGGCCGGTGAGATCGCCGACGAGCTCTACGTCTCCCTCAATACCGTCAAGACCCACATCAAGAGCATCTATCGCAAGCTCGACACCAACCGCCGCTGGGACGCCGTCAAGCGCGCCCGCCAGCTCCAGCTGCTCTGATCAGACGGCCGGCCGCTCCCGGTCGAGCTGGCGCCCGAGCCCGCGCAGGTCGAAGGCGGCGAACAGCTCGGTGAAGCCGTAGAAGATGGCGTAGATGCCGACCAGGTTGACGAACACGACCAGGGCCCGGCCCGGGTACCCGGCGGCCCACATGCCGAGCAGCA
>Ga0307416_100002702_pt1 | contig 10275 bp, 13 predicted proteins | sample DK1Cmetagenome_2_FD_203821 | JGI IMG/M metagenome (GOLD analysis project Ga0307416, IMG submission 203821) | Maize rhizosphere microbial communities from greenhouse at UC Davis, California, United States - DK15-C-3 | ecosystem: Host-associated > Plants > Roots > Rhizosphere > Soil | place...
GTGTACTTGGCGACGTAGCGGCGAACGCGGAAGTTGTCGTTGCGCGACTCGCGCGCGCAGGGTGCGACGCGCGCATCGCGCTCGGGCGCCAGCCAGCCTCGCTGCGACTTCATCTTGTCGGCGGCCTGCCAGGTGCGCACGATCACCTCGGCGACGCGGCCCATCGCCTGGCTGTCGCTCGACATCATCGAGAACACGCCGAGGTCGTGCAGCACGTCCTCGGCGGCGATCGTCTCCTTGCGGATCCGGCTCTCGGCGAACGCGAGGTCCTCGGCGATCGACGGGTCGAGGTGGTGGCAGACCATCAGCATGTCGAGATGCTCGTCGACCGTGTTGACCGTGTACGGCATGGTCGGATTGGTCGACGACGGCAGCACGTTGGCGAGGCCGGCGAGCTTGATGATGTCGGGCGCGTGGCCGCCGCCGGCGCCCTCGGTGTGGAAGGTCGCGATCGAGCGACCCTTGAACGCCGCCGCGGTGTCCTCGACGAAGCCCGATTCGTTGAGCGTGTCGGTGTGGATCGTCACCTGCACGTCGTGGCGCTCGGCGACCGCGAGGCAGTTGTCGATCGCCGCCGGCGTCGTCCCCCAGTCCTCGTGCAGCTTCAGGCCGCACGCGCCCGCCTCGACCTGCTCGTCGAGCGCGGCGGGCAGGCTCGCGTTGCCCTTGCCCATGAAGCCGAGGTTCATCGGCAACGCCTCGGCCGCCCTCAGCATCGAGGCGATGTGCCACGGGCCCGGCGTGCAGGTCGTCGCGAACGTTCCCGTCGCCGGGCCGGTGCCGCCGCCGAGCATCGTCGTCACGCCGCTGGCGAGCGCCGCCTCGACTTGCTGCGGGCAGATGAAATGGATGTGCGAATCGACGCCGCCGGCGGTCAGGATCATCCCTTCGCCGGCGATGATCTCGGTGCCCGGCCCGATGACGACGTCGACGCCCGGCTGCACATCGGGGTTGCCGGCCTTGCCGAGCGCGGCGATGCGCCCCGACTTGATCGCGACGTCGGCCTTGACGATGCCCCAGTGGTCGACGACGAGCGCGTTCGTGATCACGGTGTCGGCGACCTCGGCCGAGACGCGCTGGCTCTGGCCCATGCCGTCGCGGATGGTCTTGCCGCCGCCGAACTTCACTTCCTCGCCGTAGCCGCCGGCGCGCAGCGTGTAGTCGTCCTCGACCTCGACGACGAGGCCGGTGTCGGCGAGGCGCAAGCGGTCGCCGACCGTCGGCCCGTACATCTCGGCATAGGCGCGGCGCGAGATCGTCGCCATCACAGGCTGCCCTGGACCAGGCCGCGAAAGCCGTACGCCTTGCGCCCGCCGCCGAGCTCGACGAGCTCGACCGTGCGCTGCTGCCCGGGCTCGAAGCGGACCGCGGTCCCCGACGCGATGTGCAAGCGCATGCCGTGCGCCGCTGCCCGGTCGAAGCGCAGCGCCGCGTTGGTCTCGGCGAAGTGGTAGTGCGAGCCGACCTGGATCGGCCGATCGCCGGTGTTCTGCACCGTCAGCGTCGCGGTCCGGCGCCCGGCGTTGAGGACGTGGTCGCCAGTGGCGGCGAGCAGCTCGCCCGGAATCATCGCCGGCGCCGGTCGAGCCAGGCGGCGAGCGCGGTCAGCGCGACGACGGCGAGAACGCCCCAGCCGTCGCCGTCGTGCAGGTGCGGCGTCGCCGACGCGCTGACGTGGGCGAACGCCGGCAGGGCGACGGAGCCGGCGAGCGCGGCGGCGAAGCGGAGCGGGTGGGCCTTCATGTGTCCGTCTCCGGCGGCGTCATGCGATCGGCTGGTGCACGGTCACCAGCTTGGTGCCGTCGGGAAAGGTCGCCTCGATCTGGATGTCGGAAATCATCTCGGCGATCCCGTCCATCACGTCGTCGCGCGTCAGCACGGTCTTGCCTTCGCTCATCAGCGTGGCGACGCTCTTGCCTTCCCGCGCGCCTTCGAGGATCGCGGCGCTGATCAGCGCGACCGCCTCGGGATGGTTGAGCTTCAGGCCGCGCGCGCGCCGCCGCTCGGCGAGCAAGGCGGCGGTGAAGACGAGGAGCTTGTCCTTCTCGCGCGGCGTCAGGTCCATCGGCGTCGGAGGTCGGAGGTGGCGGGAGGGAGTCGAGCGGCGGGCGAGCGCAAGAGCGGTGCCAGGGACCCGGTCGCGACGATCATACGGTGCACCTCGGCACCACCGACCGCGCTCAGGTCGCCCAGACGCGCGGCGGCGTCGCGGCGAGCCCCCACGCGAGCGGCCGCCAAGCCCGCCAGACGCCTTGCAGCAGCGCCATCGCAGGCTCGACGCGATCGGCGAGCGCGCGCACGACGACGACATCGTCGTGCGGCGCGGTCGCGCCGCTCGTCGCCTGCAACGGCCGCGATCGCACGATCTCGCGCGCTGCGGAGAGGAGCGCGTCGCGACGCGCCGCGGCGAGCGCGGCACCGCTCGCGAACCACATCGTCGCGAGAACGCGCCGTCCGGCCCAGCCGAGCGGCGAGTCGAGCAGGCGGGCGTCGCCGGCGGCGATCGTGCCGCGCTCGAGCCAGCGGCCGGGCAGCTCGATGGATTGCGAGAAGCGGCCGGCGTCGAACGGTCGCTCGGATGCGGGCAGGCCGAGCGCGGTCACGTCCCAGCCGATCATCTCGGCGCCGGCGGCGAGATCGAAGCGCATCCGGTTCATGGCGTCGCAGCCGCTGAAGGCGATGCTTTCGAGCGGCAGCCATTCGAGCCTGCTGCCGGCGGCCGCGACCACCTCGACCGTTTGCGACGCTGCCAGCGCAGCGCTGCGATAGAAGCGCGTCGCGCCCGGGGTGGTGACGAGCGCGTGGGCACCGCCCGCGAGCGAGATCCGGACTTCGAGCGCGTCGCCGCCGACGACGCCGCCGGGAGGATGGACGAGCACGCTGTGGCAGACGGCGCCTTCCGGATGGAGCGCGCGCAGGACGCGCAGCGGCCCGTCGTGGCGGTCGTGGACGATCGTGCGACCGTCGCGCTCGCGATAGTCGAGGACGAGCGACCCGCGCCAGGCCATCGCCGCGCTCAGGCGCCGGCGGAGAGTGCCGCGATCTCGCGCAGCAGCTGGCGAACCTCGCGAAACCCCGCCGAGGTCGGCAGCCATTCGAGGGCGGGGATCTCGAGTCCGCGGGCGAGTCCCATCGGCGCCGCCTCGATCTGGATGCCGGCGCCGGCGGTTTCCTGGAACGCGCGCAACGCCCGCGCCATGTGATAGCCGTGCGTGACGACGACGACGTGCTGGATGCCGGCGGCCTTCAGCAATGCCATCGTCTTCACCGCGTTCTCTCGCGTGTCGTGCGAGTCGCTTTCGACCCAGCGGAGCGGTCGGTTGAACTCGTCGGCAGCGATCTTGGCGGCGACGCGGGCCTCCGACGTCGATCCTTGCTGCGCCCAGCCGACGCCGCCGCTGAAGGCGAGCGGCGCGCCCGTCTGCCCGGCCAGCCAGACGCCGTAGCGCAGCCGCTCGAGCGACGGAGCCTGCAGGCTGCCGACGCCGTACTCCGGGGCGAACGGCTCGCTGCCGGCGCCGAGGACGACGATCGCGAGCGGCTTCTTCGCCGCCGCCTCGGCACGCAGCTCGCGGACGCGGTCGAAGCTGAGCGCCGCCGGCGGCTGCAGGAAGAGCTGCTCCAGCAGGCGCGCCGCGCCGGTGCACGCCGACAGCCAGAGCAGCGCGACGCCGACGATGACGACGAGCCAGCCGAGGCCGCGGCGCGGCAGGATGAGACGAGCGCCGATGAGGACGAGCAGCAGGAGCGGCACCGGCGGCAGCAGCAGCGCGGCGGCGACGGGCTTCCAGGACTCGATGCCGAGCGAGACGAAGACGCTGTTCACGGTGGACGGATTCGTTCGGCCGGCTCGGATCGGCGGCGCGATTGTGCCGGACGGTGTTGCCCGTCGTGTGACTGTTGGCAAGCGGCATGATCCTCGCCTTGTCCTACCGAGAGCGAGATCGACATGAACGAACGGGCACGAACGCTGCGCGAACAGCTGATCAGGAACATCGACGAGCTGCCGAAGGAACGCGAAGCACGCGCACCGCTGTACGACACGCTCTGCGGCCGGCTCGCGAGCGGCACGGCGGCCCGCGCACTCGGCATCAGCATCGACATCGTCGCGCCGGGCATGCGCGCCTGCCCGTACCACCTGCACCACGCGCAGGAGGAGGCATTCGTCGTCCTCGAGGGGCGCGGCGCCATGCGCGTCGCCGGCGAGATGCTCGAGCTGAAGGCGGGCGACGTCGCCTTCCTGCCCGCGGGCCCGGACTATCCGCACCAGATCGTCAACACCTCCGACGCGCCCCTCAAGTACCTCTCGATCGGCACGACGGCGCGGCCCGAGATCGTCGAGTACCCCGACTCGGGAAAGTACCTCGCGATGACCGGCCCCGCCGGCAGGCCCGCCTTCGCGCGCATGTCGCGGCTCGACGAGGATCTCGACTATTGGGCCGGCGAGCCTTGACGGCGCTGCGGCGGCATCAGGGCGCGAGCCGCTCGCGCCGCCACGCCGGGCCTTCGCGCCGGTAGCGCAGGCGATCGTGCAGGCGCGACTTGCGGCCCTGCCAGAACTCCCAGCCATCGGGCAGCAAGCGATAGCCGCCCCAGTGCGGCGGCCGCGGCGGCTTCAGCATGAACTGCGCGCCGTAGCGCGCCGCGTTGGCGAGCAGGACCGCGCGCGACGCGATCACCTCGCTCTGCGGCGACGCCCAGGCGCCGATGCGCGAATCGAGCGGCCGCGATGCGAAGTAGGCATCCGAGTCGGCAGCCGACACCTGCTCGACCGCGCCCTCGACGCGAACGACCCGCTCGAGTTCTACCCAGTGGAACTGCAGCGCCGCGAACGGATGGAGCGCGAGCTCGCGGCCCTTGCGGCTGCGGTAGTTCGTGTACCAGACAATGCCGCGCGCGTCGACTCCCTTGGCGAGCACGATGCGCGTCGACGGCCGGCCGTCGGCGCCGACGGTGGCGAGCGTCATCGCGTTCGGCTCCGGCAGCTGCGCCGCGATCGCCTCCTCGAGCCAGCGCTCGAACTGCTGCATCGGGTCCACCGCCGAGGCCGCCTCGTCGAGCTCCGCCAGCTCGTAGCTCTTGCGCAGTGCGGCGAGGTCGGTCATCGGTCGAGTATAGGAACGAACGCTGACGTGTCGGCCCGACGTTTGCCACCGCGTCCGTCGTTGGGGGAAGGCCTTACGTAGACCTCCCACTTCCTGAATCGATGCCGGTCTTCCATCCTCGACGCATGGCAGCACAACCGACCGTGGTGGTCCTTGCCGCCGGCCGAAGCTCGCGATTCGGCGCCGGCCACCACAAGCTCGCCCAGACGATCGGCGAATCGACCGTGCTCGCGCAGACGCTCGCCAGCGCGATCGCGAGCCACCTGCGCACCGTCGTCGTCACGACGGCGGCGTTCGTCGACGTCGCGCGCAGCAGCGTCGCCGCGCGCGACGTGGTCGTCCTGCCCGAGGTCGGCTCGGACGGCGGCAACCTGCTCGGCATGGGCGTCTCGATCGCCGCCGGCGTCAGCGCCTGTCCCGACTCGCCCGGCTGGCTCGTCCTGCCCGGCGACATGCCTCTGGTGCAGCCGGCGACGCTGCTCGCGGTCGCGCGCGCGCTCGATCACCACGCGGTCGCCTTCGCGCAATACCGCGGGCGGCGCGGCCATCCCGTCGGTTTCGCCGCCGAGCTCTACCCGGAGCTCACCGCGCTCGGCGGCGACGAAGGCGCGCGCCGCATCATCGCGCGCTATCCGGCGTTGCCCGTCGAGCTCGACGATGCCGGCATCCTGGTCGACATCGACACCGAGGACGATCTCGACGCGCTGCGCCGCAACGTCGCGGCGTCGGCGGGCGGCGCCGGCGCGGCGATCGCGCCGGTCTAGCGGGCGGCGGAAACGGTCACGCGGTCAGCGCGTGGCGCCGCGCCAGCGCGACGAGCCGCTCGACGTCGCGGTCGCGGATGCCGCAGCTGCGCAGCGTTTGCGCGGTCTCGACGAGGTACGACAGCGTGCTCCCGTAGCGGCCGTTCGCGGTCCTGAAGATCTCGACCAGCTCGCCCTCGGCGAGACGGCCGGTGTGGCTGGGGCTCTGCCGGCTGAGCGTGAACGCCAGGCCGCGAACGATCCCTTCCGGCGTGCGACACGCGAGCCACTTCGGGTCGTAGACGCCGGACGGCATCTCGCGTGTCCAGAGGCGCCTGAGCTCGGGCTCGACGCGCGCTCGTTCGATGCGGAACGCGCGGCCGCGGCACGAGCCGCCCGGCACCAGGGCGAAGACCAGCCCCGGGCACTCCGGCGTGCCGCGATTGATGCGCGAGCGCATCGCCAGCGCGCGATGCCAGCCGTGCACCGTCGCCGACCGCTGCTCGACCGCCTCGAACTCGGGCCGCCAGATCAGCGAGGCGTAGCCGAACACCCAGAGGTCGCCGCGGCCGCCCCAGGCGTCCAGCGTGTGATCGAGTAGTCGCGCCGGGTCGCGCGCGCCTGCATGGGGAACGAATGGAACAGTCATCGCCAACTAGAATCGGTCGCCGAAAGAGCCGGAACAGCCATGGACGATCGCCGACCGCCGCCGCTGCGCAATCCGTCACGCACCGCGGCGAAAGTCGCGGTGGCAGTGCTGATCGTCATCGCCATTGCAGGACTCGTGCTCGCCGGCCTCAGGTCGCGACCGCCCACGACCGACCAGGCCGCCGCTGCCGATCCAACGCAGCAGGCCGTCCCGCCGCTGACCGTCGCCTCGTCCGCCTCGGCCGAAGAGGCGGGCGTCGCACCCAATCACATCAGCTTCGCGCCGACATCGGATCGGCTGTCCGACGCTTCGACGGCCAAGGTCGTGCGGCTCGCCGAAACGGCGAAGAAGCAGCACCACACGATCGCGATCGCGTCGACCGTCGAGGCGCGCGCCGACCGGGCGGAGCAGATGGAGCTGGCGCGCAAGCGCTCGATGGCGGTGCGCCAGGTGCTGCAATCGAACGGCATTCCGCTCGGCACGATGCGGATCGAGATCCAGGAGGTGCCGGTGGGGTCGGTCAATGCGGCTGCCGCGAACCAGATCGCGCTGGTCTTCCACTGAAGGGTCGCGCCCGCGAGCGCTCACGCGGCCGGCCGCGCACCCGTCCTGAGCAGCGATGAAGCAGGCCGTCGTCGACGTCACCGGCCGCATCCGCGAGCGGAGCAGCGCCTCGCGACGCGCCTATCTGGCGCGCATCGACGCCATGCTGGCGCGTCCGCGCGGACCCGAACGGCTCGGCTGCGCCAACCTGGCGCACGCGACCGCGGCGTTGCCGGCGGCCGACAAGCTGAGCATCGTCGCCGCGCGCGCCCCCAACATCGGCGTCGTCACCGCCTACAACGACATGCTCTCGGCGCACCAGCCGTACGAGCGCTTCCCGGCGCTGATCCGTGCCGCCGCGCACGCGCTCGGCGCGACGGCGCAGGTCGCCGGCGGCGTCCCGGCGATGTGCGACGGCGTGACGCAGGGCCGGCCGGGCATGGATCTGAGCCTGTTCTCGCGCGACACGATCGCGATGGGCACGGCGATCGCGCTGTCGCACGACGTCTTCGACGCCGCGCTCCTGCTCGGCATCTGCGACAAGATCGTCCCGGGACTGCTGATCGGCGCGCTCCACTTCGGCCACCTGCCTTGCGTCTTCGTCCCCGGCGGGCCGATGTCGAGCGGCCTCGCCAATGCCGAGAAGACGCGCGTGCGCGAGCAATACGCGCTGAAGCAGGTCGGCCGTGACGCGTTGATGGCGGCCGAGGCGGCGTCGTACCACGGCCCGGGCACCTGCACGTTCTACGGCACGGCCAACAGCAACCAGGTCCTGCTCGAGGCGATGGGTCTGCACGTCCCGGGCGCCGCGTTCGTCCATCCGCACGACGGCTTGCGCGACGCGCTGACGAGCGAGGCGGTCCGCCTCGTCCTCGCCAACGCCGGCTGGCAGCGCGCGGCGAGCGACGGCGAGGCAAGGCTGCTGCCGATCGGCAGGCTCGTCGACGAGCGCTCGATCGTCAACGCGATGGCCGCGCTGCTCGCGACCGGCGGCTCGACCAACCACCTGATCCACTGGGTCGCCGTCGCCCGCGCCGCCGGCATCGTGATCGACTGGAGCGACTTCGCGGACCTCTCTCGCGTCACGCCGCTGGTCGCGCGCGTCTATCCGAACGGCAGCGCCGACGTGAACCAGTTCCAGGCTGCCGGCGGGCCGGGCTTCGTCCTCCGCGAGCTGATCGATTGCGGCTGCCTGCACGCCGACGCGGCGACGGTCGCGCGCGGCGGCGTGCCCGACTACACGCGCGTTGCCGAGCGCGCCGGCGAGGGCGTCGCTTGGCGGACCTTGCCGGCCGAGAGCGGCGACGCGAGCATCGTCCGCCGCGCGGCCGAGCCGTTCAGCGAGGAGGGCGGCCTCAAGCTCCTCACCGGCAACTGCGGGCGCGCGGTCATCAAGGTGTCGTCGGTCCCCCTCGATCGCTGGGTCGTCGAGGCGCAGGCAGCGGTCTTCGACTCGCAGGAGGCGATGCTCGACGCGTTCGCGGCCGGCAGGCTCGAGCGCGACGTCGTCGTCGTCGTCCGCTTCCAGGGTCCGCGCTCGAACGGCATGCCCGAGCTGCACAAGCTGACGCCGCCGCTCGGTGCGCTGCAGAAGAAGGGATTCCGCGTCGCGCTCGTCACCGACGGCAGGATGAGCGGCGCGTCGGGTCAGGTGCCGGCGGCGATCCACGTCAGCCCGGAAGTCGTCGCCGGCGGCCCGCTCGGCAAGGTACGCGACGGCGACATCGTCCGCGTCGACGCCCACGCGGGAACGCTGGCCGCGCTCGTCGATGCCGAGGCGTGGCGTGCGCGCGAGGTCGCGTTGCCGTCGCCAGAGCAGATCGAGGCGAACGGCCACGACCTCGGCCGCGAGCTCTTCGCCGGGATGCGCAGGAACGTCGTCTCCGCCGAGGAAGGGGCCTGCACGTGGCTGTAGGCGACGCGGGCAGGGCGCTCGATCCGCTGGAGCTCGCCGCACCGGGCCCGGTGATTCCGGTCATCGTCCTGCAGCGCGCCGACGACGGCGTGCCGCTCGCGCGCGCGCTCGTCGCCGGCGGCGTCCGCGTTCTCGAGGTGACGCTGCGCACGCCGGCAGCGCTGGCGGCGATCGCTGCGATCGCGCGCGACGTCCCCGACGCGATCGTCGGGGCCGGCACGGTGCGCAGCGACGCCGACGCGCGCGCGGCGCACGCGGCCGGCGCGCGCTTCGCCGTCAGCCCCGGCTGGTCGCCGCGCGTCGCCGCCGCGTGTCGCGCGCTCGGCCTTCCGCTGCTGCCCGGCGTCGCCAGCGCGAGCGAGGTGATGCAGGCGGCCGACGAGGGCTTTCGCTTCCTCAAGTTCTTCCCGGCGGCGGCGGCGGGCGGGACGGCGTTGCTGAAAGCGTGGGCGAGCCCGTTCGCCGACATTGCGTTCTGTCCGACCGGCGGCATCGATGCAGCGTCGGCGCCCGACTACCTCGCACTCGCCAACGTCAAGGTCATCGGCGGGTCGTGGCTGGCGCCGCCCGACGCGATCCTCGCCGCCGACTGGCCACGCATCGAGCGGCTCGCGCGCGACGCGGCGGCGCTCGAAAGGCGCTAGCGACGCTCAGGCGTCGCGCTCGATCAGCTCGATCTTGTAGCCGTCGGGATCGGCGACGAAGGCGATCATCGTCGTCCCGCCCTTGACCGGCCCCGGCTCGCGCGTGACGCTGCCGCCGCCGGCGCGGATTCTCTCGCAGGCCGCGCGGATGTCGGGCATGCCGAGCGCGATGTGGCCGTACGCGGTGCCGAGCTCGTAGCTGCTGACGCCGTGGTTGTAGGTCAGCTCGATCTCGGCCTGCTCCGGGTTCGCGCCGTAGCCGACGAAGGCGAGCGAGTAGCCCTGCTCGGGCCGCTCGGTCGTGCGCAGCAGCCGCATCCCCAGCACCCGCGTGTAGAAGTCGATCGAGCGCTGCAGGTCGCCGACCCGAAGCATGGTGTGGAGCAGTCTCATGTCAGTCCCGGAGGTTCAGTTCGCGTCGAAGATGAAGCAGGTCGTGGAACCGTGAGCGTACAGCTTGCCGTCGGGGCCCGTCAGGCGGGCGTCGGCGGTCGCCATGCGGCCGCCGCCGTGGATGATGTGCGCCTCGGCCCGCACGAACGGAATCTTGTCGGTCAACGGGCGCACGATGTTGACCTTGAGCTCGGCCGTCGTGTAGGCCTTGCCTGCCGGCAGGATCGAGGCGACGGCGCAGCCGAGCGCGGAGTCGAGCAGCGTCGCGAACCAGCCGCCGTGC
>Ga0307416_100002703_pt1 | contig 10275 bp, 13 predicted proteins | sample DK1Cmetagenome_2_FD_203821 | JGI IMG/M metagenome (GOLD analysis project Ga0307416, IMG submission 203821) | Maize rhizosphere microbial communities from greenhouse at UC Davis, California, United States - DK15-C-3 | ecosystem: Host-associated > Plants > Roots > Rhizosphere > Soil | place...
CCCGGCCCAACTTGCGCGCGAGGTAACCGCCAAGGTGCCGATCGGGCCCGAAGATGATCTTCTGGTCCTTCGGGATCTGGTCGAGGATGACCGCCGCGGACGAGCTCGTGACGATGATGTCGCTCAGCGCTTTCACCGCGGCCGAGCAGTTGATGTAGGTCAGCGCGATATGGTCCGGATGCGCGGCGCGGAAGGCCGCGAACTGATCCGGCGGGCAGCTGTCTTCGAGGCTGCAGCCGGCGTCCATGTCGGGCAGGATCACCGTCTTCTGCGGAGACAGGATCTTCGCCGTCTCGGCCATGAAACGGACGCCGCAGAATGCGATGACATCGGCGTCCGTCGCGGCCGCCTTGCGCGACAAATCGAGGCTGTCGCCGACGAAGTCAGCGAGATCCTGAATCTCCGGCTTCTGGTAATAATGCGCGAGGATGACAGCGTTGCGCTCGCGCTTCAGCCGCTCGATCTCGGCGAGGAGGTCGACACCCTTCAGGCTCTGGGTCGGTGCGGTCATCTGTTCCCTTCGGCAGCGCGTCGACGCTGCGCCTCTGCAATGGCTTCATTATATGGCGTCGACCTGTCGAGATAGGAAGGATCGGCGCCGTCTTCCGAAGCGAACCGCGCCACGACTTTCGCATTGTCAAAGCCGGCCGCCTTCATCGGCAATGAGAAGCTGCGCTCGATGGCCTGCCGCGCGGCGTCCCGCGCGAGCCGCATCGGAACCTCCGCCTGCGCCTGCTTGCGCAGGTCCGCGACGGCACGGGCGCGGTTGGCTTCGTCCAATTGCGTTTCGGCGTTCGTCAGGGTCGCCAGGACACCGCCCGAACCATATTCGCGAGCAGAGCCCAAATCGACCTCGGGACCGGCGATCTCGATGTCGGGAATGGTCACGTTGAGCGTCTGCGACCCGGCGTCCCAGCGGACGTCGTCCGGCTGAAGCTTCGACAGGTCCACTTCATAGCGGACATTGCCCGGCAGGATCAAAGTGCGCTCGGTGCTGACGAGCCCGCCGAGACGCTCTTGCTCGCTGCTGACGACGGACACGTAGCGCGCGACAAAGGTGATCAGCCGGTTCTGCGCGCGCATGGATTCGAGGCTGGAGGTCGCGATCGTCTTCGGATCGGCCCCGCCGAAGATGCGATCGGCTACCCCGGACGTGATGCCGAGCAAGACGCCGAGCACGAGCGCGACGACGACGGCGGCGATCGCCAGGGGCTTGTTCAGGCGGCTTTCGACCATTGCTGTTCGCTTTGCACAACGAGCCCACGCTTCTCGAGGTCCAACAGATGCGCGAGCACCGATCCGCCCGCCGCATTGACCAGTCGCGGGTCGAGACCGGGGTAGGCGTTCGCAACGATGTCGGGAATATCGCGCGCCTTCTCGCCGACCAGCCGCAAGATCTGCTTCTCGCGCTGCATGCGATGCCCCATGAGCCCGCGCACATATTGCTGCGGATTGGTCACGGCCGGTCCGTGCGCCGGATAGTAGATGCGATCCTGCCGCTGCCGAAGCTTGTCGAGGCTGGCCATGTACTCAGCCATCTCGCCATCAGGCGGGACGACCACCGTCGTCGACCAGCCCATCACATGATCGCCGGTCAGCAACGCATCGCCAACGGCAAAGCAAAGGTGATTGGACGTATGGCCCGGCGTCGCGACGGCCGTGATGGTCAGCCCGTTCACCACAATGCTCTGGCCGTCTGCGAGAATTCGGTCGGGCTGGTATTCGCCGTCGAACGCTGCATCGGCGCGTGGGCCGACGCTCTCCAGCGCAAGTGGAGCACAGCCGACGATCGGCGCCCCAGTCGCGGCCGCCAAGGGCCTCGCAGCGGGACTGTGATCGCGATGGGTATGCGTGCACATGATCGCCACGACAGACTGTTCCCCGATGGCGCGCAACAAGGCTTCGATATGCTCGGGCAGGTCCGGCCCCGGGTCGACGACCGCGACCTCCTTATCGCCGATCAAATAGGTCTGCGTTCCGTAATACGTAAAGGCCGACGGGTTGTGCGCGAGGACCCGCGCGATGCCTGGCTCAAGCGTTTCCAGCAGTTCGTAAGGGGCATCCACCGCGACGCTCTGCCATGGACGCCTTCGCGCGCCTAGGGGCAACCGAACGCACGCGCGCCGGCGGACGAATCCTATTCGGCCGGTACTGCGATCGGCCTGCGCGACGACGCCGGAGCTTCGACGAGTCTCCGTGCGCGAGCCGCGAAAGCGCGGCGATAGAGTTTGCCGAACAATGCTTCCATGCTGCGGTCCCAGCTGTATTGGCGTGCCTCCGCCTGCGCGATCTCGCTCATACGCGCCCGGTCCGACTCCAGGACCGCGAGAATGTTCGAGGCCATCGCGTCCGCGTCGTCGACCGGACCGAGCCGGCCGATTGCATCCGTCACGCGGTCGACCATCGCGCCACCCGCAACGCCGACGACCGGAAGGCCGGACGCCTGCGCTTCGACGATGGAAACGCCGAATGTCTCGTCGGCCATCCCCGACACATAGAGGTCGGCGCTGGCCAGCCAGCGGGCCAATTGTTGCCGGTCGCGGACGAATCCGGGCGTGTGAATTCGCGGGTCACCCAGGGCCCCAATCTCTTCGCGAAGCGGACCTTCGCCGAGAAGCACGAGGCGGGCACCCAGCGCCTCCGGCAACTTGCGGAAGGCCTCGGCGACGACGTGCGGCTTCTTCTCAACGTCGAGCCTGCCGACATAAATGAGCAGCGGCTGGTGGTCCTCGATGCCGAGCGACCGACGCAACTTCGGATCTCGCCGCGACGGACCAAAGTCGCCAAGCTCGACACCCAAGGGGACGATGCCCACGTCCTCGACGCCGTAGGCGCGGAGCTTCGTCGCGCCGCCATTCTCGCTCAAGGCGAAGACGGCATCGAACTGGCGGTAGAGGCGGCCACAATAATTGTAGCAGATGCGGCTGGCAGCTCCGGCAAGCATGCCGCCCATGATTTTGGAAAAGGGCCGCTCGACATAGACCGTCGGGAAATCGGTGAAATAGCCGCCGACCAGCGCGGTGTCGGGGTAGCGCTTGCGGTGGGCGAGCGCGGCCCAGGGAAGGTTGTAGCTGTCCTGGCATTCGATGAGGTCCGGCTGAAATCGCTGGAGCAAATCTCGGACAGCGCCATTCCGAAGCATCAGCCGGTAATGCGGGCTTCCGGGGACGCGCGGCGAGCGGATCGTCGCGGTGATCGCGCGGCCGTCTTCGGTCACCGTGTCCTCGGGGCCGGGAACGATCAGCAAATGCCGATGAGGCGTGCGATTGAGGAGGTGCTGGCGCTTGTGACGCAAATAGGTGCCGACACCGCCTCCGACGTCCGACCAGCTCTGCGTCACGTCGCAGATCAGGCGTTCCGGCACGAGCGGGCTGGTCATGTCGGGGTCGTCACGGCTCATCGAGAGGCCCAACACGGACGGCGCGACAAAGTGCCATCAGCAATTGCTGGGCGATTCTGTCGGCGCTTTTTACACATTCGTCCGCCCTCCTTCGGGCCTATCCAACAAATTTGACGCTTTTCTGCCGTTTTTTCGAATTGGCACGCGCGTTGCTAAACTATGAGGGTCCACTTGGTCCCACGCCAACGAAAGGGACGGTGCAGCAGGTTTCTGGTCCCGCTCACCGTCCCTTTTTGTTTGTCCTCCACCTAGCTGGCTTCCGCACCGATCAGCTGCTGCAGTTCCCCGCTCTTGAACATCTCCATCATGATGTCGGACCCGCCGACGAATTCGCCCTTCACGTAGAGCTGCGGAATGGTTGGCCAGTCGGAATATTCCTTGATGCCGGCACGGATCTCCTGATCCTGAAGGACATCGACCGTCTCGAAGGGCACTCCGATGTGCTCGAGGATGGTAATCGCCCGGCTCGAAAAGCCGCATTGCGGGAAAAGGGGCGTGCCCTTCATGAACAGCACGACCTCATTACCCTTCACGATCTCGCCGATGCGGTTGTTGGCATCGCTCATCATTCGTCTCCTGTCGGCACGGCAGTCTCAAGCTGCAGTGCATGCAATTCTCCGCCCATGCGCCCGCCGAGAGCGGCGTAGACGCGCTGGTGCTGCCTGACCCGCGGCATTCCCGCGAAGGACGCACTCACCACCCGGGCGGCATAATGATCGCCGTCGCCCCGAAGGTCCGTGATCTCGATCCGGGCGTCGGGAATGGCCTCGCGGATAAGCCGCTCGATCTCGTTTGCGGCCATTGGCATATCAGCCGCCCTGCGCCTCGATCAGCTGACGCTTGGCTTCGGCCGTCTTGTGGTCGAGCGTCTCACGGATTTCACTCTCGTTGGTCTCGATGCCGGCCGCGGTCAGATCGCCCAGGACCTTGCGGATCACGTCCTCGTCGCCCGCTTCCTCGAAATCGGCGCGGATGACGTCCTTGGCGTAGGAAGAGGTTTCTTCCTCCGAGAGACCCATCTTTGCGGCCGCCCACTCGCCGAGCAGGCGGTTGCGGCGGGCGACCAGGCGGAACTTCATTTCCTCGTCGTGCGCGAACTTGGATTCGAATGCGCGCTGGCGATCGTCGAACTGGGTCATTGTGATCCCTTGCTTGTTTGGCCCGCGAAATAAGGGCGCGGAGGGTGTCAGTCCAGCGTGACGACGAGTTTGCCGACTACGCGCCGTTCGGACATGGCGCGAATTGCCTCGCCTGCGCGCTCCAGCGTGTAGGTCTCGCTGATCCGAGGCGCGATCATCCCCTTGCGCCAAAGCTGGAAGAGCGTGTCGACGTGCGCCGCGTTGGCCCGTGGGTCTCGCGCCGCGAATGCGCCCCAGAAAACGCCGCAGACGTCGCAGCTTTTCAGCAGCGTGAGGTTGAGCGGAAGCTTGGCGATCCCGGCCGGGAAGCCGACCACCAGGAAGCGACCTTCCCACGCGATGCTGCGGAGCGCCGCCTCGGTGTATTCGCCGCCGACGGGATCGTAGATCACGTCCGCACCGGCCGGGCCGACCGCATCCTTGAACAGTTGCGCCAAGGCCTTCTGCCCATCACGATCGAAGGGCCCGACCGGATAGACGATCGCCTCGTCCGCGCCCGCCTCGCGGGCCGCTTGAGCTTTTTCCTCTGATGAAACGGCCGCAATGACCCGGGCCTCATAGGCTTTGCCGAGCTCGACGGCTGCGAGTCCAACGCCGCCTGCCGCGCCAAGCACCAGCAATGTTTGCCCGGCTTCCAGCTTCCCGCGATCGAGCAGCGCATGGATCGACGTCGCATAGGTGAGCAGCAGGGCTGCGCCTTCTTCGAAGCTCCGCTCGTCGGGCAGTCGAAAGGCGGACTTAGCGGGAATGACGACCTTCTCGGCAAGGCCGCCGAAGCCGGTGACTGCCACGATGCGGTCCCCAGCGCTCCAGCCCTGGACGTCCTCTCCGACAGCTTCGATCTCGCCTGCCATTTCGCCGCCCGGAGCAAAGGGCCGCGGCGGCTTTAGCTGATACTTGTCCTCTATGATGAGGACGTCCGGGTAGTTGATAGCGGCCGCTCGAACGCGGACCAGAAGCTCGCCCGGACCGGGCTGCGGTTCGGGCACGTCGTCGAGGCGGAGCGTTTCGGGGCCGCCGGGCTCATGGGACAGCAGGGCTTTCATGCGGCAGCAGTAACAGCGCCCGCGCCGGAGCGGGAGACTATTCCGCAGCCTGCGGAAAGGCTGGAAGCTTGGCGAGGTCGGCGGGTTCGTGCTGGATGATAACCATCGCGTCCAGCTTCTCTCCAAGCCGGGCGATGCGTTCGCGCGAAGCGATCGTCTCGGCCCGGCTGGTGTTGAACTCGGGCATCGTCGAGAGCACCGCCGCGTCGTGGTTGAACCAGAGATCGCCGGCGAGGATGACGGGCCCGGTAGCCATCTTCAGGAGCAGAACGCTGTGGCCAGGCGTGTGACCGCGCGCCGTCAGGATGGTGACTCGCCCGTCGCCGAAAACGTCATGATCGGAGCGCAACGCCTCGACCTTCGAAGTGCCGTCGATCCAAGGCTGGATATGCGTCGGTGCGGCTCCGCCGGGCGGCGGCGCCGTCTTGAGCGCCAGGAAATCGCCTTCGCCGATCAACAAGGTCGCCTTCGGGAATTGCGTCGCCTGCCCGGTATGGTCGCCGTGGTAATGGCTGATCCCGACGAATTCGATCTGATCCGGGCGGATGTTGAGCCTGGCAAGCTGGTCGCTGATCGTCTGGTCGAGCTTGATGACGGGATGCGCGTTGTTGAGCGCGCGCCGGCTCACGCCCGTGTCCCAGAGCAGATAGCGGCTCCCGTTGGCGATCAGGAAACACGAAACCGGCGTCGGAGCCTTCTGCCATGCCCAGGGTCGCTCGCGATTTTCGTCGAGACGCCCGCAATCGAGCTTCCATAGCTTCAGTGGCTCCGGCTTGACGGGGGCCTGCGCCGACGCCGTGGTGGCCCACAGTGCAACCCCCAGAGTTACCGCGACAAGCTTCATCATCGCCTCCCCTGTTCGTGAGGAGCTTAGCGCGATGATATTCCCGGTCACGTCCCCCGGCAGAAGAGCCGGAGCGGGTCGTCGAAGCGCGCCTACTCGGCAGCCTGCGGGAACGCCGGAAGCAGCTCGATGTCGCGCGGTTCGTGCTGGATGACGACTTTCGCCCCCGTTTCCTTCGCCAGCCTCTCGAACTTGTCCATCGACGCCAGCGTCTGCTCGCGGCTGGTATTGAACGGAGGGACGCCGCGCTTCTCGCGAGCTTCGCGCGAGTGATACATGTCGCCGCTGAGCAGCACCGGTCCGGACGCCAGCTTCACGAGCAGCGCCATATGGTCGGGCGTGTGACCCGGCAGATGCACCGCGACCACGCTCCCGTCTCCGAACACGTCGACGTCCGCCGTCGCGGCAGTCAGGTTCGCGCCTTCCTTTCGCCAGGGGTCGAACGGATCGTCCTTGCCCTTGGTCTGCTCGAAATCGCCCTTGCCGATGATCAGACGGGCGTTCGGGAATTCCGCCGCCTGTCCAGTATGGTCGGAATGCATGTGACTGATGCCCACGATGTCGATGTCGGCCTGGTTGATACCAAGCTCGCGGAGCTGCTGTGCCACGCTCTCGTTCAGGCGAGCGGTCAGCGGCCCCATGTCTTGCTCGCTGCCCACGAGCTTCGCGGGGAACGAAGTGTCCCACAGCAACGTCTGGTCGCCGTGGCGGATCAGATAGCAGCCATCCGAAACCTCACGCGGCCCCTTGGCATAGAGACCAGGCTTGTCGGAGAAGAACGCGTCGAAGTCCTTGATCGTCGCCGTTCCGCAGTCGAGCCGCGTAAGCGAGAGGGAACGCTTCGCTGTCGCCTCGGCGTTCGTCGCCTCGTTTCCGTCCCCCGCGGGCGGCGTACAGGCGCCGACGAGGGCCGTGGCAACGAGCAGTCCGTTGGCGATTTTCCGCATAACTCTCCCCTATTCTCGTGCCTTCTGGTCGGCGACGACATCCGCGCCGGCAAGGCCGCCAAATTAGCCTCACCGTGGCGTGCCGAGAAACTGCGATGAAACATGCGCGCCGAGCAGAGCGAGGACAGCAAGCAGCGCCGCGAGGAGCGCCAGCTTTTCTGCCCCCAGCCGTGTCATTCGACGTACCGTGCCGTGGTCTTTTCGCGAAGTTCCTCGCGGGTCACGCCCGGAGCAAGCTCGATCAGCTCGAACGGGCTTTCGTGGTCCGGCCGCTGGAAGACCGCGAGGTCGGTGATGATCATGTCGACCACGTTCTTGCCGGTCAGCGGCAGCGTGCAGTGCGGGATGAACTTCGGATCGCCGTTCTTGGACGTGTGCTCCATCACGACGATGATCTTCTTCACGCCGGCGACGAGGTCCATCGCGCCGCCCATGCCCTTGATCATCTTGCCCGGGATCATCCAGTTGGCGATGTCGCCGCTTTGGCTGATCTCCATGGCGCCGAGGACGGCCAGGTCGATATGGCCGCCGCGGATCATCCCGAAGCTGGTCGCGCTGTCGAAATAGCTGGTCTGCGGAAGCTCACTGACCGTCTGCTTGCCCGCGTTGATCAGGTCCGGGTCGACCTCGTCGTCGTACGGGAACGGCCCGATACCCAGCATGCCGTTCTCGCTCTGCAGCGTGACGGTCATGCCTTCCGGAATGTTGTTCGCCACGAGCGTCGGAATGCCGATGCCGAGGTTCACGTAATAGCCGTCGCGCAGCTCCTTCGCAGCGCGCGCCGCCATCCGGTCGCGGGTCCAGCCCTTGGTCTCGACTTGCGTGGCCATCATGCGGCCTCCCTCTGGCGAACGGTACGGAACTCGATCTTCTTGTCGTACGGCGCGCCGAGGATCAGGCGCTTCACATAAATCGACGGCAAGTGGATGTTGTCAGGGTCGAGCGAGCCGACCGGCACGATCTCCTCCACCTCGGCGACGCAGACCTTGCCGCAGGTGGCGGCAGGCTGGTTGAAGTTGCGGGAGGTCTTGCGGAAGATGAGGTTGCCGCTTTCGTCCGCCTTCCAGCCCTTGATGATCGACAGGTCCGCGCGGATGCCGCGTTCGAGGACATATTCCTCGCCGTCGAACACCCGGACTTCCTTGCCCTCGGCGACGAGCGTTCCGACGCCGGTCTTGGTGAAGAAACCGGGAATGCCCGCGCCTCCCGCCCGCATCCGCTCGGCAAGCGTGCCCTGCGGGTTGAACTCCACCTCGAGCTCGCCGGCGAGATATTGCCGCTCGAACTCCTTGTTCTCTCCCACGTAGGACGAGATCATCTTCTTCACCTGGCGGGTACGCAGCAGCTTGCCGAGACCCTCATTGTCGATGCCGGCATTGTTCGAAGCGATGGTGATATCCTTCACCCCGCTGGCCACGATCGCGTCTATCAGCCGCTCCGGAATACCGCACAGGCCGAACCCGCCCGCGGCGATGAACATGCCGTCGAACAACAGCCCCTCAAGCGCTGCTTCGGCATTGGGGTAGATCTTCTGCATCCGCCACTCCTTGGCCGCGGCTCTGCCGCTGGAGCTACAGCGGGTCAAGCAGTCAGCGAACCCGGCTACTCCGGAGCCCGGCAGCGCGAATGCCGGCCTCCGCACAGGCCGCATCGTCCGCGGGTGCCTCGCCCGACACGCCGACGCCGCCAAGGCGCGTCTTGCCGTCGGCTGACCAGACGGGCACCCCGCCGGGAACGGTGACCACGTGCGGCGCGCGGGCGAAACCGGGCACTTCCTTGGCGCCCTCTTCCATGCCGGATGTCGGAAAGCCCCATGCGGCTACGGCGGCCGCCTTCTGCATGGCGAAATCGAAGGTCCCACTGCCGTTGCGGTCCATGCGAAGCGCGGCGACAGGGTCACCGCCGAGGTCGACAACCACGATCGAATGGCTCTGCTGCTTGGCCGTAGCGTGTGCCGCACAACCCGTAACGATTGACTGGGCCGTCCGAGCGTCCAGAGTTGCTGTCTGGGCGGACGCTGCAGTCGCACTGAGGAGCATCGCGAGAGCCAAGATGCGCACAGTCACCCCCTTCATCATTGTCAGGGACAGATTCTGGACGCTGGCGGCGCGATCGCAACGAAGGTTCGATGAAGCGGCGGCTTGGCTCCGCTAACCGGCGAGCGACTGCAGGCAGTGCATTGCCTCGTCGCGCCTGCCCCAGGGGACGAAGAGGTGATCGTGCCGGAGTGCGGCGACGATGTTGGCGCTGATTCCAGCCTCGGCGAGAACTGCCGATAGAGCTGCCGTCAGGCCGACCGCGTTCAGGCTGGAATGCACCTGCAGGCTAATGCGCGCCCATTCGCCGTCGGGATGCGCTCGAATCGCGATGAGGCCTTCGTCCTCACGGACAAGTGCGAAGGCATCACCCAACGATTGTTCGGATGCGGCCTCGAACGCATAGCGCTCCGGATAGAGGCGCGGCCTAAGACCGCTCAGAAGCTGCGAGAGGTCGCGTTCGCCGCCCTCAGACGTGGCTTAGCTCCGCATCTTGGCGAGGACGCCCTGAAGCTGCATCGCGTTCGACATATCACCTTCGATCTTCAGCTTGCCGGTCATGAAGGCCGTCATGCCGTCGAGTTGGCCGGCGGCCATCGCCTGCCAATCGTCCCACGCGACCTTGATCGTCGTGTCGGCATCGCCGTCTTCCTCGGTGACCTGCTGGCCCGCGCCGTCGAGCAGGATGAGGCCCTCGCCGCCGAAGTCGAGCTTCACGCGCTTGCCCGGGATCCAGGCCTGACCTTCCTGCATGCGTGCAACGAGTTCCTGCTTCGTCATCTTTGCTTTCTCCCTTGTCAGTAAGGCCTACCCCGACGTTGCAGCGGCATCAAGCGAGGCCTATCTGCCCCGCATGGGATACG
>Ga0307416_100002706_pt1 | contig 10269 bp, 16 predicted proteins | sample DK1Cmetagenome_2_FD_203821 | JGI IMG/M metagenome (GOLD analysis project Ga0307416, IMG submission 203821) | Maize rhizosphere microbial communities from greenhouse at UC Davis, California, United States - DK15-C-3 | ecosystem: Host-associated > Plants > Roots > Rhizosphere > Soil | place...
GGCTTTTATTTTAATTTAAACCGGACGTCGAATCCAAATCCAAATTTTATGAATCCAAATTTAGAGCAAATTTTGCAGAAAACCTCATTGGTTGTAAATGATAGGGCCCTTTTAGGGAAATATCTACAAAAAGCTTTTGATGAAAATAAATCAGATGCTGTAGAATCAGAAACGATTCTTTCATTGGCTTGGAAATTCCAAGTTCCTCAATTTGATGAAATGTTTGAAGATCATCAAAATTTTGAATATCCACCTTTTAATTGTTGAGTTATGAAAATACACTTAGATGGCTCTGACAATTCATTCAGTTTGTTTGTTGGAGCAATAATTCTGGCTTTTACAGTCGGTTTTATTATTGGTGCAGTATCATGGTTTTTAATTGAAAAAGTATAGGATATGGAAATTAAGAAAAAACAGAAGTACAAGACGCCTTCAGGCACTTTTTTAAAAGTAAAAACAGTTCGTGATACTGGAATGCACACGCTCATTTTAATTGATAAAGACGGAAATCCTCTTCCAGAAAAAAGAAATAAAAGAGGTCATGTCATTCAGCGTACCACGCATTTATGTACAAACGAAACGATCAGGACATTCAAACAAATCAAATAACATTTCAATTAGATATAAAATGAAAAAAATAGAAATTAAGGGAATCAACCTTACAAACTTCAAAGGAATTTTAAAACTATCATTAAACTTCTCACATAACACCGATATTTTCGGTGCGAACGGCACAGGTAAATCTACTGTTTACGATGCTTTCTTATGGCTGCTTTTTAATAAAAATGCAGAAGAGAAAAAAGATTTCAGCATTAAAAACACTGTAGATACTTCACTAAATAGACAAGATCACGAAGTTGAAGGATTCTTTGAAATAAATGGTGATCCAATAACTCTAAAAAAAGTGTATAAAGAGAAGTGGCAAAAGAAAAAAGGTTCTGAAGTAGCTGAGTACACAGGTAATGAAACTGTTTATTTCTGGAATGAAGTTCCTATGCAGCAAAAAGAATTTCAGGGCAAAGTTAACAGTATTATGGATGAAACTATTTTTAAGTTAATTACAAATCCTTTTGCTCTTAATTTAATGAAGTGGCAGGACCGCCGAGGTATTATAACTCAGATGGCGGGAGAATTTACTGATCAACAGATTGCTGCTGGAAATCCTGAATACGAAAAACTTCTTGCAAACCTAACGCAGGACAAAACGATGTCTGAATATCTAAAACAGATAAGAGCTTCCGTTGACAAGCAAAAAAAGGAACTAAAAGAAATCCCTACTCGAATTGATGAAATATCTAAAACAAAGCCACAATCGTACGATTTCCAAAATTTAAAAAATCTTTTAGGCGCAAAAGAGTCTCTTCTAAGTGCAAAAGATAATTTGATTACTAATAAATCCGCTGCTTTAAACGAAGTTCTAAAAAATAATGAAAATGCAAAACGATCGGCATCAAACTTAAGATCTGAAATCGCAGAAATCGAAACGCAAACAAGAGGGAAAGCAAATAACTCTACCAAAGTAGATAATGATGTTTTGGTAGGTTTGGAGTCTTCTTTAACCGTAAAAAAAGGTGAACTTTCTACTGCAGAAAGAGCTTTGGTTTCTATCAATGGATTGATCACTTCAAAAAAATCTGATATTGAATCTTTATCTTCCCAAATGAACGCTAAACGTGCAGAGTGGACTACTGAGAATGCGAAAGAGTTAAGTTTTGAAGAAAATACGTTCTGTTGTCCGACGTGCCAGCGTGCTTTTGAAGAAGCAGATATTGAATCAAAAAAATCTGAAATGCTTACAAATTTTCAGAATGATAAAACAAAAAATCTTGCTGAAATTAATAGGCAAGGCGGATTGCTTAAAACGCAAAAGGAAAACTTAGAATTAGAGTTAGAAACGTTACACACTCGAGCTTCAAATGGTGAAAATTTAATCAATAATTTGAAAAGTGAAATTACAGGTATTGAGACAAATATTGCTTCGGAAAAAGAAAAACTAAATACTTCTGTTCCCGTTAATGTTGAAGAATTGTATGCTAATCTGCTACTTGAAAATACAATATATCAATCTAAAAAAACTGAACTGCAAAATATTGAAGCTACAATTAAAGAAGAGCCAAAAGTTGACGATACTCAATTAAAGGAAGAAAAGCGACTTCTTTTAGAAGAAATTGAGGAAATCAAAAATAAACTTAGAAATGAACAGCAAATAGCTCTCGTTGATTGCCGAATCAATGAATTGAAAGAGCAGGAATCGAAATTGGCACAAGAGATTGCAAATGTTGAGAAAACACAGTTCCTAATTGAACAGTTTGAAAAGGATAAAATGACAGCGATTGAAAACAATGTCAATTCAAAATTCAGAATTGTAAAATTCAAAATGTTTGAAGATCAGGTTAATGGTGGCGAAAGTCCTGCCTGCGAAATTATGGTTAACGGTGTTCCTTTTTCAGATGCCAATACAGCTTCTAAAATCAATGCAGGTATTGACATTATTTCTACACTCTGTCAATTCTACCAAGTTTCTGCGCCAATTTTTATAGATGGAGCTGAATCAATCCATGACATTTTAAGCACAGATAGCCAATTAATCAGATTGGTAGTTAGTGAATCTGATAAATCATTACGAGTTGCGTAATGAACGCGTATAAAGTAAAAAGAGACTCCGATGGAATCCTACTTGAAGAATGTAAGGATAATGTCGGAGTTAAAATCGGAAGTTTTGACTGTACGGCCAATTGTCCGCATAATCAAAATACCAAGCAAGAAATTCAAACGGAAGCTTTCGATTTAAAATATGTAAAGTGTTCCAAATTAATAATCAATCCACTTTTATTCGAATTATAATGAGTACAACAAACACACCTGCAGAAACACCGCAAACAAATGTTGCAAATGTTCAGATTTCTCAAAGCGAAAGATTTACTAATGCTGTAATAAAGGAATTTTCATCAAACAATGGAGCTGTTACTTTAACTCCATTTCAAAAGAAGTTATGCCAAAACTATTTCATCAAAGTTGATCAAACTTTAAAAGACAATGAAAGAAAGAGGCTCGCAAAAGCTGAGAATTATAGAGAGTCTCTTGCTTTTACTTGGGACAATGTAAACATGTCAAAACTTGCTATTGATGTTATTGCTTATTCGAGTGTTGAACTTGATCCAACACAGCCAAATCACATTAGCATTGTTCCTTATAAAAATACTGCTAATAATAAATACGATATGGGCTTCCTTATCGGGTATCGCGGAATGGAAATAAAAGCAAAGAAATATGGCTTGGATGTGCCCTCTGATGTAGTGTGTAAATTAGTTTATTCATCAGACAAGTTTAAGCAATTTCCTAAGGACAAAAACAACCCCGTAGAGTCTTATTCATTTGAAATTACAAATGATTTCGATAGAGGTGATGTAGTGGGGGGATTCTGGTACCATGAATATAAAGACAATCCCGAAAAAAATAAACTTTTTGTTTTTTCGAAGAAAGATATTGAGAAGAGAAAACCAAAATATGCTTCTGCCGAATTTTGGGGCGGAACTAAAGATAAGTGGGAATTCGATTCTGCTAAAGGAAAGAATGTCAAAGTAGGAACAGAAGAAATTGAAGGGTGGTATGAAGAAATGGCTCTTAAAACTATTTCAAGAAATGCTTATAATGCGATTACAATTGATAGTAAAAAGATCGATGACAATTATTTAGCTATACTTAAAAAGGAAAACGAAATGAATGATGCAATTATTCAGAATGAAGTAATTGCAAATTCAAACAAAGAATCTTTAGATTTTGAAGATGCCGAAGAAGTTGGAGAAAATATGCTAGAAATTGAAGGAACTACAGTTTTAAATGATGTTCCTGCTCAGCAGCAATCAATGAATCTGTCTCAAGAATCTGAATCTGGTCCTAACTTTTAATTATGAAATTAAAAGTTATTTCAACAGGCAGTATTGGCAATGCTTACATTCTCGCAAATGGGAATGAAGCATTGCTTATTGAGTGCGGTGTTAATATTATGGACATTAAGAAAGCTCTGAATTTTGATTTTTCAAAAGTTGTCGGTTGTCTTGTAACCCATGAACATAACGATCACGCAAAATCTATAAATGAGGTCATGAAACTTGGAATAGAGGTTTATGCATCTAGAGGAACTTTCGCTAAAACTAGCCTATCGGTTAAAAGCCATAAGCAAAACGAAATTGTTTCAAGGCAGAATTTTAAAGTTGGAAATTTCAAAATTATGGCTTTCGATGTTCAGCATGATGCAAAAGAACCGCTTGGCTTTTTAATTGATCATCCAGACTCTGGAAAGGTTCTTTTTCTGACTGATACAAATTATTGCAAATACACCTTTCCAGGCTTAAATAATATTATTATAGAAGCCAATTTCTCGAAAGAAATCATTGATAGAAAGTTTGGTGCTGACAGCGGAAAAGAGTTTTTGAGAAACCGAATTCTAAGATCTCACTTTTCTTTGGAAAACTGTAAAGACATGCTTAAAGCAAATGATCTGTCAGCAGTGAATAATATTGTCTTAATACACTTATCAGACAGTAATTCAAATGAAAAGCAATTTGTAAAGGAAGTTTACGAACAGACACGAAAAAATGTTACAGCCGCTGTTAAAGGACTAGAAATCGAATTTTATAAAACACCATTTTAAATATTTATTATGCTTTACAACCCTGAAAAGCCACTCGATGTAAAACGAGCAGCTGAAAGACTCAAATACTTTGTAGAGCATAATAAAGTATTTGAACTATCGGCAAAAAAAGTTCCTAAAACCTATCCGCAAATAAAGTACGCCCATTTAATTATGTCTTGGTTCGCTCTAGAATACGGCGAACAGCTTAAATACATAAAACTTGAATACTTTAAAAAACTTGTGAATCCCCAAATATTCGAATACAATTTTATTAATCGTAAAACGGGAGAAATAAGGATTGAATACAGAAGTACAGCTAACCTTACTAAAGATGAATTGAGAATTGCAATTGATCGATTTAGAGATTATGCAAGTAAAGAAGCAGGCATCTACTTACCAGAGCCTAAAGATTTAGCTTTACTTAGAGAAATAGAAATTCAGATTAAAAATAATGAGCAGCTTTTATGAATCAGCAGGAAATCAATTTCGATGATCTTTCTCATATAGAAAATAAGATCAGCAACCAAGAACATTTTGAACGTAACAAAGAGCACTTTTCCAACCAATGCAAAATTGTTTATGAAGCTCTTTTGCGTGGGGAGCGATTAACAACAGTTAATGCATTGCTTAAATACAGAATCGGTGATCTGCGCCGGCGAATAAAAGACTTGAAAGATATATGGAATGTTCCAATAACATCTGAGTATAAGGAGGGAAGATTTAAAGAGTTTTTTTTAACTAATAAAAAATAAAATAACATGTCTAAAACAATCATAATAAATTCAGAAACATTTACAAATGCACTTGAAAAGCTAAATGAAAAGGAAGTGGAAATTAAGGGAGCTTCGATAAGTGATGCTTTGTGTGCCTATTCATACGAGCTGCTTAAAGGGCCAACAAAAGGAGATACGTTAAATCGAAAAGGTGCTCATTTTGTACATGACGATTTGCTCAGAACTTTTGACAATCTCGATGTTTTCTTTGCTCACTTAGATGATGCTTACACGGGAAATAAGAACACGACACCGCTTGACGAATTGGAAAATGAAATTGAAACTGAGAAATATCACGTCAATGGATTTAAGATATCTGGAGTTGAAGAAAATAGATCTGTAATTCTTTCTGGTTGGAAAGAGGTTGACAACGGAATTATAAAATTTGAAACTCCGAAGATTAAGTATTCCAGTGATTATTTATATCTAAGTGACTTAAAACATCGAGTTCAAAATGCAATTGATGAGGTTGAGTTATACATGAATGGAAAAACAGCGCCTCAGGAAGATCCAAATCAACAAGTAATGTCTTTCGCTCAGGAAGACGATGCTTTTGAGAAAGGAAAGGTTTTATAATGGCATTTCAATTACGACCATACCAAAGTGAATCAATAAATACCAGTGTAAATTTTCTAAAGGGAAATGAGAAAGGGAACGGTTTAGTTATTCTGCCTACTGGCTCTGGAAAATCAGTTGTAATTGCTAAAATACTTGAACCGCTGGAGGGCAAAACAATCGTTCTCCAGCCGTCAAAAGAAATTTTAGAACAAAACTATGCTAAGTTTTTAAGTTATGGTAAAGCGTCAATTTACAGTGCTTCGGCGGGACAGAAGAGAATTGATAGGGTTACTTTTTGTACAATCGGAAGCATCATTAACAAAAAGCATTTATTCAAAGGATTAAAAAATATTCTTATTGATGAATGCCACAATGTTAACTCTGATGCTGGAATGTACAATGAGTTTATCAGTGCTTTTCCACAGGCTAAAGTATTGGGGTTGACAGCTACTCCTTATAGACTTGAACAGGCATCAACCGGATCGCAGCTCACATTCTTAACTAGAAGTACACCTGCAATTTTTGATAAAGTACTGTACTATGTTCAAAATGATGTTCTATTTAATGCCGGATTCCTTGCTCAGTTAGAATATTACAACTTTGACGTTATTGACCGAAGCAAGTTACAATTAAACAGCTCTGGAACCGATTTTACTCAGACGTCTTTAAGACGATATTACAAATCGATAGACATGCCGGCAAGGATAGTGCGAACTGCGTCGACCATTCTTAAAAAAAGGAATAATCTTTTAATCTTCTGTTCGCTTTTGGAAGAGGCAAGAGTGGTTCAAAAAGGAATACCAGGATCTGAAGTTTTAACAGGTGATACCAAAACAGAAGAACGCGAAAGAATTTTAAGCCAGTTTAAAAATGGAAGGATAAAGTGTCTTATAAATGTTGGTGTTTTAACTACTGGATTTGATTATCCAGGTCTAGAAGCTGTTTTAATGGCAAGATCAACAATGTCTTTATCCCTTTATTATCAGATTGTAGGCCGAGTAATGAGAATATTCACCTATCCTGACGGTACTAAAAAAGTAGGCTGGTTTGTTGACATGGGAGGTAACATCAACTTTTTTGGTAAGATTGAGACTATGCAGATTAAAGTTGATTCTGAAGGCCGTTTTGCCATCTGGAATAATGGGAGACAATTAACTAATGTACCATTTGTAAAATAAAAATCATGGCTGATGAGAAACTAGATTACTTCAAACTTATGCGGGATTTTTGGGATTATGCCTTCAAAAATCCCGAATGCATAAAACCAAATCATTGTGCGGTTTATGCTTATGCTGTTGAAACTTGTAATCGTTTAGGATGGAAAGAGAAGTTTGGTTTTCCAACTTCAATGGTGCTGGAAGCCGTTGGAATAAAAAGTTACTCAGTTTATAAAAAAACATTTGACGATCTTGTCTCTTTTGGCTTTTTCGAAGTGGTTGAATATAGTAAAAATCAATATTCCGCTAATATAATAGCTTTGAAAGAAAATTACAAAGCACCTGTCAAAGCACCCGAGAAGCACCTGTCAAAGCATGTGTCAACGCACCTAACAACGCACAGTGAGTATAATAAAACCTTAAAACAAGAAAACAGTAAAGACCATTTAAAACCTTTAAATGAAAAAACGCAAAATGAAATTTTAGGAGAAGAGGTTTTGCAGGATGAAATTTGGCTTGAAGCAATTGCAATGAAAAATAGAATTCGTGTCGAAGATGTCTCAGACTGGATTTCAAAATTTAATGAAAAATTGTTTATCGAGTGTGATGTTAAATCAAACAAGCAGGATTACGCAGGACATTTTTCGAGATGGCTTCTTGCCGAAACTTCAAAAAACAAAAAATCTTCAAATAGCAATGGCAGTTTAATATCAACAAATTAGAAATTATGGAAAAAGAAACTGATAAAACGCAATTTGATCTTTCTCCAGATGATATCGCTTTTTACTCATTGCCTAAAATACTAACGAAAGTAACAGACAGTATAGGTGTTAGAAAGTACAATATTTTAAAGCAGAAGCAAATCGATTGTAATAACTTCAATATAATAAATCCAGATCAACCTTCAAGACGGCTCTCAGAAAGTGAGCAAAATCAGATTCTGGAATATGAAAGCAGAGTACATCAAAACCAAGATGAAATCTTAAAAAATAAAATTGAGCATTGGGAAAATGTTTATTCTGATAAAAAAAAATCAGTTGAATTTAAAGAAGGTATTCTTCCAAATAAGAAAAATATCTATAAGATTTTTTTAGCTTCTTATAAGTTCCTGAATGGTACGGAGTTTAGTTTAACTGAGGAGTCCATCAAAAATATTGAGCCAATTATCAAATATTTTAGTTATGACAAAACTTTTTTTGATTGTGATAATTCAATAAAAGTAGTTGGAAACAAAAAGCTCATTCCGTCTTTCAATAAAGGGCTTCTGATTATTGGCAATGTAGGTAACGGAAAAACATCAGTTATGAAAGCTCTGCAATTTATGATTGATTTTTATTTCGATAAAGCGATGTCAGAAGCTTGGGATACATCTGGCGACTGGAATAGGTTAAGGTTTAAATTTAGGACAACCGAAGCGCTAGTAACTGAATATGAATTTTTAAAATCAGGTCAGGAAAAAGAGATATTCTTTTCTAAATATTCAAAAGGGAATCTATTTCTAGATGATTTAAAAAGAGAAAAAGAGGCATCTAATTTTGGTAAAACCAATGTTGTAAAGTCTATTCTCGAAAAGCGCTACAACATTCAAAAAAAATATTCAGACGAAAAAGTAAATGCTGTACGGACCTTCGGAACTATGAACTTTCATGATGACTATCCAAATAATATTGATTTTGCCATACAGGAAGCAGGTTTACGATATGGCGCTCACATTTATGATAGAATGTTTGAAATGTTCAATGTTATAGAGTTTAAAGGAAAATCATTCAGAAAATGAATCATATTCGACAGCGGAATTACTTGGAAGTACAATTGAAAAAATTCAAAGATTTTATGCCATTCTGTCCAAACGATTCTCTTCCTGCTTTATTGCATGAAATGTCAAAGATTCATGATCGTCTTGAAAAATTAAGGGAATATACGATTGAACAGCTTGTGAAAGAGGTTCATTTCCACTACGAAACTCGTCAAAGCAAGTCTAATTTTAGAACAATTTAAAATGGTAAAAAATGAAATTATAGCTAAGTTGATTGAAATTAAGCGTCAAGTTAGCGAGTTAGTAATTAGCCATGTTGAAAATGAAATGCCAATAGCTTTAAGTGATATTAGTTTTTCTCTACGTCCTTTCACTGCGATAGATACAGCAATCAATGCTGCTTTAAAAAAGCTTAGTGAAGTAGAAAATGGCTGCATTCCAAAGCAAAACACGTTGAAAAATGACTGAGAGGTATTTAATTGGAATTGACCCTGATGTTGATAAATCTGGAGTTGCTTTTTTAACTGGCAATCAGCTGCAACTAGACAATCTCACTTTCTTTCAGCTTTTTGATTATTTCATTGAAAAGAAAAAATCACATCCATGCTTAGAAGTTTACGTAGAATGCGGTTTCTTAAATAAGTCTAATTGGCACCGTAAAAACGATAAATCTGCAGCTTTCAATGCTAAAATAGGGTCTTACACCGGTGCAAATTTTGAGGTAGCGAAAAAGATTATTGAAATGTGTGAGTATTTAAAAATAAAACATCATAAAATCAAACCAACTGCAAGCAAGATTACAAATAAGTACTTCAAGCAAATTACAGGCTATACTGGACAAACCAATCAGGAACAGCGCGATGCTTTCATGCTGATTTTTGGAAGATAATTTACAGGCTCTCAATCGAGAGCTTTTTTATTGCAAACTAATTAAAATAACCTTGAAAAGAATCTACATGAGTTTAGATAATATCAACATAGAAAAAATTGAAACTGAAAAAATAATCAAAACAGTTTGGATTGCTAAAACAACTTTCTTCAACGAATTTGGAAATAAAATCGATGTTGAAATGAAAGGTGAAAGCGAAAATAACTGCTATGAAAAGCTTTTAGCCTTTCTAAACTTCAATAAGGAGCCAAGCCAAATTGAAGAGCTACCAAACGGAAATAAGACGTATCACTTTAAAAAATTATCAAATGAAAGCATCAAACCCATTTAAGGAAACGATTAAAAATTACTTGGAAAAAAGAGCAGAAGAAGATGAATTGTTTGCTGTTACTTATAAAAAGGAAAACAAAAATTTAGATGAATGTTGCAACTATGTGATGAGATGTGCTCAAAAAGGAGGTTGTCAAGGTTATACTGATGACGAAGTTTTTGGCTGGGCA
>Ga0307416_100002707_pt1 | contig 10268 bp, 6 predicted proteins | sample DK1Cmetagenome_2_FD_203821 | JGI IMG/M metagenome (GOLD analysis project Ga0307416, IMG submission 203821) | Maize rhizosphere microbial communities from greenhouse at UC Davis, California, United States - DK15-C-3 | ecosystem: Host-associated > Plants > Roots > Rhizosphere > Soil | place: USA...
CCAGGCCACCACCAGCGACTCCACCAGCATGATTGCAGGCGACATTGCGCAGAACAAGGATCTCACCAAACGGATGCTGCAAGGTATCGGGCTGGCCGTGCCCCAGGGTTCCGTGGCGGCGGACGTCGAGCGCGCCGTAGCGGCGGCCCGCGAGATCGGGTTTCCCGTCATTCTGAAGCCCGTGGCCGGAAACCAGGGCCGGGGAATCTCGGCTCGCCTGGATAGTGAGGAAGGAGTTCGAGCGGCCTGGGCCGGGTCCAGCGCCCGCTACCCCGAGATGGTGGTCGAGCGTTATACGGATGGTCGCGATCACCGGGTTCTGGTGGTGAATGGTAAAGTAGTCGCCGTGGCCGAACGGGTGGCCGCGCATGTAATTGGCGATGGACAGCAGACCATCCGGGCGCTGATCGAGCAGGCCAATCGAGATCCCCGCCGGGGCCGGGGTCACGGAAAGGTTCTTACCCTCATCCCCGCGGATACGGCCACCTCCGAGTTCCTGGCTCAGCGCGGCCGCACGCTCGACACGGTTCCAGCTCCGGGTGAGCGGGTTTTCCTGCGACCCACGGCAAACCTGTCGACCGGCGGCACGTCGATCGACCGCACCGACGAGATCCACCCCGACAACGTCAGCGCATGCGAGATGGCCGCCGGGGTCGTGGGGCTCGATATCGCCGGGCTGGACGTGCTGACACCGGATATATCCGTTCCGTTTCATGAGAACGGCGCGGTGATCATCGAGGTGAATGCGGGACCCGGCATTCGCATGCACACCCACCCAGCGGAAGGGAAGCCGCGGAACGTGCCCGGGGCCATTCTGGACATGCTCTATCCGGCCGGAGCACGGGCCACGATCCCGATCATCGCGGTCACCGGCACCAACGGGAAGACCACGACTACCCGGCTGATCGCCCATCTCTTCCGGTCCACTGGCCGGCGGGTGGGGTTCACCACCACCGACGGGGTCTACCTGCAAAACCGTCTCGTGGTCCAGGGAGACATGACCGGGCCATTCGCGGCCAACGTGGTCCTCTCCAATCCGACGGTGGACGTCGCGGTACTGGAGACCGCGCGGGGTGGCCTGCTCCGGTCCGGCCTGGGCTTCGAGGAGTGCGACGTGGGTATCGTGCTCAATGTCGCAGCCGACCATCTGGGATTGGGAGGCATCAACACCATCGAGCAGCTGGCTCAGGTGAAGGGCGTCATCCCCGCAGTGGTGCGCCGGCGGGGGCATGCCGTCCTGAATGCGGACGACCCCCTCGTCTATGCCATGGCCGACCGGACCCGAGGCGACGTGGTGCTCTTTTCGGCTCGCACGGACGGCACCAATCCGGATGTAGAGCGACACGTGGAGGAGGGCGGCACCGCTGCGATCATGGAAGATGGGAGCTTCGTCATCCGTCGGGGCCGGCTCTGTATTCCCATCGCCGCCGCCGAGGATGTGCCGTTGACGCTCGGCGGCGCCGCGCGCTTCCAGTATGGCAACATTCTCGCCGCCATCGCTGCCGCGTTCGTCCACGGCATGCGCTACGAAGAGATTCGCTCGGGCCTTCTGTCCTTCTTCCCCTCTCCCACCTTGACTCCGGGCCGCCTCAACCTGATGCGGGTCCAAGGAGGCCGGGTCCTGGTCGATTACGCGCACAATCCTGCGGCGGTGGAGGGGCTCATGGATCTGGTTCGCCGGATGCAAGCCCGGCGTCGCATTGGCGTCGTCACCGCGCCGGGAGACCGCCGGGACGAGGATCTGCGGGATGTGGGGCGCCGTTGCGCCGGGCTGGATTACGTGATCCTGAAGGAGGACGATAATCTCCGCGGGCGCAAGCCGGGCGAGGTCGCCCGCGTGATCGGTCAAGGCCTGGCTGAGGTGGGCATCGGGCCCGACCGGACCGAGACGGTCTACAGCGAGCCTGAGGCCGTGGCGCGGGCAGTCGAGCAGATGCGCGATAGAGACCTCGTTGTCATCCTGGTCGACGACGTTCCTGGCGTGCTGGAGCAGCTTCGTCCGCTCCGGACTACGATCTGAGCATGCCGCGCGGACCCCGACGCCGCGGCCGGCTGCTCCTCATCGGGGGCAACGAGGACATGGATGAGCGCGATATGCGCATCCTCCCCCGGCTGGTGGAGCTGGCCGGAGGCAAGAAGTCGAGGATTCTGGTCTGCGCCGCGGCCTCGGCTGAGCCGGAGCGCTCGCTGGAGGCGTTCAGGAAGGACTTGGAGAAGCTCGGCGTGGGCGAGGTGTTCCGCTCACCCCTCAACAGTCGTAAGGAGGCTGAGTCCGATGAGCTGATGGACATGCTGCAGCGGAGCACGGCTGTACTTCTCACCGGCGGTGACCAGCTCCGCGCAACCAGCACGATGGCAGGCACCAGGTTTGGCGACCGGCTGAAGGAAGGCTACCAGCGCCAGGGTCTGCTCGTGGCGGGAACCAGCGCCGGCGCCGCTGCCATGAGCAGCACCATGATCATCCGCGGCATTGGAGACACCGTTCGCCGCGACGCGGTGGAGCTCGCGCCAGGGCTCGGCTTGCTCCGGGACATCACGGTAGATACGCACTTCGATCGGGGCGGACGAGTGCACCGGCTGATGACCGTGCTGGCTCAGAACCCCGCGACGCTGGGCGTAGGTATCGACGAGGATACGGCGATCGAGATCACGCCGAACCGGAAGCTCACGGTCTGGGGGAAGGGTGTCGTCATGGTATTCGATGGTCGGCGGGCCCACACCAACGCCGCCGAAGTGACTGGCAAGGAGGCGATGGCGCTGACGAACATCAAGGTCCATGTGCTGCCGGAGCGGTATGGCCTGGATCTCAAGACCCTGACACCCATCGTCCCGGGCAGCGCCACCGCCACGGCGGCCTAGTGTCACCCTGAGCGCAGCGAGGGGCCAGCGGGTCGCTGATGGCTTCGCTGCCCTGCTAGTCTTCGAGCTCCTCTCGAGCGATCCGCACGCCGCGCGAATCCCGCACGAACTCCCGCCGGTGGTCCTCCTGCCCTTCGGCTGCGACGGCCACCACCGGCTCCGGTCGAGAGGACCTCGCGCGCTCCACCACGCGAGGGGCTGCGTCGGGCCGAAATTGAATCACCTGCTTCCAGGTACGGGTGATCGCGTCGGCAAAGATGAGGAGAAGATCTCCCGGCTCGGCTTCCCGGAGCGCCATCTCCACCGCGGCCAGTTCCTCCGGAATCACCAGGATCCGGTCGGCCGCCACCCCGTTTGCCACCAGCGCGTCGCGCAGCAACAGGGGAACCTCGTCCGGCTTGCGGCCCCGCAGCTGGTCGTCCCGTCGGCAGATGTACCGATCGAAGTTTCCGGCGGCAATGCGCCCGATCTCGGCAATGTCCTGGTCCCGTCGGTCACCCGGCGCGGACAGTACGCACAGCCGCCTTCCCGCGACATCCAGCCGGCGGACCAGCTCGCACATGGCCTCGACCGCGGCCGGATTGTGCCCATAGTCCACGATGACCTTGAACGGATGCTCGTCATAGATGTTCATCCGTCCGGGGGCCTGGAAAAATGTGGTGTCGAAGGTGCGGAGCCCGTGCCGGATGTCCTCCAGCTTGAGTCCCATGCTGAACGCCATGGCCGCGGCGAACATCGCGTTCTGCACGTTGTGCATGGCGCGCCCTTCCATCGTCGCCGGAATCAGATGGGTCCAGACGAGCGGGATGTGCGCGCCATGATCGTAGAGCGTGATCATCTGCCCCTTGATCCCGGACTCCAGGACCACCCCTCTGCCACCTTCCTGGATGTGTTCCCGCACCAGCTCGTGGGCGGAATCCATGGTGATATAGCAGACGTGTTTCGCCTGGGTGTAGTCCGCCATCTTGAGGCAGAGCGGGTCGTCGGCGTTGAGAATGGCGGTATCCCGGGCCACCTCGATGACGATCCGCTTTACATCGGCCAGCTGGCCCAGCGTACCGATACCTCTGAGCCCCAGATGGTCGGCCTTCACGTTGAGCACCGCTCCCACGTCGCAATGCCGCACACCCATGCCGGCGCGGAGCAGGCCGCCTCGGGCGATTTCCAGCACCGCCACGTCCACCGACGGGTCACTCAGCACCATCCTGGTGGCCAGCGGGCCGGTCATGTCTCCCGGCACGGTGCGCTGCCCGTCGATGTAGACGCCGTCGGTGGAGGTGAGGCCGACATGGTGGCCGGCCAGTTTGTGAATGTGCGCCAGCATCCGCGCGGTCGTGGTCTTCCCGTTCGTGCCCGTCACGGCCGCGATGGGAATCCGGCTGGGCGAGCCGGGCGGGAAGAGCATGTCCATCACCGCACCGCCGACGTCGCGGGGCCGCCCTTCGCTCGGCGCCATGTGCATCCGGAACCCGGGCGCCGCGTTCACCTCGCAGATGGCGCCGCCGATCTCCTTGTACGACTCGGTGATGTCGGTGGTGAGGAAGTCCACGCCGCCCACATCGAGTCCGATGGCCTTCACCGCGCGCACCGCCATCTCGATGTTGTCGGGATGCACCAGATCGGTCAGATCGGTGGCGGTGCCGCCGGTCGAGAGGTTGCCGGTGGAGCGCAGATACACCCGCTCGCCGTCGGCCGGAACCGTCTCGCGGGTATACCCTTTCCGGGCCAGCAGCGTCTCGGCCTGATGATCGAAGTAGAGCCGGGTGAGTACCTTCTCGTGCCCGACCCCTCGTCGGGGATCTTGGTTGACCTGTTCCACCAGCTGTTCGATGGTATGCTCGCCGTCGCCCACGACGTGACCCGGCACTCGCTTGGCCACCGCGGTCAGCTCCCCGTTGATGACCAGCATGCGGTGGTCTTCGCCGGTAATGAAGCTCTCCACGATGACGCTGCGGCTGTGCTCCCGGGCAACTTCGAAGGCGACGCGCACCTGTTCGGCCGCGGAGAGGTGGATCGAGATCCCTCGCCCGTGATTGGCATTGAAGGGCTTCACCACCACCGGATACCCGATCTTCTCCGCAGCCGCGATGGCATCGTCGGCAGTCTGCACCAGGCGCTGGCGGGGAACCGGCAGGCCCAGATTGCCCAGAATGCGGTTGGTCTCTTCCTTGTCGGACGCCAGCTCGACCGCAATGTGGGGGGTGCGGCTGGTGACGGTCGCCTGGATGCGCTGCTGGAAGCGGCCGTGGCCGAATTGGATCAGGCTCTGCTCGTTGAGCCGAATCCAGGGAATGCGCCGCTCTTCGGCGGCCCGGACCAGGGCCATGGTGCTGGGCCCCAGCGCCCGCCGCTGGGCAAAGCGGATGAACTCGTCGCGCTCGGCGGCAAAGTCGAAGCCCGGCGGAACAGCGCCAACTGGTTGCAGCTCGGGCGGAAGCAGCGAGTGAAGCAGGGTAAGGGCCAGCCGCCCGGCTTCGACCCCGACTTCCTCCTGCTCGTACTGATAGACCACGTAGTAGTGGCCCCTGGGTCCCTGTGACCGGGTCTTCCCGAAGGTGACGCTCTCGCCGGCCACGTTCTGCAGCTCGAGCGCCATGTGCTCGAGGATGTGGCCCATCCAGGTGCCTTCACCTTCGGTGAGCCGGCGGACGAACCCACCCGGCTTGCCGTAGGAGCAGCCGTGGTCCTTGAGCCCGGGAAGCGCGGCGATGAGGGGACCGGTAAACTGCGGGCCGAGCTTACCCGACGGCCAGTCCTCGAGCGGGCCGAGATCGATGTCCAGCCGGATGACGGGAAAGTGGGCGTACAGACTGGGCCCCACGAACACGGCCTTATCCAGAATCCGCATGGCCTCTCCAGAGCGTCATTTCGAGCGTAGCGAGAAATCGAGTTGTCTGACGTCTAGTCCCGATCTGGAACTATCGTTGGAGCGATTTCTCGCTCCGCTCGAAATGACCTACGTTTTCTGCGCCTCTCCGCCTCTCCGCCTCTCCGCCTCTCCGCCTCTCCGCCGCTCCGCCCCTCCGCCCCTCCGCCCTCTAAACCCTCTTCGCAATCGCCGGCGCGGCCGCCGCTTCACGGCTGTGCAGGTTGAAGGTCGAGCCCTGATCCAGGATGTGCAACTTGAGCCCGATGAGGCACACGGCGTCGTTCTTCCGGACCCGCGCCATGGAGGAGAACTCCAGACCCGACGGGTCCACGATGGTCAGAGCCCCGCTCCCCACCACTTCAAGCGTCTCATCGGGGGCAATGAAGGCGCCGGTGTTCTCGTCCAACCCGATGCCGATGGCGAACGGGTTGTACGCCACGGCGGTGAGCAGCCGGCCCAGCCGGTCCCGCTGGCGAAAGTGCTGGTCGATGATGATGCGGTTGGTCAGACCGAGGCCGGGGGCGAGCGTGACGATGCGGGCCCGGGGTGAGGCGCCTTCCTTGCCGAAGGCGATCATGTGCTCGCAGAGAAAGGCCGCGCCGGCCGAGGTGCCCGCGACGTGCATACCCTCCGCGTTCCGCCGGCGCAGTGCCTTGGCGACTTCCGTCCCCCCGATCATCGTGCTGAGCCGGAGCTGATTGCCCCCGGTCAGGAACACCCCGTCTACCTGGTCCAGCAGCTCCAGCCACTCCCGCCGCTCGCAGTCGGCGCGGTGCACGATGGGGACTGCACGGGCTTCCCGCACACCGAGGTCGCGAAAAAGCTGCTCGTACCGGCTGCCGGTTTCGCTCAGGATCGAGGCGGTCGGGATGATGGCGATGCTGCATTTGCCCCCGCCGCAGAGCGCCGCGAAACGGCGCAGGATGGCGACGTCCCCGATCTTCTCCTCCGCTCCGCCCACCGGAACGATGTAGCCCCGTGCAGTCCCCAAGTGGCCCTTTCGAATTGAACAGTTTGCTCCGCCTCTCGCAGCCTAAAATACACCGGGCCTTGAGGCTGAGCACGGCGTCGCATGTGTCTACTGTCACAGCCTCGAACGGCGCGTTGTACGATCCTGAAAAAGCTGACGAATCGTTCGAGAGATATGCTGACTTTGATAAAAGACGGAGACGTCTACGATCCGCGGCCACTGGGCCGGACATCGATCCTGCTGGTCGATGGGAAGATTGGCCGTATAGGCAATATTGACCAGAGTGCGGTGGAGCAGTCCGGACTCGAAGTCCAGGTGATCGAGGCCGAAGGCTGTCTTGTCACCCCGGGGCTGATCGACCCCCACGAGCATCTGCTGGGGGGCAGCGGTGAAGCCGGCTTCTCGACCCAGTCACCCGAGATCCAGCTCAGCGAGATCGTGTCCGCCGGAATCACCACGGTGGTAGGCTGCCTCGGCGTGGACACGACGATGAAGACCCTTCCCGGCCTCCTGGCCAAGGTGAAGGGGCTCTGCGAGCAGGGACTCACCGCCCGGATGTGGACCGGCGGGTACAACATCCCTCCCACCACACTCACCGGCACCGTGCGCAACGACATCCTCTTCGTCGCCGAGGTGATCGGGTGCGGCGAAGTCGCCATTTCCGACGAGCGTTCGACCGAGCCGGACCCGCGGGAGCTGGCGCGGGTGGTCAATGACGCGCATGTCGGCGGCAAGCTGAGCGGAAAGGCCGGGGTCACCCACTTCCACGTGGGAGACACCGAGCGCCGGCTCCAGTGTCTTCGGGAGATCACCGATCGCAGGCGGTTTCAGACCTGCGCCGAGTGGCTCTACGCCACCCATGTGCAGCGCAACGAAGAGCTGTTGCTCGAGGCTATCGACCTTGCCCAGCAGGGAGTAAACCTGGACTTCGACGTGGTCGAGCGGGACCTGGCCAAGTGGCTCGCCTTCTATTGTGAGCATCGGGGACCCGCCGACCGGCTGACGGTCTCGTCCGATGCGTCGGAGAGCAGCCCCAGGACGTTGTTCGATCAGCTCCGCTCCTGCGTGCTGGAGCATGGATTCGACCTGGCGCAGATCCTTCCGTTCTTCACGGCCAACACCGCCCGGATTCTGCAGCTTCGCTCCAAGGGCAGCCTGGAGCCGGAGAAGGATGGCGACCTGCTGGTGCTGGAGCGCGAGACGCTGGAGATCAGGGAGGTCATCGCCCGCGGCAAACGCATGGTCTCGGAGGGGGAGCTTCAGGTGGCGGAGAGCTTTTTACAGGACAGTGAACGGAGCATCGAGCTGCATGGCCAAAAGAACTAACGGAAACGGCCGGCGGTCACCTGGTGCGCGGCTCCGGGTGGCCCGAAAGGGAAATGGTCTGACGCGGGGACCGGCTCGCGGCACGCTCATCATCATCGGAGGGCACGAAGAAAAAGACGGCGATGCCATCATCTTGAGAGCCGTGGCCGAGCGGGTGGGAAGCGGAAAGCTGGTGGTTGCGACTCTGGCCAGCCGGGAGCCGGAGGAGATGTTTCGGGACTACCAGCGCGCCTTCGCCGCTCTCGGAATCAAGCGCATCGAGCACCTGGATGTCTCCGACCGCGAAGCGGTGCTGCGGAACCCGCCGCTGGATCTCCTGGACGGCGCCTCCGTCATCTTCTTCACCGGTGGCGGACAGCTTCGAATCACGACCCAGTTCGGCGGCACCCGGCTCTGCGAGCAGATCCAGGAGTTCTACCAGCAGGGCGGCACCATCGCGGGTACGTCCGCCGGCGCGTCGGTCATGAGCGACACCATGCTCGTGTCCGGCGAGGGAGACGCCAGTCACCGGGTCGGCAGCAACCTGCTGATGGCTCCCGGGCTAGGGTACCTCAAGGACGTGATTATCGACCAGCACTTTGCCGAGCGGGGCCGCATCGGCCGGCTGCTCGGCGCGGTGGCGCAGAACCCCAGGCTGCTCGGTATTGGGTTGGATGAGAATACCGCGATTCAGGTCGAGCAAGAAAAACGCTTCCGGGTGCTCGGCGCCGGCGCGGCCTATGTCGTGGATGGCAGGGAAGTGACCTGCACCAACATCACCGAGGAAGAACGGGATCGCACGCTTTCGATCTTCAACGTGCGGCTGCACCTCCTGAGCCAGGGAGATGGCTTCGATCTGCTCACCCGGAAGCCCTTCGGTGGACCGGCAGACGCCGTCGAGAAGGAGCTCGTCACCAGCTGCTAGCTCACAGCTCCTGGCTTCCGACTACCAGCGCTCGACCCGTTCGAACATACCCCGGCTGACCGAGCGCCCGTCCTCCACATGCCAGCGCCCCCGCGCCATAACGCTGGCAACTCCGCCCCCCTCATCCAGCACCACCAGATCGGCATCCGCACCCGTGGTGAGGTGTCCCTTGCGAGGGAGGAGCAGGACACTGGCGGGATTGGTCGTGAACGCGGGTAACACCCGCTCGAGCGGCTGACCGCACGCCAGCAGCGTCTTGAGTGCATCGGCCATGGCCGTGGGTCGGCCCACATCGAAGTGGGTCACTCGGCCATCCGCGTCGAACACCGGTAAACATCCGCCGCCGTCGGAGCTGACCGTCACTCGTGCCGGAGGCAGGCCGGCCTCGAGATATCGGGTGAGCGCCTCGGGGGCCGACCAGGCATCCTCACCCTCTTCCACCGGGAACGCGGTCAGGTCGATCACGCATCCCAGCTTGACCAGCTCCATGGCCTCCTCGAACAGACCGCGGCGCCGGTTCACATGGGTCGGATGGAACATCGAGGGCGGCAGCTCACTCTGCTCGAGTGCCCGGCGCACCAGGTCCAGCCCCCGCGCTCCGTCTCCCACGTGCAGGTGGACGATTCCTGCCTTGCCGGTCATCAGCCCGGCGACGTGGGCATCGCCGGCAATCCTGAGGAGCTCGTCGAGCGTGGGCTGGCTGGACCGGTGATCGCTGATGGCCAGCTCACCCACCCCGACGATCAGGTCGATGTGCACGATATCCTGGCGCACGCTGCCGGTGAGCGTCACCGGTGGGACGTGGTACCCGCCGGTGTAGCAGTAGGCCGTGAGCCCCTCCGCGATCAGACCCCTCGCTGTCGCCACCAGCTCCGCCGGAGATCGCACCGTGTCATCGGTTCCCAGCAGACCGACCACCGTGGTCACCCCGCCCATGGTCAACCGGCTGATCTGCAGTGGCGGCACCCGGGTGTGCATGCCGGCTTCGCCGCCGCCGCCGGTCAGATGAACGTGACAATCGATCAGCCCGGGGATCACCCGCCGGCCTTGCAAGTCGCGAACGGCCACCCCCAGGCTCTGGGGAAGCTCCAGCTCTTCTCCCGCGACCCAGAGAATCCTTTCTCCGCCAATCAGCAGGTGGCGAAGGCCTCTGGGCTCCGGGTCATACAGATCGGCGTTGCGCAGCAGCTCCATTCGGCCTCGGCGGGCGAGTGAGCTGAGAACTTACCTTTACGGGAGGACCGGGACCATATTTCGGCTCCCGAAGTACCCTCCCTCCGAGGGCTCATGCTCGTTGCTGCCCCCATTACTCCCACCCGCCGGGCTTTTGCCGAGCTCCT
>Ga0307416_100002708_pt1 | contig 10265 bp, 11 predicted proteins | sample DK1Cmetagenome_2_FD_203821 | JGI IMG/M metagenome (GOLD analysis project Ga0307416, IMG submission 203821) | Maize rhizosphere microbial communities from greenhouse at UC Davis, California, United States - DK15-C-3 | ecosystem: Host-associated > Plants > Roots > Rhizosphere > Soil | place...
TCAACCGCTTTGCACAACGCATAGGTTTGATCGGAATAACGCATGAAAAGGTCAGGTGTGTCGCTTAACGGTTCCAAGACCATGATGAGACCATGGGGCTCGAATATCTCTGCGCCTCTTCGCAGTGCATCCACGACATTCGCCGTTTGTATACCCATTGGAAGATTGCGTTCAAAAAATCCCGGTACAACAGTCATCCACTTGGCGTTTACCCTCCGCGCCGCGTCAACACACTTTTTGCACGTGTTCACAAAATTGTCTTTGAATTCCTGTTTGCCCGTGGTGAGGGACGTCTTCCAGTTTTCGCCGCCGTCGACAACAAAAACACCCATCGTCATGCCGAGTCGGCTGAGTTCCTTACCTATCTTCTCTTGCTCTTCCAATGGACGACCAAGCAATCCGTTGTCTTCGATAGCACGGAACCCCTGGTCATGCATGAACTTTATCTGATCTATAAAATTTTTCCCGGCGTGATTCGCAAACATGCCGTCATGTGGAGCATAATTCAGTTTGAAAGTTTCCGCCGCGCCTGATACATCCTTTTGGGAATCAGGCTTGCCAATACTTTGACTTAAAGGAAGCGCAGATGCAGCAACGGCCATTCCGTTTCGAAGAAAGTTTCTTCTTTTCATTGTTTGAGGTTTAGGTGATTGATTCCGGGACACAGGACAGCTCGATGAAGCATAAAAATATTTATGCTGATTCAGATTTTACCACTTCTCCGGGTCTTTGCCATCTCTATTCCGGTTGACCTGTCTAATACGACAATTGAATGTCAAGGTAAAAACAATTTTTTAAAAACGACATATGGCTGCTGGCTATATTTCAACGCTTGTTAACGGGCCAGGTCCAAAGGCTGAGCCCGCTTTTACCTAATTTATTTGCACCTTTGCGGATTAAAAATTATTCATGAGACTTCATCGTGGAACATCTGAGGCTGTGGTACAATCCTTAAAGTTGATCTTTGAGGAAAATCGTTATGCTGATAAGGTGATCGAGAAAGTGCTAAAGCAGAACTCGAGATGGGGCTCGCGTGATCGTCGGTTTATCGCGGAGACCACCTACGATATTGTACGGTGGTATCGGTGGTTTCGCGAACTGGGGCAAGCCAAAGGCACCGACTTCTGGAGGCTTCTCGCCGTCTGGTGTATTCTCAGCGGCGTCGACCTTCCGGCATGGGACGAATTCCAGGGGATCTCACGGGAAGAAATTTTGGAGCGGGAGAAACGAAAGAGCTATTCGCGCAAGACCCGCGAGTCGATCCCTGACTGGCTGGATGAACTTGGTGAAAAGGAATTAGGGGCCGAACGATGGGAGAAGGAATTGACTGCACTCAATGAACTCGCGCCCGTGGTACTTCGTGTAAATACGCTCAAGATCAGCAGGGAGGCCCTGCGGGCTCAGCTGCTCGAAGACAACATTGGCACCATAGTGCTTGAGCACTATCCTGATGCGTTGGTACTCGAGGAAAGGCAAAACATCTTTGGATCTCCTGCCTTCAAGGAAGGACTCTTCGAAGTTCAGGACGCCGGCTCGCAAGCAATATCTCCTTTCCTGCGACTGGCCGCTGGTCTGCGCGTCATCGATGCTTGCGCTGGAGCAGGCGGTAAAACACTGCACATCGCCGCCCTCATGGCGAACAAAGGCAGAATCATCGCAATGGACACGGAACAGTGGAAACTTGACGAACTGCAAAAGCGTGCGCGTAGGGCGGGCGTTAGCAACATCGAGGCTCGGGTCATCGAGTCAGGCAAGACGATCAAGCGCCTTGCCAATTCTGCTGACCGACTTTTGCTGGATGTGCCGTGCTCTGGGCTCGGAGTGTTGAAAAGAAATCCGGATGCGAAATGGAAATTGTCCACCGATTTCATTGACAAGATAAAGGAATTGCAGCAACACATCTTGATGGATTACTGCGATATGCTCAAGGTCGGAGGATTCATGGTTTATTCGACCTGTAGCATTCTTCCTTCCGAAAATGAAAGTCAGGTGACAAGGTTTTTATCCGCGAGAAGTGATTTTGAACTTGTGGAACAGAAACATATTCTTCCCTCCGAGGGTTTCGATGGGTTTTACATGGCTCTGATTAAGAAAAAGGATGCACAAGGATAAAGCGAAGCGCGTCCCGTGGCAGCAGGCCTCCTGAACGAGTTTTATTTCACGAATGAACGCCTATCTTCGACCAGTTGCTCCGCTAAATATCCAAAGAGTCATAAACGATTACCTTTTCCCAAAGATGTGAGCACTGCTCAACGAACTTTTTGTGGATCGGATGTTCCTGATAAATATCCTGCCCGGCTACATCGTCGAAGAAAATCAACTCAGAAGCGCTGTAGCTTGAATCTACGACTGGCCGCTGTTCCGTACTTGCAGGAACACCAATGTGTAATTTCCTAACGGACTCGATCTTCTCGAGGGTGCGCAGGCCTGCGATGAGCTTATTAAGATCTTCTTTTGAATCACGGTTCTTCAACCAAAAGAAGACATGATGTGAGAGCTGTTTTTTGTTTTTCGATTGCATAGAGTGAGAGTTAGCGATCGCAGATGTGGTAGCGCCCACGGCGATGGCAGTGGCCATAAAGGTTCTGCGTGTTTGCTTTTTCATAGTTAGCTAAAAAACGTTACAAATTTTCGGAAATCATTTTACATATGCTGGAGCAACTATCCCGGCTTTCAACGATGGATCTGGTATAGCCTGGAGGCGCTGCAAGGTTAACGGAACTACGCCAGCCCAGATATCGAGCGCGTAATCTTCCTCATCATCTTTCGGCGGACCAACACGGATCTTCGCGGAGGCCTCCTCAATCTTAAATGAAAGCACCAGAGTGGCTTTCCATTCCCCGGTGGTCGGTTTTCTCACATCGCTCCATCTGCCTGGCTGCATTTTATTCGTGAAAACTTCCAGCACCTCATGCAACTCTTCTTCATCTGTGACCTGTTCGGCCGTAGAAAAAATCACTGCGGAACGATAGTTTACCGAATGGTGGAAGGCAGAACGCGCGAGTACAAGCCCGTCGATCAGGGTAGCGCTGATGCATGCCTGCGCTTTTGTAGCTGCAAGCTCCCGCATGTAGAAACTCCCGACTGACCCATGAATGTAAAGCTTGTCACCAATGCGACAAAAGCCCGTAGGTACTTGAAATGGTTCCTGGTCACGCACAAATGCTACGGTACAAAACAAGGCCTCATCGAGAATGGAATAAATTGCACTCTTGTCGTATACTCCACGCTTGGGCAAGCGTGTGATCGAAGTTTTTTGTGTTTTTCGAAACTGTGACATGCTTTGTGGTGCTGATGTGTTAATGTGTTGATGTGCTGATGTTGTCTCGGACGCCGTGAGGATTTAAACTTTCATGCTTTTATTTCTACGGTTATCTTTCCAAACTGGTCCGCTTTGACCATGCGCTCAAACGCCTGGTCGATATTTTCAAGCGAAAAAGTTTTGTCCAGGATCGGCTTGAGGTTTCGGCTTTCCACAAAGTGAAGCATCGAAAGGAACTCATCGCGCGTGCCCATCGTGGTACCCATTATCGAAAGCTGTTTCCAATACAACAACCTTGTCGAGATCTCTGTGATGTTGCCTGCCGTCCTGCCGAAATTCACGATGCGGCCACCGGGCATTGCGAGATCGATGAATTTTCCAAACTGGCTGCCGCCCGCGCTGTCGATGATTATATCAAAACCTCCTGCCTCCTTCTGGGCTTTCGCCGCCCACTCGGGATCTTTGTAATTAAAGCCCGCAAGCGCGCCTAGCCCCCGTGCTTTGGAAATCTTTTCGTCAGATCCGGAAGTTACGTACACGCGTGCTTTGTACGCGACAGCAAAATTCAACGCCCAAAGCCCTGCGCCACCACCGATGCCTGTGATCAGCACCTTTTCATTGACGCGGAGCCTGGCTTTCGTAAAAAGCGCGCGATAAGCAGTCAGGCCCGAAAGCGGAATAGCTGCGCACTCCTCGAAAGACAGATGCTCAGGCTTTTCAAAAATATATTTTTTTGAAATACTTATGTATTCTGCAAAGGTCCCGTTGTCCGGGAAACCAAGGATTCGAAAGGTATCGCCCTGCACGATTGGGTTGGTACCCCAATCAAGACTCGGGTTAATCACTACCTCAGCACCAATGAGCAAGGGATCGGCGTCTTCGCCTACATCTTCCACAACTCCGCATCCGTCTGATCCAAGAACAATTCCATTAGGGAATTCCTGCGTTTGTTCCTGGATAAGCCAGAGATCGCGATGATTCAGCGCCGCATACTTGAGCTTTATCAAGACCTGGTCTTTGGCAGGCTTGGGTGTTTTATATTGCTCAACCTTCAACCCGGCCTGACCCCCTTTGAATACCGCGGCTTTCATGTATTTACTTTTTTCTCTCGTTAATAAAGCAATCCGGGAATTGTTTCATCCCGATCTTTGGGTAGTACTTTGTCGCCGCTGGCGCGGCCAGGAGGATCAACGTAGTGTCATGGCCTGCAGTTTCGTGTGTGAGCTTAATTAATTGCTTACCAATTCCCCTGTGCTGAAATTTTTCATCCACCGCAAGATCAGAGAGATAACAGCAAAAGGAAAAATCCGTAATGGCTCGCGAAATACCTATCAGTTGCTCGCCCGCCCAGGCAGTAACAATCACGTTAGCATGGTCAAGCATTCTCTGTAACCTGGCAGTATTGTCAACAGGACGGCGCTCCGCCAATGTTGAGCGCTTCAACACATCTGCAAAATCGCCGACACTAATGCGTATGTTATTGCGGTAGGCAATATCCGGCATGTCGTGCATGCCCCTTACAATTTGATGATGTAGTTCCAGCCATAACGGTCCGGCTCAAGACCCAGTCGCATGTTATTAAGCTTTTCCTTTACCTGGAGCTGAAAACTTGTCGGACCCGCCGCGGGGATCTGATAATCTTTCCCGTTGATGTGTATCACGGCGATTGGTGCAACGACCGCCGCGGTACCGGTGCCGAAAGCTTCTGTGAGTGTGCCCTTGTTAAAGGCTTCCTTCACCTCGTCCATCGAGATCTTTCTTTCTTCGACAGGATAGATAGCCATATCTCTGGCGAGGGTAAGGATTGAATCGCGGGTGACACCTTCCAATATGGCAGTCGTTAGCTTTGGTGTGATAAGTTTTCCGCCGATCACAAACATCACGTTCATCATCCCCACTTCATCGATGTATTTGTGTTCCTTGTGATCCGTCCATAAGATCTGATCAAAGCCTTCCTGACGCGCAATATGTGTAGGATAAAATGCTCCGCCGTAATTCCCGGCACATTTCGCGAAACCGGTACCGCCTTCTGCAGTCCGCACGAACTGGTTCTCGACTTTGAGTCTGTAAGGCTTGCTTTGGTATGGTCCAACAGGTGAAGTCATGATCATGAACTTGTATTGGTCGGAAACCTTTACTCCAAGTCTTGATTCTGTAGCGAAGACCAGCGGTCTGATGTACAGCGTCGCGCCGTCTTCTTCCGGAACCCATTTCTGATCTACTTCTATGAGTGCCTGTAAGCCGGACAAGAAAAGATCTTCCGGAATAGGAGGCATGACCATTCGTTGAAGCGACCTGTTTAATCGTTCGAGATGTTTCTTAGGTCTGAAAATATTAATGTCCCCTGATCTTGTCCTGAAAGCTTTCATGCCTTCAAAGACGGACTGGCCATAATGCAACGACAACATCGCAGGAGAAACGCGGATGTCAGCGAATGGAACTACCCGGGCTGCATTCCACTGCCCTTTTTCATAGTCCGCAACAAGCATATGGTCTGAAAGGTGATTTCCGAATTCAAGGTTCTTAAAGTCTACCGATCCGATTCTGGACTCTTTAGTCCGCTCAACGGTGACGCTGGAAGTAAGGATGGCCATAATAAAATTTTAAAGGCGTGAATTTCATAATTATAGTTGACATTTCTAAAGCTGAAAAAGCTATTCTTTTGATACCGTATGTGTTAGCGTTTTCAGGTTGCGCCGGGCACGACGAATGGCATCAAAAGCGATATCAATGTCGTTTTGCTTTGTCTGCCAATTTGAAACAGCCGCCCGGATAGCAGGTATTCCCTTATAAACGGTGGGTGTGAAAAAAACGTCCCCCTCATCGCGAACAACGTTCAGAAATGTTCGGATATGTTCAATCGAGACATTGGGTTCCCTGATCGAGAAACAAACTATATTTAGCCTTACCGCGCTGAGAAGAACAAACTCTTCGCTCATCTTAATGCGTTCCCCAAGTTCTTTCGCCAGCAAACAATTCCGTTCAACTATCTCACGGTATCCGTTTTTTCCATAGGCGCGCAATGTAAACCAGGAGGGAAGGGACCTCCAACGTCTAGAGTTCTCTGGTGTGTAGTGAAAGAAGTCAGGGCTGGTCGCTGGGTCGCCGAGATAGGCGGCACTGTTCTGAAAGACTTTAAGTTGCAACGCCTTGTGACGCGTAAACTGCATGGCGGCATCATAGGGCACATTCAGCCACTTATGCGCATCAACTGTTACGCTATCCGCATAATTGATACCATCTGTGAGGTGGCGTAGTTTCTCCGAGCATGCGGCGAACCCACCGAAAGCGGCATCTACGTGCAGCCAGAATCGGTATTTGTTTTTCAATGACGCGATCGCTTTGAGATTATCAAAGTCGCCAGTGTTCACCGTTCCGGCATTTGCAACGACGATTACGGGCCCATCTTGGTTCCGGAGGGTTTCTTCAAGCTGTTGCACGTCCACGGCCTCTCTATCTGCTTCTGTTCCGATCTTTTGCAATGCCGACCTTCCGATACCCAGCATGGCCAGTGATTTGAAGACGCTTGAATGAGGTGTTGCGCTGAGGATCCTAACGGGAAATTTGCCCAGACCTTCATTCGAAGCATCAACTCCGTACTGCTCGCCCAACCACTCGCGGCCTAATGCGAGACCGACGAAGTTTGACATCGTGGCGCCGGTCACAAACGACCCGAAGTATTCAGTATCGAGGCCAAACAGTTGTTTTAAATAATTGACCGTCTGATGTTCCAGCTGCGGTGCTATGGAGTCATTGCTTCCACAGGCATTTTGATCAAACACGCTGACCAGCCAGTCTCCCGAAATGGAAGCAGGAGTGGAACCGCCAGTGACAAATCCGAAGTACCGCGGCCCCGCTGAATTCGAGAGAAGATGAGCATAATTTTTTTCGAAATAATTAAGCACATCGATGGCTCCGCATCCCTGCTCCGGCAAGATATCCATCGAAATATCTGGCACACCAATTCCGGGAGGCAGTATCTCCTGCATCGTAAAATACTTTTCAGCCACTGCCAGGGTGTAGCGGAGAATATCATTTATTTCCTGACTGTCTTTAGATATCAAGCTATGCATTGCTAATAAATGGGAAGGTGGAATAACTAAACGTTTTTTATTTCGAGCCGAATGCGGATAATATTGTCAGTGATCTTCACAAGATGGTGATCATCATGTTCGGCGTCGAAATAGGCAAGGTCGACTGGAGTCATCAATAGCTTCAGCCGCGGGTGGAGTGAGCTCTTTCTTAAGTCAAAATCCGAAAGGGATTTATATCGCTCGAGATTCTTCATACGGTTCGCGGCGAAGTAATCAAGAACCTTTGAGACTGATTGGCCGGTGTAATCCTGTTTCGGTTCAAAAACAGCCGGGGTCATTGGCGAGGTACTCACAAGCATTTCGTCAATTCGTTTCAGGGCAATTTCATCGACCTCGGCGAGATGACCAATATGTTGTTTGATGCTCCATTTCCCTTCCGGTTGCTCTGAGAGTATCTTATCGGGCAGCCCCATTACTTTTTTTTCAAGTCTTGCAATGGTGCCTTCCAATCTCTCGAGCAAGAAAGGAAGCATCCCCGGAGTAATTCCAAATGTAAAATTCCGCTCGAACCACTCAGGCCTTTTCATAGCATGTAACCTCGGGTTTGTGGTGCACGGGAAAGTTGACGGATCGGGCGATGAAACACATACGGTTGGCGTCGTGATGCAGCGATGTAGCCAAGCGAATCATTGAGGACTGCGATACAACCACCCGGGGATGAAGTGTGACTTGCACGAACTGCCCGCTTCCATCCGGATTCTCCAACATCTCACCGTAAGCTTGATCCGTATAATCGATCACTATGACCCCGTTTACTGCGCAAAGATGTAGATACCAGAGCATGTGACAGCTGGACAATGAGGATACGAGTAGATCTTCCGGTGTGTACCGGGAAACGTCTCCGCGGAATGCCGGATCCGAAGTGCCTGGGAGGGTTGGCTTGCCCTCGGCAGTGATTTCGTGATTGCGCGAATAGGCGCGATAATCACTTGTGCCTTGACCGAGATTTCCTGTCCACAAAAGCGAAGTCCGGTACTGATGTGATCGTGCCATGCTAACGGAGGTCCTTTTTCATCAGCCAATCCGTTTGTGCATCCTCGCCCAGCATGAACGTATGATGGCCAAACTTTTCGAAGCCATTCTTTTGATAAAAGGAGATCGCCCGTGCGTTATTTTCCCACACACCGAGCCAGAGTGTGCGCACATTCTTTTTTCTGGCGTATGCAATACAGGTTTGCATGAGCAAGTGGCCAACTCTTTTTCCAACGTAGTGCTTATGCGCGTACAATCGTTCGATCTCAAGTACCGACTCATTGTTTAATCCTTCCGGTGGATTTGACGTCCTGATCTTAGCATATCCCACAGGGCGCCATTCGTCGAAGGCGAGAAAAAATACAGTTCCGGGCTGTTTCATCTCATGCTCAAGAATCTTTTTCGTGAACGTGTTATTGATGTACCGGATCATGTTGTCAGGACTGTTGAACTCGTCAAATGTGTCGCGGAACGTCTTAATGCCCAGCGCTACGAGCGTATCAATGTCTTTCTGATTACATGTCCGGACCGAAATGCCTTCGTTCATCTTTGTGAGATTCATACGCAATGAGTTTTAAGAGATTACGAACTCCATTTTGATGTTGGTGCGTTTGTAAGGGCCGTCGACTGGTATTTCTTTGAATCCTAGTTTGAAATACAGGGCCATGGCGGAACCCAGCATCGTGTTTGAATATAACACAATTTTTTTGGCTCCGGAACCCTTTGCCCAGGCAATGGCGGTCTCCGCCAGGGCGCGTCCGATTTTTTTACCCTGAAATTCCTCATTCACGGCCATCTTCGTAAGCTCAAACGTTTGTTCTCCCACTGCTTTTAAGGCTACTGTGCCGACTATCCTGCCATTGCAGGATGCCATAAAGATGTTGCCTCCCTTTTTCAGTATATGCTCTCCCGGATTTTGAAGGATGTCGTAGTCAGGCGGCTCCATTGCGAAATATTTTTCAATCCACTCCCGATTCAACGCTTCAAAGGAGGGCTGATGCCTCGGCTCGTACGTTAGTATATGAACCTCGTTTTGCACAAACAGATGTTTTGTTAAGAATTCACTCGTCGTTAGCGTTCCGCGCCACACTCAGTGAGCGTCACCGTTCCGTGGTGAATTGCGCTTTCCACACTTTCTGCAACTGGTATCCCTTGTTAACAATGTAGATGCCGGTGATCGTTAGAAGGATGGAAAACCAGATCTTGATGTTGAGGGTTTCATCCAGCACCAGCCACCCCAGCACCACAGCCACGATCGGATTAATATACGCGTATAGTGATACAATAGTCATAGGAAGCTTTCGTAATGCGTATGCATACGACGCATAGGCGACAAGGGAACCAAACACTATCAGGTAGGCAAGTGCCCATAAAACGTCGGCGCTGAAAGAGATACGCGACAGATCATCAAAAGCAAGGCTGAAAGGAAACAGCAGAAAACCCCCGAAAAACATTTGGAGACCCGCGTTTACAAACAGATTGCTTTGCGTGTGATGCTTTTTGATCCAGATACTTCCTCCTGCCCATGCAACGCCAGCCGCAAAAGTGAACAGAATACCAAGAATGTACTCCATCTTGGAGAAACCACCCAGATGTTCGCTGAACATCACCACTATTCCAATGAGACCCAGCGTTACTCCCGCAATGATGGGAATTGTCGGCTTTTCATCCCGGTGAATCGTTACGTTGATAAGTATCACCAGGACAGGCATGAGCGAGCATATGATCGCTGCTACGCCACTGGGAATGTGCATCTCCGCCCAGGCTACAAGACCGTTTCCCATTGAAATCATAAAAAATCCGCCGATCGCTTGTCTTAATATATGATCTCTTGAAGGAATGGCAGCTTTCCCGAACATGTAAATAAAGGAAAGTAACAACAAGCCTGCCGTGGTCTGTCGCATGGCCGTGAAGAGGAAAGGTGGAAAGTGCAACAC
>Ga0307416_100002711_pt1 | contig 10260 bp, 8 predicted proteins | sample DK1Cmetagenome_2_FD_203821 | JGI IMG/M metagenome (GOLD analysis project Ga0307416, IMG submission 203821) | Maize rhizosphere microbial communities from greenhouse at UC Davis, California, United States - DK15-C-3 | ecosystem: Host-associated > Plants > Roots > Rhizosphere > Soil | place: USA...
ATCTCCCAGCTGCCCCACGAAGTTCAGGCCCCAGCAGGTCGCGACCCCGCTGTCGGACAGCCCGCAGGTATGCCCATCCCCGACCGCGAGTGAGCGCAGCGGATACTCGGTGAAGTAGGGAAATGGACCGCTGTACCAGCTGTCCACATCGGTTTCGTCCCAATCGAGCCGCCTCGGCAGGTAATGATGCCCGCTGCAAACCGTCGCCCCATCGCCGTCGACGGCGCACATACGGTGGTTGCCCAGCGACATCGCCGAGTAGGTGAAGGGCAACCACAAGGCCACCGGCCGGGCGGAGAGGGGCGACATGTCGTTCCATCCCGTGGCCCCCCAGCAATACCCCAGGCCGTCCAGCGCGATGGCGCAGGTAGCGCCGCCGCCCGCGGCGATCGTCTGGAACCGGATGCCGCCGAGGACCGCGGCCGGCTCCAGCGCCGAGTCGGTCAACCCCGCCCCGAGCTGCCGCTCCGCGTTGCGTCCCCAGCAGTACCCGAAGCCGGCCGCGGTGACGCCGCACGTGTAGTGGTCTCCGGCCGCCACCTCGCGGAACCGCAGCGGATTCGCGATGAGCGTCCGGGTAGCGGTGATCCCTTCCACCGAGGCCGTGAAGGTTGCGGGGCCCGGAGATCGGAGCACCGCCAGCCCGGCCTGGCTGACCGTGGCGCCCCCCGATGCCGACCAGACGATGCGCCGTCCCTCCAGCGGGTTCCCCGCCGAATCGAGCACGGCCGCCGCGAGCTGCGCCGGCTGACCCAGCTCCACCGTATCGCTCTCCGCCGAGAGCGTTACCCGGGTCACGGTCGGCAGCACGACGGTGCGGAACACCGTCCGGTACTCCGTTGCCATCGGCTTCCCGGTATTGCTGGCCACCTCTCCGCTCACCACCAGGGTGTATTCCCGCGACGGCAGCAGGTCGGTCGGCTTCACCTCCGCGCGCAACCGGTCACCGCTGAGCTGCACGGTGGCGGGCACCGTGTCGCCGCCGAGCACGACGGTGATGGTCGTGGGGTTGATGGTTTCCGGCCGCATCGGGGTGCTCCAGACCACGACGATGGACGCGTTGAGCGACACGTCCATGGCGCCCCGGGTGGGCCCGGCCCGAACCACCACCGGGGGCTTGCCGCGCTTGAGCACGTCCACGAACGACGGGCCCTGGCCCGACCCTCCCTCCACGTCCACCCGGATGGTGTCGCCGTCGTCGCCGGGGATCGCCACCGGATCGAACCCGCCGTCGAACATCGGGATGCGGACCGTAGTGTCGGCAGCGAGATTGGTGATCCGGGCCGCCAGGCCGCCGAGGGCGGCGCCCGACGAGAGCGAGGCGAAGGCGATGGAGCCTTCGGGGGTGACCTGCGGCTCCGAGAGGATCAGCCCTTCCTGCGGCTGCCCCTCCGGGTCCGGCGCCTGCAGCGATTCGCCGCCGCAGGAGAGCAGGATGGCAATCCACGCGGCCCGGAAGGCCCGCCCGCGTACCTGAGCGCCCGGCGGCCGTCTCATCGCGCACCACTCAGCGTGAATCCGGCCCAGTACACGGGCGCCCGGGTCCCGGGGGCGTGCAACAGCGTCCGCTGGGCCTGCGCGAGCGCGGTGGACACGGAGCCGGTGGCGATCCGCTGGCGGTGAAACTCGGTCATGAACGTGGCGGCGCTCCGGTCGTCGATCCGCCAGAGCGTGGCGAGCACCCGTGCCGCCCCCCCGGCCAGGAATGCCTGGACCAGCCCAACCCAGTCGTCGCCCTCCGGCACCTCGCTCACCGCGCCGGCGCCGACCGCCGTCTCGCAGGCGCTGAGCACCACCAGTGACGGATGCCAGTCGAGGCCGAAGACCTCATGCACGGCCAGCCTGCCGTCATGGCGGGCGTCGGGCTGGAGCTGCACGTAGGAGAAGAGTGGGTTGCCCTTGTTGAGGACGCCGTAGGTCGCGAGGTGGACGATGTCGTAGGCGGCACCCAGCGCACGCATCCTCGTCTCCGTCGCCTCCGCTCCGGTGAGCACCGCCAGCGAGGGGGTTGGCAGCCCGCCCAGACCGAGCACTTCGCGAGCCGCGCCGGGGAGCGCGCCGGCGGTCGGCGCCCCCGCGAGAATGCTGCCGCCTCCGGAGACCGCTCGCCGCTCGAGCCGGGCCCAGGCAGAGGCGGAGGGGGCGTAGGTCACCTCGAACCGCTCGACCAGGAAGCTCTCCCGCGGCTTCCCTCCCAGCAGCGCCGCGAACGGCAGATAGTGCAGCTCGGCATGGGGCACGATGATGAGCCGCCGCACTCCGACGAGCATGCCGGCCCGCTCCACGTCATCGAGCAGCTCCCGCCGGAGCCGGCGCAGCGGGGCCACCCATGCCTCCTGGCCGGGCGGCGATTCCGCATCGGCCACCACGTCGCGCACGAACTCGACGGCGCCGGCGAGCCGCGAGCGGCCCACCGGCAGCTCGAAGGTCGCGATGCGCTCGGGCCGCACGGCGTAGGCGACGGTGACGGAGTCGAGGACCAGATACTCGAGCAGCAGCTCGTCGGGGGCAAGCAGCCGTTGCAGCTCGGCCGCGGCCACCGGTTCGGCACGCACCAGCTCGGTATAGACCGGATCCGTATCCTTGAGCTGGACGAGCAGCCGGCCGTATTCCGCTTCCGCTCGAGCCAGCGCCGCCGCCGAACCGGACGGGTCCAGGTCGCGCTCCGATTCCCCGCTCGCCACCTCTCCGAGTGCCAGGCCGGCCGGCTGCCTGGCGCTCAGCTGAGACATCCGCCGCCGAAGGTCCTGTTCCCGGCCCGCGAGGGAGCCCGCCGAGGCGGGCCGCTCCACCCGCCCGCGGGACAGCTGGTCCAGCAGCTGGCGCGCGCGCAATTGCTCGCTGACCTCGAGGCTCGCGACCGGATGGCCGGCGCCACGCTCCAGCCGCGCCAGCCGCGCATACGGCTCCCACTTGTCCGCCAGGAAGCCGCTCCGCCGCTCGGGGACTCGCACCCTGCCGCCCAGCCGCTCCAGCTCCGCCACCGATTCTCGGAGCAGCGCGATGGCCTCGACCGGGCGACCCTCGCGCTCCCGAACCAGGGCCATCTCCGACCGCAGCAACCAGGACGGCCACGGGCCGTGCCGCCGGCGCCCCTCGTCCCACGCCTGGCGATGAAGGGCGGCCGCCGCGGCCAGATCGCCGCGCTCATACTCCAGCCGCGCGAGGGCGATGAGCGCCACCGTGGATCCGGCAGCGTCGGAGAGTCGGCGGTAGCGGCCCAGCGCATCGTGGTAGAGCCGGCGCGCCTCTCCCGGCGCGCCCCCTGTTTCCTCGGCGTACCCCTGGAGCAGCGCGGTGCCCGCAACGGCGCGCTCGTCGCCGGCGGCGCGCTCGAGCGCCAGCGCCCGGGCCAGCGGCGCCTGCGCCTCGGCCGGCCGCTCCCGGCGCAGCAGGACGGTCGCCAGCCCTTCCAGCGCGGCAGCCTCCGCGCCCGGCGAGTCGTCCCGAGCCGAGCCGGCCGCGGCTTCGCCGAAGCGCTGCTCGGCCAGACCGAGGTCGTTCAGCGCCAGCGCCAGCTCCGCGGCGGCGAGGGTCAGGTCCTGCCGCGTTTCGGCGTAGAGCTCGACCCGGCGGGCGAGCTCCTCGGCCTGGTGCACCGCGTCGATCGCGGACTGCGGGTCGCCCATCGCGGCGTAGAGCCGGCTCAGCGCGATCAGCCCCGAGGCCTCCGCGTCGGCGGCGCCCAGCTCGCGATCGAGCTGAACGGCCTTCCGCAGGCTCCGGCCGGCCTCATCGTACATCCCTCGACGGAACGCCAGGAGCCCGAGGTCCTGCAGCACCGTGGCCTCTTCCAGACGCTCGCCGCGGGCCTGCCGCAGCTCGGCGGCCCGGTTATAGAGCCCGTGGGCCGAGTCGTAGGCTCCATGCTTGACGGCGAGATTGGCCAGGTTGACCAGGTTGGCCGCCATCGCCCCCTCGCGCCGCGAGGCCTGGTTGAGACCGAGCGCTCGGTGGTAATACTGCTCGGCCGCCATCTCGTCGCCGGCGGACTCCGCCAGGAGGCCCAGGTTGTTGAGATCGGCGGCCCGCCCCCGAGCATCGCCGACCCGCGATCGTGCCGCCAGCGCGTCCTGGTACAGGCGGTGGGCCCGCAGCGGCTCGCCTCGATCCTTGGCCAACGCCGCCCGAGTGCTCATCGCGTTGCCTGCCGTGCGGTAGTCGCCCAGCCGCTCAGCGAGGGCCTGGGCGCGACGGAGATAGTGCTCGACGCTGTCGAGCCGGCCAGCGACATGAAAGCCGGCCGCGATGTTCCCGAGCCCGGTTGCGACGCCGGCGCTATCGCCCGCCGCCAAGGCCTCGGCCACGCTGCGCTGCCACAGGGTGATCGCCGCCTCCGGACCGTCGGCGCTGAGGGCGACGTTGCCCGCCCGCCGCAGACTGTCCGCCAGGCTCTTGCCCTGGCGGCGCCGGGGTGACCACCTGCGGAATCGATCCACCAGGGCCGCCGGAAACGAGTCGCCGGTGGCGCAGGCAATGGCACGGGCCAGCGCGGTCGCGCTGTCCAGCAGCTCGGCGTCGCGCCCGGGCGCTGCACGCGCGATCGTGGCATACGTCCGGGCCAGCTCCTCGCGCAGCGACTCCGGCTCGACGGGGCCGCAGTCGGCGCGCGACCAGGCGGGCGGCGCGGCCGCCAGCAGCCAGGGCAGCAGCACCGCCCGGAGGATCGACATGGAATCAGTGCCCGTCCGGCTCAACCACGGTGAAACGCGTGGGCGGCCGACGGCCTCCCGCCCCCTGACCGACTTCGACCCGCCAGAAGTAGCTGGCGCCCGTCCGCAGACCGGCCGTGTCCGGGAGGGTGAGCGCGGTGTCCCCGATCGGGGCCCGGAAGACGATGGTCCCTTCCGAGTCGAAGACCGTGACCCGATATTCGCGTGCGCCGGCGACCGACGACCACACCAGATTCACGGGCAGCGACGTCGCGCCCACGGGGGCACGTGGCACGGGCACGGAGCTGTCGGCGGTGGTCGGATCCCGGTACTCCCCACCAGTCTCCGGTGCGCGGCGCTCAGGGCTCCGACCGAGCAGGAGGATGACGGCGGCGGCGGCGGCGACGGGAACAGCCACCTTCCACCAGCGCGGGGGCGCCCCCGACTGCCGTAGGGTGCGGCGCACCTCCACGACCTCCCGTCGGCACTCCGCGCAGTCGGCCAGGTGGGCGACCGTCCCGGCACGCTCGTCGGGCAAGGCTGTCCGATCCACGTACCGCGCGACCTGTTCCACCGTCAGATGTCGCTCTGCCTGTTCGTTGCCCACCGGCTCTCCTTCCACGGGGTCCACCGCCCCTGGCGTCCATCGCGTATCTCGATGAAACGGCTGCACCGTCAGGGATTGCGGCCCGTCACCCGTCCGGGCCGACTCCCCGGATTTCGAGCTCGCGCCGAAGGGTGGGATACAGCGCGTTCAGACGTCGGTAGACATGGAAAGCCGTCGGCAGGCCCAGGATCCCCGCAATCTCCCGCGCCGTCAGGCCGTCGTCGAAGCGCAGCTTGAGCAGCAGCCGGTCGCCGGGGTCGAGCCTGGCGAGCGCCGACGCGAGCGATTCGCTGCGATGCGTTGCGCCAAACTGCTCGTCGGGCGAGATCTGGTCGGGAAGGGCCACCTCGGCGGGGTCGGCGGGGTGGAGCACCGAGTCGGCCAGCTGTCGGCGCACGGCACGCCGGTGGGAGGTGTCCTGGTCGGCGTCAGTGGGCGCGCGTCCGTATCGGCGCCGGTAGTGGTCCAGCGCCAGGCGCCTGGCGACCACCACGAGCCACGTGGTGAACTTGGTCCTGCCGTCGGCGACGTACCCTCTGAGGCGCTGGAAGTCCTGGTCCCGTAGCCGCTCGAGGGCAAAGGCGTAGCGGTCCATCGCCCCGTCGTAGTCGGCGCCGAGCGACCGGGCGGCGTGCAGCAACAGCTGGCTGTGGTGCGCCACGAAGGCCGCCCACGCGTGCTCCACCTGCTCCTGGCCCGAGGCTGCTAGCAGGGCCGCCAGTTCTGGAGGAAGCTGGCTTGCCATCCTGATCGCGATTCTGAGTTGGTCGGCGGGGTTGGTCCGACTGAGGCGCCGGGAGAAGGTACGGCGGGATCCGGCCGTCGGCAACCGAAGACGCCCACGGCCCACCGGGAGGTGGGCCGTGGGCCTCGTGGAGCTGCGTCCGGGTCAGCGGCGCTTGGCCTTCGCCGCCTTCTTGACCGACTTCACCTTCACCTTCTTCACCGCCTTGACCGGCTTCACCGTGCGGGCCTTGGTGCGCGCCTTGGCCTTCAGGGCCTTTTCCCGGTCGGCCGCGCGCTCGATGCGCCTCTGCTCGGCGGCGTGCACCTCGGCGAGGAGGCGATCCCCCTCGTCCTGACCCAGGAGCCCGCGGCGGGTGGCGTACTTCACCAGCTCGTCGGCATCGGCGATGTTGAACTCCGCCAGCCGGGCCGCGGCGCGGATGACGTTGCCGAGGGCATCGGCCACCGGGCTGCGCAGCACGTTGGCGATCCCCGGCAGGGTTTCCAACAGGGTCGAGATCTGAGAACCGCCGAGCTCCGACACCACGAGTTCCTCCTTACCAGCGGGTACGGCGGGCGCGGGGCGCCCGACTGTCCCGAATTCTCGCATGGCATCCCTGCCGGCGCTAGTAGTACATTACAGTACTACTATTGGCTGCCCCTTAGCCAACGGGCCCGGTGGTGATGCCACCGGGCCCGCTGTCAACGCCAAGTATATGCTGAATAATGGCTTGGCTATTCGATCGCCAACTCTCCGCGCATGTCGTACGCTCGATGGGGCAGGCAGAAGAAGGGGTAGGTCCCCTTCGGAAGGTTGGGAACGGTCATCCGATACTCCGCCCCGTTTCGAGTCAGTAGCGGGCTGCTGAGATTGCCCGACCGACGGGGCATGGCCGCGTCCAAGGCCTCCCGCGCCCCCCCGGTCAGGCCGCCGCCCTCGAACACCACGCTGTGGGGCGCGCCGCTGACGGTAATGAACACGAGTACGTCGCCCGGCTTGGCGCTGACCCTCGAGGGGGCGAATCGGTACTCGCCGCCCTTCTGGTCTACCTCCATCCGGATCTCATGAGTCGCCTGAGCCACGGCTCCCCGGGTCAGACCGGCTGCCGCCACCACTGCTATCCCTGCTGTCCTCACCAGTTGTCGCATCGCTTCCCCTCGCACCGAGCTGGAGTCCGCCGAGGCACCTTTGCATCCCCGGGGCGATCTCATACATTTCATCCAGGCAGGGCAAAGCCAGTTCCGTGCCATCAGGTCCTGCCGGAAGGGCAGTCCGTGGGACGCAGGGGCATCAAGGAGTACCGTGCGCCGGAAGCGCTGATACTGATCGCGGCAGACCGGGACCAGAAGCCGTTGGTTTGTCCCTCCTGTGGTGCGGCCGAGGTGCAGCGTATACCGGAACGCGCCTTGGCGGAGGAGGCTCAGGGAGGCCGGGTCACCCTCCACTGCAATGCCTGCGGTCGAACGGCCGCCTACATCCCCCGTACGGTCAGCCGCGCCGCGCTCCCGGAAGCACCTCGCACCCAGCGCTGAGTCCTCCTCCCGCCCTTACTGGGGCGCCGTGAAGATCCTCCCCCACCGCACCGCCGTCAGGAACGGCACCGAGCGCCAGCTGTTCGGGTCATAGCTGAAATAGACCACGAGCGGCCGTCCCCGCACGTTCTGCCGGGGGAGGAATCCCCAGTAGCGTCCGTCGTAGGAGCTGTCCCGGTTGTCCCCCATCATGAAGAACGAGTCCTGCGGCACGACGATCGGGCCCCAGTCCTGGAGGTCGGGCTGATAGCTCGTGCTGTCCCGCTGCACCAGGTGGGGCAGCTGCCAGTCACGCATCTTGGCCCGCTGGATCGGATCCTCGGAGCGCGCCGGATCGGAGTGCACCGCGTAGGGCTCGTCCACCTTCAAGCCGTTGCGGTAGAGCTGGCCCTCCTCCATGGAGAGCGTGTCGCCCGGCATCCCGATCAGCCGCTTGACGACCTTGAGCCCCTCCTCCTCCACCGAGTCGAAGACCAGGATGTCGTTCCGTTCGGGCTCCCGGACCGCGGGCAGCCGGGCCTTGATGATCGGGACCTCGGCGCCGTAGAGCGCCTTGTTGACGAACAGGAAGTCCCCGATGAGCAGGGTGTTCTCCATGCTCCCCGAGGGAATGCGGAACGCCTCCACCAGGAAGGTTCGGAGGAAGAACCAGACGATCAGCGCCACCACGATCGACTTGGTCCATTCCCAGACCCAGGTGATGAAGGAGCGAGTCTGCGCTGCGGTGCGTGCGGTCATGCCGGGATCCGTCTCGTGTCCGAAGGATGCGGGAATATAGCGCGGCCCTGATCCGCTCACGCCGCGTCACGGAGGGCGGCGACCACCTTGCCGGGGTGCTCCGCGGCGTTGCTCACCCGGCCCCAGTGCCGTCGCACCCGGCCATCGGGGCCGATCCAGACGGTGGACCGGATCACCCCGACCGTCTTCTTGCCGTAGAGGGTCTTCTCGCCCCAGGCGCCGTAGGCACGCATCACCGCGCGGTCGGGATCCGACAGGAGGGTGAACGGCAGCCGGTACTTGGCCGCAAACGTCCGGTGTGACTCCGCATCGTCGGCGGACACGCCGAGCACGACGGCACCCAGGTCGCGGAGCTCGTCCCAGGCGTCGCGGAAGCCGCACGCCTCCTTGGTGCATCCTGGGGTATCGTCGGCGGGGTAGAAGTAGAGCACCACGTGCCGGCCCTTGAAGTCATCCAGGGACACCGGCTTCCCCTCGCCGCTCGGGAGGGTGAAGGGAGGCGGAGTGCTGCCGGGCTCGAGCATCGGGGTCTCCATGACTCAGGGCACAGGGTCGCGGCGCCCGGGTACGGCCACCCGCGAGCGCAGACTCTTCCCCCTCGACCTCGCCGCCGTGGATGTCGGCCTGGAGATAGACGATGGGCTGGGAGGTTTCCCGGTACTCCGTCCGTCCGCGCGCGGCGTCTGCGCGACCGCCGGCGCGGCCGTGGCGGCGAGCGCCGCCGCCGTGCGGCGTGACACTACCGCGGGGCCGCTGCCTGCCCGCCGGCCTCCCCGGTGTCCGCCGGCGCGCCGGCCGGCTCGGTGCCGCGACGAGGGGTCCGGTCCATGACCCTGGGCGCGACGGGCGCGCCCTCGGAGAGCCGCTCCTGCCCGGCCACGACGATCTGCTCGCCCGCCTCCACCCCGCTGCGCGCCTCCACGAACCCCGGCGTGCGGACGCCGAGCTCGACCTGGCGCCGCACCGCCTTGCCGTCGGCGGCCACCCAGACGAAGGTCGCGCCCTGGAGCGGAAGGACGGCGTCCTCGGCGATGATCACCGCCGAGGGGCGCACCGCGGTGGCGAGCCGCACCTCGATGAACATCCCCGCCTGCAGCTCGCGGGCACGGTTGGGGACCTCGGCCTTTACCGTGATGGTGCGGCCGGGGAGCTGGACGGTCGGATCCACGAAATCCACCCGCCCGGTGAACTCCTTGCCCGGGATCGACGCCACGCGGAAGCTCACCTGCTGCCCGACCTCGAGCCGGTCGGCGTAGCGCTCCGGCACCTGGAACACCGCCCGCTGGGGCGAGACGGTCTGCACGCTCGCCAGCCGGTTGTCGGAGGTGACGTAGTCGCCCAGGCTCACGAAGCGCTGCCCCACCACGCCGGCGAAGGGCGCCCGTACGGTGGTGCGATCGAGCCGGACCTTGAGCAGCGCGTGCTGGGCCTCGGTGCTCCGGGCCGTGGCCTCCGCGCGCTCGAGCTCGGACTGGCTCGACGCCTTCTGCTCCAGCAGATCGCGGGTGCGGGTGAGGGACTGGCGGGCCAGGTCGCGCTCCGCCTCCGCCCGCGCCACCTCGGCGCGCAGCTCGGCGTCGTCCACCTTGAAGAGCGGCGTGCCCGCGGCCACCACGGTGCCCTCCCGCACCAGGATCGCCGCGATGCGCCCCTCGACCTCGGGGCGGAGCTCGATGGACTGGACCGCCTCGATCTGCCCGGTGGCGATGATGGCGTCCACGACCGTATCGGCCCGCGCCACCACGACCTCGACCGGCAGCGGCGGGGGGCTGCCACCCTGCTGCCCGGCTCCCCCCTCTGCACCCCCGCCCTCGCCCTTGGGCTGCCCATCGGCGTTACTGCAGGCGCCGAGTCCGATGACCAGCGCGGTCAGGACCAGCGACGGAACCAGTCTCACGATCGGTGTCACGGTGCACCCTTGTCGGCAAAGAGTCTGCGGCCCAGGATCGCCTCCAGGCCGGCGAGCGCGCGGCGGGTCACGTAGCGCGCCTCCACGAGATCGGC
>Ga0307416_100002712_pt1 | contig 10259 bp, 9 predicted proteins | sample DK1Cmetagenome_2_FD_203821 | JGI IMG/M metagenome (GOLD analysis project Ga0307416, IMG submission 203821) | Maize rhizosphere microbial communities from greenhouse at UC Davis, California, United States - DK15-C-3 | ecosystem: Host-associated > Plants > Roots > Rhizosphere > Soil | place: USA...
CCGCCCCTTCGCCCCCCACCCCAGCCGGGCTGCGCCCGGGCTTGGCGCACCCCCCGGTGGGCGGGCACACGCCGTGGTCGGCGGGCCCCCGCACCCCTCAGGGCCCCGAGTTTCGGAGGTGCACCGTGCGCACGCGCGCTGCTCCGCTCTCGCTGGTACACCTCCTCGCCGGCGCCGTCGCCCTGGGGTGCACCGACGCGCCGCCGACGGGGCCCTCGCCAGCCGCCGGCGCTCCGCTCGCCGGCCTCGACGCGGCGCTCCCCGTGGTCGTGGCCGACGCCGCCGCGGCGGGCGGCGCCCCCGCCGACCGCGGCGCGCGCGCGCCGCACCCTCCTCCGCGTCGGTCGGGCCGGGCGTGTCGACTGCCGTGCCGGTCGGGCCCCCAATCGACCTGGGGACCTTCGGGGGGTGCTGAAGGATCGCCACCGACATCAACGACCGCGGGCAGGTCGTCGGCACCGCCTGGGGGACCAACTACGAGCGCTACGCCTTCCTGTGGGAGCGCGGCGCCGAGGTGGCGCTGCTGCCCCCCTGCCGGGGCACCATGCGTCCGGCGCCCACGCCCTGAATGACCGCGGGCAGGTCGTGGGTTGGAGCGCCGCCCCGGTGACCGGACCGGGGGACCAGCGAGCCGTGCTCTGGACCCTCGGCGCTGACGGCGGTGAGGGCGCCGCGCCGGCCGTCGACCGCGTGCACGCCGTGGTGCCCGGGCTGAGCGGCGTGTGGCTCCGCGTGCGGCTCACGGACCCCGGCGACTCGGGGCCGTGGGACTGGCACATCCACTGGGGCGACCGCGCGGACACGCCGCAGGACGTGACGTACACCGGCGAGTTCGCCTTCCTCCGGCGCGAGCCGTACACGACCTACGGCCCGCACACGATCACCGTCAGGGCCACCGACCCGGGCGGCCTGACGAGCGCCACGGCCGCTGTCATCGTGCAGTAGCCAGGCTAGCCGGGTCGCAGGACGGCCACGGTCGTCGTGCCGTAGGTGAGCGGGAGCCCGGCCGGGGACTGCTCAGGGATTGCTCAGCGGCTCCGGCCCCGCATCTGGCCCGAGGGTTCGGCGGCAGCGCTGAGCCGGACGTCATGCGCGCGCACGTCCGGCGCGGCGAACGCGAGCAGGCGCCCGCCCTCCTCCGTGAGCGCGGCGCGCTCCGACCTCGCCACCCGCTCGAACAGCTCGACGTGCAGGGTGGCGGCGTCGCGCTGACGCGCGATGCGCCACGTACCCCGCACGAAGCCGTCGACGAGCACGGTGCCCGGAACGATGCCGTTCTTGTAGACCAGGAGCCGCCGGTGGTCGGCGACGGCGACGATGCGCGTGCGGTCGGCGTGCGACAGGAGCACGTTGTCGTACTCGGGCAGGAAGCGCGGCGGGGCCGGCGTGTCGGGGTCCGGCCGCGGCGCGTCGGGCAGGTCGAGCAACTCGTTCCCCTGTTCGTCGCGGAACACGCGCACGCGGGGCCCAAACCGCGCCGTCACCTCGCGCAGCCGCGTCAGGCCACACCAGACCTGCACGTCCCTGACGGTGGCCGGCCCGAACGCGGCGAGGTAGCGGAGGACCAGCTCGTCAGGCGTGACGGCGGGGCCGAACGGCCGCCCGAGCCAGACCTCGGCCGAGGTGTGCGTCGCCTGCCCGCCACGCCCCCAGATGCCGCGCGGCGGCACCTGCACGAGCGGCACCCTCGTGCGCACGACGTGCGCGAGGGCCCGCGGGTCGCGGTCGGGCCACCGCTCGTGCAGCAGCGTGCCGATCCCGCTGAACGTCTGCGGCCGCTCCTCGACGACCGCCCGGCCGGCGGCCGCCACCGCCTCCACGTCCAGCCCCGCGAGGTGCCGGCGGTAGCTGCCCTGCAGGCCGCGGTCGATCGCGGGCTGCACCGCGCCGCGCAGTGCCAGGCAGTCGCGGTCGGTGACGAGGTGGATGGTGGAGCGCATCAGCGCGATGCGGACCGCGCGCCGGTCGTGGATCGACTGCGACAGCTCGTCGGCACGGAAGTCGGCGAGCCTCGTCCACAGCCCGAAGTAGGGGGCGAGGGGGGCCTGCGCCTGCATGCCGACCAGACGCTCGATCGCCTCGGCGGCAGGCACCTTCTGTCGGCGGAGCAGCATCTGGCGCTCGAGCAGCGCGCGGTTGAGCGCGCGCGGGCCGAGCACGTCGCCCGACCCCCTCCCGACCCGCGCGGCCCCGCCGTTCGTCCGTGTCCGTGCCGGCGTCATTTGCCGTCAGCCCCTGGGTCCCGGCGCGAAGAAGAACCGCGTCAGGTGAAAGAACACCGGCGCCGCGAACAGCAGCGAGTCGATGCGGTCCAGCACGCCCCCGTGCCCCTCGATGAGCGTGCCGTAGTCCTTCACGCCCCGGTCGCGCTTCACGGCCGACATTACGAGCCCGCCGGCAAAGCCCATCAGCGTGATGGCCAATGACATGAGCGCCGCCTGCCATGGCGCGAACGGCGTCGCCCACCAGAGGAGCGTGCCGGCGGCCACGGCGGTGAGCGTGCCGCCGACGAACCCCTCCCACGTCTTGTTGGGGCTCACTGTGGGTGCGATGGGGTGTTTTCCGAAGAGCTTTCCCCACGTGTACTGCATCACGTCGTTGAGCTGCGCGACGAGCACGAGATAGAAGAGCAGCGTCGCGCCCGACCCCGCGTAGTTCGGCACGTCCAGGGTGAGCAGCGCCGGCGCGTAGCTCACGCAGTACACGCACGCCAGCAGCCCCCACTGCACCGTGGCCGTGCGCTCCAGGAAGCGCGTGGTGTCGCCCGCGATCGCCATGCGCGTGGGGATGGCGACGAACGCGTACACCGGGATCAGGATCGAGAAGAGTCCGTACCACTCCATGCCGACCAGGACGTATTGGAGCGGCGCGAAGACGAAGAACGCCCAGAGCAGCGCCCCGTGGTCGGTGCGCGCCGTCGGCGCCAGCGTCATGAACTCGCGCATGGCGAGGAACGACGTCAGGGCGAAGAGCACGATCGACCCGATGCCCCCCGTCGCGACGGCCACGCCGAACACCGCCACCATCACCCACCACGCGCGGATGCGCGCGTTCAGGTTCGCGACGGTGGCGCGGGCCTTCTCGCCCGTCGCTCGGCGCGACAGCACGAAGCCGATGACCGACGCGACGACGAGCAGCACGACGACGCCGGCCACGAGCCGGCCGAGCATGGACTGCAGGAAGTGCGAGAGAGCGGTCATGGGGCCCTCATCCGGCGCGCAGCGCCAGCAGCGCCTCGCGGGCCCGGGCGAGGAACGCCGCCTTCTCTTCGTCCGGCTGCATCCGCAGCGGTGCGCCGAACACCACGCGGCCGAGCAGCGGAACGGGGAGCACTTCGCCCTTGGGCAGGATGCGGTTCATGTTGGCGAGGTACACCGGTACGAGCTCCAGGCCCGGCTTCTTCCGACAGAGGTGATACAGGCCGCTCTTGAACGGCCGCACCTCGCCGTCCAGGCTGCGCGTGCCTTCGGGAAACACGATGATGCTACCGTCGTCGCCCATGCCTTCGGCGATCTTCTCGATCGAGCGACTCGCCTCCCCCGGCGAGCTCGCGCTCCCCGCCCTGTCGATCAGGATGGCGTTGAACACGCGGGTCGCGAGGTAGCGGCGCAGCGCGCCGCGGCGCCAGTAGTCGGCGCCGGCGACCGGCCGCGTCCGCGCGCGCAGCGCCGGCGGCAGCGCGGACCAGATCACGACGAAGTCGAGGTGACTCGTGTGATTGCTGAAGTAGACGCGCTGGCGCGCGTCGGTGGGCGGTGCCGCCCAGTGGGCGGAGGCGCCGGAGATGAGGCGCGCCAGCGCCGCGAGCGCGGCGCCGATCATGGCTCCGTCATCGCTCCGTCATCGCTCCGTCATCTCGCGGCGAGCCCGCGGGCGATGCGCCGCGTGCGCAGTACCGCCGTGATCACGCTGCCGAGGGTGATGACGACGAGGGCGCCGAAGAGGGCCCATCGCGTGCCGCGCACCAGGTGCTCCGCGGCGGCGGCCAGCGACCCGACGGTCAGCGCGAACATGCGGTGCTGCTTGGCCATCGGCCCGCCGAAGTCCTGCGGCAGGCCGAGCGACCCGCCGAGGAGGCGGACGTACGCGGTGAGCACCGCCAGGAGCGCGGCGCTCCAGCCGAGCGTGAGCCCCCACGGGTAGTCGCGCAGCGCCACGCCGGCCCCGAGCAGGATGAAGACGTCCGCCACGCGATCCGGCATCTCGTTGAACAGGTCGCCGGTCTTGCTCTTCATCCCCCCTTCGATGGCGAGCAGGCCGTCGAGCAGGTTGCAGAGGAGGCGGAGCTGGATGCCGGCGGCGGCGACCACGAGCCAGAGCGACGCCGACCAGTCGGCCACCATTCCCGCCAGACAGTACGCACCGCCGGCGATGGCGGCGAACACAATGCTGGCCACCGACACCTGGTTCGGCCGAACGCCGGCGCGCGCCAGTGCGCGGGCGAAGGCGGAGGGCCAGGCTCGGCTCCGGGTACGAAGCTGGCGGCGGTTGGGGGCGTGCATGGCGCACGAAGATGGCGCGGCAGACGGGCACGCCGCTAGCGGCCGCCAGCAGCCTAACGCTGGAGCCCGGCTGCCCCGCGGCGCAGGCGCTCGAGGCGCAGCCGGGCGTCGTCCACGAGCGGGCGCAGCTCGGGGTCGGCGTCCTTCCACAGCTCGACGAACCGCGCGAGGTGCTGCACCGCGTCGTCGCGCCGCCCCAGCTTCTCGTAGATCTCCCCCTGTCGCCGATGCGCGGGCGCGAGAAAGACGCGGCCGAACGCGGAATGCTCCCCGAACGCCCCGTACCAGCCGAGGGCCTCCACGTCGCGCCCGAGGGCGTGCAGCACCTCGGCGCGGAGGAAGCGCTCCTGCGGCAGCCCGAAGAAGGGCACGACACCGAGCAGGTCGGCGCCCGTGGCGTCGACGCGCGCGTGCTGGAGCTCGGTGAGCGCCTCGGACGCGCGACCCCGCTCCCAGGCGATTCGCGCGCGGACCCCGTGCGCCAGCGCCGGCGCGAGCTCTCTCGCCTCGGGTGGCGTGGGGAGCTGGACGATCTCCGTGGCGAAGCGCTCCGCGGCCGCGTGCCGACCACGCTCCGCTTCCAGGAGGCCGAGGAGATACCTCCCGAACAGCCGGTGCAGCCGGTCGTCGGCCCCGAACACCAGCCCCGGCGCGTCGGCCGTGTCGGCCATCCCCCGCTCCAGGGCCGCTCGCGCCGCTTCGCGCGCCGGCCGGGGGAGTGGCAGCGGCAAGGACAGGAGGAGTCCTCGGTGCTCGAGCGCGCGAGTCCGGTCGAGCGGCTCGGCGGCGGCCAGCGCGGCATCGGCTTCCCGCCATCGTCCCGCCGCCATCTCCAGGTGCGCGAGCAGGATATAGCCCTGAGCACGCACTTCCCGAGGCCGCGCCGGTTCGAGGAGGAGCCGGAGCACGCGCGCGCCCCCGGCCCGGTCCTCGAGGAGGAACAGCATGTGCCGGCCCAAGTTGGCCAGCTCGGGGTCCGGGAGTGCCCGGACTTCAGTCAGGACCCGGGTCTGCTCCGCCTCGCCACCGAAGGTGAATGCGCGAACCGTGCGGCCGACGAGGTCGAAGTGCGCCCCCGGCGCGATTCCGGGGAGGAGCGAGTCGAACGCGCGGTAGTTCCGCTCGATCGCCTCGATCTCCAATAGATGAGTGAGCGGCGGGTCCTTCGGCCCGAGCGCGAGTGCCCGCTGGAACATCGGCCGCGCCTCGGCGATGGGGCGCCCGCGAACGGGATTGTAGTGAAAGAGGACTTCGCCGAGCGGATACCAGGCCTCGCCCTCGAACGGGCGCGTGGCGAGGATAGCCCGGTAGCGCCGCTCCGCATCGTCGGCGGCGCCGTTCTCGAACGGAAGGAACGCCTCGACGAGCAGCCGGTCGGGCGTGGAAAGCCGCTGCGCGAAGCGGGTCGCCTGCATGGCCGCGGGTCGCGCCATCGTGTCACTCGACCAACTGTAGGCCAAGGCGAGGCGGTAGTACGCGAGCGCGAAGGTGGAGTCCTCGGCGACGGCGCCCTGGAACGCGGCGACGGCCTCCTTGTAGTGCCCGATGCGGAATTGCTTCTCGCCTTCCAGATACGCCTTGAGCGCCGGCAGCGAGTGCGTGGTGACGGCCGCCAGTCTCGTCAGGCGCGCGTCGGGGCCCGTCCCTTGGTCCGCCACCAGTTGGGCCGCGAGCCGGTCGACGAGCCCGAAGAGCTGTGAGGCACTGTCCTCGACCGCGGCTCGCGCGAGGGGACGTGAGCCGCGCCGGGCGTCGTACAGCACGGCGCTCGCCCGCAAGCGGCCGTCCACCTCCACGACGTCGCCGAGGATGTACAGCCCCGCGCCGGCGCGCGTGGCGAGCGCCGCGGCCTCGGAGGGATCGAGCGGCGCCCTCACTCTCGGAGCGGCTACGGCCAGGAGCGAGCTTGGGTCGACCGCGTGCAGCCCGCCCACGCCGTCCAGGCTGGTGCCGAGAAGGCTCGCCATCCCTTCGGCCAGATACTCGAAGTCCGCCGCTCCGTGGAACGTGAAGGGGAGCACGATCACCGACGTGGAGGACAGGGGGATCGCGGCCACCAACTCACCCTGCCGCGGCGGTCCGCCCTGCCGCCCGAGTTGCCAAGCGCCGGCAAGCCCCGCCAGTGTGAGCGCCGCGATTAGAACACGGCCGATGCCTCGGCGCAAAGTGACCCGGCGGGGGAATGCTCTCGGCCCTCGGCTCTCGGCTCTCGGCGACTGAGGAACTGGGGTTTTGGGTCTAGAGTCGAGGGGCTGTGCGTCGGTACCGGCGGCCGTGAACGCGGTGCGGAATTCCGGGTGCAGCGCGATCGATTCGCGCGAGGGGGGTTCCAGCGAGGAGACTTCCGCCACGGCGGACCGCTCGGCCGTTGCAACGGCTGGTGCTGGTATGGCGTGTGGGACCGGCGAGCGGTCGGCAGTGCCGTTATGGGAACGAACGGAGCGGATCAGCGCCTGGGTCTCGGCGGAGGGCTCGACGTCGTAGTCCTCGCGAAGGCGGCGGGCGAAGTCCTCGTAGGCGCTGACGGCGCCCGCCCGGTCGCTCACGGCGTCGAGCAACGCGACGAGCCGGCGGAGCGCGCCCTCGTCGTCGGGCACGAGCGCCGCGGCGCGCCGCCCCCAGAGCGCGGCCTCGAGGGCGTGGTTCGCCTGCGCCTCCTGGTCGGCGAGCCGCCACATGACGTCGAAGGCGCGGTCGCGCAAGCGCAGGCGCTCCCGCTCCAGCCAGCGCTCGAAATCGGGCGCGTCGGCGACGAAGAAGCCGGTGAGCAGCGGGCCGCGGTAGAGCTCGAGCGCGTGCGGGAGGTCGCCCGCGTCCAGGGCCTGCTCGAAGGCGGTGGCGTCGCACCAGAGCCGCCCGGGCGCCAGGCCGAGCTCTTCGTCCCCGGCGCCGACCAGGACGTCCTCGCCCAGGGCGCGGCGGAGGTGGTACACGGCCTTCCGGAGCGAGGCGCGGGCGTGCTCTTGATCGAGCTCGGGCCAGAAGAGCGCGACGAGCGCGTCGCGGCGGTGGAAGCCCCGGGGCATCGCGACCGCCAGATAGGCGAGCAGCGCGGTCCGCTTGGGGTGAGCGAGCACGACCGACAGCTTCGCCCCAAGCGGGTCGCGGAGGTCCAGCCCACCGAGCGTGTGGAACTCGATCATCCGACCCACCCGCGCTGGCGACGGGGGCGCGTCGGGCGTGGCCACTCGCCAGCCGGCTGAGCCACGGCTCGACACCCCGAGTCCAAGGTAGGGCCGACTCGCTACATCGCAACCCTCCGCGCAGCCCTCCGCGCAACCCTCCGCGCTCCCCGCGTGCCGTTCCGCCGCCGTGCCGCTGGCAGAACGGCCAAAGAACCCCGCGGCCGCACCTTGGTCGCGCGGCCGGGAACAGCACGCCACTCCGCACCGGCTCGCACTCGCGTCCACAGGCCCCTTCCATCAGCAAGGAGGCAACACCATGCGATACGCAGCCCGACTCGCCACGGCCGTGCTCCTCGCCGCCGCGGTCGCCCCCCAGGCGCTCGCGCAGAACGGCGCGGCCCGCGCGCCGACGCCGGCCGACGGATTCACCATCCACGTCGCGGGGCCCCACATGGTCCAGGGACACGAGATGGGACCCGTGCACCACTACTGCAAGCCGATCTCGCCGGAGCCAGTCATCCAGTGCCTGCTCTACGACACGGCGGAGCCCAACGCGGCGCTGACGGGGATCGAGTACATCATCGCCAAGACCGTCACGCGCCCCCTCGTCACGCTCGGGACGTGGAACGCGAACTTCCACGACCACGCGGCCGAGATCGCCACCGGGCGAGTGAAGGTGCTCGACATGCCGGCCGAGGAGGCGCGCAAGGTGGCCGAGCTCGTGTCGACCACTGACGGGATCATCTTCCACCTCTGGCCCATCGGCGACCGGATCCCCACCGGCACGGTCGAGATCGCGCAGTCCGTCGGTCACCGGCCGATCACCGCCGAGGAGTACGCGCGGTCCGAGCGGCCCGCGCCCCCGAAGTGACCCCGGCAGACGACCCGATCGACGCGCACAGCTCACACAGCCCACACCGGCTTCGGCCATGGAGATAGCAATGAGACAGGGGATCGAGAGAGACATACTCGCACGCGAGACGCTCACGATGGGCGGCACGACGGCGGGTCAGGCTGACCTTCAGCCAGTCCCGCGCTCACGCGTGCTCGTCACCACGGCGTGGGTCGCGGAACACGCGGACGACGAGGGGGTGCGCACGGTGGAGGTGGACGTCGACACGGCCGCCTACGCCAAGGGCCACGTTCCCGGAGCGGTGGGCTGGAACTGGACCACTCAGCTCTGCGACACCCGGGTGCGCGACATCGTACCGAAGCGCGAGCTCGAGGCGCTGCTCGGCGCGTCGGGGATCGGCAACGACACCACGATCGTGCTCTACGGCGACAACAACAACTGGTTCGCGGCGTGGGCCTTCTGGCAGCTCGCGATGTATGGCCACGCCGACGTCCGCATCATGGACGGCGGGCGGCGAAAATGGATCGACGAGAGCCGACCGCTCAGTGCCGACGCGCCCGCGGTCGCGCCCGCGACGTACGTCGCGGCCGACCCCGACTACTCACTGCGCGCCTACCGCCCGGAAGTCGAGGCGGCGCTCGGCCGGCGCGACGTCGCGCTGGTGGACGTGCGCAGCCCGCAGGAGTTCACCGGCGAGGTGCTCGCGCCCGTGGGGCTTCCCGAGACGTGTCAGCGGGGCGGGCACATTCCCGGGGCGCGGAACGTACCCTGGAGCCGCGTCTGCAACGACGACGGCACGTTCAAGAACGTGGACGACCTCCGCGCACTCTACGACGGGATGGGCGTCACACCGGACAAGCGAGTCATCGCCTACTGTCGCATCGGCGAGCGCTCGAGCCACACCTGGTTCGTGCTCAAGTACCTGCTCGGGTATCCGGACGTGAAGAACTACGACGGGTCGTGGACCGAGTGGGGGAACCTCGTCGGAGCGATGGTCGAGCGGTGAATCACAATGGCGCTCGGCTCTCGGCCCTCTGAACTACGGCTCTCGGCACTCGGCGCTCGGCCCTCGGCTGGGGCGGTGAAGGGCAGGAACGGCTCGGCGCGAGGCACGTCCTCCCGCTCTTCCGCAGTGGCCGAGGGCCGAGGGCCGAGGGCCGAGGGCCGAGAGCTGGTTCTTACTGGCGAGGCGAGCCCGCGAAGCCACCGGCTCGCTCCAGGGTCCGCGCCAGCCGCCGAACGACCGCCACCCTGCCGGCACGTTCGTAGCGCACCTCGTACAGGGCGAGCGACTCGGGCGTCCGCTCGACGAGGAGGATCGTCGGCCCCTGGACCGAGTCCGGCCGCGCGAGGTGCGCCTCGAGCGTCCCGTTCGGCAGGAAGCGCGCGTACACGTACGTGCGCGTGCTGTCCGGCTCCTCGACGTACACCTGCCAGCGGTGCCCGTGCTCCCAGAGCGGCCGGCCGCGTGCGTCGAGCTCGACGTCAGCGATGAGGACGGCCGTCTCCGGTGCGCCGTCGGCGTCGAAGTCGGCACTGGCCCGCTGCTGGTAGCGCCAGCCCGGCTCGCCGGCCACCGCGCGCGGCACCCGAGCCTCCAGGAGGTCGACCAGCGAATTGGGCGAGGACGCCGCCGCAGGCGAAGCCGCGCGCGAGCTCTCGCCGCGCACCTCGCCCGAGGGCGGCGCGCCGGTGCAGGCGCAGAGCGGCAGGAGTAGACCGAGTGCGCCGCGCCTCACGCGAGCGCCTCGACGGCCGGAGGGAGCTCCGCCACCTGGA
>Ga0307416_100002713_pt1 | contig 10259 bp, 9 predicted proteins | sample DK1Cmetagenome_2_FD_203821 | JGI IMG/M metagenome (GOLD analysis project Ga0307416, IMG submission 203821) | Maize rhizosphere microbial communities from greenhouse at UC Davis, California, United States - DK15-C-3 | ecosystem: Host-associated > Plants > Roots > Rhizosphere > Soil | place: USA...
ATGCCGAGGAAGTCGAACGACTCCGACGGCTCCGGGGTGTCCGGCGGCAGCACCCGCCAGGCGTAGATGATCGCGACCAGGCCGATCGGCGCATTGATCAGGAAGATCCAGTGCCAGCTCGCGGTCTGGATGAGCCAGCCACCGATGATTGGGCCCAGGATCGGGCCGAGCAGCATCGGGACGCCGAGGATCGCCATCAGCCGACCCATCCGGTGCGGCCCCGCGGCCCGGGTCATGATCGTCATGCCGAGCGGCATCAGCATGCCGCCACCGAGGCCCTGCAGGACCCGGAAGCCGATCAGTGCGCCGATGCTCCACGCGGCCGCGCAGAGCACCGAGCCGAGGACGAACAGCGTGATGGCCGTCATGTAGAGCCGCTTGGTGCCGTACCGGTCGGCCGCCCAGCCGGTCATCGGGATCACGGTGGCCAGTGCGAGCGTGTAGGCGGTGACGGTCCATGCGACCGTCGAGTAGGCGATCGGGTCGGCGGCACTCCCGAACACCGTCTGGAACGTCGGCAGGGCGACGTTCACGACCGTGATGTCCAGGATCGACATGATGGCGCCCAGCACCACCACGCCCGCGACCTTCAGGACCGCGGCGTCGATGTGGTCGGGCAGGTCGACCTCGCCCGCGGTCGACCTAGCAGACGACACGCGGAGCTCCTTCGCGCAGGAGTGCTCCTGCCTCGGCCGGGGTCACTCCTGCGTCGAACCGGCGATGTTGATCATCCACTGGATCCCGAACCTGTCGGTGAACTGGCCGAACTCGTCACCCCACACCTGCTTCTCCAGCGGCATGGTGACGTTGGCGCCGTCGGTCAGCCGCTCCCAGTAGCCGCGCAGCTTCTCGTCGTCGCCGCTGAGACTGACCGCGATGTTGTTGCCGGACGGTTCCTCGGCGCCGGGCGGGGTGTCGGACGCCATCAGCGTGAAGCCGTCCGGCGTCTCGAGGTTGGCGTGCATGATCTTGTCGCCGTCCGGGCCGGTGCTCCCGAAGTCGGCGAACGTGTTCATCGCGAGGTCACCGCCGAGCGCGGACTGGTAGAACTCCATGGCCTCGCGCGCGTTGCCCGTGAACGTGATGTAGGGGTTGAGCCGGGACGTCATGACGTGCCTTTCCCTTGGAGTCGCTCTTCGCACACTAGGACGACGCGGCCGAGCCGTCGAGAGGATCGCGTCCGGCATCGGGATACTTGCGCGGTGACCACCACCACCGGCAGCCGACCGGCCGCCACGGCACACGCGTGGCGCGGGCTGCTCCTGGTGTCCTGTGCGGGCGTCGTCTGGGGCACGATCGGCCCGGCCGTGCAGCTGGCCCACGACGGATCGGGGCTGTCCCCGTGGACGATCGGCGCCTATCGCGCGATCGCCGCAATCATCGCCCTGGTCGTCGCCTCGCTCCTGACCGGTCGCCTGCACAGCTGCCTGGTGCTTGCCCGCTCCCGCGGGCGGCGGGTGATCGCCACGGGGCTGGCGACCGCCACCTTCCAGCTGCTCTTCTTCGTGGCCGTCGTGGCGACCGGCGTGAGCGTCGCGACGGTGGTCAGTCTGGGCCTGGCCCCGGTGCTGCTGCTCGTGCTCGACGGCGTACGACGCCGGCGGCTGCCCCGACCCGGCCAGCTCCTCACCGTGACGGCAGCCCTGGTCGGGCTGGGACTCGTCAGCATCGCCGGGGGCACGGGAGACGCGGCCCCGCATGCCGCCCTCGGCATCCTCGCCGCCCTCGGGTCCGGGACGGCGTACGCGATCTCCACGCAGGTCGGAGCACCGCTGTCCCGGGGGCACGACGCGCTCACCGTCACCACGGCCACCATGTCCGTCGCGGCCGCTGCCCTCGTCCCCGGCGGGCTGGTCGCGGCCTACGTGCGCGGCGAGGCGATGACGACGACCGACGCCGGGTCGTGGCTCCTCCTGGCCTACCTCGGCGTGGTGACGATGGCGTTCGCGTACGTGCTGCTGTACGCCGGGCTCCGGAGCACGACCAGCGGGGCCGCCGTCGTGGCCACGCTCCTGGAACCCGTCACCGCCGTCCTGATCGCCGTGCTGCTGCTGGCCGAGCGACCGACCGGAGCGGTGGTCGTGGGGTCGCTCCTGATAGTGGCCGCCATCGCGAGCCTGGGACGTCAGGTCGAGCAGGAGCCTCAGCCTCAGTAGGCCGCCCGGTGGAAGAGCCAGGCGGAGAGGCCGAAGAGGGCGGCATACATGCCGTTGAGGCCCAGGATCTCGAGGACCGAGGCGCCCTCCGTGTGCTGGTAGCCGGCCACGAGGGCAATGCCGGCCACGAGCGCCGTGGCGGCCGCCGTCGCGGCGAGGGCCAGCGCCATGCCGCGCGGTCGCAGCCGGGCGACGACGGTGCCGATCGCGAGCACGGCGAGGACGCCGAGGTACATCCGGTCCGGTCGGCCGCCCGCGCCGATGATGCCGAGGGCGCCGATCGCCCACACGAGGAACAGCACGGTCGCCACGGCGACCCCGATGGCGAGGCGGTAGGAGGTGCGGCGTGTCTGCATGGGTGGAACGCTAGGGGCGCGACCGGTGCCGGCGTGGGGAGAACCTGTGGAGGTTCCGTGCAGATCGCACGACCGCGTACGGTCGCTTCATGACCAGCGACACCAGGACCGAAGAGCAGTTCGACGTCGACGAGATCCGGCACAAGCTGGAGACCGACGGGATCATCGCCCGCAAGGGGGCGTTCTCCCGCGAGTGGGTGCAGCAGGTTCGCGAGGACGTGGACGCGGCCTTCGAGGAGGCCCGCTCCCGGGAGGGCGGCGCCGTCGGGCGGGGCCCGAACCGGTGGTACGTCGAGATCCACGCCGAGGCGCTGCGTGGCTTCGTCGACCTGGTCGACCATCCCTGGGTGCGCACGGTGTGCGAGACGATCCTGGGTCCCGACTACCGCATCGTCGAGGTCGGGTTCGACACGCCGTTCCCCGGCGCGAAGGTGCAGCCGTGGCACCGGGACTTCCCCAGCCCGCCGGAGACCAGGGAGCAGCACCGCCTCACGTCGCTGGCGTTCAACCTGACCACCGTGGACACCACCGACGAGATGGGTCCCTTCGAGATCGCGCCGGGCACCCAGTGGGAGCCGGGCGACGACTTCGACCACGAGCAGTTCCCACCCACCTCGGAGTACGCCCGCTACGAGGCGCTGGCCGAGCGGAAGTACCCCCAGGTGGGCGACATCTCCGCCCGCTCGGCGCTCACCATCCACCGGGGTACGCCGAACCGGTCCCAGGTGTCGCGGCCGGTGCTGGTGCTGGGGGTGGACGCTCCGGGCGCCGGCAACGACGCCCATCACGACCTCGCCGTGACGAAGGGCTACTGGGAACGGCTGCCGCAGCGGGTTCGCGACCACCTGAGCTGCCCCGTCGTCGACGAGCTCACGCCGATCACCCAGAAGCACGACATCGAGGGCCTGGTGATGGGCTGAGGAACCATCCGGACGACGCGGCGGCGCCCAGCCAGCTCCCCCCGCGAAGCTGGGGGCTGCTGCTGCGGCGCGCCGTGGGGCACGTCGGGGCCACCCGGCTCCCGCTCCTCAGCGCCGGGATCGCCTTCTTCGCCGTCCTGTCCATCGCGCCCGTGCTCGTGACCGCGCTGTCGGTGTACGGCGCCGTCAACACCCCGGCGCAGGCCCTCGACCAGCTCTCGCGGGTCGCCGAGATGCTGCCCGACCAGCTCCAACCCATCGTCGCCGAGCAGCTCACGAGCATCACGACCGCGTCCACCCAGGTGCTCACCGTGCGCGGCCTGACCGGCCTGACCATCGCCCTGTGGACCGCCACGACCGCCATGTCGTCGCTCATCGACGTGCTGACCGTGGCGTACCACGAGACGGAGACCCGCGGGTTCCTGCGACGCACGCTGCTGTCCGTGGCGTTCGTCCTCGGCGGCGCCCTGCTGCTGGGAGCGCTCATCGCCCTCGCCGGCGTGGCCACCCGGGCACTACGGGAAGCGCCGGGGGTGGTGCGCACCGTGGTGCCGGTGCTCGTCTGGCTGGCGCTGGGCGCCCTGATGAGCGCCGTGCTCGCGGTCCTCTACCGCTTCGCGCCGGACCGCAAGCAGGCGCGGTGGCGGTGGACCACGTGGGGCGCCACGGGCGCCACGGCCCTCTGGCTGGCCACCTCGGTGGCGCTGTTCACCTACGTGCAGCGCCTCGGCACCTACGAGTCCACCTACGGCTCGCTCGCCGGGGTGGCGATCAGCATGTTCTGGCTCTGGATCAGCGTCCTGCTCGTCGTGGTCGGCGCCGCGGTGAACGGCGAGGCGGAGCGCCAGACGGAACGGGACTCCACGGTGGGACCCGAGCGGCCCCTCGGTGAGCGGGGCGCGGTGGTCGCCGACAGCGTCCCGCCGTTCCCGGGCGAGACCTGAGCCGCCTGCCGCCTCGGAATTCGTCGTTGACCATCATTATTGGGGTTTCGGGAGCCTTGGGGTTTCGGGAGCCTGTTGGGGACATTAGCGTCGTCCGAACGCGCCCAGCAGAACCCAGCCCTGAGGTGGAAGATGCGCCTGACCGCACCGAAACGCTCCGTCCGGACCACCGTGGCCGTCGCCACGATGGTCCTGGCCGCCGCGTCGCTGGCCGGCCCTGGCGAAACCGTGGCCCAACTCGACTCGACCGTGTCGCTCGAGTCGGGGTCCGGTGTGCCCATCACCGACCGCGCCCTCCAGGTGCCTGCGGTCTCGGTCAGCCAGGCCCGGATCAGGGAGAACAAGGGCACGCCCCAGCTCAAGCGCTCGGCCCTGGACCACCTGGACATCCCCGCGACCGCCCTCGCCGCCTACCAGCGGGCCGCGGGCGTGATGGAGCAGGTCGACGAGTCCTGCGGTCTGTCGTGGACCCTCATCGCCGCGATCGGCAGGGTCGAGTCCAACCACGGCCGGTACGGCGGCGCCCGTCTCCACACCGACGGAACCGCGAGCCCGGAGATCCGCGGCGTCGCCCTCGACGGTCAGGGTCCGGTCGCGGAGATCCGCGACACCGACGCCGGCGAGCTCGACGGGGACAAGGTCTGGGACCGCGCGGTCGGCCCGATGCAGTTCCTGCCGTCGACCTGGTCGGTTGTCGGCGTCGACGCCGACCAGGACGGCGTGCGGTCACCCGACGACATCGACGACGCGGCCCTCGCCACCGCGGTGTTCCTGTGCTCCGCCCCGGGCGACCTGGACACCCGCCGCGGGCTCCGCACGGCCATCCTGCGGTACAACCCCTCGAGCGCGTACGTCGCGAGCGTGCTCGCCGTCGAGCGTTCCTACCGCGCCGGCGAGTTCGACACCCACGGCACGCCGGCCCTGTCCGACTCGGCCGAGATCGTCCTGACCACGCGGATCGACGGCCCCACCGCCGTCACGCCGAGTGCCCCCAGCGACTCCGCGAAGGACGACGGGCACCAGGCGACAGCGGCCGCACCGGCCCACGGCGCCGCGGACCCGACCAGCCACCCGACGGACGGCCCCAGCCCGAGCGCGAACCCGTCCCCGACGGGCTCCCCGGACCCGGAGCCGAGCGACTCGCCGGACCCGACGCACGCCCCCGATCCCACGCCGGACCCGACGGACTCGCCCGACCCCGATCCCGATCCGTCCGGCACGCCGGACCCGTCGGAGACCCCGGACCCCACGCCGGACCCGACGCCCGATCCCACGCCGGACCCGACTCCGGACCCGACGCCCGACCCGGACCCCAGCCCCGTCGCGATCACGGGCGTGCTCTACGCCTGCGGCCCGGACGAGTCGTTGTGGTGCATCGGCGACGTGCTCCTCGCGGTGGGTGACGCCGACTTCCTCGCGACCACCGCGGTGGCGGACTTCGACGCCGACGGCGCGCTGGAGTCGTACGGCGCCGAGCTCGCCGGGCTGGCCGGCACCGAGGTCGGCGTGCTGGTCGAGCCGGACACCTCTCCGGCAGTGGTGCTGTCGGTGAACGGACTCGACTACTACTGATATGGAGTGGCCGGCTGTCAAGAGGCAGGACGATGGGGCCTGCTCCCGATGGTGGGGCGCGGGCGCCACTTGTGTGCTTCGTCGTTGGCCGGGCTGGTGAGCGTGTCGTGTTCGACGCGCGGTCAGACTGATATTCGCGGGTTGGGTACCGCAGGACGGGATGTTCGGCAGGAGCGGGTCCGCGTGTCTAGAACCGAGCGTGGCCCCTCCTGAAGGGGTCGCTCATAGTAGCTTCGCGGGTCGCTCCACGCGCTGCCACCAGTCCGGCTGGTCAACGAACAGATCAGCGGGGCTAGTCCTGGTCGACGACGGCCAGGGACCAGCACCAGCCAGCCAATTCGCGGGCGATGGCGACGTTGGCGACGGTGTTGGGCTTGCGGCGCTCGATGAACTTCAGCCACCGTTGGTGCAGGCGCCTGTTGCCCTCGTCGCCACGGGCGCGCGCGGTTGCGGGGGCGAGTTCCCAGCGGTCTCGCATGGTTTTCCCGACTTGGTAGCGGGAGCGGTGGTGCCAGGCGGCCTCCACCAGCAGACGTCGAGCGTGGCCGTTGCCGGTCTTGGTGATCGGTCCTTGTACCCGGGATTGTCCCGAGGAGTGCTCCGAGGGGACCAGGCCGACGAAGGCGCCGATGGTGCTGCCGGTGAACCGGTGCCAGTCGCCGATCTCGACTGCGAGCGCCAACCCGCTCAGGGTGCTGATCCCGCGCAGGCAGCCCAGTCGGCGCACGACCGGGGTGAACCCGGAAGCGGCTGCTATCTCCTCGATCGCCGCATCGAGCCGGTCTCGACGCGCCGTGGTCGTGAGTACGGCCTCGTAGTCGTTGTCGAAGGTCAGCCGGGTCGTCGGCGAGGTCAGCAGCGGCAGCGCTTCGTGTCGCAGCCAGGCGTCGTGCCTGCCGGTCCAGGCGTGGCCGTCGTAGTAGACGATCCCGTGTCGCAGGAGCAGCTTGGACAGCCGGTTCCGGGCGCGCATCAGATCACCGCGGCAGTCCTCCCTGGCCCGAACCAAGTCACGTGCCGTCTCTTGTTCGATGGTCGGGATCGCGACCGCGGTGATCTCGTCCAGGCGCAGCAGCCGGGCCAGGTGGAGCGCGTCCCTGGCGTCGGTCTTGACTCGGTCACCGGCCGGTTTGTGCAGCTTCGACGGTGCGGCCACCTCGCAGCGGATCCCGGCATCGGTCAGGTAGCGGTAAAGCCCGAACCCGGTCGGGCCGGCCTCGTAAGCCACCGCGACGGGTCCCGGTAGGCCGTTGAGCCAAGATCGCACGTGGTCATGGGCCGGGGTCAGCTTGGACTTGAACAGCTCGCCCGTGTCGCCATCGATCGCCGCTGCCGCGACCGATCGTGCGTGCACGTCGAGCCCAACACTCGTACGCTCGGTAAACACCGGGGCCTCCCGCAACTGTCGGATAGGCCGAGCAGGCGGCTCCTACTCGGTAACCCACGAATCTCTGTGAGTGGGGCCCCGGCCCGCAACCGTTCCACCGACAAGGGTCACGCCAAAGGCCGCGGCGTCCGCCCCGATATCCGCCGACTCGGTCGCCGCGGGCGGGGTGTCAACGTGGAGCACGCGCAGCGCAGCGAGCATGAACGACGTTGACACCCCACCCGACTGCGATCCACACGATCACCGGATCGGGAAGGAGCCCACACTCAACGTGGGCGTCACTCCATACCGTCTAGGACCGGTCAGCGCAGGCGCTGGACCACCCGCTTGCCGGTCCGGTACGCGCCCCAGCCGGCGAGCAGCCAGGGGCCGGCGACGACGATCGGGTCGAGCGGCTGGTGGCGGGTGTCGACGCGCTTGCCTGCCAGCCGCGACCTGACGCCGTTCACCCGGAACTCGCTGAGCACCCCGGTCTCGGCGACGGGGTTGTCGGGTCGTCTCGACAGGAACGAGCCCAGGGTGCTCTCGACGGTGTCGACCCGGTCGGCGGCGATGAGCAGCAGCCAGTGGGCGGCGCGTCCCTCGCTGTAGCGGGCGTAGGACAGCTTCCTGATGGCCCCGGAGAGTCCCTTCGGCGGGCACGAGGTCCCGAAGACCGGGGTCAGGAACGCGTGCTCGACGGAGCGCTCGCGCGGCCACTTCTCGGGCTGGCGCTCCGGCAGCCCGGCGTCGCGGACGCTCTCGTCGAACTGCAGCTTGGGCACCGACGGACGGTCCTGGGGATCCAGGTCGGCACCCCAGCCGGGGATCCGGGCCCGCAGCTGATCGCTGGACTCGGCGAGCGGCGGCTTCGGCGGGATGTACGGGTAGGTCATGACGCTCTCCCTGGTCTCACGCGGCGCTGGGAACGACCAACGGCTTGATGCAGCCGTCGAGCTTGGACGAGAAGATGTGGTACCCCTCGGCGATGTGCTCCAGGGGGAACGTGTGGGTGACGATCTCGCTGGGCTTGAGGTAGCCGTTGCGGACGTGCTCCAGCAACCGCGGCCACTGACGCTTCACCGGGCACTGGTTCATCCGCAGGGTCAGCCCCTTGTTCAGGGCGTCGCCGAACTTCACCGCGCTGAACAGCGGGCCGTAGGCGCCCACCACGGAGACGTTGCCGCCCTTGCGCACGGAGTCGATGGCCCAGTTGAGGGCGACCGGCGAGCCGCCCTGGAGCTTGAGCTTCGTGGCGGTGACGTGCTGCGTCAGGTTGCCGTCGGCCTCCGCCCCCACCGCGTCGATGGCCACGTCCGCGCCGAGGTGGTCGGTGATCCGCTTCAGGTGCACGACGATGTCGTCGTGCTCGGCGAAGTTGTACGTCTCCGCGTGCGCGAAGCTGCGCGCCTTCTCGAGGCGGTACTCGAGGTGGTCGACCACGATGACCCGGCCGGCGCCCATCAACCACGCCGACTTGGCGGCGAAGAGGCCCACCGGCCCGGCGCCGAAGACCACGACGACGTCGCCCTCGACGATGTCGCCGAGCTGCGCGCCGAAGTACCCGGTCGGGCAGGCGTCGGTGAGGAGGACGGCGTCCTCGTCGGCCAGCCAGTCCGGGATCTTGCTCGGGCCGACGTCGGCGAACGGGACCCGCACGTACTCCGACTGGCCGCCGTCGTACCCGCCACAGGTGTGGGAGTAGCCGTAGATGCCGCCGACCGCGGTGGCGTTCGGGTTCACGTTGTGGCAGTTGGAGTAGAGCCCGCGGGCGCAGAAGAAGCAGACCCCGCAGTAGACGTTGAACGGCACCATGACCCGGTCGCCGGGCTGCAGGTGCTGAACGGACGGACCGACCTCGTCGACGACCCCGATGAACTCGTGCCCGAACGTCATGCCGACCCGGGTGTCGGGCATCATGCCGTGGTACAGGTGCAGGTCGGACCCGCAGATCGCCCCCATCGTCACCCGCACGATCGCGTCGTTCGGATGCTCGATCGTCGGACGGTCCTTCTCCTCCACGCGGACCCGGTACGGCCCGCGGTACACCATCGCCTTCATGTGGAACCCCCTGAGTCGAATTCGAAACGAACTGGAGTTCCGTACCCACGCGCATCCGCTCCACGCACCCGTTCTGCGACGTGCAGCCGCTACGTTGGTCCCGTGGGGGTCATCGAAACCGCTGGACTGACCAAGCGGTACCCCCGCGTGACGGCGCTCGACGCGCTCGACGTGAGCGTCGGCGAGGGGGTCACGGGACTCGTGGGCGCCAACGGTGCCGGCAAGTCGACGTTGATCAAGATCCTGCTCGGGCTCACCCCCGCCACGAGCGGGACCGCCCACGTGCTCGGGTACGACGTCGCCACCGAGGGCAGCCGGATCCGCTCGCTCGTCGGCTACATGCCCGAGCACGACTGCCTGTCGGCCGACGTGTCCGCGAGCGACCTCGTCGTCCACCTGGGCCAGATGTCCGGGCTGCCCTACCCCGCCGCGCGGGAGCGGGCCTCCGACGTGCTGCGCCACGTGGGCCTGGCGGAGGAGCGGTACCGCCCGATGGGCGGCTACTCCACCGGCATGAAGCAGCGGGCGAAGCTCGCCCAGGCGCTCGTGCACGACCCGCGGCTCGTGCTGCTCGACGAGCCCACCAACGGGCTCGACCCCTCCTCCCGCGACGACATGCTGGCGTTGGTACGCCGCATCGGCACCGAGTTCGGGATCGCGGTCCTCGTGACCTCCCACCTGCTCGGCGAGCTGGAGCGCGTCAGCGACCACGTCGTCGTGCTCGACAGCGGGCGCCTGCTCCGCTCCTCGGCCACGACCGAGTTCCTGCACAAGACCGGCAACCTGCTGGTCGAGGTGCAGGGGCGCTCCGACGCCGACCGGCTGCTCGGGCAGGCGCTGGCCGACGCCGGGCTCCGGGCCTGGCCGACCGACGGCCGGATGAT
>Ga0307416_100002714_pt1 | contig 10258 bp, 10 predicted proteins | sample DK1Cmetagenome_2_FD_203821 | JGI IMG/M metagenome (GOLD analysis project Ga0307416, IMG submission 203821) | Maize rhizosphere microbial communities from greenhouse at UC Davis, California, United States - DK15-C-3 | ecosystem: Host-associated > Plants > Roots > Rhizosphere > Soil | place...
GCGCATAGGATAGTGATCGCTATAGACTAGCTATCACTATCACAATGTGACAACTTTGCTCGAACATCAGGAGTGCTCCGCATGAAGATCCTGCTTGGTTTCACGTCGGCTGCGTATCTGTTCATGGGCCCACATGCTCATGCGGCGGGGCCTGCTGACGCGAACGGTCTTTGGATGACGCCCCAGCACGACGCGGTGATCCAGTTCGCCCCCTGCGTCGACCTTCCCGCAGCGCTGTGCGGGCGGATCGTCTGGGACAAGGACGCCGGCACGCCGGCGGACACGTGCGGCGTGCAGATCGCCAGGCTGGAACGCTTTGACGGCGAGGCATGGCGCGAGGGCTGGGTCTACGACCCACGCGACAGAAAGAAGTACAAGGGCGTCCTGCGCGTGAAGGCCGACGACCTTTTCATTCGCGCCTTCGTCGGCGTGGAGGTCCTTGGTCAGACCGAACGGCTCAAGCGCGTTGCCACTCTCCCCGCGACGCCGGTCTGCAAGTCTTGAGCCCCATTCCCGCCGTGGAGACACCCATGCACATGACCCGCCTGCTTCCCGTTGTGCTCACGACGCTGTTGGCCTCTGCTGTTACCCCGTCCCTCGCTGCGGACACTGCCAGCTTTGCAGTCGACACCGACGTCAAGCTCGCCTCCGATCAGCGTACCCGCGGAATCTCCGACTCCCTGAACCGGCCGGGTGTCAAGCTCAGCGTTCAGGCGGCGCACGAGAGCGGCTTGATCGGGCTCGTCGAGTTGTCCTCGGTCAGCAAGAAGCAGTTCTTTGAGGGAAGCGGCCTCGGCGCGACGCTGGCCGGCGGGTATCGCTTCGGCGATTCCGAGGGCTGGCACTTCGGCGTCGGACTGGCGGCCGAGGCGTTTCCGGGAGCGAAGTTTCACGCTCCTCACGTCCTCGATTTCGAGGCCGGGACGCCGGCGGACTTTCGCGCCACGAAGTACGACAGTGCATTCGCCGTCGCCGAGATCGGCTTTGGCCCCCTGGAAGGCCGCGTGCTCAACGTGATCTCCAAGACCTACCGCGGGGCCAACACCGGCGGCGTCTGCGGCACGATGCTGCTGCTCATGTCCGACCCGACGAAAGCGCTGGAATGCTATGCGCGCGGCGACCACGGCTCGCGCGGCAGCTGGCTGATCGACGTCGACTACAAGCTCAGTCTCGACCCGGCGACGACCCTCGGCCTGCATGGCGGATACCAGAAGATCGCGAATTTCAAGGAGGCGAACTTTTCCGACCTGCGCATCGGCGTCATTCACAAGCGATGGGGATTCGACTGGGGCGCCGACTGGGTGACCACCAACACGCGCGTGCGCGAGTTGTACCTGGTGCGTGACGGCGAAAGGCTGCGCGCCACCGACGGCAACAGGTTCGTCGTCTCCGTCTCGCGCCGCCTCTGAAGATGATTGAATCGAACGGCGCAGGGCCCATGCTGCCCGATGAGCGCCTTGTACTGGCTGTCGACCTCGGGACCTCCGGCTGCAAGTGCGCGTTGGTGTCCCTTGATGGCAAGGTGCACGCGTGGGCCTTTAGTGCGGTCCAGCTTCATGTGCAGGGAGCGCTCGCCGAGCAGGACCCGCGGGACTGGTGGAGGGCCTTTCTCGACAGCGCGAGCGAGGTCCTCGGCGGGGACGCGAGCTTGCGCCGCCGGGTGATCGCGGTGTGCTGTTCCACGCAGACCGAAGGCACCGTCTGCGTCGATCGCGCGGGCGAGCCCATCGGTCGTGCGCTGACCTGGCTCGATTCGCGCGGTGCCGCCGCCATGACACGCCGCGTGCGCGGGCGCGGCCCCACGATCGAAGGCTACGGACCGCTCAGGCTTTGGCGCTGGTTGCGCCTGACCGGTGGCGCCCCATCGCTGACCGGGCGTGACTCGGCGGGCCACATGGCCTATCTGCACGATCACGAACCGGAACGCTGCGAGTCCACGTACAAGTTCCTGAACGTGCTGGACTACATGAACCTGCGTCTGTCGGGCCGCTTCTGCGCGACCCAGGATTCGGTGCTCACGGCCTGGGTCACCGACAACCGGGATGCCCGCCGCGTGCGCTACGACGCGGGCCTGATCCGCCTGCTCGGGATCGACGAGGCCAAGCTGCCGGAGATCGTGCACTCGACCGACGTTCTCGGCCCCGTTGCGCCGAACGTGGCCGAGACGCTGGGGCTGGACGCGAAGACCGTCGTCATCGCGGGCGCCGTCGACACCTCCGCTGTCGCCGTGGGCGCGGCAGTCGGCGACTTCGAGACCCATCTGTACCTCGGCACGTCGTCGTGGCTGGGTGCGCACGTGCCCTTCATGAAGACCGACGTGCGCCACAAGATCGCCGCCGTGCCGTGCGCGGTGGACGGGCGCTACCTCGCGATGGCGCTGCAGTCGACGGCCGGGGCCAATCTCTCGTTCCTGCGCGATCGCATCCTCTACCATCCCGACGAGCTGGCCAGCGACGAGGAGCATCCGGCGGTCTACAACGTGCTCAACCGGATCGCGGCACGCGTGCCGCCCGGGGCGCGGGGGCTCATCTACACGCCGTGGCTGTTCGGCGAACGCACGCCGGTCGACGATCCGTGCCTGCGTGCGGGGCTGCTCAACATGTCGCTCGAGCATTCGCGCGAGGACATCTTCCGCGCGTTCCTGGAGGGCGTGGCGCTGAACACCCGCTGGATGCTGGAGCCGTTCGCGCGCCTGCTCGGGCGCGACGTCGGGACCATCTCGGCGGTGGGCGGCGGGGCCCAGTCGGACGTGTGGTGCCAGATCCTGGCCGACGTCACCGGCCAGCCGATCCGCCAGCTCGCCAGTCCCATCCAGGCGAACGCCATCGGGGCCGCCTTCATCGCCGCCGTGGGCATCGGCGCGCTCGGTTTTGCCGACCTGGTCCACTTGCGACGGGCGCGGCGGACGTACGAGCCCTCCGGCGCGCTGCGCCGCCTGTACGGCGAGAAGTTCGAGACCTTCAAGGAGGTGCGCACGCGCCTGGCGCCGCTGTACCACCGACTCAACGCACCGCAGGCATCCGCAGCATGAACATCGAACACGTTCGCCAGACCGTGGTGGATCTGTGCTTCGGGCTCTCGCGGCTCGGCCACCTCGCCGGCACCGGCGGCAACATCGCACTGCGCATCGACGCCGAGCGGATTGCCGTCACACCGTCGGCCACCGACTACCTGACGATGAGCGCGGCGGATGTCTGCGTGCTGCGCCTGGCCGACCTCGCGCAGTTGGAGGGAGCGCGGGCGCCGTCGGTCGAGAGTGGCCTGCACGCCCGGGTGCTGCGCGCGCGGCCCGACGTGCAGGCCAGCATCCACACCCATCAACCCGTGGCCAGCGCCTGCGCGCTGCTGGGACAGGCCCTCGACGTCCCAGCGGGACCGTTGCAGCACACGCTAGGCCGACACGTCCCGGTGATCGGCTATGCGCCTTCGGGCACGGGCTGGCTGTCGTCCAAGCTGGCACGCGCGTTGCATAGCGACATCAACGCCTACCTGATGTTCAACCACGGCGTGCTGTGCTGCGGCGCGAGCGCCGCGGCAGCGGTGCAGGCGGTCCAGGACCTGGAGACCCTGTGCCGGGAGCACCTGGCGGTCCGGATCGCTGCGCGCGCGGCCCGCGACCCTTCCCTGCAGAAAGCCCTGCGGCACGTCGTCGACGTGCTGCTGCGCCGTCCCACCCCTCAGCTCCCGGACCCTGTCACGACATGAGCAACCTCGCACCCGTCCACTCGGCTGCCTCCGCGGCAGCCGCGCCGCGCCCGGCGATCTCGGCCTGGCCGGATACCCACGGCCTCTATCGCCGCTTCGACGAGCTGGTCAGGCAGCCGATGCGTCCCATTCGTCCATCGAACCTGGGTCGCATCATGCGCTACTTCGACGAGCGCTGTCAGGGCAGCCGCCGCCTGGCCGAGCAGGCGAAGGCGGTGATTCCGGGCGGCGTGCAGCACAACCTCGCGTTCAACCACCCGTTCCCGCTGGCCATCGCCAAGGCCGACGGCGCCCACATGACCGATGTGGACGGCAACCGCTACATCGATTTCCTCCAGGCCGGCGGGCCGACGCTGCTGGGCTCCAACCACCCGGCAGTGCGCCAGAAAGTCAACGAGGTGCTCGACGCGTGCGGCCCGGTGACCGGCCTGCTGCACCAGTACGAGGTCAAGCTGGCGGAGCTGGTGTGCAGCTCCATGCCGGCCGTCGACATGGTGCGCCTGCTCGGCTCCGGCACCGAGGCGGTGATGGGCGCGGTGCGGCTGGCGCGCGCCTACACGAACAAGAAGTGGATCATCAAGGTGGGCGGCGCCTACCACGGCTGGAGCGACCAGCTGGTCTACGGCATGCGCCTGCCGAAGACCGGGCGGATGGAGGCGGTGGGCATCCCGCGCGGGGCGACCGCCCACACGCAGGAATGCCTGCCGAACGACCTCGACGCGCTGCGCCGCAAGCTTCTGTGGAACCGGCTGCGCGGCGGCACCGCGGCCGTGCTGGTGGAGCCGCTGGGCCCCGAGAGCGGCACGCGGCCGGTGCACCCCGACTACAACGCGCAGGTGAGGGCGCTGTGCGACGAGTTCGGCACCTTGCTGATCTTCGACGAGGTCGTCACCGGCTTTCGCATCGGCATGGGTGGCGCGCAAGCGTACTTCGGCGTTCGTCCGGACCTCACCGTGCTGGGAAAGTGCCTGACCGGCGGCTACCCGATGGCCGGCGCGATCGGCGGGCGCAAGGACATCATGATGATGCTGGTCGGCGGCATCGGAACCAGTGCCAGGCGCGCCTTCGTCGGCGGCACGCTGTCGGCCAATCCGCTTTCGTGCGTGGCGGGGTACTACGCGCTGCTGGAGGCGCAGCGCCTGGAGGCGGCCGGCGTCGCCGGCCGCGCAGGTGACCGCCTGTGCCGCGGCCTCGCCGAGATCATTCAACGGCGCGGGCTGCCCTACGTGACCTACAACATGGGCTCGATCGTGCACCTGCAGACCTCGGGTGTGCTGCTGCTGGACACCAGCAGCCTGCTGAAGCTGCTGCGCGTGAAGGACGAGGCGAAGCGGCGCAAGCACATGATGGAGGAGATGGGTGCCGCGTACACGGCGCACGGCCTCGTCACCCTGGCGGGCAGCCGCATCTACACCAGCCTGGCCGACACCGACGAGGTGATCGACGATGCGCTGAACCGGTTCGACGACGTCTTCAAGCTGGTCTGACCCGATGAACATCGCAGACGATCTGCGCACGGGGTGGCTTCAGTTGCGCCAGCGCCTGCAGGCCAAGCGTCTGCTGCTTGGCCAGGCGAGCCTGTCGTTGCGCATTCCCGGCAGCGACATGATGTGGTTCGGCATGGCGGACCAGGCGACGCCGCAGCGCCTGCCGCGGCTCGACCCGCGGTCAGCCGCCGTGGGCACCGATGTTCACGCCGCCGTCTATGCAGCGCGTGCGGACGTCGGCGCCGTCGCGGTCGGCGGAGGCGAGTATGGCCAGTGCCTGGCGGACTTCGGCGGCGCCATGCCGCAGGTGTTCGACGAACAGGCGCGCCATCTGGGGCGCATGGGGCCGGCCGCCACGGCACCCGGCGCCGTCGCGGATTCATTGCGCAAAGGCGGCAGCGTGCTGCTCGTGGACCGTCGGCCGGTCTGCCTGGGCATGACCGCCACGCGCATGGCGCTGAACGCCGAGCTGTTCGAGAAATGCGCCAAGGCCTACGTGCTGGCCGCGGCCACCGGCGGGCGCATCAAGCCACTGCCCTGGATCGTCCGCCACGTGGCCAACGGGCGCCTCGACAAGGACAGGCGTCGAGCGAAGGAACGCTTCGGGCAGGGCTTGCTGCCCGAGGAAAGCAAGGGCTACTGAAAGCTGCTGGAACCCACGCATGTCACACGACCCCATTCAGGACCTGTCCCATCTCCGCGTGAGCGCGGCGCTTGCCGTCGGCACCATGGCGGTGTTGATGGTCGGTGTGCAGCCCATTCTGCTGGGCGAGCTGGTCGAGGCACGTCAGGTCAGCCTGGAGGGTGTGGGCATCGTCGCGATGGCCGAGATCATCACGCTGGGCCTCGGTGTCGTGCTGGGCGATGCGCTGCTGCCCGCCGCCCGGCTGCGGCTGGTCACGCTCGTTGCCGCCCTGCTCGCGGCGGGCCTCGACGCGCTCACGTTGCTGGCGAGCGGCGATGGCCCGCTGACCGGGGTGCGTGCGGCCGCCGGCCTGGCCGAAGGCGTGCTCGTCTGGGGCACCACCGGCGTCGTCGTGCGCACCGGGAATCCGGCGCGGGTCGGCGGCGTTTTCTTCGTCGTGCAGACGCTGGCTCAGGCGCTGCTGGGCGCGCTGCTGGCCAACGCCGTCATTCCCCAATGGGGTTGGCAGGGCGGCTTCGTGGCGCTCGGCGTGCTCGTGCTCCTGGCATGCGGGCTCGCCTTCGTGCAGCCGGCGAGCCTGGCGTCTTTGGCCCCGCCGGCCGTGTCCGGCTTTCGCTGGTCTGCGGCGACGCTGCTGCCGCTGGCGGTCGTGTTCTTCCAGCTGGCCACGCTGGGCGCTTTCTGGGCTTATCTCGAGCCGCTGGGCAAGGCCGTCGGCCTCGACAGCCGCGCTGCCCAGACCTTGATCGCGGGCGTGCTCGCGATGCAGGTGGTCGGCGGCAGCGTCGCCGCGCTGGCGGTGCGCCGACTCCCGGTGATTCCTGCGCTGCTCGGCTGCGCGATCCTGCTGGGGGCCATCGTCCTGACGGTCCATCAGCTGCCCGCCGGCAGCCTGCAGGCCTTTGCCGTCGCGTGTGGCCTGTTCGGGTTCGTGTGGCTGTTCATGCTGCCGTTCCACATCGGCCTGGCGTTCCGCGCCGATGCCAGTGGGCGTCTCGCAGGCCTGGTGCCTGCCGCCCAACTGCTCGGCAGTGCCTTCGGGCCGTTGACGGCGTCGTTCATGGTCGAGGGCGACAACGCGGCCGGCGTGCCGCTGATCAGCGCCGGTTTCGCGATGGCGGCGGTGGTGCTGCTGTCGGTGCTGCTGCTGGTGACGCGTGCCCCAAGACCTGCCATTCCTGCCACCGGAGCAAGTGGGCAGGCTCGGACATCCTGAGGTTCAACGAATGTGCAGCCCGTAGACGGGCTGACATCAGCCGGATCCCGGACCTGTTTGCGCGCGGGGTCCTGTCGCGCTGACTTCGCGGGAGTGGCGGCTTGCCAGGTCCGCCTTGAGGCCCATACCACGCCTCGCGGCGGCGCCGCCGAGTTCGGGTGGCGTCTGCATCAACCACTGCATGCAGCAGTATGCCCATGGCGGGTTGCCTCGAGCAGGATTGCTCACGCTGACCCGCTTTTCCTATCCCCCGTACACGGGGCGCAAGCAGCGACTGCGGCGCTGCTTGGGGTGCTAAGGCGGATCTGAAGAGATGGCGAGCCCGGATCCCTGATCGCAACGCACATTCTGGTTGATGGATGAGCGGTGTTCTTGGTCTGCTGACAGAATCAGTTTCGATCTACGCTACCGCTTTGAGGCCGCTGTGTCTCGAGCGCTACCTACACCCTTCAGATCTAGCATGACCAAGCCGAAGCCACTGCCACAGCGAGCTTCACCTTTGCCTATGCTCAAGCGTGGCAAGGTGACCGAGCCCGGCGCGACACGCGGCGCGATCGTCAAGGCGGTGCAATCAACGGGCCCGGGAAAGGTCGGTCGCCCGGTCGGTGGAGGTGGGACGGTGACGTTTGAGAAACTCGTGCGCGCGGCCGGCGAGGTCTTGTCCGAAGTCGGCTTCGAGAAGCTGACCTCGAATGCCATCTGCGCGCGCGCTGGTGTCACGCCACCGTCCTTCTACCATCACTTTCGCGACAAGTACCAGGTGCTGGAAGAACTTGCGCAGCGCTTGTTGAGCAAACAGAACGAAGCATTCCGGACTTGGGTTGGCGGTTACGAAGAGAGCCCAAACCCCGTGCCATCGCTCGAGGAACTTGAGCGCTGGTTCTCCACCGCCACTGACATTGTCGCGCGCGAACCAGGTGGCATCTGGACGATGCGCGCCCTGAGAGCGCTACCGCATCTCAACCACGTCAGGCTCGAGTGGCAGCGCCAGTACACCGATCAGATCTTCCAGTTGACACGGCGTTTCGTTCAAGAGACGGACTGGCCGCTGTTGTGGACCCGCATTCGCATCCTCGCGGAGTTCGGCTACGTTGTCGACGAGTTGGTCTACGAGGAAGATCGCGTTGCAAAGGAAATCATCATCTGTGAGGCCGCACGATTGGTACACGCCAGCCTGCGGAGCGTCTTCGATGCCCAACAGTAAGGCAGCTGCAGCGCCGGCTCTGGAAACTGCCCGCTGACCTCAAGGATCCACCTGATTAGCGACATTCCTCAGCCACTCGAATAGCCGCAGCGGGTCGAGGTACGGTGGTGGCAGCGGCGTGCAGCAGGCGCACCAAGATGGAGGAGAGATTGAAGCGACGGTTGAATCGGTACTGGGCCTCGGCGAGGTAGCGGTGCGCGTACTTGGCGAAATCGATGGCATGGTAGGTGCCTGCGATCGCGTTCTTCAGGTTGCCCAACACCGTGTTGACGGCGCGGAACTGCGGCAGCTTGGCGCTGGCCTTGCCGCCGCCGGTGACGGTGCGGTCGTGGACGGCGCCGATGCCAGCGGCCACGGTGAAGCAGCCCAGCCCGTCGGAGACCACAGTCAACGGCAGCACGAGCGACTTGGCGGCGAACTCCGACATGGCTTCCTTGGTGAACGGCCGCTGAGCGAAGCATGCGAGCACTGGCTGCCCGTCCTCCGTGGTCTGCACCGCGGCGATGAACGGCACCTTCTTATCCGAGCCCCGGCCCGTCTTGCCGCCCGTGCTCTCGCCGCCGAGGTAGGCATCGTCGACCTCGACGCGCCCGCTGAGCTGGCGCGTGTCCTCGCGCAGCCGCATGACCTCCATGAGCTTGTGCTTGAGCAGCCAGGCGGTCTTGTAGCAAACGCCCAGATGGCGTTTGAGCTCCAGGGCCGAAACGTTGTTCTTCGATTGGGTCAACAGGTGCATGGCCAGGAACCAGCGCGCCAGGCCCAGCTTGGTGGACTCAAAGACGGTACCGCTGATGACGCTGCACTGGCGGCGACAGGCCGAGCACTGCCAGTACAGGCGACCCTCGCGACGGAAGGAGGTAGTCACGGCGCAACTGCACCCTGCACAGACGAAGCCGCCGGGCCAGCGCGCCGCAATCAGCGCCGCCTCGCACTGCTCGTCGCTGCCGTATCGGTCAATGAACTCGGCCATCGAAAGCCCGCGCTGGAACTGAACCTTGTTCATCGCCATGACTTACCTCCGGGGTCGGTAAGTCCATCGTCGCCGCTCACTGGCTCACTACGTGAGCTAGGCCGGGCGAGGCTGAGGAATGTCGCTAGTCAGAAGGACATGAGGGATTCGTCCGCTCGGTTGGCTTTGCATCCGATTTCAGTGACCCGGTCGGAGACCGCCGCCGCCGCTCCAGCCGCTTTCCGTGATGTAGTACGTACCGCCCGTGACCTGCGCGAGCGCCGCCTGGCTTAGGTTGGGGGTCGGGGCGGTTTCCGTCGGCAGGGGGCCCGCAATGTCCTGAAGCACAGTGAGGAGTCTGGACGACGGGATTTGCTTGTCTCTCATGGTGCGAATCTCCTTCGAATGAGCACCGTGGCCGAGGCGTTGGTGCACCTTGTTGCCCTGAATATCGGTCAGGCTTCCGACGACGCAGAGGTGGAAGTGCGGTTCTCGCTGCATCTGTGCAGAACTCTATGGGTGCGAGTGAGGCACGTCTTTCATGTGAGCGTCAGCGGCTTCATCGAACAAGCCACGGCAACGTTTCGTCGGCCGCGCCGTACTGCTTGATGCTCCCGCGATCTGCAGGTTCTCGAAACACGCCCGCCGAAGGCCGCAGCGTGTAGCGAGCTGCGCGCCGTCCCTCGCTTAGAAGGGTCGATGCCTGACTCGTGAGCTCGCCTTGGTAGTACCTCACGCCGCCGGCGAACGGCCTCGGGACAATCGTGGCGGAGACCGCTCGCGCGCACTGGGTTGGTCGTGACGATTGGGACGCCGGCCTGCCGCGCCCACAGCGCGATCTTGATCGGGCCCTGCGAATCAAGCACCACGCATGTAGACGCGCTGCGGGTCGCGCCGCAGCAGCTCATCCATCGCCTTGCAGTGGCGCGCTGGAACAGCGGGCTGCGCCACTTTCGCCAAGCCATCGTCAGCACCGTCGTCACCGCGAGGTGCATCTGAGAAATGGGCGGCGAAAGGCGCTCCACGAGCCAGTAGATCTCGGCGTCGGGCA
>Ga0307416_100002715_pt1 | contig 10258 bp, 8 predicted proteins | sample DK1Cmetagenome_2_FD_203821 | JGI IMG/M metagenome (GOLD analysis project Ga0307416, IMG submission 203821) | Maize rhizosphere microbial communities from greenhouse at UC Davis, California, United States - DK15-C-3 | ecosystem: Host-associated > Plants > Roots > Rhizosphere > Soil | place: USA...
GCGGCGTGGCCGAGGCTGTCGTTGACGGTCTTGAAGATGTCGAGGTCGCAGTAGAGGACCGCGACGCCGCTGCCGCTGCGCGCCGCCCGCGCCAGGGCCTGCTCGAGGCGGTCGACCATCAGGGCGCGGTTGGGCAGCCCCGTCAGCGAGTCGTGCATCGCCTGGTGCATCGCGTCGCCGACCTTGCGAGCGTCGGTCAGCGCGAGGCTCGCGTGCTCGGCGAAGGTGAGCAACATCTCGCGCTCCGGCGCCGAGTAGGCGCGACCGGCCTTTCGCGAGCCGACCACGAGGCTGCCGACGACCTCTCCGCGCTCGCGGACCGGCGCCGCCATCGCCGCCCGCACCCCCGCGCTCGCCAGGCCGGCGTTCCCCTCCGGGGAGCTGCGGTAGTTCTCGAGCACGACGAGGCGCCCCTCGGATATCGCCCTTCCGCTGATCCCCACCCCGACCTTTCCGCGCCGCTCGGCTCGCCTCAGCTCGGGCTCGATGCCGGCGGAGGCGACCATGACCATCTCCCCGGGCCTGTCCTTGTCGACCAGCCGCAGCCCGACCACCTCGTCGCCGAGCAGCTCGGCCGCGCCGGTGACGATCCGGTCGAGGACATCGTCGAGGGCGGCGTGACTGACGATCGAGCGCTGGATCCTCGAGAGGCGCTCGAGCAGCATCTGGCGCTCGCGCAGCGTCGCCACCAGGCGCGCGTTCTCCTCGGACTGCTGCTCGGAGCGGGAGCGCAGCGCGCGCTCGTCGCTGAGCAGCCGCAGCATTCGCAGGGTCAGCGCGAGGACGCGCGCCATCCCGCGCAGCAGCTCGACCTCCTCGGCGCGAAATCCATCGGTCCCGTGGCGCGCCACGATCAGCTTCCCGAGCTCGGTGCCCTCGACCGGCGCCGAGATCGCGGCGCATGGTCCGACGCCGGGCACCTGGACCTCGTCGCGGCCCATGTCCGCCACGACGCGCAGCGCCCGCTCCGGGATCTCACCCACGGCGGCGCCGGTGCGGGCCTCGATGCCGCGCGACGAGACGAGCGCGGTGATCTCGGTCCCGAATGCCTCCGCCGCGAGCTCGACGGCGCCGTCGACCGCCGAGCGCTCGTCCTCGAGCGCGGACAGTGCGGAGAGGAACTCGGCGAGCTGCCGGGTCGCCCAGCTGGCTGCGGGGGAGTGGCCTGCTCCGTCCGCCATCGGAGAGTGTCTATCCGAACGCGAGGACGGCTAGCGGCCGGCGAGCTCGCGCGCCAGCTCGACGAGCAGCCGCACGCCGAATCCGGTTGCGCCCTTGCCGACGTACTCGCGTCCCACGTCCCAGGCGGTGCCGGCGATGTCGAGGTGGACCCAGGGCTTGGAGTCCACGAACTCCTCGAGGAAGGAGGCTGCGTAGATCGTGCTCGCCTTGCGCTTCTCCGAGGCGTTGACGAGGTCGGTGATCGAGCCGCGCGTCAGGGCCTTGTACTCCTCGTGGAGGGGAAGGCGCCAGGCCAGCTCGCCGCTCGCCTCGCCCGCCTCGAGCACACGCGACGCCCACTCGTCGTCGTTCGAGACGAGCCCCGCGTAGGTCGAGCCGAGCGCGGTCAGCACCGCGCCGGTCAGGGTCGCGAGGTCGACGATGCGGTCGGCGCCCTGCTCCGCGCACCAGCTCAGCGCGTCGGCGAGGATCAGGCGGCCCTCGGCGTCGGTGTTGATGATCTCGACGGTCTTGCCGTTGTGCTGGGTGATCACGTCGCCGGGCTTGAGCGCGTGTCCGCTGGGCATGTTCTCGGTCGCCGGCACGACCGCGAGGACGTCGACGTCGAGCTCGAGCTCCGCGATGGCGGCCACCGCCTCGATCACCGCCGCGCCACCCGACATGTCCATCTTCATCTCGTGCATCCGCGACGACGGCTTGATCGAGATCCCGCCGGAGTCGAAGGTCACCGCCTTGCCGACGAGCCCGAGCGTCTCACCGGGACCTTCGTGTCGCAGGACGATCAGCCGCGGCTCCTCGTCGGTGCCGCGAGCGACGCCGACGAGGCCGCCCATGCCGAGCTTCTCGACCTCGGCGCGGTCCATGACCTCCGCCGAGATGCGCTCATGGGCCGAGGCGATCTCGCGCGCGCGGTCGGCGAGGTAGGAGGGGGTGACCACGTTGGCCGGAAGGTTCTGGAGCTCGCGGGCGCGGTTCGCGGCGCGGGCGGCGACGAGCGCCACGCGCGCGGCCTCGCCGGCCGCTTCGCTCGCACCCACCAGAGCCAGTGACTCGATGCGCGGCCTCGGCTCGTCGTCGCCGTCGGAGCCCTTGTAGCGGTCGAAGCGGTAGGTCGCCAGCTCGGTGCCCTCCACGAGCGCGGCGGCGATGTCGGCGTCGTCTCCCTCATCGGGCGGGACCCAGGCGACCCTGCCGGCTTCGAGCGAGGCGGCCTGGCCGCTCGCGATCGCGGCGGCGACGCGCGCGCGTTCGGGATCGAAGTCGGCTCGCGGCCCGAGTCCCACGACGAGGACGCGCTCGGGCGCGCCCGGGCGCAGCAGCGCCGTGCGCTTGTAGGTGGGCCTCGCGTCGCCGGCTCCGGCCGCGTCGGCGAAGGGCGCGGGCAGCTCGTCGCCCTCGAACAGGCCGATGCAGAGGAGGTCCGCATGCACCTCGGCCGGCGCCTGGCTCGCCAGATCGACTTCCACGGGCCTTGTTCTAGCATTGGCCGCCCCTCACCTTCGTCTCAGAGAAAGGCCCAATGCCCAGCACAGTCATCCTCGGCACCGCGCGCACCCCGTTCGGAAAGATGGGCGGCGCGCTCGCCTCGCAGGACGCAACCGACCTCGGCGGGACCGCGATCGCCGCCGCCCTCGAGCGCTCGAACGTCGATCCCGAGCAGGTCCAGCAGGTCGCCTACGGCCAGGTGCTCCAGGCGGGCCAGGGCCAGATTCCCTCGCGCCAGGCCCAGATCAAGGCCGACATCCCCAAGGAGGTGCCATCGGAGACGGTCAACAAGGTCTGCGCCTCGGGCATGAGGACGATCGGCCTCGTCGACCAGGGCATCCGCGTCGGCGACGTGGAGGTCGCCGTCGCCGGGGGCATGGAGTCGATGAGCGGCGCCCCCTACCTGCTTCCCCAGGCGCGATTCGGCTTCCGGATGGGCGACGCGAAGGCCATCGACGCGATGACCCACGACGGGCTCACCAACCCGTTCTCGGGCAGGCACATGATGGAGGAGGCGACAGAGGTCGCCGAGGAGCTCGAGCTGACGCGCCCGGACATGGATCGCTGGGCCGCGCGCTCACACCAGCTTGCCGCCAAGGCGACAGACGAGGGGCGGCTCGCGGACGAGATCGTGGGCGTGACCGTCAAGTCGAAGAAGGAGGAGACGGTCGTCGAGGCCGACGAGGCGATCCGGCCCGACACCAGCCTCGAGGTCCTCGCCAAGCTGCCGGCCATGTTCAAGAAGGACGGCACCCATACGGCCGGCAACGCGCCGGGGGTCAACGACGGCGCCGGCGCGGTCGTGCTCGCCTCGGAGGAATGGGCCGAGCGCGAGGGCCGGGAGCCGATCGCCAGGATCCTCGCCTACGGAACCGTCGCCGACGACTTCCCCTACCTCGCGCGCACGCCCGCAAAGGCCGCGCAGCAGGCCCTCGAGAAGATCGGCAAGAGCGCCGAGGACGTGGACCTCTGGGAGATCAACGAGGCGTTCGCCTCGGTCGCGCTGAACTCGGTGCGGATGCTGGGGGTCGACGAGGACAACGTCAACGTCAACGGCGGCGCGATCGCGCTCGGACATCCGATCGGCGCCTCGGGCGCGCGGATCACGGGCGCCCTCGTACACGAGCTGCGCCGCCGCGGCGGTGGGCTCGGGGTCGCCGCGATCTGCAGCGGCGGCGGCCAGGGCGACGCGATCGTCCTCGAGGTCAACGGGTCGTAGCGCCCCCGCCGGCGCCCGGCGGTACCCACCCCGGGTTCCTGCCCGACGGGTAGACGTCGCAGAGCACCTCTTCGCGCATCGCGAAGCGCGCGCCGGCGCGAAGCATGCGCTCGGCGAGCCACCAGTCGCCGGGTATGCCGAACTCGGCCGCCACGAGCTCTCGCTCGAAGCAGGCAAGCCCGGCGTGGTGCATCCCCGCCGCCCAGGTGAACCGGCCCAGCCGGGGAGGGAAATCGCAGAATTCCGACGTCGAGCCGTCCGGCAGGTGCGCGAGCGCCTGAGCGTATGCGACCTCGGCCCGTCGGGCCCGGGCGAGCTCGAGGAGCTTCTCGAGGCAGTCGGGTCGCATCGTGTCGTCGTCGTCGAACGGGACGAGCCAGCGGCCGCGCGCCAATCTCGTGGCGGCGTTGCGGCCTCTCGTCGCGCCGACGAGCCAAAGCTTTTCCTCAGACTCGCTCCAGGGCAGCCGTGGGCCGAGGTCCACGAACCGGATCCGGTCGTCGCCGAGCATCCGAAGCCGATCGCCGATCTCCGGGCCTGCGCCGTCGCCGGCGACGACGACCTCCAGCGAGGCGTACGTCTGCCCGAGAATGGAGGGGAGCGCCCGCTCGAACAGCTCCCGCCTTCCGATGGTCGGGATGGTCACCGTGATCAGGGGGTCGTCCTCTGTCCATGCAAGCTCGTAATCGGGGTGTTCCCTGGCGCTGTGCAGGCAGCGCCGATTCCCAGGCTCATCGGCGGCCAGCGTGCGCAGGACCGCGCGCACCTCGACCAAAGCGCCGCCCGATGCTTCCGCCTCCTGCTTGGACCTCGCCTCGAGGGACTCGACCCGTTCGACGAGCTTCCCGACCCGTCCTGCCAGAGCGTCGACCCGTCCTGCTAGAGCCTCGATGCGCGTCACCACCTCCGGGACCGCGCGGTCGACCCGCCCGATGGCCCGGTAGGCGTCGCGAAAGCGGGCCATCGGCCCGGCGCGGCGGGTCATCGCTCCATGTACCGGCGCGCCGGGACTCCCTGGACCCTGGTATTCCGATCGACATCGCGGACAACAACTGCGCCGGCAGCCACGGTCGCCGCGACTCCGACGCGGATTCCGTTGACGACGGTTGATCCCATTCCAAGCGTCGCGCCCGCGCCAATGTCGGAATTTCCGCCGACGTTCGCTCCGGGGTTGAGGTTCGCGAACTCCCCGATGCTGACGTGGTGGCCGACGAGGGCCCCGCGGGAGATGATCGCGTGTGCCTCGACGCGAGTCTCGGCGCCGATCACCGCGAACGGGCCGACCGTCACTCCCGTGGCGACGACCGCGGTCTCCGCGACCTCGGCGCGAGGATGGACGACCCGCTCCGCCGTCCATCCGGCGCGCTCGAGCGGTTCCCAGACGTCGCGCCGGTCTCCGCCGATTCCCAGCACGGCTCGCGCCTCCCGCGGGGGTCCGTGCGCATCGACGACGGGCAGGCCGTGGATGGTCGTGCCGATCCGGGCCGGGTCACGAAGCTCGATCAGCCCAGCCGGGCTTCGTCCCGCGTCCGCCGCCCACGACGCGATCTCGGCGGCGAACGATCCCGTGCCCGCGATGAACAGCGGAGCATCCATAGTGGGTGGGAAGGTTATGGCTAGCCTGCCACGGGCGCTCATGCCACGCACCGCGGCCTTCTTCGACCTCGACAGGACCCTCATGGCGGGCTCTTCCGGCATGCACTTCGGCCGCGCGGCCTTCCGCACCGGGATGGTCGGCCGCCGCCAGCTGATGCGCTGGGGGATCGACCACCTGCGCTTCCGCCTCCAGGGCTCGACCGACGAGAAGACCGAGGCGCTGCTGGCCGAGATCAAGGTGCTGCTCTCCGGAGTTCCGGAGCGCGACATCGCGAGGCTGGCGCCTGAGCTTCTCGCGGGTCTGCTGCCGCGCATGTACCCGCAGATGATCGAGGAGGTCCGAAGCCACCAGGACGACGAGCGCGCGACCTTCATCGTCTCCGCGGCGGGCAACGAGCTCGTCGCGCTGCTCGCGAAGGTGCTCGACATGGAGGGCGGGATCGGGACCGCGTACGCCGTCGACGCGCACGGCCTGCTGACCGGTGACCTCGAAGGGCCCTTCATGTACGGCGAGGGCAAGGTCGCCGCGATGCGCGATTTCGCAGCCGAACACGACATAGACCTCGCCGAGTCCTGGGCCTACTCGGACTCGGCCTCGGACCTGCCGATGCTGCGCGCGGTCGGCAACCCGGTCGCGGTGAACCCCGACGAGGAGCTCGCCGCGGTCGCCAAGCACGAGGGCTGGCGCGTGATGCGCTTCGAGAAGCTCGGGCGCCGCATGGCGATCGCCGGGGCCGCCGTCACCGCCGCGGCGCTCGGGTGGAGCGGCAGCTGGCTGGCGCGCCGCCGCAGGCCGCCGCGGCGGACATTTCGCAGATAGGCTCGCGCAATGGACCGCGACGAGCTCGCCTTCGCACCGATCACGCGCCAGGCCGAGCTCGTTCGCTCCGGCGAGGTCACCTCGCGCGAGATCGTCGAGACCTACCTCGAGCGCATCGAGCGCATCGGCCCCGGGCTCAATGCCTTCAGCGAGGTGATGGGCGAGTCGGCGCTCGCCGAGGCCGACGCCGCCGACTCGCGGCACGCCTCCGGCGAGGACCTGCCGCTGCTCGGCGTGCCGATCGCCGTCAAGGACACCGTCGACGTCAGGGGCGAGATCACCTCGCACGGCACGGGGTGCTTCGACGACCCCGTCGATCACGACGCTCACATGGTCGAGAGGCTGCGCGAGGCCGGCGCCGTGATCATCGGCAAGACGACGCTCCCCGAGCTCGCGATCTGCGGCTTCACCGAATCGAAGACCTGGGGCAAGACCCGAAATCCGTGGAACACCGATCGCACGACCGGAGGCTCGAGCGGAGGCAGCGGCGCCGCGGTCGCGGCCGGGCTCGTCGGCGCCGCGTCAGCCTCCGACGGCGCGGGCTCGATCCGCATCCCGGCGACGAACTGCGGCCTCTTCGGGCTCAAGCCCCAGCGGGGGCGCGTTCCGATGACGCCCGATCCCTACGTCGAGGGCTCCGAGCACTGGTACGGCCTCTCCGTCAACGGCGCGCTGACCCGCAGCGTCGCCGACAGCGCCCTCTTCCTCGACGTCGTCTCGGGCGCGGTGCCCGGCGAATGGGACGCGCCGCCGCCACCGGAGCGCAGCTTCGTCGAGTCCGCGAGCGCTGCCCCCGGGAAGCTGCGGGTGGCCTGGTCGCTCAAGGCTCCGCGGCTCATCGCTCCCGCGGAGAAGCTCGCCGAGGCCAATCGCCGCGGGCTCGAGGAGACCCTCGACCTGCTGCGCTCGCTCGGGCACGACGTCGCGGAGCGCGACCCCGACTTCGGGCGCGTGGGCGACGGCGTCGCGGCGCTCTACCTCGCGGGCGCGCGCCAGGACGTCAGGCGCACGCCCAACCCCGAGCGCCTCGAGGAGCGGACCCGGGGCTTCGCCCGGCTCGGCAGGCCCTACGCGGGTCGCCTCGGTGCCGCGGCGAAGCGCGCCATCTCCGACAACGCGGCGCGCGTCAACAGGATCTTCGACGATCACGACGTCCTCGTGACCCTCGTCTCGCCGGTTGCGCCCGTCGAGGTCGGGCGCTGGGACGGCAAGGGCGCCCTGCGAACCGTGATCGGCATGAGCCGCGTCTATCCGTATCCCGGGACCTGGAACTACCTCGGCAACCCCGCGGCCTCGGTCCCGGCCGGGTTCAACGAGGCCGGCCTGCCGCTCTCGGTCCAGATCGTCGGCCGCCCGGAGGACGAGGGGACGCTTTTGTCGCTCTCGGCCCAGATCGAGGCCGAGCGGCCGTGGGCCGACCGTCGCCCACCGGGCACCTTGGGCCTGCCCCGCCAGATCCCGGCCTAGACTTCGCATATGGCGATCGAGCCGCAGGCGCGCCGCCGCGCTCACGAGTGGCTGGACGAGGTCTACTCGGCGACGCCCGAGCGCGAGGCGCGCCTCGACACGATCTCCGGCCACGACGTCCGGCCGCTCTACACGGAGGAGGACCGCGCCGGGAGCGACCCCGAGCGCGACCTCGGCTTCCCCGGCGAGTACCCATACACGCGCGGCCCCTATCCCTCGATGTACCGAGGGCGGCTCTGGACGATGCGCCAGTTCGCCGGCTTCGGGACCGCCGAGGAGACGAACGCGCGCTTTCGCTACCTCCTCGATCACGGCCAGCAGGGCCTCTCCACGGCGTTCGACATGCCGACCCTGATGGGCCTCGACTCCAACCATGCGCGCAGCCTCGGCGAGGTCGGTGTGGAGGGGGTCGCGCTCGACACCGTCGACGACATGGAGACGCTCTTCGCCGGGATCCCGCTCGACGAGGTGACGGTCTCGATGACGATCAACGCGCCGGCGGCGATCCTGCTCGCCTTCTACGTCGTCGCCGCCGAGGAGAACGGGATCACGCCCGACCGTCTCGGCGGGACGATCCAGACCGACATCCTCAAGGAGTACATCGCGCAGAAGGAGTGGTGCTTCCCGATCGAGCCCGCGATGCGCCTCGTCACGGACATGATCGAGTGGTGCTCGGCGGAGATGCCGCGCTGGCACCCGATCTCGATCTCCGGCTACCACATCCGCGAGGCTGGCTCGACCGCGCAACAGGAGCTCGCCTTCACGCTCAAGGACGGCTTCACCTACGTCGAGCAGGCGCTCGAGCGCGGCCTGGACGTCGACGACTTCGCCCCGCGGCTGTCCTTCTTCTTCAACGCTCACATCGACTTCTTCGAGGAGATCGCCAAGTACCGCGCCGCGCGCCGAATCTGGGCGCGCGAGATGAAGGAGACCTACGGCGCGCGCGACCCGCGCTCGATGGCGCTGCGCTTCCACACCCAGACCGCCGGCGTCTCGCTCACGGCGCAGCAGCCGCTCGTGAACGTCATCCGCACGACGCTCGAGGCGCTCGCCGGCGTCATGGGGGGTACCCAGTCCCTGCACACGAACTCATACGACGAGGCGCTCGCGCTGCCGACCGAGGAGGCGGTCCGCCTCGCCCTGCGAACGCAGCAGGTCATCGCCCACGAGTCGGGCGTGCCGAACACGATCGACCCCCTCGGCGGGTCCTACTTCGTCGAGACGCTGACCGACGAGATGGAGCGCGCCGCCTACGAGTACTTCGCCCGGATCGACGAGCTCGGTGGCATGGTCGAATCGATCAAGCAGAGCTTCCCGCAGCGCGAGATCGCCGACGCCTCCTTCCGCTACCAGGAGGAGGTGCGCCGCGGCGAGCGCGTCGTCGTCGGGGTCAACCGCTTCCAGTCCGACGACGACGCCGACATCCCGATCCTGCGCCACGATCCCGCGATGGAGGCGAAGCAGGTCGGTCGCCTCGAGCGCACGCGCAGCGCCCGCGACGACGAGGCCGCTCAACGAGCCCTCGACGAGCTCAAGCGCGCGGCCGCCACGGACGAGAACCTGATGCCCCACTTCCTGACCGCCGCCCGCGCCCGCGCGTCGGAGGGCGAGATGATCGCGGCGCTTCAGGAAGTGTTCGGCACCTACACCGAGACCCCGATCTTCTGAGGCCGCGCCGGGGCGTCTAGGCGGCGCGCTGCGAGGACTCGACGATCAGGATCGTCTTCGGCGCCGGCAGGGGGTCGGAGCCGCAGAGGAACATCCGCCCGACACGGAGCCTGCGTGCCTCGGCGCGCGCCAGCGTCACCGCCCCCTCACGCGCGAGCCCCGCCGCCAGCACGCGCGTGCGTCGTGATTGGTCGAGATAGACGACGTCGTACATGCCCAACCCCTCCGTGGTCGCGGTGCACCCGGCGGAATCATCCGCTCCCAACCGGACCGATCCGTTGTCGCCCGGCAATTCGACCCGGTGCAGGAACTCCTGCTCCGGAACCTAAGATCTCCGAATGGGGAGATTGGGGATAGCCGCCGGGAGCAGCCTCCTCGACGCAGAGCCGCCGCGGGGCGCGACGCGCCGCGAGATCGCGACTCCGTTCGGGCAGGTGGCGCTGTACGAGGCGGGCAACCACGTCCTGCTCCAGCGCCACAGCCTCGACCGCTACGTGGCGCCGCACGCGATAGACCACCGCGCGAACATGGCCGCGCTCGCCACCCTCGGCGTCGACCGCGTGCTCGCGGTCGGCTCGGTCGGGGCGCTGCGGCCCGAGCTCGAGGTCGGCTCGTTCCTCGCGGTCGACGACTTCATCGCGCTCGGGGTCACGGCCTCGACCGGCAGCGGCGCGGTCGGGCACCGCGTCCCGGGGCTCGACCCGAGGTGGCGGCGCGAAGCCGTCGAGGCCTGGCGCGCGTCAACCGACGGCGAGGTCAGCGAAGGCGGTACCTATTGGCACTCTCGAGGGCCGCGCTTCGAGACGCCGTCGGAGATCGCC
>Ga0307416_100002716_pt1 | contig 10258 bp, 6 predicted proteins | sample DK1Cmetagenome_2_FD_203821 | JGI IMG/M metagenome (GOLD analysis project Ga0307416, IMG submission 203821) | Maize rhizosphere microbial communities from greenhouse at UC Davis, California, United States - DK15-C-3 | ecosystem: Host-associated > Plants > Roots > Rhizosphere > Soil | place: USA...
CTTGAGCACGACAGCTGCGCCTCGGTTTTTCTTGAACACCTCGAGCAGATACGCACCGGGTTCCGGCACCATTAGGTCATAGACGGTACGCCACCCATAATCGAAGACCTGCGCCTGATACACCTTGGTTACCCACTGATAGACGCCCGAGATGTGCGAAGCGCCAAGTGTGTTGTCGAAACGATGCTGTTCCGTCTCCTCACTCTGCCGGTTGATCCTGAGGGTTTCGCGCCGTAGCACCCGCTCCGTGACTCTCTCCGACGCCTTCTGCGTGACCTGGCGCGCCACTTCGGTCGACATTTTCTCCGACTGTTGCGTCTTTCGCTGCCACGATGCTTCGCCGGACACTGCGAACTCGATACTTGGCCCGTACTTCCCTTTTACCTGAAGCGAGCCTTTCGCGGCGGTTTCTTCCTGCAACGCGCGCTCGGTCTCCCGTTTCATCTCAAAACGATCCGTCGTCTCGAGCGACTTTTCCGTAGCCACCGTTCGCTCAGACTCGCTAACGATTGTCGTCTCAGTCTCGAGCCGATCCCGTTTCACGCGGTCGGTGAGCTCGCCCCTCAACATGTTGGCGATGTGCGAGATGTCACCCGTCTCATAACGAATGAGCTGCTGCCGGACGACGAGCAGTTTAATGAATCCGGCAGGACTGATGTCGGCGTGGCTCGTGGGTGCGCCGGGCATCACCTGCGGTGTCGGCACAAGCGGTATGAGGTCCGCCGGTTTCTTGCCGAAGAGCGTCGCACCAACTGTGTTCCGCACGGCGATCGTGCCACCGTGCATTCTCCGCATTGTGACTGGCATGAGTGGCAGCACAATCCCCTGCGCTTCCTGGTGGAGCAGCTGTCGCTCTGCAATGAGGGCGTTCAGGGTCGGAATGAATGGAGACGTCGGGTTCAGCCCACGATCTACCAGCACCTGTCGCGTGGGAGCGCTGAGGCCAGCCTGAGCGGCGGCCGAAAGTCGAAGCCCCGCTGTACCTGGGAGAATCGGTGTGTATGCCGTTCGGCCCGTGAGTGCAATGCGCGCTCCGTTGCCTAACGTGACGCCTGGTTTGTCCGGCATCAAAGCCCTTGTGCCCAGGTGCACGTCCGCCACGACCGCAGCCGCGATCGTTCCTGGTGCAACAGCGCTTCCACGTTCAGCCCCACCTCGAACTGTGGCCCCCGCCGCCAGCACGGTTGCTTTCAGGCTTTCCAGTCGCACGGCCTGCTCCGTCTCGAAGAGCCTCTCGGGCCGGAACTGGGCTGCAGGTAGCACCGCAGGCAGCGCGCGATCAACATGCACGGTGAATCCGTCAGGCCGGATGCTCTGCAGTTCATCGATCGCCGCCGTCAGGACCTCATGTTTTCCCGCAATGTCCTTCAATCGAGTGCGTGGGTCTACTGAAGGCGGGGGTGGCGGGGATGGAGCGCCGGTTCCCGGTAGCACGGCGTTAGGTACACGGAGCGGGCGGTGCGCACGAGCGGCCAATTCTTCCGCCGAACGAGGAAACGGGGCGTCATTGGCCACTCGCTCGATGACATCATGGGCACGAAGAAGTCCGGCGAGCCGGAGTACGGGACGTCGCTGATCATGCGGGGATAGTTTGATGGCGAGGATACTGTCGCGGACCGCGTCCAGCATGCCTCCCAGCCCTGACGTGTTCATGAAGCTGGAAGCCGATGTGCCGAGGGCGTTGAGCAGGTTGGTAACGTCGTGTCGCGAACCCTTCCCCGCCTTCAGCAGATCTTCCACGCCAGCTGAAACAAGATCGAGAAACTCGTACACGGGGACCGTGGTAACGCTGGCGACGAATCCCGGGGAGGATATGAACCCTTCGGCAAGAGTTCGAAGCTGGCCTCGCCGCGCAGCTCCCGCGGGGATCGCCGCGGCCGAAGTCTGGAATTGCGTGTTTGCCGACAGATCGATGGGGGCAACATCCTCTGCTGATCGTGCTGCGTCCCCCACAATGTTGAAGCGGAACAGGGTCTCCATGCTTCATCTCCCGGATTGTGCGCCTAACGGGACATCTACCGATTGCTTCTGCCGTAGACTCCATCCTGACTTGTCCAGACCTGCCGACACGTTGGACCAACCGCTTCACGCAACCGCAATCGCTTGTGACTCCGTGTCGTGTTTCCAAAAGCGTCCGCGCGCACGTTGGTTTCGATAGTCAGTGAGTCAGTCGCCTTGAACGTCGTGGGGGTACGTTCCCTGAGCGTTCCCTTCTTGTCCGATCACTTCGGCTCACGATGACAGTGGCTTGCTCAGAGAATCGGCGTTCAACTCCGCAATCGCCCAATCGCTCGCTACGGCCAGGAGCTCCATCGCAACATCACAAGGTTCATGGAGATCCGGGCGCTCATTAGAACTGAATCCGTGCTTTCGATAGGGCGATGCTGCCGCTGGAAGGAGCTGGCGCTCTTCGTACTACACGCTGGCTGGAGGAGAGGGACGGCGGCGAATCGCGAGATTCGCCATGCCGCCTAACGCACCGGCGCCAAGCGCGAGCACCGTGAGTGCCGGTGTCCAGAGCGACTGGATGCCAAGCAACGCGTCAACCGAGTAGCGGCCATAACCGATGAGCGCCAGCGCGATTGCTCCGGTGGCGTAGAGCAGCGGAACCTCGATGCCGTTGTCGCCGGCGAATAACCCGTTCTTCCAGTGCACGGTGAACACGGCGACGAGCATGACGGAAACGACGAGCGCGGGACCGATCGGGCCGAGGAACCCAAGGGTAATCAGCAATCCGCTGGTGATTTCAGTCAGCGACGCCGCCGCCGCGAAGGCGCGGCCCCGCTGAAATCCGAGGTGCACAAAGAACTCGCCCGTCTTGTTGAGGCCGTAGCCCCCGAACCATCCGAAGAGTTTCTGCGCGCCATGTGCCGCCATGACCAGGCCGATGACGGTCCGGCCTACGAGGAGGCCGATATCTAATGAAAGGGTATCTGGGGTCATTTCCTGGCTCCTCCGGGTTGGTTACTAATGAAACTCTGGTTACTATTCGTAACCTCATTGCCCCAACGGGAGAAGAAGGCATTCCAACGTGCCTCAGGCACACCGGAGTAACCAATGCGCAAAGCGGCCCAAGCGAAGAGTGCCAAACTGAAGCGACCGGCGGAGCTGGAGTACACCCCCTCGAACTGTCATGCGCGCGATGTGCTCGCCCGGGTGGGGGACACCTGGTCCGTCTACGTGATTCACATCCTCGGCGACGCACGCACGCTCCGCTTCAGCGAACTGCGCCGGGAGGTGGACGGCATCAGCCAGCGCATGTTGACGGTCACGCTGCGGGGGCTGGAGCGGGATGGCCTGGTGAAGCGAACGGTGTATCCGGAGATTCCGCCACGGGTGGAGTATTCGCTGACACCGTTAGGCATAACGCTGCGCCAGCATATCCGTGGGCTGGTAACGTGGGCGGGTGACCATCTCGCCGAAGTCGACTCCGCACGTGCCGCGTACGATGGACAGCATGGTCCGCCCGAGCGGGTGAGTGTTGCCGAGCGCGCCCTTTCCAAACGACGAGCGTCAGCCAGAACGTAGCTTGACCGCAGTACAGCGGTCGGGCCTCCGAGAAGAGGATGCCGTTGCTGTTCTGTCGCCCGGAATGGTGAAAAGCGCTTGCCTCGGTGGGCGGTGAACGGTATTCGTTTTCCATGGGCGCACCGCCTGTCACTGATCGAAACGCACGCAGCCGCCACGACGTCGTGGTGATCGGCGGTGGCCAGGCTGGACTCGCGGTCGGCTACCAGCTGGCGCAACGCGGAATCTCCTTCGTCATCCTCGAGGCTCACGATCGGATCGGCGATTCCTGGCGCAAGCGATGGGATTCGCTCCGTCTGTTCACGCCGGCTCGTTACGACAGCCTTGCCGGGATGCCCTTCCCCGCCGAGGACTTTTCGTTTCCGACGAAAGACGCGATGGCCGACTATCTCGAGGCCTATGCGAAGAGGTTTCAGCTACCGGTACGGACCGGCGCTCGCGTCACCCGCCTAACGCGAAGCAACGGCGGCTTTGTTGTAACGACCAACCAGGGTTCGATCGAAGCAGATCAGGTGGTCGTCGCAATGTCGACGTTCCAGCAGCCTCGAGTTCCGTCCTTTGCGACTCAACTGGCACCCGACGTTGCGCAGCTCACGTCGTTCGCGTACAGGAATCCTCGGTCACTGCCCGAGGGAGCTGTCCTCGTCGTCGGCGCCGGCAACTCCGGTGCGGAAATCGCCCTCGACCTCGCGAAAACTCATCGTGTATTCCTCTCGGGCCGCGACGTCGGCCAGATCCCGTTTCGCATCGAGTCGCGCATCGCTCGGCTCATGGTGCCGGTGGTCTTCCGGGTTCTGTTCCACCGGGTTCTCACCATTCGAACGCCGATGGGTCGCAAGGCACGAAAGCGCATGTTGACCAGTGGGGGACCGCTGATCCGGAGCAAACGGGAAGACCTGATTGCGGCCGGAGTCGAACGTGTTGGACGCGTCGCAGGGGTGCGTGACGGCAAGCCAGTCCTCGACGATGGTCGCGTGCTCGACGTCGCCAGTGTGATCTGGTGTACGGGACTGGAGCCCGGTTTTTCGTGGATCGACCTCGACGTGCATGGCGACATCGAGCCCAGACACGAGGGCGGCGTCGTGCCTCACGTCCCCGGCCTTTACTTCGTCGGACTCATGTTCCTTTACGCCGGTTCATCGGTGATGGTCCACGGAGTGTCGCGTGATGCCGCCCGCATCGCTGACGCGGTCGCGAAGAGGGCCGCTGCATCGTAGTCGCGGCGAACGAGGGCCCTCCGTCATGACACCGCTGGTACTGGGGGCAACCATTAGATCCACCCTGCGATATTAACTAGCGGCGGACAGGCTCTCCAGTCACGCGCACCAGCTTCTCGCGCACTGCCGCTACCTGCTTCGCAATCGGCGGATCCGGATCCTTGAACACATCGATGTATCGCCGATAATACTCGGCCGCCTTTTGCCGGTCGCCACGAGCTTCGTACAAGTCGCCGAGCATAACGAGTGCTTGCGTGTACCACCCCGGCTCGTAGATCTGACCGCCGTAGGCTGAGGACGTCGCCAGCGCGCGCTCGAACAGCACGATGGCCGAATCGGCGTTGCCGCGCCGCACCATGATGGCGGCTGCTTCGGGAAGTCCCCGGTTGTACAACGTGAGCGCCCCGGCCACCGGCGATTTCTGCCAGGCAAGGAATGCGGACACTGCTCGATCCCAGTCCCCTTCGGCCGCGGCGATGGACCCGACGGCAAGCGCGGAATCTGACCGGTATCCCTGGTTGGTGACACCCGTGCGCCGTCGCCACTCGTCCAGCAGGCCTGCCGCCTCACGAACCCTGCCGATTTCGGCCAGCAGTGCGATGACACCTGCATAACGATCCGGGTCACGCTTGTCAGGCGCAGCACCCACAAACGACGCGTACCCGAGCTGCGCGCGCGACGTGTCGCCGGTAATCCGGAACTCCGACAGCTGCGTCATGGGGTTCTGGTAGACGAGGTCGTCACGTGATGGACAGCGCTGCCACGCCTTGATGCGCCCACGCTGGAGGTCCAGCAGGCACTTATGCAAATCAGCGTCCGGGAGTTTTGATCCCTCTTCGCTCGCCAGGTATGCCTCGACCGAGTCGTAGTTACGACGACCCCACCGATTCGCGATCGCGTTGTAGTAACGATACGGGTTGTCAGGCAGCACAGCCCGCGTCTGCGCCACCGTACTGTCCGAAGCTTCGAAACGCTGCCGGGCAATTTGAATCTCGTTCAGGTTCCAGTACGCGATCGCGCTCTTCGGCGTCGATACCAGGGCTCGGCGCGCCATCTCCTCCGCCTCATCGAGTCTGCCTGTGGACATGAGGAAGGCGGCGTAGTTGGTCTCGTCGCGATGGAGCTCGGCCAGCCGGGCCCAGGCAGCTTCCTCGGCCACAGCGTCACCCGCGCTGGAGTGATAGCGCGCCTCGATACGGAGCCGCTCGATTTCCGGAAGTCGCTCCCTGAACCGATACGCCTGCCGGGCCGCCTCTGCCGCTTCGCTGACCCTGTTGCGATTTGTATGCGACGCGTACAGGAGCGTGTAGGCGCTGGCGAAGCCGGAGTCGTAATCGATGGCCTGCTGCGCCATCGCGATCGCCTCATCAAACTTCGCCTCGTTATGCAGTCGTTGCGCCGTCGTGAGGGCTCGGAGCGCCGGCAACGATGCCGTCGTGACTTCGGCCAGGCGCGGCGTCGCGATGACCGAGCGGAGCGATTCGCCGATCCCACGGCGCAGGTCACGTCCCACTTTCTCGACCGCGCCGATCAATTCGTTGTCGCTGCCCGCCGTTGCCCGGGCCGTGAGTGGCTCGGCACCGCCCGAGGTGGCGACGACTCGAGCCGTGATCTGGTAGCCGGCGCCGAGGCGCGCGATATCCCCCACGACAAACGCCTTTGCTCCTTCCCGTTCAGCCAGCTCTTTGACCTTTTCTTCGGGAAGCGCCGTCCCATGGTCGAGTCCCATGCGACCGAGGCCAGCCCACATGGCGGCTTGCGTCATCACGCGCACCGCCCGCGATTGCTGTAGCTCCACCCGTATCGCGTCGGTAATCGTTGCAGCGAGCGACGAATCCGTCGTACGATTCTCGAAGTCCGACACAAGCACCACGTCGTTCTCGGCCAGCACGTCGTCGCCGATGAGCGTGCCGGCGCGCCCCACGCGCGCGAACCAGGCGACGCCGGATGCGACCAGGAGCAAGACTACCGTCGCGCCGACAACCACTCGGCCCCATAGCTTCTTCGCTTTCGGCGCGGCAGCTGGTGGGGTAGCCGTTAGCTGCGACGTCGTCGCAATCGCGTCGAGTGCGCGAAGTACTTCGTCGGCGCTTTGCGGACGATCGCCCGCGTTCTTCTCGAGGCAACGCATAACGATCGCCTCGAGTGCCGGTGGCACCGTGGCCCGGTGCGCCGACAGGGCTTCGGGGCGACGGGTCAGATGTCCGGCAAGCACCTGCTGCGGATTCCCGGTGAACGGCGGCTGGCCCCCTAGAAGCTCGTAGGCCATGACGCCTAACGCGTAAATGTCTGCTCGATGATCGGTCGCGGGATCGGCCGTCGCCTGTTCCGGCGCCATGTACGTCGTCGTCCCGAGCGAGACGCCGGTGCCGGTGAGATTGGACGCGGCTTGTGAGTCGCTGACCGCCTTGGCGACGCCGAAGTCCGTCACCAGGGCGTGTCCGCTGGAGAGCAGGATGTTTTCGGGCTTGATGTCGCGGTGGACGACGCCCTGTCGGTGCGAGTAGGCCAGTGCGTCGGCGACTTCGCGGATGATCCTTGTCGCCTCTTCTATAGATAGGGCACCCCCCTTCACGAGCCGGTCGCGAAGCGACTGTCCATCCACGAGCGGCATGACGTAGAAGAGCACGTCGCCGGCGTTCCCAGAGTCGTGCAGCGGGAGGATGTGCGGGTGTTGCAGCCGGGCGGCTATCTCGATCTCACGCAGGAAGCGTTCGGCGCCGAGTGAGGCGGCGAGTTCCGGGCGGAGGACTTTGACGGCAACCTGACGGCGGTGTCTAAGGTCTTCAGCGATGTAGACGGTCGCCATGCCGCCGGCGCCGAGTTCCCGCTCGATGCGGTATCGGCCGGTCAGGGCAGCATCCAGTCGTCCGAAGTCGCTCATCCACGCTCCTTGGCGTCAGCATTAACCTATGCCTTGGCGGTCCTGGCACCACTACGGCATTGCACGCGAAATGGGGACGTTCGCACCGCTACGACGCTAACCCTCCGCGGCTCCGCCACGGCCACATCGTAGCACGCACGGCCCGGTATGGGCGTCGGCGAGGCTGTCCGCTGGTTCCTACAGAGCTCTCGATGCAGCATTCAGCATGATCACATGGTTTGACGCCTTCATCGGTCTCGTGGCGATAGTCGCAGGAGGTATCGCCGCGGTGACTGGATTCGGAATCGGCAGCTTGCTGACGCCGGCGCTGGCGATGGCCACCGGCACAAAGCTGGCTGTCGCGGCCATCGCTGTTCCTCACGCCCTTGGAACAGCGGCCAGGTTCTGGATGCTTCGTCGACACGTGGATCGACGGGTGTTGTTAGGCTTCGGCGTTGCCAGTGCCGCGGGCGGCCTGGTTGGCGCGCTGATTCACAGCCGCTTTACCAGCGGCGCACTGGCCGTGGTGTTTGGTGGCCTGCTCATACTCGCAGGTGTATCGGAACTGACGGGTTGGATGCGGCGCGTCGAATGGGGTCGTGGCGCGGCATGGGTACTCGGCGCACTCTCTGGCCTGCTCGGCGGACTGGTTGGCAATCAGGGTGGAATCCGATCCGCGGCCCTGCTTGGGTTTCGCGTGTCCAAAGAGTCGCTCGTGGCCACGGCCACCGCGGTGGGCCTTTTCGTCGATGCGGCCCGACTGCCTGTGTACATCGCAACGTCGGGTCGCGAGATGATCGCGCTGTGGCCGGTGATCGCGGTCGCTACCGGCGGTGTGCTGCTCGGAACTGTAGTAGGCACTCCTGTACTCCGCCGGCTGCCCCGGGCGGTCTTTTCTCGCGTGATAGGTATGGTACTGGTTGCGCTCGGGCTCTACATGGCGCTGACCGCCGGTGGCGCCTAACGCAAATCGCGGACAGGACATAGCGACATAGCGACAGAATCCGCCCACACGGTTCAGCGTCGTTGAAGGTCGGTTCGCGACGTGGAACCTCGACCACCGGATTCAGACGTTCGCCAGGCGCCGAGGTGTGAAAGATGAAAGTTTGGTTACGCCACGTCCCTCTTTCTTGACATGGCGGTTCGCCAGTTCGATCCTTCCCTCTACTTGGTGGAGGGAACGTGACCCAGGACAACAACGACCTCGTTCGCGGCACCGTCGACCTGCTCGTGCTCCGCGCGCTGGCCGGCGAGCCGATGCATGGGTTCGCGCTCAGCAAGTGGATCGATGACCGCACTGGCGGAAAGCTTGGGATCGTCGACTCGGCGCTGTACAAGGCTCTGCACCGCCTGGAGGATGCCGGCGCCGTGAGCGCCGAGTGGGGTGCATCGGAGAACAACCGTCGCGCGAAGTATTACGCGATCACTCCGACGGGACGACAGATGCTCCGATCCGAAGTAGCGACATGGAAGAGGTTTGTCGCGACCGTTACGGCCGCAATTGAACCGGGATGACTATGTCAGGTTCGCCCTTTCGTTTCCCGCAAGGTGTCCGCCGGTTCTTCCGGCTCCCAACGAGCCGTACTCGGCTCATTCGTGACGCCGATGAGGAGATGGCCTTTCATCTCGAGATGTGGAAGGCGGAGTTCCGTGCCCACGGAATGAAGGAGGACGAGGCGGCTGCTGCCGCCGAGCAGCGATTCGGTGGACCGGACGGCTTTCGTCGTTACTCCGTGGATCGCGCATCGCGCCTCGCCCGCTGGTCCCACTTCGTCGAATGGTGGCAGGACTGGGGACAGGATGTCCGTTTCGCGCTCAGGAAGATCCGCAAGTCGCCGCTCCTCACCGCCGGGATCGTGGCCACCCTTGCGTTAGGTATCGGGGCGAACAGCGCCATCTTCAGCGTCATCCATCATCTCCTCCTGGAGCCGCTCCCCTACCGCAACGGCGATCGCGTCGTTGCGCTACGCGTCAAGGGCGGTGGAATGTTCGCGGGTCTTGCCAGCATGTCCGGTGAGAGGCCCGGATATCCGCCGACGGAGCTCAGGGAAGCATGGGCCGAACGGGCGCATTCACTCGAGGCTATGGCTGGCTTCGAACGCATGTTTCTGGCGCTCGATAAGGCCGGCCGTCAGGACACGCTGAGTCACGTGTATGTCACCGCGAGTTTTCTTCCGCTGCTTGGTGCGAATCCGGCGCTCGGACGTGGTTTTCTGCCTGACGAGGAGCGCCCCGGAAACGATCGCGTCGCCATGATCAGCTTCGACTGGTGGCAACGTGCCTACGGTGGACAGCGTGACGTGCTCGGAAAGAGCATCGAGTACGAAGGCAATCCGTACACGATCGTCGGCGTCATGCCGCGCGACTTTGCGTTACCCATGAGCCCGCGGCAACTCGACGAACTGTCGATGACTGCACCAGACATGTGGATGCCCGCGCCGCTCAAGGACGTTGGCTCGCCATTTGGACTCCTCAGGCGCGGCACGACGCCAGAGGCGGCGACGCGTGAGCTACAGGCGATTGCCAACACTGTTCGCGTCCGGAATTCGCCCGACACTCTGCAGGCGCTGGTCATGCGTCCAACAGACTTTCTCGCTCCACGCGCCGTGTCGACGATGCAGGTGCTGTTCGTGGCGGTTGGCGTCCTGCT
>Ga0307416_100002718_pt1 | contig 10255 bp, 7 predicted proteins | sample DK1Cmetagenome_2_FD_203821 | JGI IMG/M metagenome (GOLD analysis project Ga0307416, IMG submission 203821) | Maize rhizosphere microbial communities from greenhouse at UC Davis, California, United States - DK15-C-3 | ecosystem: Host-associated > Plants > Roots > Rhizosphere > Soil | place: USA...
GTACCAGTCGCCGGCCGAGATCGCGCGCATGCATGAACTTCTCGGAGAATTGCCGAAACCCGTGCTCGGCTTCTGCCGCTCGGGCACGCGCACGGCGAACCTGTTTCGCGCGGCGCAGCAGCTGAAATAGGCCGCGGACTTCGGGGTCAGAGCAATAAGTCGAAACTTATCTCCGGCGTCAGCGAAGTCGCTGCTCTCGACCCCGAAGTCACAGTGCCACCGACATCCCGCCGTCGATCATGATCATCTGGCCGGTGATGTAGTTCGCGGCGGGGGAGGCTAGAAACACCGCAAGGCCGGCAATCTCGTCGGGCTCGCCCCAGCGGCCCGCCGGCGTTCGTCTCCGGACCCACGCGTCGAACGCTTCGTCGTCGAGCAGCGCCCGGTTCAGCTCGGTGGCGAAATAGCCGGGGGCGATCGCATTGACCTGGATTCCCTGCGGGGCGAGCTCGACGGCCATCCCACGCGTCAACTGTCGGATGCCGCCCTTGGCCGCCGTGTACGGCACGACGCTCGGCCGCGCGAGCTCGCTCATCAGCGACGCGATATGGATGATCTTGCCGCTGCCGCGGGCGATCATCGCGGGCAGCACCGCCTGCGAGACGACGTACGGCGCGGTCAGATTGGTCGCGATGATCTCGTCCCATTCGTGCTGCGGAAAGTCGACGAGCGCGTGGCGGCGCTGGATGCCGGCGTTGTTGACGAGGATGTCGATCGGACCCACGCGCCGTGCCGCGCTCGCGACTCCTTCGCGTACGGCGTCGGTGTCGGTCACGTCGAACAGCGCCACGTCGACGTGCAGATCTTCGCCGGCAAGCACGGCGGTCGCTCCGGCGAGCGCGTCGGCGTTGCGTCCGTTGAGGATCACGCGCGCGCCATTCGCTGCGAGGCCGCGCGCGATCGCGAAGCCGAGGCCGCGATAGGCACCCGTCACGAGCGCGACGCGCCCGGCAAGGTCGAACGGATTGTGCCTGGGCGTCACGACGGTGAATGCGCGCGACCGGTGGGCGCGCGCCGCGCGTGGTCGACACGCATCGGGAAAGCGCGCTGCATCAATCCGCCGCGACGGGTACTTCGGCCGCCGTCGCCACCTGCGGCGTGCCGTCGCGCAAGCGCGCCAGCAGCGCCGCCTCCCGCGCCTTGGCGTCCTTCAGGTGGCGCTCCTTCACGTGCCCGTAGCCGCGGATGTACTCCGGCACCGATGCGAGCGACACGGCGAGCTCGTAGTTTTGCGGCGCAAGGCGCGTGAGTATCTCGTCGACGAGCGTCTCGTATTCGGCGATCAGCGCGCGCTCGTGCCGGCGCTCGGCCGTGCGGCCGAAGATGTCGAGCGCGCCGCCGCGGAAGCGCCGCATTTTCGCGAGCATGCGGAACGCCGACATCATCCACGGACCGTATGTCGACTTCCGCGGCTCGGCGCCCTTGCGCTCGGGCTTGTTGAGCGTCGGCGGCGCCAGGTGGAACACGAGCTTGTAGTCGCCTTCGAACTGGTCGGCGACACGCTTCGCGAAATCGGTTTCCGCGTACAGCCGCGCCACCTCGTACTCGTCCTTGATCGCGAGCAGCTTGAAGTAGTACCGAGCCACCGCCTCGGTCAGGTCGGTGGTGCCCGGCTGCTTTGCCGCTTCCGCTGCACGCACCTTCGCGACGAGATCGACGTAGCGCGCAGCAAGCGCGGCGTCCTGGTAGTCGGTGAGAAACGCGCGCCGCCGCTCGATCAGCTCGTCGAGCGACTCGGACAGGCGCTGCGACTCCGGCTTCGATGCCGGAATCGCCGCCGCAACGACCTTCTCGGGCTCGACGGCCGCGAGCCGGCCCCACAGGAAGCTCTGCTTGTTGGACTCGACGGCGGCGCCGTTCAGCTCGATCGCGCGCAGGATCGCCGCTTCGCCGATCGGCAACAGGCCGCGCTGAAACGCGTATCCGACCATGAACAGGTTGGTCGCGATCGAATCGCCCATCAGTCCGGTCGCGATCTTCGTGCCATCGAGAAATTCGGCATCGCCCGGCGCGACGGCATCGCGGATTTCCTGCTCCATCGACCCCGTCGGGAAGCGCAGGTCGGGCTCGCGCGTGAACTGCGCAGGCATCACGAGCGCCGTGTTGACGAGCGCCTTGGTCACGCCCTTCTGCATCTTGGCGATGGACTCGTAACCCACGCCGGTCAGGATGTCGCAGGCGAGCACGAGCCTCGCCTCGCCGGCGGCGATGCGCGTCGCGTGCAGCTGCTCGGGCGCATCTGCGATGCGCACATGCGAGACGACGGCGCCGTTCTTCTGCGCGAGCCCGGTCATGTCGAGCACGCTGCAGCCCTTGCCTTCGAGATGCGCGGCCATGCCGAGCAGCGCGCCGATCGTCACGACGCCGGTGCCGCCGATGCCGGTGACCAGGATGCCGTACGGCGCCGCGGACGACGCGAGCGCAGGCTGCGGCAGGTGCGACGCGCCGGTCGACGCGGCCTTCTTCGGCTTGCGCAACTGGCCGCCCTCGACGGTGACGAAGCTCGGGCAGAAGCCGTTGACGCACGAATAGTCCTTGTTGCACGACGACTGGTCGATCGTGCGCTTGCGGCCGAACTCGGTCTCGACCGGCGCGACGGACACGCAATTGGACTTGACGCCGCAATCGCCGCAGCCTTCGCAGACGAGCTCGTTGATGACGACACGCTTCGCAGGATCGGGAAACTTGCCGCGCTTGCGGCGGCGCCGCTTCTCCGCGGCGCATGTCTGGTCGTACAGCAGGATCGTCGTGCCGGCGGTCTCGCGCAGCATCTTCTGCACGGCGTCGAGCTCTTCGCGCGGATGGATGTCGATGTTGTCGGCGAAGTAGTTCGCCGGATACTTGTCCGGCTCATCGCTGACCACGACGATTTTCGTGACGCCTTCGGCCGCGCACTGCAGCGCGATGTCGCGCGGCGAGATCGGCCCGTCGACCGGCTGGCCGCCGGTCATCGCGACGGCGTCGTTGTACAGGATCTTGTAGGTAATGTTGACGCCGGCGGCGACGGCGGCGCGGATCGCCAGGATCCCGCTGTGGTAGTACGTGCCGTCTCCGAGATTCGCGAACACGTGCTTCTCGTCGGTGAACGGCGCCTGGCCGATCCATGGCACGCCTTCGCCGCCCATATGCGTGAACGTCGACGTGTTGCGGTCCATCCAGATCGCCATCACGTGGCAGCCGATGCCGGCGGTGGCACGGCTGCCTTCCGGCACGTTCGTCGACGTGTTGTGCGGACAGCCGGAGCAGAAGTACGGCATGCGCGCGAGGCTGATCCGCGGTTTGGCGAGCGCGTGCTCCTTCTGGTTGATGAAGTCGACGCGCTGTCGGATCTTCTCGACGTGGCGCGGATGCAGCTCGAGGCGCTGGATCCTTTGCGCGATCACGCGCGCGATCATCGCCGGCGTCAGTTCTGCGTGCGGCGGCAGCAGCCAGTCGCCGTGCGGGCGCACCCATTCGCCCTTTTCGTCGAACTTGCCGACGACGCGCGGCCGGACGTCGTCGCGCCAGTTGTAGAGCTGCTCCTTGAGCTGGTATTCGACGATCTGCCGCTTTTCCTCGACGACGAGGATCTCGTCCAGCCCTTCGGCGAACTGCCGCACGCCTTCGGGCTCGAGCGGCCACGGCATCGCCACCTTGAACACGCGAATGCCGATGTCGGCGGCGTCGGCTTCGTCGATGCCGAGATCGTCGAGCGCCTGGCGGACGTCGAGATAGCTCTTGCCGCTGGTGATGATGCCGAGCCGCGGCCGCGGCGAATCGATGACGATGCGGTTCAGCTGGTTGGCGCGGCAGTAGTGCAGGGCGGCGTAGATCTTGTAGTCCTGCATCCGCGCCTCGGTGGCGAGGAACGGATCGGGCCAGCGGATCGACACGCCATCGGGCGGCAGCGGAAAGTCGTCGGGGATGACGATGTCGACGTGATCGGCGTCGCCGTACACCGACGCGGAGCTTTCGACGGTGTCGGAGACGCATTTGAAGCCGACCCAGCATCCCGAGTAGCGGCTCATCGCGAAGCCGTGCAAGCCGAGGTCGATGATCTCCTGCACCGACGACGGATAGAGCACCGGCATCATTGCCGCCGAAAACTGGTGGTCCGACTGATGCGGCAGCGTCGACGACTTGGCCGCGTGATCGTCGCCCGCGAGCACCAGCACGCCGCCGTGCTTCGACGTGCCGGCGAAGTTCGCGTGCTTGAACACGTCGCCGCAGCGGTCCACGCCGGGGCCCTTGCCGTACCACATCGCGAACACGCCGTCGACGTTCGCGCTCTGGTAGAGGTTCACCTGCTGCGTGCCCCAGATCGCCGTCGCCGCGAGGTCCTCGTTGACACCGGGCTGGAACTTGATGTGGGCGCGGTCGAGGAACTTCTGTGCCTTCCACAGCGCCTGGTCGAGGCCGCCGAGCGGCGAGCCGCGATAGCCCGACACGAAGCCGCCGGTCTTGAGTCCCGCCTGCGTGTCGCGCTGGCGCTGCAGGATCAGCAGGCGCACGAGCGCCTGCACGCCGGTCAGGAAGACACGGCCCGAGCCGAGCTCGTATTTGTCGTCGAGGGAAACGTCGCGCAGCGGAGCGGCGCTTTCGGCAGCGGCTGTAGCCATTTGAACGAGCTCCAAGAATCGTGTTCCGGATCGCGCCGCGTCGGGTAGAGGCGGCCTCGGACGGCGCGATTGTGTCGCGCGCCCGCGCATGCGGCAATTTTACCCGCATTGCTCCGGTGGCGGCGACTTCGGGGTCAGAGCAATAAGTCGCGCGGTAAGGACTTTAGCTCGATCGAACCTGGAGTCGCGCGACTTATTGCTCTGACCCCGAAGTCAGCGGAAATTCATCGTCCCCGGCAGCCACAGCGCGATCGACGGAAACAGCATCACCAGCGCGAGGCCGCCGATCAGCAGCACGACATAGGGCGCGACGCCGCGGATGATTTCCAGAATGGGCGCGCGCGTGATCGCCTTGAGCGCGAACAGGTTCATGCCCACCGGCGGCGTGATCAGCGCGAGCTCCAGGTTGATCGTGAGCAGGATGCCGTACCACACCGGGTGGATCTTGAGCGCCGCGAGCACCGGCAGCACGACCGGCGTCGTGATCAGGATGATCGAGATCGTCTCGAGGAACATCCCGAGCACAAAGATCAGCGCCATGACGGCACAGAGGAAGCCGAGCTGCGACACTTCGTAGCGCAGCACGAGGTCGACCATTTCGTTGGGAATTCGCAGCTTCGTGAGGACGTTGGCGAGGATCGCGGCGGCGGCGAGGATCATGAACAGCATCGCGGTGTTCCGCGCAGCATCCTGCGCCGAGATCCAGAGGTCGCGCAGCGTGAAGTTGCGATAGACGGCCATCGCGATCAGCAGCGCGCCGAGCGCTCCGATCGCGGCGGCTTCGGTCGCCGTGAACACGCCGAAATACATGCCGCCGAGCACCAGCACCGGCAGCATCAGGGCCCAGAACGAGCGGCGCAGTGCGGCGACGATCTCCGGCAGCGATGCGCGCGGCTCGCGGATGCGCGAAAGCTTGCCGAAGCGCGCGGCGCTGACGCAGTAGACGGCGAAGATCGTCGCGAGCATCAGGCCGGGGACGACACCGGCCATGAACAGCGCGCCGATCGACGTGTCGGACACGACGCCGTACAGGATCATGGGTCCGGATGGCGGAATGAGGATGCCGAGCGTGCCCCCGGCGCCGACGACGCCGTACGCGACGCGCGCCGGATAGCCGTAGCGCACCATCAGCGGAATCGCCGCGGCGCCGATCGTCAGCGCGGTCGCGACGCTCGATCCCGAAATCGCCGCGAACACCGTGCACGCGGCGACAGTCGCGACGCCGAGGCCGCCGGGAAGATGGCGTACGAGCGTGTGCGCGGCGCCGAACAGGTCGTCGACGACCTTGCCGCGGATCATGAACTGCGCCATCAGCGTGAAGAGCGGGATGGCGACGAGCAGATACGTGTTGAGCTCGCCGAACACGAGGTCGCCGAGCCCGCCCAGGTGTCCTTCGGCCGCATAGAGCACGGCGGTGCCGAACAACGTGAGCCCGGCGAATACCGGAACGCCTGTCAGCAGAACCGCGACGAGCCCGGCGAGGATCAGCGCGAACAGCACGGGGCGCTCACTCTCGGCCTCCCTGGACCTTCGGCGCGAAGCGCATCGCCGGCGTGTCGGCCTCTCTCGCTCGCGCGGCTTCGGGCCCTTCGGGCCTCGGGCTTCGCCCAGCCGCGCTCACTCGATGCCTTGCGCGGGCATGTCGCGCTCATGCGGCAACGGCCCGCCGCGCAGCACGACGACGAACGCGACGATCGCGGCCAGCAGCAGCAGCAACGCGCCGATCGGTACCAGAAGTTGCGGCATCCACATCGGCAGCGCGAGGTAACCATTGGAGCGCAGCCCGACCTGGTGCGAGAACTCGACGGTGCCGATGCCTTCGACAAGCAGCAGCACAGCGGTCACCGCCACGGTGAACAGGCCGATGAGCGCCGCGATGCGCTTGCCGCTCGGGCGCAGGCGCTCGGTCAGGATGTCGACGGAAATGTGCTCGCCGCCGAGCAGCGCGTCGCCGGCGGCGAGCATGACGCTCGCCACCAGCAGGTAGCCGACGAGCTCGTCGGTCCACGCGACGGGCGCGCCGAAGACATAGCGGCGAACGACCGAGTACGAGATCGTCGCGAGCGACGCGATCAGCGCCAGCGCGGCGAGCGCGAGTCCGAGCCGCGCGAGCGCGCGCACCAGCCGTTCGATGCGCGCCATGGCGGTGCGTGCGCCCGCGCCGCTCGCGTCAGAGCCCCTTCAGCAGGTCCAGCGTCTTCTGCCCGTCCTGCGGTGCCGACTTCAGGAACGCGTCGATCACCGGCTTTTGCATCGCCGCCTTCCAGGTCGCCTGCTCGGCCGGCGTCTGCACGTGGATCTGCATGCCCTTGGCCTTCAGTTGCGTCAGCGCGTCTGCGGCGGTTTCCTCGGTGACGATGAACGCGTCCTGCTCGGCCTTCGCGGCGGCCGCTTCGATCGCCTGCCGCTGCGCCGGCGCGAGCTTCGACCACCACTGCGGGTTGACGTAGACGTGGAAGAACACCGTGAAATAGGGCGCGACGGTGCCGTACTTCTGGATCTCGTAGTACTTGCGGCTGTAAGCGGCCGACAGGTCGGTCAACCCGGCGTCGAGCACGCCCGACTGCAGCGCCTGGTAGACCTCGGAGCCCGGCATCGCGGACGGCGCGGCGCCGATGGCGGTGAGCGCGTGATCGGTCAGCGAATTGAGGCCGCGGATCTTGACGCCCTTGAAGTCGTCGAGCGTGACGAGCGGCTTTTTCCCCGACGTGAAGATCGACTCGCGCGTGATGTAGAGCCATGCGACGCTGTGCACGCCGCGCGCCTCGAGCTTGGCGTCGAGAAACTTGCGCGCCTCCGACGTCGGGAAGCGCTTGATCTGTGCGAGATCGGTCATGTAGTACGGGATCAGCGTCGCGCTCATTTCCGGGATCGTCGTGCCCCACTGGAAATTGACGCTGACGGCGGCCTCGATGTTGCCGCGCGCGACCTGCGGGAAATTCTCCGCCGCCTTCGCGAGCTGCTCGGAGCCGAAGAGCTGGACGTCGACGCTGCCGTTGGTGCGGGCCTTCACGTCGGCGGCGAAGCCCTGCAGCAGCTTGGTCAGGTGGTGCGCGGGCGGCACCTGGTGCGACACGCGCATGACGACGGTCTGGGCGGTGGCGATCGACGCGCCGAGCACGAACAGCGCGACGGCGAGCCAGGGACGAAACGAACGTGACATGCGGTCTCCTCCTGATGGACGGTTTGCGGCGAATGGTAGCGGATGTCGTTTTAGCGGCGATGCGCGCCGCGATCGGCAACGAGCGCGTCCGCGCCGCGCTGCAGCGCGGCTTCGCGCTCGCGCTGCGCCGGCAATCCGACGAGCGCGTTGAACGCGTCGAACGTCAGCAGGCGCGGCAGGCAATCGGCTGTCGTGCCCGTATGGCGAATGGTGGCAAAGAGCTCGCGCAGCGCGTACGCGACGGCATAGGTGGCGGCCACCGGAAACACGACCACCGCGTAGCCGATCGCCTGCAGCTCGTGCGCGGGCAATAGCGGCGAGAGACCGGACTCGATGTTGTTCGCAAGGCACGGTCCCGGGATCTCGGCGCAGATGCGGCGCATCTGCGCGACGTCCGCGGGCGCCTCCACGAACAGCAGGTCGGCGCCTGCCTCGCACGCGAGCTGCGCGCGCTCGATCGCGTCGTCGAGGCCGTTCACGGCCAGCGCGTCGGTGCGCGCCATGATCACGAGGTCCGGATCGGTGCGCGCGTCGAGCGCGGATTCGATCTTCGCCAGCCACTCGGCCTTCGCCACGACCGCCTTGCCGGCCATGTGGCCGCAACGCTTGGGGAAGACCTGGTCTTCGATGAACAGGCCGGCGACGCCGGCCTTTTCATACAGGCGTACCGTGCGCGCGACGTTGGTGACGTTGCCGAAGCCGGTATCGGCATCGGCAAGCAGGGGTAGAGCGGTCGCGTCGCAGAGGCGCGAATACATTTCCGACAGTTCGGTGAGCGAGAGCTGCGACGAATCGGGTTGCCCGAGCAGCGTCGCCGTCGCGCCGTAGCCGCCCGCCGTGACCGCGGCGAAGCCCGCGGCTTCGGCAAGGCGCGCGCCGAGCGCGTCGTGCACGCCCGGCATCACCAGGATGTCGGGCGCAGCGATGAGTTGCTTGAGTCGTGTCGTGCGGCGCACGTGCGAAGTCCGGGCGCCACTACGGGGCGCGGAGCGGACATTCTAACCGGGCAGGGCGGGCATCCCGCCCGCGATCAGGACGGCAGCAGCGTGCGGACGATCACCTGATCGAGTGGCAGCGCGCCCGGAATCTGCTTCAGGTCGACAAAGAATTTCACCTGGTCGTCGATACCCGCGCGAAACGCGTCGCTCGCCAGGATCGCCCGCGCCTCGCGCAGATCGGGAAAGCCGCTTTTCAAAAGCTGCTGGCGCATCGAAGCCTCGTCCGCGGGACTCTTCTGCTCCGCGTTCACATACCGCGTCACTTCGGCGATCGCGGCTGCCTGCGTTGCGGAATCGCGCAGATAAGGGACGCCTCTGCCGTGATAGGCCGCGAGGAACGCGCGCAGCGCCGGACCGCTCGCCTCGACGACGCTCTGCGGCGCGATGAACACATCGTAGTCGGTGAACGGAGTCGTCGCACCCGGCGGCCTGGTGAAATCGTCGTAGGTGAAAAGCTCGCGCGTGTCCTTGCGCAGGCCCTGGATGTAATAGCGGCCGTTCAGCGACGGCACGACGGCATCGACGCGCTGCGCGAGAAACGCCGCCTGCGCGTCCCCGACCGGCAGGTTGACGAATTCGACGTCGGACAAGCGCATACCGAACTTGGCGAGCGCACGCGCGAGGAAGTAATGCAGTCCCGTGCCGGCCGTCGTGGCGACGCGCTTGCCGGCGAGCTTCGGCACCGATTCGATCTCGGGCGCCGAAAGCAGCGCGAACACGGGCGCCGGATCGGTGGAGATCGAGATGATGCGCAGCGGCGCGCGCGCGGCAATGGCGAGGAGTGCGGCCGTCACCGACACGGAGCCGAGGCCTATCGATCCGCCGCCCATGGCCTGGATCACCTTCGGACCGCCCGCGCCGGCGAACAACACGCTCGACAGGTCGCAGCCTGCCTCCTTGAACCAGCCTCTCTGATCGGTCACGGCGATCAATCCCGACACCGGGTTGCGCAGCAGCCCGATCGTCAACGCGGACGATGAAGCGTTCGTGGGTGCACCCGATGCCGCAGGCGATTGTGCGACGACGTGCGGCGCAAGCGAGGCGCCGAGCGCCGCGACGCCGGCACGCAGTGCGTCGCGGCGAGACTTCATGAACGCATCACGCATGAGGATCACCTTTCCACAGCGGGTTGGCGAGGAGCGAGGGCGGCGATCGGATCGGCCGCGAACGCCGCGGCGCCATCTCCGTCGACCGTTACACGCGCAAGCTGGCCGCATCCCGTCACCGGCAGGTTAGTGCCATCCCGCAGGGGATCGGCGAACTTGGCAAACCATTGCGCGAGCCGGACTCGCAGATCGGCGACGCGGTTGCCATTCGCAGGCGCATCGACGACGTTAGCGCGCTCGCCGGGGTCGCGCGCGAGATCGTAGAGCTCGTGCGGTCCATCGGGATGGCGATGCACGTACTTCCATTCGCGCGTGCGCAGCATCCGCACCGGGCCGTATTCGTCGAACACGACGACGTCGTCGCGGGGCGCCGCCGCGCCGCCTTCGAGC
>Ga0307416_100002719_pt1 | contig 10253 bp, 8 predicted proteins | sample DK1Cmetagenome_2_FD_203821 | JGI IMG/M metagenome (GOLD analysis project Ga0307416, IMG submission 203821) | Maize rhizosphere microbial communities from greenhouse at UC Davis, California, United States - DK15-C-3 | ecosystem: Host-associated > Plants > Roots > Rhizosphere > Soil | place: USA...
CGGCGAGTTCGCCGTGCGGATCGCTTTCCGGCCGCGAGTTGCCCTCGGCTTCGACCCCATAGGAGGCGGCAAACAAGGCGGCGTCGCGTGCGGGCAACAACGCGGAAATTTCCCGCGCTTCCCACGTCCAGTAAGCGCCCTCGCGTTTCTCCGTCGCATCGGCCGTCGGCAAACTATCGGCATCCTCCGCCGCGTGGAACGCACCGCCCGCGTCGGTCATTTCATCGAGGACGTAGCGGAAAATCGACCCCGCCGTTTCACGGAACGATTCGTCGCCCGTCGCCTGCCAGGCTTCGAGATAGAGCAAGGCGAGCTGGCCTTGGTCGTAGAGCATCTTTTCGTAATGCGGCACGTGCCAATGGCGATCGACCGAATAGCGGTGAAACCCGCCGCCGAGCTGGTCGTTCATACCGCCCGCCGTCATCGCATGCAGGGTGAACTCGACCATCTGCAAGCACGCGCCACCTTCGTCGGTGTCCTTGCCGAAACGATCGGCGAGTTGCAGCAGCAAACGAGGGACGACCGGCCTGGGAAACTTCGGAGCGCCGCCCCAGCCACCGAGCTCGGAATCGAACATGGCTTCGCAGCGATCGATGAAATCGCCGAAGACTTTTTTATCGGGCAAACCGTGCAGCACCGCCTCGACCGCCGCCTGCTGCCGGAGGTGAGCCATCACGTTTTCCGCACTCATTTCCAATCGCGACCGGTCCTCACGCCACAGCCGGCCGATTTCCTCGCAGAGCGTCACAAATCCCGCCCGGCCGTGGCGATCTTCCGGTGGAAAATACGTGCCGCCCACCAACGGCTTGCCTTCCGGGGTGAGCCACACGCTCATCGGCCAACCGCCTTGGCCGGTGGTCGCTTGGACGAAGGCCATGTAGGTCGCGTCGACTTCCGGCCGCTCTTCGCGGTCGACTTTCACGTTGATGAAATTCCGGTTCATCACCTCCGCCACGCGATCCTCCTCGAAGCTTTCGCGCTCCATCACGTGGCACCAGTGACAGGTCGAATAGCCGATCGAGAGAAACACGGGTTTCCCTTCGGCTTTCGCCCGCGAAAACGCCCCCTCTCCCCACGGCAGCCACTCAACCGGATTGTGCGCGTGCTGCAGGAGATAGGGCGACGTTTCGTCGATCAGGGCGTTGGGCATCCCGCAGCATCGCGCACGGAGCGCCGCTTGAAAAGCGACACTCCGTTCGATCTCCGAAGCTTGTCAGCGACCCCGACGAGCGGCCGCCTGCTCCATCGCGTCTTTGATCTGTTGCTGGAACTCGGGCGAAACGGCAACACCGACCATCGCCAGGATCATCAGGGCGACGAGGGCGATTGCCGCGACGACGAACAACCAATAAACGATCGCCAGGAAGATCCCGACGCCGTCCATTTTCCGGTGCATGGCGTAGCCCGGAGGACAGGCGAACAAGCGATAGCCGAGCCACCAGTTGAGGAAGGGCACCAGCATGCCCAACAACCACCAAGCGGTCATTCCGAGATTCACGAAGCGTTTGCCCGCCAGAGCGATCGAAAGCACGGCCATCAACACCTGGACTCCCAGCAATGCCCATGTGGTGTTTTCCTCGCCCAGCGACGGCTGGATCACCGGCAAAAGAATCATCGGAGCGATTCCAGAGATCACCCCGAGCGCAATCGAGCCCGCAATGTATCCGAAACGTTTCACTCCCGGCCAATCGGCTTCGCGCGCGAGCAAGGCCTCGGACGTCTCATCGATGCTCGATTCATAAGGATTGGGCGCGGGAGCCATCGCCTGTGCGGCCACGGGCGACACCTGAGCTTCTCGTCGCTCGAACAAACCCTCGATTTCTCCCGCGGGCTTCCATTCGGCCATTCCACTGCACCACACCATGTCTTGACGCGGATCCAGCTCACGATTCGATGCTTTGATCCGCAAATCCGCCAACGATACCGGGCCGAGTTGCTCGCCATTGCGGGTAAAAAACCATGCGTCCTCCATCACGTCACTCATGACCTTCGACTTACCCCGATAGAAGTTAGGCGTCAAACTCTCGCGCCACGGAAAGATCGACTGGCAACTTGCACGTAATTGGCCGAGAGAAAGCCAAACTCATGAAACGCCGCTCTTTATTCACCATGATTCCCGCCACTTCCGCCCTGCTTGCGCTCCGTTCGGAAGGCAAGCCGATCCCCCAACCCGCGTTGACCCAAGCCGGATTCGCGATCGCCGTGCAGTGCTGGTCGTTCCGCAAGTTCACGTGGTGGGAGGCGGTGGAAAAAACCGCCGCGGCCGGCGCCAGCGGAGTGGAAATTTTTCACGGCCAGCAACTCGGCGGACCTCATGGCGAAACGAAAATCGCGCCAGGGTTGGGCGACGCGGTGTATGCCTCCATGGTCGAGCATTGCGCCAAGAACGGTATCACTCCCGTGAACATGGGCGTGGTGGAAGTCGCCAAGAATGAAAAAGAAGCGCGACCGATGTTCGAAATGGCGAAGGCCCTCGGTCTTTACGGCATCACCACCGAATCGAGCGAGGCCATCGATACGTTGGAAAAGCTCGCCAAGGAATTCGACGTGAAGGTCTGCTTCCACAACCATCCGAAGCCGACCAAACTCTGGAATCCGGATACGGTGTGGAATCTGGTGAAGGACCGCCACGAAAACGTCGGCTTCTGCGCCGACATCGGCCATTGGGCGAGTTCGGGCCTGGATCCCTTGGAGGTGATCAAAAAGGTTGGCCCGCGGGTTCGGTCGTTTCACTTCAAGGATCGTGAATCCATGCAGCAATGGACGCACGATCGCCCTTACGGCACCGGCGTGATCAATTTGCCCGCGATCCTCGATGAAGTCCGCAAGCACGGGTTCGCCGGAAACGTCAGCATCGAATACGAACACAACTGGGAAAACTCGGTTCCAGACATCGCCCAATGCGTGGGTTACCTCCGCGCCTACTCGAAGCTCCGAAGCTGAAAATTTTCAGCGTTACACCCAGACACGAAAAAGCCCGGGAGTTTTTCCCGGGCCTCTTTATTTCAAATCTCAAATCCCCCTTACTCCTTCTCCCACACCCGTGCCCGCAACGCCTCGGCGGCGGCTCGTGCTTCGGCTTCTTTCTTGCTCTTGCCCTTGCCGGTCGCGAGCACCTGATTACGCCAGGAAACTTCCGCCTGGAACACGCGCCGATGGTCGGGACCGCTTTCGCCGATGATCCGGTAATCAGGCGCTTGCGGGTGAATGGCTTGCAAGCATTCCTGCAGTTCGCCCTTCGGGTTGCGCTCTTCCGGACTGGCGGCGAGTTCGCCAATTTCCGCCTGGAACAAATGCAGCACCATGGTGCGCGCGGCCTCGACTCCCGAATCCAAATACACCGCGCCAATGAGCGATTCGAAGGCGTCGGCCAACGTGGAAAGCCGGCGGCGGCCGCCCGTGGATTCCTCGCCTTTGCCCAACAGCACGTAGTCGCCCAGATGAATGCTCATCGCGAAATGCGCGAGCGCCCGGCGGGAAACAATACGGGACCGGAGCTTGGTCAGGTGCCCTTCCGGGAAATCGGGGAACATTTTGAAAAGTTCCTCCGTGAGAATGAGTTGCAGCACGGCGTCGCCCAAAAATTCGAGCCGCTGGTTGTCGAAGTGCGGACGCTGGGATTCGTAAGCCAGGCTCGGATGAGTGAGGGCCTCGGCTAACAGAAACGAATTGCGGAATTTATAGCCAATCCGGCTTTCAAGGGGCTGCATGACGGCGCTGGGAAGTTGCCTCCTCCCCCGCCCGGAAGCTCAACGCACCCCGATGGGAAAGGTGGGGTGACCGACGGGATTCGAACCCGCAACAACCAGAATCACAATCTGGGGCTCTACCATTGAACTACGGCCACCGTTGTATCGGCGGGCGGGAGAAGTAGCCCTGGCCCGACGGTTTGGAAAGAGAAAAATCGCTCTTTTTCCACACCGGGATTCCCTCATCCGGACCAAACTGGGATTTGCGCCGCGTTTCCAACCCGTTAGGGTCAAGCGCATGCTCCGGCGGCTTGGTTTCCTGATTTTTCTCCTGGCTCTGGTGCCGCTCACTCAGTGCGGCACGCCCTCCCCGCCGCGGTGCCGAAGCCTGCCACGGGAATCCCGCGTAGCAACCACCAGTCTGCTGGAAGAAGCCCGTGTGACATGGAGGATTCTCGAAAATCCTGCCCAAAGCGCTCAATGGCCGACCGCCCGAGACCGCTACAACCGCGCCGTCGCAAAGCTTTTCGATCAACTTCGCTGCCCGCAACGCCCGTGGGATCAAGCCGCGGCGGCGCTCGGAACAAAAATCCTGCCCGCCGGACCGGGTGACCTCCGGCTCGCAGAAGTCCAGACGATGTTCCCCGCGAGCATCGTGAACACCCGTCGCCTAGGACCGCGTCAAACCACCTCCGGCCTCGGCCTGCCGCTCGTCGGCTGGCACGCCCAAGCGTCCGAAGGCCACAAACGGGAGCCGTTCACCCCGCCAACCGGACAGCCTTTCACCGTCACCGCGCTGCTGCGTTTCGACCGCGGAGGAACACCCGCTTGGCAGTTCGCCGCGCCGTTACAGCGCGACGAAACCAAGCTGGGCGGACGTGCGGTCAAGCTCGCCGCCGATTGGTCGGCCGCCCACGCGTTTTACTGGCAGATGACCGACCTCGATGACTTCGATGTCCTCAAGGTGCTGCTGCCGGACCGCTTCAGCGAGGAAACCGGTCTGTATTTCGGGCAACCCTACGATCCCGACCGCATCCCGGTCGTTTTCATCCACGGGATCAATTCCAGCCCCGCCGCCTTCAAGCACATGATCAACGCCTTGGCGGGTCAGGAATGGTTCCGGAAACGCTACCAAGTGTGGTTCTTCAACTACCCCACGGGCAATCCGTGGATCCTGTCGGCGACGAAATTTCGCTCCGAAATGAACGCGGCGGCGGAATTCGCCCGCAAACATGGCGACCGAGGCCACTTGCGGAAAACCGTCATCGTCGCCCACTCGATGGGGGGACTCATCACCCGCACCTGCGTCAGCGATCCGGGCAACGCTTTTTACAACGGCTTTTTCAAGAAGCCGATCGAACAACTGAACGTCTCGAGGAACGGCCACGATATGATTCGCAACGGCCTGCTCTACAAGCCCTTGGACTTTCCCAGCCGGGTCATTTTCATGGCCGTGCCGCATCAAGGCAGCCCGCTCGCCGAACGATTCGTTTTCACCGGGCTGTCCCGCCTGGTACGTTTACCAAAAACCTTCACGGTGGAATTGCTCGACGTCACCATGCGAAACGCCGGCGCGATGCTTTGGCCCGATCCGAGCCGGCTTCCCACCGCGATCGACAACCTTTCGCCCAACGACCCCTCCATCCTGGCCCTCCAGCACACGCGGTTCCGACCGAATCTCCGCCTGCACTCGATCATCGGCGATCGCGGGAAAAACAACACGCCGAAGAGTTCGGACGGCATCGTCCCCTATTGGTCGTCCCGCCTTCTTCCAGTCGAGAGCGAAACCATCGTCCCGTGCGGCCACGGCGTGCCCGATTGCCCCCAGGCGTCCGATGAGGTTTCACGCATCCTTCTGCTACACACGCGGGCGAACTGAGAACCCCATCCGCGGATGAAGGGCCACTGGGCTAAGACTTGGTTTTCATGAAATTAGCATCCATTCGCACTCATTCGCGGTTCGATTCTGGACTCCCGATTCCTCCTCCTTTACACCGCCGCGCGTGACACCCGAAGAACAGCTCCAGCTTCTCACCGCCGGCACCGCCAAGGTCCTTTCCGAAAAGGAACTTCTCGAAAAGCTCCGCCTCGGCCGGCCCCTGCGCATCAAGCTGGGCGTCGATCCCACCGCTCCGGACATCCACTTCGGTCACACCGTCGCGCTCGAGAAGCTGCGGCAGTTCCAACAACTCGGCCACCAGGCCGTTTTGCTCATCGGCGATTTCACCGCCACCATCGGCGATCCCTCCGGGCGCTCCGCCACCCGCCCGCCGCTCACCCGCGACGAAGTACTGGTGAATGCGCAAACTTACACGGAGCAGGCGTTCAAAATCCTCGACCGCGAAAAGACCGAGATCGTCTACAACGGAGACTGGTTCCGCAAGATGACCTACGAGGACGTGCTTCGCCTCAACGCCCGCGTCACCCTCCAGCAAATGCTCCAACGCGAGGATTTCCGCGAACGCGTCTCCAACGCCCAGGAAGTTCGACTGCACGAAATCCAGTACCCGATCATGCAAGGTTGGGACTCGGTCGAAATCCGGGCCGATGTCGAAATCGGCGGCACGGATCAACTTTTCAACATCCTCGTCGGCCGCGATCTCCAAAAGGAAGAAGGCCAGCCGCAACAGGTGGTCATGCTCGTCCCGCTCCTCGAAGGGCTCGACGGCGTGAAAAAGATGTCCAAGTCCTACGGCAACTACGTCGGGGTCAACGACGCGCCGCAGGAAATGTTCGGGAAGCTAATGAGCATCTCGGACACCTTGATGGAGCGTTACTACCAACTTTTGTTGGGCGAATCCCTCGATCCGTCGGCGCATCCGATGGACGCCAAGAAGTCGCTCGCGGAGAAACTGACCGCCCGCTACCACGACGCCGAGGCAGGAGCCGCCGCCCGCGCGGACTGGGACACACGTTTTTCGAAAAAGGATCTCGCCGCCGCGGAATTGCCTGAGCTCTCCCTCGACGGACTCCCCGCCGGACTCACGGTGCTCGCTCTCACCGCCCACGCGTTTCAAACCGCGTTCGGTTTGGAAAAATCCAACGGTGAACTTCGCAAGCAGTTCATCACTTCCGGTTCCGTCCAGCTTAACGGAGAAAAACTCACCGATCCTGTGGCTGCGGTGACGCTTGCCGCTGGCGATGTGCTCAAGCTTTCGAAAAAGCACGCGGTACGATTCGTCTGAGGCGGAAATCGGACAGCTCCAAACCTTACCCGTCAGCGTTCGGGAAGAGGTCACGAAGCATCTGCAAAGCACGCGGCAGCGTAATCGTTAGCCTAAGCGGAATGGCTGGAAATAATGGCCCCGGTCTTCAGTCGTGAGGCATGGCGGGAATTCTACGGGTTTATCGACCCTGACAACCGGAGCCGCTGGGGTTATGATTATATTTCGTTGGGTCGAAAAGGCACCGTCGATGCGCCGCCGGTGGTGCATACACGGGCGATGCAATCGATGAATGCCGGATCCCAAGCCGAGCTCCAGCGGTTTCTCGACAATCAGGGGCTGTTCCGCCATGCCCCCGTGGATGGGTTGGCTGTTCGAGTGATCACCGCGGCGCGGAGTGATCCTCCCAACGCCCGTCCGGATTTTCGGGCGGGCGTTTTCATTTTACCCGTAGGCGCTGGCGGGCCGTGAACGGCAGCTTGACGTCCCCCACCCCAATCCACAGTTTCGCCAGCATGTCCTTGCATTTATTACCCCTCCTTTCCGTTGGAGGCTCTGTCTCCGTGGAAGGGATGGCAAAACCCGACCTCCACTTGATCGACTGGTCGATCATGGGAATCTATCTGGCCTTTGTCCTCGGCATTGGTTTCGCGCTGAAGAAATACATGAAAAGCGCGGAGGACTTCTTCCTCTCCGGCCGCTCCATCCCCGGCTGGGTCTGCGGTCTGGCGTTTATTTCGGCCAACCTAGGCGCCCAGGAACTGATTGGCATGGCCGCCTCCGGCGCGGAATACGGCATCATGACCTCCCATTTCTACTGGGTGGGTGCGATTCCCGCGATGGTCTTCCTCGGGATCTTCATGATGCCGATGTACTACGGCTCCAAGGCCAAGTCGGTGCCGGAATACCTGAAAATGCGCTACAACGAACCGACGCGTGTCTTCAACTCGGTGTCGTTCGCCTTCATGACCGTGGCCTCGTCCGGCATCTCGATGCACGCGCTGGCGGAACTGCTCCACGCGCTGCTCGGTTGGAACTATTTCGCCGCTTTGGTCATCACCTCCGTGATCGTGCTCGCCTACGTGCTGAAAGGCGGTCTGAGCTCGGCGATTTACAACGAAGTGCTGCAGTTCTTCATGATCGTTTTCGGCATCGCCCCGCTCGCCTACATCGCTCTGAAGAACGTGGGCGGCTGGGAAGGCTTGCAGGCCAAATTGATGGCCTCCGAGCAAGGCGCGAGCGCTCTTCACTCCTGGGCCCAGACTGGCGGCACCGCAAACCCGATGGGCGTGCCGTGGTATGGCATCCTCTTCGGCCTCGGCTTCGTGCTGTCGTTCGGCTACTGGACCACCAACTTCGCCGAAGTGCAGCGCGCGCTGGCCGCGAACTCCATGGGTGCCGCCCGTCGTACCCCGATCATCGGCGCGATCCCGAAAATGCTCTTCCCGGCGATCGTGATCCTGCCCGGCTTGATCGCCTACGCCCTGACCGCCGACCCCGCTCCCGGCTACTCGATCCCGCTGAAAGACGGAGTGCCGAACTACAACCAGGTGCTGCCGTCGATGATCTTCCACTACTTCCCGAACGGCCTGCTGGGTCTCGCGCTCACCGCGTTGATGGCCTCGTTCATGTCCGGGATGGCGGCGAACGTGACGGCCTTCAACACGGTCTGGACCTACGACCTTTACAAGACGATGAAGCCGGACCAGACCGACAAGCAACTGCTCGCCATGGGCAAGTATGCGACGATCTTCGGCATTATCGCCGCCATGGGCTTCGCGCTGATCGCCTCGAAGTATAATAACATCATGTCGATCCTGCAGTTGGTGTTCGGTTTCGTGAACGCCCCGCTGTTCGCGACCTTCCTGCTGGGCATGTTCACCAAGCGCTCCAACGGCTACGGTTCGTTCTGGGGCTTGGCGGTCGGCACCACCGCCGCGGTGATCTTCCACGGACTGAGCTACGCCGTCGGCAATCCGCCCGGCGTCAAAGGCGGCTGGATCAGCACGATGATCGATTTCCCGAAAGAGATGTCGCAGAACTTCTGGATCGCCATCGTGGCTTTCAGCACGACCTTCGTGGTGAACGCCGTGCTCTCGCTGCTGACCCCGCGCACCAAGACCGACGACGAGCTCCGCGGCCTGGTTTACTCGCTCACTCCGAAGCATGTGGACGAGAACGAGCCATGGATCCTCCGCCCCGCCGTTCTCGGGTCGATCGTCATGATCGCCGTGATCGTCCTGAACCTCATCTTCTGGTAAGAATCCCGAAACCCACACCACCATGGATCTTCGACTTCCCATCGGCTACGTCTTCACGATCTACGGCGTGATGCTCACGGCCTACGGCGTGTTCACCAAGGGTGACGCGATGTATGCCAAGTCACTGGACATTCCCGTCAACACCCTCTGGGGTGCCGTGATGCTCGTATTCGGCCTTGTGATGCTGTTCTTCGCCAAGCGCAACAAAGCCTGATCCGCGTTTCCTCCTTCCGAAAAAAGCCGGATCTCCTCACGGGGATCCGGTTTTTTTGCTATTGGCTCACGGTTTCCTCTCCCTAGATTCCCCGCGATGTTGCAACTGAACGAACCCCTCGCCGATTTGGTCGCCGACGCCGCCGCCGGTTTCCAACGGAATTTTGGCGTCGAGCCTTCCGTCACCGCCGCCGCGCCCGGCCGCGTCAATTTGATCGGCGAACACATCGACTACTGCGACGGTTTCGTTCTGCCTTTCGCGATCGATCGCTACATCGTCATCGCCGCCACGCTCAATGGCACGAATGAAGCCCGCATCTCCAGTTCAGGCCGGGGCGACCAAGCGATTTTCCGCGTCGACGAACCGATGACGGAAGGCCAGCCGGAATGGGCGAACTACCTGCGCGGCGTGATCGCCGGGTTCCAACAGCGCGGCCACCACATTCCCGGTTTCGACGCTTACATCGCTTCCTCGGTCCCCGGCGGTGCCGGCTTGTCGTCCTCGGCCGCGCTCGAATGCGCGATGGCGACCTTGCTCGAAGGCCTGCTCGATACCGTCCTCGACACACGGGAAAAGGCGCTGCTTTGCCAAAAGGCCGAGCACGATTTCGCCCACGTGCCGTGCGGCATCATGGACCAGTTCGCCTCCGCCTTCGGCAAAACGAACCGGCTTGTCCTGATCGACTGCCAGACTGGCGAACCCGAGCTGGTGCCGTTCGAAAACCCGGATCTCACCGTGATCGTCGCGAACACGACCGTTCACCATCAGCTTTCCGACGGCGGCTACGCCTCACGTCGTAAAAACACCGAAGACGGCCTCGCCCTCATCGGCAAAGCGTCCTGGCGCGACGTCACCGAAGCGGATGTCGAAGCCGCCTGGGACAAACTGGGCGATCCGGTCAACCGTCGCTCCCGTCACGTCGTGG
>Ga0307416_100002720_pt1 | contig 10252 bp, 12 predicted proteins | sample DK1Cmetagenome_2_FD_203821 | JGI IMG/M metagenome (GOLD analysis project Ga0307416, IMG submission 203821) | Maize rhizosphere microbial communities from greenhouse at UC Davis, California, United States - DK15-C-3 | ecosystem: Host-associated > Plants > Roots > Rhizosphere > Soil | place...
GCGACGCACGAAGCGGGCGCCGTCGGCTTGTCGCTGCGCGTGGACGACAACCGTCGTCCGGATGCGCGGGTTCCCGCCGGACGCATCATGCAGCAGGATCCGCCGGTCGGCGCCCAGGCGCGCCGGCAGCGATCGGTTCGCGTCTGGCTGAGCGCGGGCTCGCGCGTCACGACCGTCCCGGCGCTGGTCGGACAGACCGACCGCACCGCCCGCATCCGGCTGGATCAGGACGGACTGACGCTCGGCACCGTGTCCGAATTCCACTCGCCCGACTATCCCGCTGACGCGGTCGTCGCGCAGGATCCGCCGGCCTCGGTGCATGCAAGCTCGGTGGCGGTCCTCGTCAACCGCGGCGAGCAGACCATGTCGTACGTGATGCCGGACCTGATTGGCACGGACGGCGAGCGTGCGGCCGAAGCGCTGCGGGCGCGCGGCTTCCGTGTGACGATCGTCGGCCAGCAACCGTACCCGGGCGTGCCTGCCGGTACCGTCGTCCGCCAGCAGCCGGTCGGCGGCTTCGAGCTCGGGCCGTCCGACGCGATTTCCCTCGAGGTGAGCCGCTGATGGTGCAGATCGCCCCGTCGATCCTCTCCGCCGACTTCGCCAACCTTGGCCGCGACATCGCGGCGGTCGAACGCGGCGGCGCGGATCTCATTCACGTCGACGTCATGGACGGCCACTTCGTCCCCAACATCACCATCGGTCCGCCGGTCGTCACCGCGGTGAGGCGCGTGGCGACGAAGCCGCTCGACGTCCACCTGATGATCGAGGAGCCCGATCGCTACATCGAAGCGTTCGTGCGGGCGGGCGCAGCGATGGTGTCCGTTCACGTCGAAGCGGTGCCGCACCTGCACCGCACGCTCACGCTCATTCGCTCGCTCGGCGCGCGCGCCGGCGCGGTGCTCAACCCGTCCACGCCGGCGTCGATGCTCGAGGACGTGGCGGCGCAGCTCGATTACGTGCTGGTGATGTCGGTGAACCCGGGCTTCGGCGGGCAGGCGTTCATCCCGCACAGCATCGAAAAGGTGCGCCGCGTGCGCGAGGTGCTCCACCGCAACGGATCCGCGGCGCCGATCGAGATTGACGGCGGCATCGACGCGACGAACATCGCCCAGGTCGTCGGCGCCGGCGCCACCATCATCGTCGCCGGCCAGGCGATCTTCGGGCGCGCCGACGCCGAACGCGCGACGCGTGAACTGCGCGCGGCGGCGCTTGCCTCCTCGGCCACCGGTTCCCGCGCATGATCGACGGCGGGAACACCGCTCCAGCGCGCCGCACGCTCGTCCGCGTCCGTTACGCCGAGACCGATCGCATGGGCGTCGTCTACTACGCCAATTACCTGGTGTGGTTCGAGGTCGGCCGCACCGAGTGGCTGCGTGAGACCGGTTGGAGCTATCGCGAGATGGAAGCCGACGGCGTGGCGTTGCCGGTGATCGAGGCGCACTGCGAATACCGGCAGCCCGCCCGCTACGACGACCAGCTGGAAGTGGTGACGAGAGCGACGCTCGTGACCCCCATCAGGATCCGGTTCGATTACGACGTGACGCGGACCTGCGACCAGGTACTCGTCGCGACCGGCTACACGGTTCATGCGGCGCTCGACCAGGGCGGCCGACCGTGCCGCCTGCCGGACCGCGTGCGGAAGCTGCTTTCGTGAAGGCGCTTGTGACCGGCGCGGCCGGCTTCATCGGCTCGCACGTTTCGGAGCGGCTGGTGGCGGACGGCGCCGACGTGCTCGGCGTTGACTGCTTCACCGACTACTACCCGCGGGATCAGAAGGAGCGCAACCTGGCGGCGCTGCGCGCGGCGAACAGGTTCCGGCTGGTCGAGGCGGATCTGGCGTCCACGGACATCGCGCCACTGCTCGGCGACGTGACGCACGTGTTCCACCTCGCGGCGCAGGCGGGCGTGCGGAAAAGCTGGGGCAGCGATTTCCGCGTCTATACAGTGAACAACATAGACGCGACACAGCGGCTGCTCGAGGCCTGCGTCGGTCGGCCGATCGAGCGCCTGGTGTACGCGTCGAGCTCGTCGGTCTACGGCGACGCCTGCGACCTGCCGATGCGGGAAGACGCGCGGCCCGAGCCCGTTTCCCCGTACGGCGTCACCAAGCTCGCGGCCGAGCAGCTGTGCCACCTGTATCACGTGAATTACGGCGTGCCGGCGGTGTCGCTGCGATACTTCACGGTTTACGGCCCGCGGCAGCGGCCCGACATGGCGTTCCGGCGGTTCCTGGCGGCGGCAATGCGCGGCGAGGCGCTGCCGCAGTTCGGGGACGGGCACCAGACCCGCGACTTCACGTTCGTCGCCGACGCCGTGGCAGCCACGGTCGCGGCAGCGACGCGCGGGATCCCGGGTCGTGTCTACAATATCGGAGGCGGATCGCGGGTCGAGGTGCTGGATGTCTTCGAGCTCGTCCGCCACGTCACAGGACGGCCGGTCACGGCAGCTGTCCTCGACGCCCAGAAGGGCGACATGCGCGACACCTACGCCGAGACCACGAGGGCCCGGCAGGACCTGGGGTTTGCGCCCGCTGTGACGCTCGAGAATGGGCTGCGCGCGCAGTTCGAATGGATGATGGCCGCCGGCCTCCTCTGATCACCATGCACACGTTCCACGTTCCACGTTCCACGTTCCGCGTTCGTCTGTTCGGGGTTCGTCTGTTCGCGGTGGTGGCGACCGTCGCGCTCGTAGCGTCAGGATGCGCCGGCAAGAACCAGATGATTCCGCCGGGCACCACGCAGCCTGACAAGTTCCTGCTCGACCGCGGCAACGAGGAGATGAAGGACGAGAACTGGATCGCGGCACGGGAGTACTTCCGGCAGATTGTCGACAACTATCCGCAGAGCCCGCTGCGGCCCGAGGCGAAGCTCGCAATCGGCGACACCTATCTGGGCGAGGGGACGACCGAGGCGCTCGTCCTCGCCGCCAACGAATTCCGTGAGTTCCTGACGTTCTACCCGACGAACCCGCGTGCCGATTACGCGCAGTACAAGCTCGCGCTGAGTCATTACGAGCAGATGCGCGCACCCGAGCGCGATCAGAGCGAAACGAAGGAGGCGATCAAGGAGTTCGAGGCCTTCTTCGAGCGCTATCCGAACAGCCCGCTCACCCCGGACGTGAAGAAGCACTGGCGCGAGGCCCGCGACCGCCTGAGCGAAGCGTCCTACCGCGTCGGCCTGTTTTATTTCCGCTCCCGGTGGTACGTGGGGGCGATTCCCCGCTTCCGGGAAGTGCTCAAGGAGGACCCCGGCTACAGCGGCCGTGACGCCGTGTACTACTATCTGGCGGAATCTCTCGCCCGGACCGATAAGAAAGCCGAAGCAATCCCGTACTTCGAGCGGCTGCTGAAGGAATTCGACCAGAGCGAATTCCGGGCCGATGCCCAGAAGCGTCTCGAAGAGTTGAAGGCTCAATAACTTATCGGGGGAGAGACCATGACGCGGACCACGGCGGCCCTTGCCGCCCTGCTGACCGCCCTCGCCGTCCCGGCTGCCGCCCAGCGCGGACCGGCGCCGACCAGCACGCATCTGCCCGTCGAGATCCTCGCCGTCGCCTGCGGCCCGAAGCTCGCCTTCGATCTGCCGGATCGGTCTCTGCGCGTCACCGGTGGCCAGGACACGATCCGCCGCCGCACCTGGGCGCCGGGCGACCTCATCACGATCAACGCCGGCACCGACAACGGCATCGAGGTCGGCCAGCAGTACTACGTGCGTCGCGTGCAGGTGGAGAACAACAACAAGGTGTCGCGCGAGACGCCGGCCAGCATCCGCACCGCCGGGTGGATCAAGGTGTGGGCCGTGGACAAGCAGATGTCGCTCGCGACCGTCGTTCATGCGTGCGACACGATCGAGGTGGACGACTACCTCGAGCCGTTCTCGCTGCCGACCGTGCCGCAGCCGACGCCGCAGATCCTGAAAGCGGAGCGCGACAACTACGCGCGCATCATGTTCGGCACCGATCAGCGGCGCGCCTTCGGCAAGGGCGACTTCTTCATCATCGACCGCGGCAGCGATCACGGCATCGCGCCGGGCGATCGCTTCGTCGTCTATCGTGACAAGCTGCTGCCGGAGAATTTCCTCTACAACCTCGGCGAGGCCGTCGCCATTGAAGTGTCGCCTGAGACGGCAACGCTGCAGGTGCTGCTGTCGCGCGATGCGTTTCTCGCCGGCGACTACGTGGCGGCGCGGAAGCTGCCGCCGACACCGTAGAACGCAGTCCGTAGTCGGTAGTCCGTGGTCCGTAGCGGCACAGAGGCTCTAACGGACTACGGACAACGGACCACGGTGAAGGCCTACGACGCCTTGCGCAACTTCACATCGGTGATGCGCGCGCTCACCCGCCGCTGAAACCCACGGTAATAGTCCACCGCCGACACCACGGCCAGCACCAGCACGACCCACAGCGCGATCGTCCCGAGCGGCGCGAGCCACGGCATCGGACCGGCGCCGAGGAGCAGCAGCAGGATCGCCGTGACCTGCGACGCCATCTTTCCCTTGCCGAGCGGCGACGCCACGATCGTGATCCCCTTGGTGTGCGCGAGGCTGCGCAGGCCGGTGATCGCGATCTCGCGTCCGATGATCACGGACACGATCCACGCCGGAGCAAGGTCGAGCTGGATGAGTGAGATAAAGGCAGCGGAGGTGAGAAGCTTGTCGGCGATCGGATCCATCACCTGCCCGATCCACGTCACCTGTTCGTGGCGGCGCGCGAGGTAGCCGTCGAGCCAGTCGGTGGCGGACGCAATCGCGAAGATCACGGCGCCGAGCAGTTCCTTCGACACGCCCACCACGCGCGGCCCCTCGAATTCGGTGAGGAGCACGACCACGAAAATCGGCACGAGGAACATGCGGACGAGCGTGAGCGCGTTCGGGAGGTTCATCCGTGTAGCGCAATTCTATCGTGTATGATCGGTGATTGTCATGAAGGCGATCCTTCTGGCCGGGGGCAAGGGGACGCGCCTGCGGCCGCTCACGATACACACGCCGAAGCCGATCGTTCCGATCTTCAACCGGCCGTTCCTTCATTACCAGATCGATCTCCTGAAGCAAGTGCCGGAGATCGACGAGGTCGTGTTGAGCCTCAACTACCAGCCGCGGCGCATCGAGGAGATCTTCGGCGACGGTTCCGAGCTCGGCATCAAGCTCCGCTACGTCGTCGAGCCGGCGCCGCTCGGCACCGCCGGCGCCATCAAGTACGCCGGCGACGATCTCACCGAGTCGGTGGTGGTGTTCAACGGCGACGTGATGACGCAGATCGATCTCGCCGCCGTGCTGCGGCTGCACCGGGAGCGCAACGCGAAGGCGACGATCGTGCTCACGCCGGTGGACAACCCCAGCGCCTACGGCCTGGTCGAGACCGACGCCGACGGCAACATCAAGCGCTTTCTCGAGAAGCCGAAGCCGGAGGAGATCACGACGCACAACATCAACGCCGGCATCTACATCCTCGAGCCCGACACCTTCGATCGCATCCCGAGCAACGTCGCGTGGTCGATCGAGCGCAGCTACTTCCCGTCGCTCGTCGAGCGCAACGAGACCTTCGTCGGCTACATCTACAACGGCTACTGGATCGACATCGGCACGCCGGACAAGTACATGCAGGTGCACCGCGACATCATGGACGGCCGCTACCAGGCGGCGCCGTTCGCGGGCAACGGCCACGCGCGCTCGTTCGTCGCCGGGGATGCCCGCGTCGAGGAGGGCGCCACCGTCGAGGGGCCGTGCTTCGTGGACGAAGGCGTGCTGGTCAAGGCGGGCGCGCGCATCGGCCCGTATTCGGTGATCGGCCGCCAGTGCCAGATCGAAGAGGAGGCGCGTATCGACGGCGCCATCGTCTGGCAGAACGGGCGCATCGGGAAGGATGCCACCATCACCAACGCCATCATCGGCCGCAACTGCCACATCGGCCGCAGCGCGACCATCGGCGCCGGCACGGTGCTCGGCGACAAGTCGTCGCTCACGGATTACACACGCGTATGAGCCCCAGCAATCGCACCACGCTGAACCCGGCGATCTTCAAGGCCTACGACATCCGCGGCCTCTACCCCGGCGAGATCAACGAGGAGGTCGCGCGCCAGATCGGCCGCGGCTTCGTCAGCTACCTGCAGGCGAAGCAGATCGGCGTCTCGCGCGACATGCGCGTGTCGTCCCCGGCCCTCGCCGCCGCGTTCATCGACGGCGCCACCATGCAGGGCGCGGACGTGATCGACTACGGCATGATGGCGACCGACATGCTCTACTTCGCGTCGGTGACCGACGGCCTCGAAGGCGGCGCGCAGATCACGGCGTCGCACAATCCCGGCGAGTACAACGGCATCAAGATGGTGCGCCAGGGCGCGCAGCCGCTCAGCGGCGACGCCGGCATCGGCGACATCCGCGACATGATCGCGAACGACCGGCTCCCTGCCGCGGGCGGGCGCCGCGGGACGGTGTCGCAGCGCAACGTGCTGCTGCCCTACGTGGACAAGGTGATGTCGTTCATCGACGCGTCGATCGTCGAGCCGTTCAACGTGGTCGCCGACGCCGGGCACGGCATGTCAGGGCTGGTCGCGCCGAAACTGTTCGAGCGCCTTCCGCTCAAGGTGACGACGCTCTGCTTCAACATCGACGGGACGTTCCCGAACCACGAGTCGAACCCGCTGCTCGAAGAGAACCGCCGCGACATCACCGCTGAAGTCGTGCGGCAGAAGGCGGACATCGGGATCGCCTGGGACGGCGACGCCGATCGCTGCTTCTTCCTCGACGGCACCGGCGAGTTCATCTCGGGCGACTTCGTCACGGCGCTCCTCGCCGAGGCGTTCCTCCTGAAGCATCCCGGGACGACGATCATCTACGACCTGCGCGCGAGCCACGCGGTGAAGGACACGGTGGAGCGCATGGGCGGCCGCGCGCTGATGAACCGCGTCGGCCACGCGTTCATCAAGCAGCGGATGCGGGCGGAGGACGGGATTTTCGCCGGCGAGGTCACCGGCCACTATTACTTCCGCGACTTCTACTACGCCGACAACGGCTTCATCCCGGCGCTGCTCATCCTCGAGCTGATGTCGAAGAAGAACAAGTCGCTGCGCGACCTGCTGCAGCCCTACCGCGAGCGCTACTTCATCTCGGGCGAGATCAACACCAAGCTGAAAAGCATGGACGAAGTGCCGCGGAAGCTGTCGGCAATCGAGTCGCGCTACAGGGACGGCACGCTCGCCAGGCTCGATGGGATCTCCGTCGACTATCCCGACTGGCACTTCAACGTGCGCGCGTCGAACACGGAGCCGCTGCTGCGGCTGAACCTCGAGGCGAAGACGCCGGAACTGATGGAGAAGAAGCGCGACGAGGTGTTGGGGGTGATTCGAGGGTAGGTTACAATTGGGCCCTACCGGGACGCGGGAGTAGTTCAGCGGTAGAACGCAAGCTTCCCAAGCTTGATGTCGCGGGTTCGATCCCCGTCTCCCGCTCCAACCTTCGCTCGCCTCGGCGAGCTTCGGTTGGCAAGCCAGCGACCTCAGTGCACCGAAAACCCCGCTGAAAACGACAGCTGTGTTCCGCCCGGACTCGCCAGGCGATGCCACCGCACGTCGAAGCCGACTCCGAGGTGCGCGCGGATAAACCACCGGGCGCCGCCGCCGAAGTTCACCGCTCCAAGACTGCCAGAGTCTCGAACCGAGCCCGTGGGGTCATTGACCGTCGTGTCGACCAAGGCGCGCCCGTATCCGGCGCTCAGATAGCTCCACCCGTTCGTCGACCCGAAGTTGAATGACACTTGCGGCGCCACGGTGCTGAACGTCGCCGTGACGCCCGGCGTCGTCCCGCGAACGCGCAGGTAGCTTGCGCCCAGCCCGATCCTCGCCGGCCCCAGCGTGAACAGGTAGACGTGCGCGCCGGCGTCGAACCCGAAGGCGCGCGACGGCACCAGTGTCTCGGCGGAGAGGGGTGGATAAAACGCCGTATCGGACGGCAACCCGGAGGTGGCGCCGCGCAGGTCGACGACCCAGGGCCCGGGAGGCTCGAGCGCCTGCGCCGCCGCACGCGACGCCGCGACGGCGAGGAGCGCCAGCGCCACCGGCACGTGCGCCCAGCGGCGCCCGGCAGCAAGCCGCAGCACTACTTCGCCTTGGCCTTGCGACGCTCCGCCCAGTACTTGCGCATCCGTTCGGAGACCGACTTGCGCGCCGCGGCCGACATCCCTTTGCGGCCGCGCCTGCCCTGCCGACGTGCGGCCTTGGCGGCACTGCCGCCGAACAGCTCCGGGAACTCCTCGCGGATGGCGGCCTCCTCTGCCCGGATCTGCGTGAGCCGCGCCATGGCGCCGAGGCGCGCGAGGCGCCGCAGCTCGTCCCGATTCAAGTTCGCCACCTGTTGCCTCCCGAGCACAAACGTCCCGCCGGCGGCGGAACGGAAACGTTCAATAACCCTTTGCCGGGGCGACCGGCTGCTGTCCGCGCGACTCCTGCACGATGCGGACGCCGGCGCTGGCGCCGATGCGCGTGGCGCCGGCCGCGACCATCGCCTTCAGCCCTTCGAGGTCGCGCACGCCGCCGGCCGCCTTCACGCCCATCTGATCCCCGACCACGCGGCGCATCAGCGCGACGTCTGCCGCCGTAGCGCCGCCCGAGGCGAAGCCGGTCGACGTCTTCACGTACTCCGCGCCTGCCGCCTTGGCCAGCGTGCACGCCGTGATCTTCTCCTCGTCGGTGAGGAGCGCGGCCTCGATGATCACCTTGCTCGTCGCTCCCGCCTCGCGGCAGGGCGACGTCACGGCCTCGATGTCGCGCTCGACGAGGTGGAGGTCGCCCGACTTGAGCGCGCCGATGTTGATCACCATGTCGATCTCGCGCGCGCCGTCGAAGATGGCGCGTCGCGTCTCGTACTGTTTCACGTCGGGCGTGGTCGCCCCGAGCGGGAAGCCCACGACCGAGGTCACGGCAACGCCGCTGCCGCGGAGCAGCCGACCACAGAACGCCACCCACGTCGGGTTCACGCAGACGGTGGCGAAGCGGTAATCCGCCGCCTCGCGGCACAACTGCTCGATGTCACGCTGCGACGCGTCGGGCTTGAGCAGCGTGTGGTCGATCATCGCGGCGACGCTGCCCGCCGCGCCGCCGCTGGCGTGCAGCCCGAGCCGCGTGGCCCCTGCCTCGAGCACCCCGGCCAGCCGATCCGGGCAGCACTCGAACATCAAGGAGTGGCAGGCGCAGCGCGCCGGCGCCGGCGACGCCTGCGCGGCCGCGAGCTCTTCGACGATGATCTGGATGAGGCGCTGGACGTCCTGGGGCTGCATCACGGGCTGCATGGCTGACCGGTGGTCACGGGCGGACGTCCTCGAGGTCGCGAATCTTCGTGAGGCGGCGGATATAGCGCGCCTCGCGCATCGGCGTGTCCACGAACACGTTCACGATCTCGAGCGCCTCGACGGCGGTCACGAGGGTCGATCCGAGCGCGAGCACGTTGGCGCCGTTGTGCTGCCGGGCGTAGCGTGCGAGCGTCACGTTCAGGCACATGGCGGCGCGCACGCCGCGCACCTTGTTCGCGGCAATCGTCGATCCCAGTCCCGCCCCGTCGATGACGATGCCGGCGTCCGCCTCGCCGCGCGCGACCCGCAGCGCAACCGCGCCCGCCATGTCAGGGTAATCGACCGGATCCGACGTGTCGGTGCCGAGGTCGTGCACCGCTATGCCGCGGCTGCGCAAGTGGGTGCGAACGGCGGCTTTGAGCGCCACGCCCGTATGATCGCTTGCCAGCGCCACCGTCCTGATCTCGGCACGGGGCGCAAGGCTCGAAGCATCCACGTCGCCGCCGTCGCGCACGACCGCGATCCGCCGTTCCGTCAGCGTATCCTGCGCGAGCGGGGTGATGTGGCCGCCGGCGACGAGCGTCACCGTGCTGCCCTGCTCCAGCACGCGCGCGTCGGCCTCGGTGATCATCTCAAAACGCTTCATTCGTGGTTCTTGATTCTAGATTCTAGATTGCCCGGAAGTCGACCAATCACCAATCAAGAATCTAGAATCAACAATCTAGAATCATGCACACCCTCCTTTCCGCCGTTCAGATACAGGAACGTGTCCGCGCGCTGGCCGGGGAGATCCGCCTCGATCATCCGGGCGAGCTGCACCTGGTCTGCGTGCTCAAGGGCGCGTTCGTGTTTCTCGCCGACCTGCTGCGCGAGCTGCCCGACACCACGACGATCGATTTCGTCGCGATCTCCAGCTACGGCAAGAGCACGCGGTCGTCCGGCGAAGTGCGCCTGCTCAAGGACCTCGACA
>Ga0307416_100002722_pt1 | contig 10249 bp, 7 predicted proteins | sample DK1Cmetagenome_2_FD_203821 | JGI IMG/M metagenome (GOLD analysis project Ga0307416, IMG submission 203821) | Maize rhizosphere microbial communities from greenhouse at UC Davis, California, United States - DK15-C-3 | ecosystem: Host-associated > Plants > Roots > Rhizosphere > Soil | place: USA...
GAGTCTTCGAGATCGTGATCGCCCACGGTTTTGTCCAGCGCGATATTATAGGCTCGGCTCAATGGCGCTTCGGTAAAAAGCGAGCGGCGCACAGCGTCGGTCACATCGTCAATATAGACCAGATCGTCTGGCAACCGGGTTAGGTACGGTCGGCAAGGCTGGCCCAAGATACCTTTCCTCAACTCGAGCGGAATCCCTCTGGCAAGGCCCGGGCCATAAACCGACGAGTATCTTAGGGCAACGAATGGAACTCCGAATTTTTGTTTGTAAAAGTCGCCCATCCATTCCGAGATGATCTTAGCGGAACGATAAAAAAACGTTGGGTAAATCGCCACGGGATCGTCTTCTCTGATTAAACCGTGATCCCCTTTTCTTAATTGGCCATACAGGGCCCCGGAACTGGAGTACACTACGCGGCTGAGCTTTGATTCCCGCGCAGCTTCGAGAATGTTGGTCATCGCACGATAGCAAAAGTTTAAAACTTCCGGAGTGTCCTCACGCGGCGGATGCGCGGCATGAAAAATATGCGTTGGATGTTCCTTGTCGCAGAGCTGGCGAAACGCCATTGCATCGGTGACGTCCATGATGTGACTGGGAGTTTGAATCTCTAGCAATGAAAGCTCCGTCGAGCGCGGCAAGACGTCGACAGGAACAACTCTATTGCCGAGGGATTCCATCAGTCGGGTAAAGTGGGAACCAATGAATCCGTTGGCACCGGTAATTAAAATCGTAGAGCTCATGGCATACTGGTAGCGTGCAAAAATCTGTTTGCAGGCTTTCAGAAAGACTTAAAGGCAAGGTGCGCGAATTACCAAGATGAAAGCGGAAATCTGAAATCGGAAATCAGTTTTCAGCTTTCATGATTCATCTTTTACAAGCAGCCTGCCTAGCGCTGGCGAATGAACAGCTTGCGCATAAGCCCTTCCCATTCGCCAAACTTTTTCTCCATTTCCTCGGGAGTGTACTTGCTCTCCATGTAAATTTTTTTGAACTTTTGCTCCAGCGATCCGATGTCGTTGCGCGCCGAGCTAAGACCGCCCTTCATGGCGACCTGCTGGCCCGCTTTGGAATGGAGATAATCTAAAAACAGCAAGGCAGCATGCGGGTGTGGCGCGTTGACGATCAAGCCGGAACTTCCTACGCCGGCGATAACCGGATCGATGGGCCGCCATTCCACCGGAGCGTTTTTTTGCTTGTGAGTAAATATATTGGAATTGAAAATTGTCGGCGAAAGCGGCACTTCCCCCGAAGCAACGAGCCCGGAAAGCGCCGCCCCGGACATATTCTGCACGTTGATTTCCTGCGTGCTCAGTTTTTCCAGAAACTCCCGACCCATGGTGTCCCACACCGCGCCGATCCACTGGGTACCGGTAGTGGTCCCGGCGATCGCCATCTTGCCCTTCCATTTAGGATCGAGATAGTCCTTGATTGCCTTTGGCGCTTCTACAGCTGGGACCAAGTTGGTGTTGTATCCCAGACTGATATAAATCTCGCGATTGGTCCATGCGAGCACGCCGGTTTTGCCCTTTACTTTGGCCTCATCGTCATAGGCGCTGAGCTCAGGAGAGAAGTGATCCTGCAGCAAGCTAGCTCGAACCAACAGGGTTACGTATTCGGGGCTGGTTTCGACGACATCGGCGAGGTACTTGCCGGCAGCGTGCTCCTCAGTGAGGCGTTTCAGCAACGCTTTGGAATCGCTGCGCCAAACATTGGCTTTGATGAACGAGTATTTCTTCTCGAACTCTTGCGATACCGGTCCCGCGACCCAGGTGTTCGAAGTATAGAAAGTGAGTTGCCCTTCTTTCTTGGCGCCCTCAACAAGGATCTTTTCGCGATCAGCGCCTTGATACAGCGCTAACTCGCCAATCGATGCGGGCCGGCTTTGTGCAGCCTGCAACAGCGGAGCATGTGCCATGATTGTCAACAAAAGGACTGCGAGTTTTAGTCTCCTCAGCATCGAATCCTCCTCGGCAGCAGATCTCTTTAATCGAAATAACCCGCTTTAAATGCCCACAACCAGAGATAGGCAATTTTCTCGTTGTAGAGCTCGGCATAACCGACATGCCCGTAACGCGGTATAAGGACAACGTGCGCGCCGCGGGTGCTTGCCGCGTACTTGGCGCCCATGAACATCTCGCGCTTGTCTTCCAGTCGCTCGCCTTTTACCCAATGGCCCTTGTCGTTCTCCCCGACGACGAGCAGTACCCGTATCGTTCTCAGCCACTCTGGCTCCGGTTCTTGCAAATGATCGAAATACTCGTCGCGAGGCAGACCTGTGCGTTTTGGATACTCTTCGAGAATTCCCGTCGCTGCGTTATGCTGGTTGTCGCAAAGACTGGTTTTCATCTGCGATCGTAGCGGCGTAACCAACCGAATGTAGTCGTCCGCGCCGCCCCATGGCGTGAGATCTTCGGGATCGACATAGCCGGAATTCTTAAACGAATCCGGCGATCGCCGGGAGATGTGTTCGATGGGAATTTCCCTGTACGTTTCCGCGCCGGTTTTGTTGCGCCACTCCAGCCGCCAACCATCGGGGCCGCCGCTGCCAAACCCGACGATGCCAATCGTTTTCGTCTTTTCGGAGAAGCGGGCTAAATGCGCTGCCATAGGTCCGCCCGTCGAATGACCAAACACCAGGATCTCGCGGCTGGTAAGATGTCGATCCGTGAGCGCCGCTGCGCCCTGAAGAATGGTGTTGAAAGTGCATTTTAAGTTTCGGTCTAGGATCTCCTCCATCGGTAATTCGCGATCAAAAAGGTAGATCGGATTCCTTTCCGCAACCGGCACTTTCCAGATACCGCCCGGCGGGTAATGGCCGGGGTACGTTAGCGAAAGGACTTTAAGGCCTTGCGCGGCAACCACCCGCGCCAACCCCGGTCTTCCGTCCGGCGTATGGTCCATAATCTTTTCGCTGCCGGCGCCGCCATGAAGAAAAACCAAGGCTCTGTGGCTGTCGAGTTCTTTTTCCGGACTGAACAGCGTCCCGTGGATATCCCAGTCGTAGCCATTTCGGTTATACCGCGCGGTAACGTCTTGGGTGGATATTTTAACATCGGAGTAGGGCGCGTCTATCGTAAGCCATTCGTCCCAATTGAATTTGATTAAAAGATCCGCCGAATCCAGTTTCCTCAGAAATTTTTCTATCGCTGCAGATTTTGTCGCCATGTGATCCTCATTGCTTACCTACATAGTTGTCCCGATACCAGGTCGCTATTTCGCCCTTGGTGCAGAACCAAACGTTCTTGAAGCCCTTGGCGTATCGGATGCACTCCTCAAATACGCCGATGATGTTGGGTCTACCGCCGATGTGGGCGTGCACGAGCGCGTCGATGAGCTTGGGCGAGCCTGCCCGTCCCTCCGCATACAAGAGATCAAAAGCGGTCTTGAAGCTTTCGAAATAAACTCGCGCCGGATTCTTGGCGCGAAAAATAAGAGAAAGATCGTTGGCGTAATCCAGCCGCGGCATGATGATCAGCGGTTTGCCGTTAATCATCCGATGCTGGGGAATGTCGGGTCCCGGTAAGTCGCCGGTCCAGAGTATTCCTTCCTCGACGAAGTGGGTAAAAGTATATTCGTTGATTCTATGGCCGGGGCTAACCCATCCGATCGGTCGCTTGCCGGTCACTGAGGCAAGGCTGTCGAGTGTTCGCTTGATTAGCTCTTTTTCTCTGGCCGGCTCTAATGATAAAAGAGCAGTGTCATTGACCCAGCCATGACCGACAATCTCATGCCCGGCGGCGTGCAGCTCTTTCAAAGCATCGGGAAAATCCTCGGCGATACGGCCGTTAGTATCGATGGTCCCTTTGACCTGGTTACGCGCCAATACATCCATGATCCGCCAGATTCCGGCTTTGCCGCCGTATTCGCCGTACGCGAGCGAGGCCAAATCCGGTTTGTCGCCGCCTTCGCGATACTGCGAAGATTTTTCAAACGCCTCGAAGGCGACGAAGAAACTGACGGCGATTTTCGCGTCGTTGGGTAATTTGATCGGTGTCGGTCGCATCTTTTGTACCTCGTAATTAGACCGAGGCAGATCCTATCAAGGGGTTACTCGAACCGTCAACCTAAGGGTGAGCGCTGGCAGAACGGTAGGATCGGCAACAGATTCGGCGTGTGCTACCGATAAATCACCCGGGGGATTGCCAAAGCTGACTCCAGAAATCGATCACTTAAGCAACGTGCAAGAAATTGATGCACTCCGCGCAGAACCTAAGGCGCGATTAACGACGAGCGGAAGCGTACGTTGTCACTAGGGTTGAGTCCATGCCCGCAACAAAGCTATGACGCCTTCATTCGTTAGTTGCCGGGCACTTCCCGGTAGTAAGATGAGCTTCGAAATCGCCGGGGAAGAGTTTGATGGCGCTTTCAATCGGCGGGCCGGGCATGTTGATCAGGTTACAAAAACCTTTGCCTTTGTTGAAGGCCAAAATCTTGCCAAACTGCTCAAGAATCGGTTGACCGCCTTGCCCTTGCTGCACTTTCTTCATCATCATCGCTAGCGTGCTGGTCTCCATGCGGCAAGCGGGGCACTGGCCGCAGGACTCGGCGGCGAAAAACTCCGCAATGCGAAGAACTTCTTCAACGATACATTCTCCTTCGGCGACCAAACGAATAACGCCGCAGCCGATGCCGGCGCCAGCCTCGCGCATGGAATTGTGGTCCAGCGGGGTGTCAATTTTCTCCGGCGGCAGGAATGCGCAGGATGGCGAGGCCGGCATGACCGCTTTGATGTTTTTGCCATTCTTCAGGCCGCCGCCGCACTCTTCAATCAGATAACGTAGCGGCGTGCCGAACGGCAGTTCATAAACGCCTGGCCGGTTCACGTCTTCATCCAGAGCAAAGAGCATGGTTCCAGGACTGTCAGCGGTGCCGAACTTTCGGTACCACTCGGCGCCATGCAAAACGATCGGAGCGACGTTGGCGAGAGTTTCAACATTGTTCACCGATGTCGGTTTGCCGTAAAGTCCAACGGTTACCGGGAACGGCGGCTTCTGCCGTGGCCAAGCTTTCTTACCTTCGATGACTTCGATGACAGCTGTATCCTCGCCGGCCACATAGTTGTGGGGCGCCGGAACGATTTCAATATCTATGCTGAAATTGCTCCCGAGAATGTTCTCACCCCAATAACCCTCGCTCTTTGCTTCAGCTAAAGCATCGCTAATGCTCTTAAGCGCTGTCTCGTACTCGGCATTGATATAAAGATATGCTTTCTCTGCACCGAGCGCGTAAGCCGATAGGATCACGCCCTCGATGACTAGGTGGGGAACATTCTCCATCAGCACGCGATCTTTCTTGCTGCCGGGTTCGTCTTCTCCACCATTCATGATGAGATAACGCGGTTGCTCGGGCGCCTCTCGAGTAAGCGCCCATTTTTTGCCCGTCGGAAATCCCGCACCGCCTCTGCCGCGGAGCCCCGCGTCAGAGACTTGGTTGAGGACGTCGTCCGCCGGCAGCCTGATGGCGCGCGCTAGTGCCTCATAGCCGCCGCGGTTGCGGTAATCGTTTAATTCTTCTCGACTCTCAGGAACACCATGCGGGAAAAGAATGCCTTCCATGGGTTAAACAATCCCGGTATCTAGAAGTTGGTAAATCAGTTCTTTGAGCGAAGGATCGATAGTATCCAAGCGTTTGACGTGGGGGCCACCGGCGATATGATCAGCGATCTCGTCTAGGTCTTCGACTTTCACATTGGCATACCAGCTCTTTTCGGGGTAAAGGACGATGTTCGGTCCCTCTTGGCAGGCGCCGAAGCACATGTACGGCTTCACTTCGACATCGTCCAGCCCTTTTGCCGCAACTCGTTTCTCGAGCTCGCCCATCAACTGTTCGGAGCCGCGAGACTTGCAATCAATATTCTGACAGACGAGACACATCCGCTTCACTGCGCTCTCCTTATGTTCAACCCTTAGCAGCCATAAACGAAAGCTGGCATGCGCGCCTGCTCAGTTCATTTGAATCTGCGAAACCCACTCCTTGCCCTTCATGATGTCGCTGAGTAGTTGCTCGTCTTCCGCTGTCGGCAGCGCTTCTGCTATGTGTTTTTTATATGCCTCGGCCGACAAGAGTTCACCGGTAACGCTGAAGGTTTTGTCGGCATGCTCACCGATGGAACGGTTGAACTTCAAATCGGGCGCCGAAAGCTTGGGCTGCCCTGCCGGAATAAGCTGGTTCAGCTGCTCGATTAGCTTCGAGCTTTCCGTCATATAATGGTCGCGAGCCAAATCGTTCAACCGGTCCTTGTCAGCCGCCGCGGTCGCTTCATGTTCATCATATCTTCCCTTCAGACCCCAAACATAGGCCCAGTTCGCCGAAGATGAATGATCGGTGCCAAACAGATCATAAGCGGTGGACAACCACTTGTTAAAATATTTTTGTACAATCGCAACGGGAATTTGTCCGGCTCTAAGCACGCGGGTGAGCCCGGTGTGGCCTGTGAACATATGAAAGTGCTCTTCCTTGAGCATGGCCGTCACGCTCTCAGCCAACGGCGCGAACGCCGAATGGCTTAGCATGGTCAGCTGATACTTGCCGTCTCGATCGACAAATTCCGTGTAGGTAAAAAAATCCAGCCAATTTTTCACTGGAGCATTGAAAGATCCGAGTAGCCGGTCGCCGCGGAAGGCTCTTCGCTCGAGCAGCTTTCGCGCCTCCAATTTTCCCGAGTCACCGAAGTAGTTAACCAGCAGGTAACACATCTGCCAGCCGTGACGCATTTCTTCACTGTTCACACGGGTGAGCGCTTTACGATCGTATTCGGTAGGGGCGTTGTCGAGCAGGTTTTTTTGCTGTTCCACGGAGGCGAATTCGGTATCACCCTGGTAGACGATCAAATTCATCAGCGCATCGCGAATCGATTGATTCGGTATTTGGCCGATCCGTTGCCATTTGGGCTGCCCCTTGAAGTCGCCAAATTCAATCTCCGAGCTGTGGAGCTCGCCCAGCTTGGTTTCAAATTTGTAATCGCCCAGCAGTGCGGGGTCATAGCCGATATCTTTTTGCCAGACGCGGAAGTAATCAATCCAGTCGTCGAAATTTGCGATTTTTTGCATGGTTCATCCTTTCAGGCAAGGGTCTGTTCGAACGATCGTTCGAATTAAATCTAACGCACGTCATCATCCGAATCAACCCCGTTACAAGGAAATTTTAGCCGCTCGGCAGTCCCCGCTAATGATACATTTCCATCAACTCGACCATACCCAGCTCTCGCATCTGCTCGAATAAGTATCTCTTAATCTCGGTTGCGGTATCCATTTCGAGAACAATCCGCGCCATCGATTTGGCGGCTTCGTAGGTAACCGAACGAATGGTTTTTTTAACCACAGGCACGAATAGCGAACCCATGCTAAATTCTTCTAAACCCATGCCGAGCAGCACCAGCGCATAAATCGGATCGCCGGCCATCTCGCCGCACATGCCGACTCTTTTACCGTCGCGTTTTCCGGCCTGGATCGTGGAATAGAGCGCAGCGAGAACGGCGGGATGAAGCGGCTCATAGAGATTGGCCACTTTGCGGTTGCTGCGGTCAACTGCGAGGATATATTGGATCAAATCATTAGTGCCGATGCTCAGAAAATCGACCTCGCGCAGGAGTCGCTCAGCGATTTGAACTGCCGCCGGAACCTCCACCATGATGCCCAACTCCATGTTGAGGTCGAATGGCGTGGACTCTCGCTGCAGCTCATCTTTGGCCTCGGCCAACAATTCCTTAACTTTGAGGACTTCTTCGAGGCTGGAGATCATCGGTATCAGAAGGCGAACCCGCCCCAATGTTCCTGCTCGCAGGATCGCCCGAAGCTGAGTCTTAAAAATTTCTTCGACATCCAGCGAGATTCGAATGGAGCGCCAACCGAGGAACGGATTAGGCTCGACTTTGGCGCTGCGCATATAGGATGGATACTTATCTGCGCCGATGTCTAAGGTCCGAACCGTGACTGGTTTACCAGCCATGCCTTCGACCACACGCCGGTAGAGCGAGTACTGTTCCTCTTCGCTGGGAAAATCCCGATGCGCCAAAAACGGAATCTCAGTTCGATAAAGGCCCACTCCCTGGGCACCATGGAGATGAGCAAAGGCTATATCGCTCAATAGACCGATGTTTGCATAGAGCGAAACTCTGTGACCGTCGAGGGTCTCGGCAGGCTCGTCCTTCAGTTCTTCGAGCTCGCGGTTAAGCGCTGCATAGTCGCGCTCGAGCCGATCGTATTCGCGGGCGACTTCGGGATTGGGATTGACGTAAAGCACGCCGGAATTGCCATCGACGATGACGGCGTCTCCCTGATGTACAATGTCCATCAGACCCTCGATTGCCACCACGCTGGGAATCTCAAACGATTTAGCCAAAATCGAGGCGTGCGTCGTTACTCCGCCGGTTGACAGGACGATGCCGCGGAAGTGGTCGCCCTCAAGCATGCTCAGATCCGCGGGGGAAAGATCTTCCGCCACCAGCACGGCATCGCTGGGCACGTCGATGTGCTGATCCGGTGTCCCAGAAAGGTTTTCCAACAGCCTCTGCGCCGCATCTTTAACATCCGCAGTTCGTTCTCTCAAATATTCGTCCTGAATTTGCGATATCGAGCTCAAATACTGCTCAAAGATAACCCGCACGGCATATTCTGCGACATAATTTTCTTTGCGGATTTGCGCTTCAATCTGTTGAATGATGGCGGGATCCTCGAGGATCAACCGATAAACATCGAAGATGGCGCCCTCTTCGCGTGAGATCAGATTCGTCATTCGCTGTTTAACGACGTTTATTTGCTCGATTCCCCGCTCCACGGCGCCGCGAAACCTCTCGATTTCACGTTGCGGATTCCGAGCGCGTTTTTTCTCTATTGCAGTGAGTTCCATCCGCGGGTTCAAGACGAAGGCTCTGCCCCGGCCAAATCCAGGCGATGCCGCAAGGCCGACCAAGCGGCCGCGCCATTTGTGCGAAGTTTTCGAGGTCTTCTCGCGGCGCCGGCTCTCGTAAGAGCGAAGCTTGCGCAGCGCATCAACCATGCGCTTCTGATATTCTTTGCGCTCGCGTTCCTTGTTGCGCAGTGATTCCAATAGTCGGGCCTGGACGATAATACTGGCGGCCTGAGCCGAAATGGTGGTTAACAAGCGGATCTCATCGCGCGAGAACTGGCGTCGCCGCGAGGTTTGAACGACGAGCACGCCAAGCGGCGATTTGTTGTCGAACAGCGGCACGCCCAAGAAAGAGTGAAAACGCTCTTCGCCCGTTTCGGGGAAATACCGGTAGCGCGGGTGGGCCAGCGCATCCACCACCATCACCGGCTCCATGCGCTCGATCACCAGACCGGTTAGCCCTTCGCCGATGGCCATAGACACTTTGCCGATGGATTCGGAATCCAGACCCATGGTTGCCCGCAGAGTCAGACGCTTCTTTTGCGGATCGAGGATGTAAATCGAACAGACCTCGGCTTCCATCCGGTCGCGCACCGTTGTGACGATGTTTTGCAAAGTATCTTGCAGATCATGGGAATGGGTGATCAGTGTGCTGATATCTTCCAGGATGGTCAGGTGAGGGTGTACTTCAGGGCCGGTTTTTTTTGGGTTTGCCATGTTTGCAGACGGTGGAGAGACTCCTTTATAGAGCATAAATTCGACTTTTTCGCCAGTGAACTTGCCAGTGAATTTAACAGATGGCGGCCAGAATGCCTATGTGCAATTGCCGAGAAATGATGGGAAAGCTGATGGCTTTATCAAGGTACTCAGGTTCTGACACCTATAGGGGAGAAGGCAGATTTAGAAATCTTTGGCATGCCCGAGAAGTCTCCTCGAGCATAAATACAGATACGTCTGACCGCTGACGTGATTGCAGCGTTGCAATGACGTTGTGATATAGTACTGCCATGGGTCCACTCCAGGGTATCAAAGGCATGCGTCACATAGCGCTCAAGGTCAAAGATATAGCCAAGGCGAAAAGTTTTTACCAGAATATGTTGGGCATGGATGTGGTTTGGGAACCGGATCCCGACAATGTTTATCTCTCATCGGGCTATGACAATATCGCTCTGCACCAGGTAACGGCCGGCCTTGCCTCTAGAGCAGCAGAGCAGCAGTTGGACCATTTTGGCTTCATTGTAGAAAGTATCGAGCGGGTTAAAGAGCTCGAACAGGAGTTCCGTTCCGCCGGCGTCACCATAGTCCACCCATTTAAAATCCATCGCGATGGCAGCGCCTCGTTCTACTGCGCCGATCCCGATGCAATTGTCATCCAGATGCTCTATGAACCTCAACTCAGTTC
>Ga0307416_100002724_pt1 | contig 10242 bp, 10 predicted proteins | sample DK1Cmetagenome_2_FD_203821 | JGI IMG/M metagenome (GOLD analysis project Ga0307416, IMG submission 203821) | Maize rhizosphere microbial communities from greenhouse at UC Davis, California, United States - DK15-C-3 | ecosystem: Host-associated > Plants > Roots > Rhizosphere > Soil | place...
ACCGGCGGGGACCAGAGCGCGCCCTTCTTCCCCGCCGTCGTCGAGCGGCTCGCGCGTGCGCTGCCATACGCGGCGCGGCATCTGTTCGCGGGGGCGGGGCACGTGCCGCACCTGATGCAGCCGGCGGCCTACGTCGAGGTCGTGGGCGGGTTCATCGCCGGCGTGAGCACTCCCACCGGACAATCGATCCGCGCGCCGGACGAGCGGCCTACGCCGGCCGCATAGGCCGCGGCCCGGGTCCGCGACGCCGCTCGGCACCGGAAGCGCACGGCGCGGCGGAACCGCCGGCGAACTTCCAATTCGGACCACGAGCACTACTCACCACATCGAGTAGTGGTCCAGTTTGGGGTCATCCCGCAGGAGCGCTGCGCAGCAGCGCGAGTGTCGGGATCGGGTTGCGAGGCGCGGGGCGCCATCCCGGCGCCTGGAGAGCGATCCCGACACTCGCGGCCCCCGCGGGGCCGCTCCTGCGGGATGACACGTGAGCGAACTGACCCACTACCCCACATCAACCAGGAGGTCGCCATGTACGTCGTCGCGATACACCAGGTCACCGACCAGGCGAAGTTCTGGCCGGCCGACGTCGCACAGCTCACCAAGCCGGTCCCGCCGCACCTCAAGCTGCACCACACCTTCGCGGGGACCGATGGGTCCCAGGCGGTGTGCCTCTGGGTGGCCCAGTCCGTCGACGCGCTCCGGAGATTTCTGGACCACTTTTCCGCGGGCGCCAGCGTGAACTCGTACTTCCCCGCCGTGAACAAGGAGGGCCTCGCGATCCCGGCTACCCAGCGGGTGATGCAGCGAGCGTGAAGGGAGCGATGCCCACGGAGAGAGCGATGCGCGGGCGACTACAGCGGCGGCTCCGAGCCCTGGACGAGCGGCGCTGTGCGCTACTCGACGAGGTGGAGGCGCTGAGCGCCGACCGGCTGACGGCCAGGCCGCGGCCCGGGAAGTGGACGATCCTCGAGATCGTCGAGCACCTCGTACTCGCCGAGCGGGACGTGTTGCGGAACTCGCCCGAGCCGTCGCGGCTCGTCGAGCGCCGGCGCGACCTCAAGGCCCGCGTCAGTTATCCGCTGGTGCTCTTCGTGTTGAAGTACGGCATCCCGGTGGAGGTGCCGTCACCGCGAATGGTCCCGACGGGCCGCGCCTCCCTGGCGGACTTGCGACGCGACTGGGACGAGAGTCAGCGGTGGCTTCGCTCGTACGTCGACGGCCTCGACCGGAACGGCTTCGGCAGAGCGGTATTCGAGCATCCTGTCACCGGCCCGTTGACCGTGGCCCAGGCGGTCCGCCTGGGCCAGGTTCACGTGGAGACGCACGCTCGGCAGATCAGCCGGCTGGTAGCGCTGACGAGCTGAGCCGGGCGGCGTGACAGCGTTCGGAACGCAAGTCGTTTCGACTCCGGCGTGAGCGCGTCGAGAAACGGCGCGATCATCGACAGCAGCCAATCGGTGCGGTCCACGAGCGTCACGTGCGTGGTGCCGGGCAGGACCACGAGCTGGGAAGGTGGGAGGCCGACGACGTCGCCTAGGCTTTGTGTGACAGGGTGGCGCGGAGTCTGCGGCGAACCCCGCACGCTTCCCTCTCCCCGGACCGCCGATGGGCTACCGCCTCGCCGCCGCCCCCCTCCTCCCATTGCTCCACGTCCAGGGCCGGCGCTTGAACCGCGTCCTTCCCCGCCTGCCCGAGCCGCCCGGCGCCCGGGTGGGCGGACCGTCGGGCGAGACCGCCGGTGCTGACATCGCCGGCGCTAGCACCGCCGGCTCCGCGGCCGCCCCACCGCCGGAGCCCTTGCGGCTGCTCGTGCTCGGCGACTCGGCGGCCGCGGGCGTCGGCGCGACGTCGCAGGACGCGGCGCTGCTCGGCCAACTCGTCGCCGCCCTCGCCCCGGCGAGCCCGGTCGCGTGGCGCCTGGTGGCGCGCACGGGGGCGACCGCGGCCGGCACGCGCCGCCACCTGGCCGCCCGGCCGCCGGAGCCGTGCGACGTGGCGGTCGTCGTGCTCGGCCTCAACGACCTGGTCGTGGGCCGCGGGACCGCCGCGGTGCTCGCGGACCTGGAGGCGATCGTCGACACGCTGCAGCGCGGCTGGGGCGCGCGCCACGTGGTGCTCTCCGGCATGCCCCCGGTCGGCCGCTTCCCGGCGCTGCCGCAGCCGCTGCGCTGGTACCTGGGCCGGCGGGCGCGCGCGCTCGACGCGGCGCTCGGCGCGTGGGTGGCCGGGCGGCCCGGCTGCGAGGTGCTGCCCCTCGACCTCGCGTTCGACGTGGCCGAGATGGCGGCCGACGGCTTTCACCCCGGCCCGGCGCTGTACGCGGCGTGGGGCCGCGCGGTCGCCGCGCGCGTGCGCGCCTGGCAGGGCTCAGGGCAGGGCCAGCACCCCGGGCCGTAAAGACGGTGTACGCGCGCTTCCGCCGGTGGCGCGTGGCTACGACGGCGCGACGCGGCCGAAGGGCCGGAAGCGGCACGTGCTCCGGCACGTGCTCGTGGACACCACCGGCTGCACCCCTTCGCCTTGGTCGGCGGGGCAGCGCCTGGGCTTCGACTCAATCGTCGGCGAGCCACCCCCGCAGGAGCGCCGCCGTCTTCGACGGGTGCTCCATCGCCGGCAGGTGGCCGCAGCGTCCGAGCACGTGGAACGACGAGCCCGAGATCCCCCGGTGCATCGCCTCGGATCCCGCAGGAGGCGTCAGCACGTCCGCGTCGCCGACCGCCACGAGCACCGGCACGGTGATCGACGCGAGCAGCGGCCGCGAGTCGGGCCGGCCGAGGATCGCCGTCTGCTGGCGCAGGAACGCCTCGCCACCGACCCGCTCGGCCATCGCCCGCACCTCGTCCCCGAGTGGCGTCCCCACGCGGTCCGGGTGGATGAGCTGCGGCAGCAGTCGCTTGGTCACCCCGGCAAAGCGGCCGTGCCTCAGCGACGACATCGCCGCGCGGCGCCGCGCCGCCCGGGCCGGGGTGTCGGGGCTCGCGCTCGTCGAGAAGAGCGCGAGCCGCGTCACGCGCTCAGGCGCCTGGCGCAGGATCTCGAAGGCCACGTAGCCGCCCATCGAGAGCGCAGCGAGCGCGAAGCGCGCCGGCGCCAACGCGAGCGCGCGACGCGCCATGGCACCCACGGAGTCGTCGCGCGTCAGGTCGGCGACGTACGGCTCGGCGACATCACGAAGCGCCTCGGCCTGATCACGCCACAGGCGCTCGTCGCAGAGCAGGCCGGGGAGGAAGAGCAGCGGCGTGCGCTCAGCCAAGCGCCACCTCGCCCGCTGGTCCATCAGCCAGGCGCCGCACCGGCAGCAGCGCCGCTCCGAAGTGCACCCGGCTGCTGCAACGCAACGTCAGTGCGCGGCCGAGCCGGGAGCGGCTTCGACAGCCGCGGCGTAGAGGTTGGCAACCGTGTATAGCCGTCGCTCGTCGGCGAGACCGGGTCGGAATGCGGGGACCAGGACGCGCCGATACTCCGGACCCTCGAAGTGATCGAGGGTCGGCCAGGCTGTAGTCAACATGGGGGCAATCAACACCTGTACGGCAACGGCGGCTCCCCCAACACGTGGGCGGAAGGCGGGGTAGCCGAGTGTCGCGCCCCATCCCACAGGAACCAGGTCTCCCTCGATCAGGCCGTCCGTCCACTCACCACCCAACGGCGCGACGACATGATGGTTGGGCTGGCCCGGAGCGAGGGTGCCGTAAACGGCCAACGTGTGGCTGGTCCTGAAGAGCGCATCGAGCCGCCGTTCGGCGTCGACGTCGCCTGGCTCCGCCGCCCGCCCTGAGACGTCGCTCTGCCAGCGCGCCGCATTGGCTGCGGCCACCAAGCGATTCACTTCAGCTAGTGATAGATCCACCATGGGCGCCCGCAGTGTCTACCGCCCTCTAACGCCAGTCATGCGGCGAGGACCTGATCAAGAATGGCGTACCCCAGCCGCATGACACCTGGGTGCCAAGAGACGTCTCGGCGTTCCCGGCGACTGTCCCCACAACGTACACCCTGGAACGCCTCGGTCCGGCACCGCGGATCGGCGGCGTCGCTCGCCGCCTGACGCATCCGAGGGCTGGTGTGCCGCCGGGACGAGTCGCGTGGGCGCTCGGCTCTCGGCTCCCGGTGTGGTCCCGAATCCTCGCAGCTCGCTCTCGGCTCTCGGCTACTCCCCCGCCAAGAGCTGAGAGCCCACAGCCGAGAGCCGAAACCCGCGCACTGCACGAGAGAGCGTCGCGCGGCCAGCCCGGTCGCGCGACGCGCAAGTGCCGCAGCCGGGGCGGGCAGTCGCGCCGGCGACGGGGTGACGACTTAGGGGCGACCTCGGCGCAGCTTGACCGTCGCGGAGGCCGCCGCGGGCGTGACCCCCGCCGGAATCGCGACCGTCTCCGCCGAGGCCGCGGCGCTGCCGCTCTCGAACGCCCCGCTCGTCGGCGTCAGAATGACGGCCCAGCGCAGGAGCGTCGTCGGGCACGGAACCGGTAGCGTACCTGACCCGCGGACGTGCGCGACGTTGCGTCCGGCCTTCTGCGTCTGGTCGAGCTCCACCGACAGACCGAACGTCGCGCTGCGCGAGCACTGGATCGTGCCGGAGACCGTCGCCGATCCCGTGGTGGCGTCCACGCGCGCGCCGGGGTCGATGGTCAGCGCGACCGTCGTGCCGCCCGTCGTGCCGCCGGCGAGCTCGTAGGCCCCGAGGTCGCACTGCGCGTCGCGCGGCGCGTAGCGCTGGTCGGTCGTGACGGTGCAGCTTCCCCCGGCGTTGATCGCGGGACTGCCGGCCGTGAGCGCGTGGGTCATGGTCGGCCCGCCGTTGTCCGCCAGTGGTGCGAGCTGCGGGTCGGTGATCAGGATCCCCGGCGCGATGCCGCAGGAGCTGTCGTTCGCGATGCTCACCCCCGCGTAGACGTGCGGTGTGTTGAAGCAGTTCTTGCCGCCGTTGTTCGAGATGATCGAGTTGCGGAGGGTGATCACGGAGTTCGACTGGAGCCCGCCGCCGAAGTTATGGGCGACCGTGCTGTTGGTGAGCGTGAGCGTGCCCATGCTGCCTACGGCCGACCAGGGAACCGCTGCCGTGGACGTATTCCCGCTCACCGTGCTGTTGACCAGCGTGATGTTGCGCGCCTCGATCGCGGCGAAGCCCTCAGCCACGTTGCCGTATACGGTACTGTGCTCCAACACCAGGTCCGCGTTCCCCATCCCCAGAATGGCACCGGCATAACTGCCCGGCGGGGCCTTGCCGCCGGTGATCGACAGGTTCCGCAGAGTGACGACCCCGGAGTCGCCGAGCTCGAAGACGCGGGTCTTGCCCCCGCCGCTGATAGTGATGCCCTTCGTCGTCGGTCCCTCCACGGTGACGGTCTTCGCGGGTACGAGCGGCGAGTTCAGGGTGATCGTCTGCCCGGCCAGCGTCGAGTCGAAGCGGACGATCCCGTCGCTAGCCGCGGAGCCGAGGGCCCAGCGGAGCGAGCCGTCGCCGGCGTCATTCGTGTTGGTGACAACGGGGATGCCGACGATGCCGGCGCTGGGTCTGGGCGCGGGTGACCGCGTGGGTCCCACCGGATCGTCGGCGCAGGCGAGCGCGGCGAGTGTGAGGGCGAGCGGCCAGCGGCCGGCCCGCAGAGTGTATCGACGCATGGTCGTCTCCTGAGGTGGGGTGGTTGCACTTCCTTAGGCGCACCCCACCGCGAAATCGAGCCACTCTCCGGTCACCGGCCGACGCGCTGGGCCCGTCGCACCGCGAGAGCGGCTGGGCGCTGGATCTCGAGCTCCGACAGCTGCGCGCCTTCGTCATGCTCGTGGAGCACGGGAGCATGACCGCGGCGGCCCGCGCGCTCGGTGTGGCCCAGTCGACCGTGTCCGAGGCCGTCGCCGAGCTGCTCCGGGTGCTCTGCACGACGCTGGGCGACGCGGCCGAGCGCAGGCTTCCGCGTCGGGCTACTCGGGCAAGCGTGTAGGAGGGCACGCTTCACCGCTGGACGAGCGCCTGGTCGCGATCGGGCGCGGGATCGGGCATATGCCCGGTTTCCTATGCAGGTCGACCTGGACATGTATAGAAAATGCTCGTTTCGTATGCACGTCACCCTCGCCGAGGAGCCGTGAAGCTCGCAATCCCGCCGCGGTACGACGAGCTGCTGCAGGCCGTGCGCGAGCGCGTCGCTCGGCCATCCTTCACTTGACTCGGTACCGGAGCCCCCCACGCCCGACTCCCTGGACCTCACCGTCTCCCTTCAGGACGTCCTCCCGCGCCCTTGGCGCCGCTTCCTCATCAGCGGTACTTCGACATTCGCCGCCCTGAGCGCCGCGATCCAGGACGCCTGCGGCTGGTCGGGCGGGCACCTCTACGCCTTCTACCAGGCGAGCGCGTACGGCGAGCCCACGCGGATTGCCGGTCTGCGCATCGAGGACGGCGACGACGACGAGTTCGGCCCCGTCCCCGATGCCAAGCGCGTCCGCCTCACGCGCTACTTCGGGCGCGACCGATTCACGAGTTGCCTCTACCTGTACGACTTCGGCGACGACTGGACCCACGACGTCCAGCTCAACGATGTCGTGCAGGCTCGTGGCCGCCAGCACCGCCGCCTCCTGGGCGGTGAGCACGCGTTCCCGCCCGACGACTGCGGCGGGCCCGCGGGCTACGCCGGCCTCCAGGATGCGCTCCGCACGGGGAAAGATCCCGAGGGGTTGCTCGACTGGGCGCGCGAGACTTGGGAGTGGACCGGGACGCTCGACCTCGACGCCCTTCGCGAGCGCTTCGATCGATGAGGAGCGACGCGCCACGTGGGAGAACGTGCGCGTAGCAGTGTTCCCGCTGAGCAACCCGGGACTCGCGGTGCACGTCCGCAAGCGGGTGCTTGCATGGAGGCGTCCGCGATTTTAATGATTGCCCCCGCGCCCGACCTCGCTTCCCCGCCCCTCGCGTAACCCATGCGCCGTCCCTCCCTCCCCGCCTTCCGCGTCGCCGTCTGCGTCCTCCTGGCGCTCCCCCTGGGCTGCGGCGGAGGCGACGGCGGCAGCGGCGACTGCGACGGCCTCGAGGGCGTCACCACCTGCCAGCCCGAGGCGAAGGCGCTACCGCCGGACCATCCCCCGCCGACCGACACCGGCGTCACCGCCGTCCACGTCTACGTGGACCGCTCGGGCAGCATGGCCGGCTACCTCGACACCTCCTTCAGCGAGTTTGGCGTCGCCGGCCGGCAGCCCACCCTGCGCCGCGTCCTCGACCGCGTCCTCACGCTAGGCGGCACCGGGGCGCGGGTGTACGGCTACGGCGACCGGGTCTCCGCCGTCCAGGGCCGCTCCAATCAGGACCTGATCGGCACCCTCGTCCGGCAGCAGTTCTACAGTCAGAACAACACCCGCCTCGAGGACGTCCTTGACTCCATCGCCGCGGATACAGCTCGCGCCACCACGCACCTGATCGTCGGCGACGGCCGGCGCGGCGACGGCGCCTCGGCCATCGCCCAGTTCCGCCGGCTCGGCACCCTGGCGGAGTCGTGGGCCGGCGGCGACTCGCCGCGCGGCTTCTTCGCCATGGTCGTCGTCGACGCCCCGTTCCACCAGGTGCGCGGTGACAAGGCCGGCTGCTGGTCGGCCGGCGGGAACGCGGAGGGCATCCGCTGCCCGCTCTACGTCTTCGCCTTCGGCCCGGGGCGCGCGGCACCCCGCGTGCTCGCCGCCTTGCGCGACGCGGCGACCCGACTCTACGCCGCCCCCACCTTCACCGACGCCGCCGGAGTGGTCGAGGCGAAGCCCGGCGCCGCCCCCGGCGCTCTCAACGTCCAGGGCGGGGGCCGGAGCGGTCGCCCGCTCGAGCTCTTCTACCACTCCCCCGACTCGGCCACCTCCGCCCGCGTCCCCGTGCGCGTGAACCTGGCGAACAGCGTCGCCCGCTTCGCGCTCGACGACAGCCTCACGGTCGCCGTCCAGTCGACGGCGATCGCGCCGCAGGCGGCCGCATGGGAGCCGGTGCACGACCTCGGCTCGGCGTGGGTGCGGCCGGCGACCCCCGCTCGCGACTCCGCCGCGCCCGCCATCCTGCTCCCCGTCGACCTGCGCTCCCGCCCCCAGGTCCCCAAGACCGCCTACCGCATCGACCTCCTCTCGGCCGGCGTCCCGGGGTGGCTCCAGGACTACGAGGCGACCGCGCAGGGCGACGCCACCCGCACCTACGGCCTCTCCGCCCTCTTCACCCAACTCCGCCCCCACCCCACTCGCCTGGCGACGGTTTACGCGCGAATCTATTGAAGGACCGGGAGTCGGGAGTCGGGAGTCGGGAGTCGGGCTGGAACCCGAAACCCCTCGTACCGCCGTCCGAGCCCGCCGCAACGCCGAGGGGGTGCACCGACCGGGAGTCGGCAGTGTCCCGAGGCAGTCCCGGCTCCCGACTCCCGACTCCCGACTCCCGGTAGTTGAAACCTCCCGCACCAACAGCGTCGCTCATGCTGATTCACATCCTGCTCAACTGGTGGGCCGCCTACTCGCAGATCGCCATCCCCGCGTCGGCGTGTCCGGCGTCACCGGAGGGCCAGCGGCAGGTGGCGGGCGCGGTGATCATGCGCTCCGAGTGGGTCGCGCTCTTCAACACCGCGGTCGTCGTGGCGGTCGTGGTCGGACTCCTCGGCGCGGTCGCGGCCTACCAGACGCGGCTCGTGGGCGACGCCTTCGCCAGCCGCTGGCGAAAGAGCCTGCTGGTCACGGGGATCGTGGGCGCCATCCTCTGCGCCGCCCTGCTTGCCACCTCGATGCTGGCGACGCGCGGCTGTCAGTTCGGCGAGGTGGAGACGCGCCTCCCCTTCGGCCCTCTGGCGTCCCGCACTTCCGTCGCCCTCTTGCAGACGATGCTCTTCTTCTTCATCTGGAGCGTAGTCCTCACCCGCCTCGCCCGCCTGACGAAGCACCAGCCGTGGTACAACAATTCGCGCTACCCTGTTTGATGGCGCAGCTCTCGGCTCTCGGCCCTCGGCTCTCGGCAGTTGCGGAAGGGGCATGAGGACGTGCCTCACGCCGAGGTCCTCCTAGTCACCGCCCCAGCCGAGGGCCGAGGGCCGAGAGCCGAGAGCGGGTATTCAGAGAACGCTAGTTCGGAGCGCAGAGAGCAGTAGCTCACACGAGACCACAATGGCCGCCAACACCTTGTACTACTTCGCCGCCGGAGGCACCGGGGCGCTCTCCGTCGAGCCCCTGCTCCACCTCTGCGCCGCGGGGGTGGGCCCGGACCGGCTCGCCGTCATCCTCATTGACGCCGACGTGGGGAGTCCGGCGCTGGGGCGCGCTCAGGAGCTGATCGGCCTGTACGACGAGGTGCGCCGCGCCTTCGGCCGGCCGGCCCAGGGGTTCTTCCGCACGGAGCTGATCCGCACCAGCCGGGCCGAGTCGGTGTGGTCGCCCCTCGGCGTGGGCGACGCCGCGCGGCTCGGGAGCGTGGCGCTGCAGGACTTCGTGCAGCAGCCGCGCATGGCCGGCCCCACGGAGGACGCGCGCGTGCTCTTCGACCTGCTCTTCAGCCGCGAGCAGCAGATCGAGCAGCTCCGCGAGGGCTTCCGCGGGAACCCCGCCATCGGCTCGATCCTCATGCACGGGCTCAAGGAGACGCCGTTCTTCAAGGAGCTGATGAACAGCGCCAAGAACGACACGTCGGCGCGCTTCTTCGCCACGGGCTCCGTGTTCGGCGGCACGGGCGCCTCGGGGCTCCCGGTGCTCGCCAACGTCCTGCGCGGCATCGGCATCGACAGCGCCCGCATCGGCGCGGCGCTCGTCACCCCGTACTACTCGCTCGGCGAGCCGTCGCGCGAGGAGCAGCAGAGCAACCGACTCAAGCCGGACAGCGCCAAGTTCATGCGGGCGACGGCGGCCGCGCTGCCCACCTACACGCGCGGCCACACGGACTACGGCGCGCTGTACGTCATCGGCGACGACCAGTCGCTCCCCAAGCCGCGCAAGACGTTCTCGTCAGGCGGGCCGGAGCAGCTCAACGACCCGCACTTCGTGGAGCTGTACGCGGCGATGGCGGCGCTCGACTTCGTGGAGCGCGGCGCGCAGCACGGGGGCGCGCCGCGCTACGTCACCGCCGGTGATGCCGAGCCCACCTGGTCGGACTTGCCTGTAGGCCGCGTGGCGCAGGAGGAGCTCGCGACCTTTCTCGTCGCCTCGAACTTCTTCCTCCACTACTTCGGCAGTACCCGCTCGCCGGCCGACGAGCAGCGCCTCACCGGCGAGCTCCAGAAGCTGCCGTGGATCGACGACGCGGACTTGAAGCCGGACTTC
>Ga0307416_100002725_pt1 | contig 10239 bp, 8 predicted proteins | sample DK1Cmetagenome_2_FD_203821 | JGI IMG/M metagenome (GOLD analysis project Ga0307416, IMG submission 203821) | Maize rhizosphere microbial communities from greenhouse at UC Davis, California, United States - DK15-C-3 | ecosystem: Host-associated > Plants > Roots > Rhizosphere > Soil | place: USA...
GCTGCGCACCAAGTCGCCTGTGCAGGCGCTGACCACAGCCGACCTCGACGACGCGCTCGAGCTCTGCAGCCGTGACCTCGCGTCCAACGTCTTCGTCGCCGCGCGCATCCTCGAGGGCGTCCTCAGCAGCCAGCCCGGCACCCTCCTCGGCTATCGGGACGAGGGCCGGCTGCACTCGATGTGCTGGGCCAGCGCCAACCTCGTGCCGGTGCAGGCCGATGCCCTCAGCATCCCGGCCTTCGCCGACCGGGTCCGGCGGTGGCGCCGCCACTGCGCCTCGATCCTCGGACCCACCGACCAGGTGGGCGAGCTGTGGCGGCTGCTGTCGCCGTCGTGGGGACCGGCCCGCGCCGTGCGACCCCACCAGCCCCTGATGAGCACCATGCAGCGTCCCTCCGAGCTCGGCGTCGAGCTCGACCCGCGCGTGCGCCCGGCCACCCCCGACGAGGTCGACCTCGTCATGCCGGCGGCCGCGCACATGTTCACCGGCGAGATCGGCTACCCGCCCTACACCGGCAGCGGCCACGCCTACCGGATGGCCCTGCTGGCCCTCATCGAGCGGCAGCACACCTACGTCGTGGTCGACGAGGGCGAGGTGGTCTTCAAGGCCGACATCGGCTCCGTGGCCCTCGGCTGCGCGCAGATCCAGGGAGTCTGGCTGGCGCCGCGCCTGCGCGGCCAGGGGCGTGCCGTGCCTGCCATGGCCGCGGTCGTCGAGCAGGTCATGGCGGCCCGGGCCCCGTGGGTGACCCTCTACGTCAACGACTTCAACGCCAGCGCCCGCGCCACCTACGCGCGCGTGGGGTTCGAGGACGTCGGGTCCTTCACGACCGTCCTGCTCTGAGGCACCTGGTCTGAGGCCCCCTGCTCTCACGACCCCGGCCGTCAGGGCCGCCTGTGACCACCGGCACAGGCCCAGGTGTGCCGCGGAGGTGCCAAAGACCCGCGCCCTCCCCTCGCTGCGCTGACAGGATGGCGGCATGAGCGCCAACGACTCGCACCCGGCCCGGCACAGCGGGTCCCCGGAGCTGACCGCGGACGCCGCCGGCCTGGCCGCGCTCTTCCTCGTGTCGGGCACGACGCACCTGGTGAAGCCGGAGGTCTTCGAGCCGCTCATCCCGCGTGCCCTGCCGACCCCGCGGGGCCTGGTCTACGCCTCGGGGGTGGCCGAGCTCGCCTGCGGCCTCGGGCTGCTGCACCCGCGGACCCGCCGCCTCGCGGGGTGGGCCAGCGCGGCCCTGCTGCTCGCCGTCTTCCCCGGCAACGTCCAGATGAGCGTCAGCCAGGGCAAGCGCGCGGCGCGCAAGCAGGACGCCACCTCCAGGGCGACGTTCGCCGCCACCGTCGCCCGGCTGCCGCTGCAGCTGCCGCTCATCCGGGCCGCCCTCCGCGCCGCCGGGCGGCTCTGACGTGCCCGGACTCATCTGGGGGCCGCTCGACGAGTCCGACCTGCCCGGCCTGGAGCGCCTGGCGGCCAGCTGCCTCCGCGCTGACGGCGGGCTGCCGCTGCTGCAGGAGGAGGCGACCCTGAGGGGCCGCGTGCTCTCCGGCCCCAGCACGGGCGCCCGCGACGAGCTCGGCGACCTGGTCGCCGCGGCCGGCCTCGCGCACGACCCCGACGGTGGCTCGACCATGCTCGGCATGGTGCACCCGTCCTTCCGCCGGCTCGGGCTCGGGGCCGACCTGCTCCGCTGGGCCCGGGAGCACGCCGGCGGCCGCGCGCTCCGGGTCGCCGTGGAGTCGCTCAACGCGAGCGCCGAGGACCTCCTGAGCGCGAACGGGCTGGTGCAGGTCTTCGCCGAGACGGTGATGCGCCACGACCTGCGCGACATCCCGCACGTCCGGCGTCCCGCGGGCATCCGGACCGTCGCGTTCGGTGACGACTCGGCGCACGCCTTCTACACGGCATACGTGCGCTCGTTCGCCGACCGTCCCGGGTTCCCGCACCCCTCGGAGTCGGAGTGGCTCAGCTGGCTCCGCGACGACCACGACTTCCGCCCGGACCTCTCCCGGGTGGCCCTCGACGACGACGGTGAGCCGGCGGGGTTCGTCACCGTCTCGCGCAGCTGGATCGACCAGGTCGGCGTGGTGCCCGAGAAGCGCGGCAGCGGGCTCGGCGGCCACCTCACCGCCCGCAGCCTGAGCGCCATCGCCGGCACCGGCGCCGAGGAGGCCTGGCTGTGCGTCAACGTCGACAACCCCGGCGCCCGCGAGCTCTACGAGAAGCTGGGGTTCACCGTCTACGGCACCCGGGCGCGCTACGTGCAGCACGAGCACGCCGCCGTGGTGCGGGTGGAGCGCCCCTGACCGATATCCTCGGGGAGTTCCGACACCCCCCGAGGAGACTCCCGTGGTTCTGCGCATGTCCGCCCTGTTCCTGCGAACCCTTCGCGAGGACCCGGCTGATGCCGAGCTGCCGAGCCACAAGCTGCTGGTCCGGGCGGGCTACATCCGCCGCGTCAGCCCCGGCATCTACACCTGGCTGCCGCTCGGCCTGAAGGTGCTGCGCAACGTCGAGAAGGTCGTGCGCGAGGAGATGGACTCGATCGGCGCGCAGGAGCTGCTCTTCCCCGCCCTGCTGCCGAAGGAGCCCTTCGAGGCCACCGGCCGCTGGGAGGAGTACGGCGACAACATCTTCCGCCTCAAGGACCGCAAGGACGCCGACTACCTCCTCGGGCCCACCCACGAGGAGATGTTCACCCTCACGGTCAAGGACCTGTTCTCCTCCTACAAGGACCTCCCGCTCTCGCTGTACCAGATCCAGACGAAGTACCGCGACGAGGCGCGTCCGCGCGCGGGCCTGCTGCGCGGCCGTGAGTTCGTCATGAAGGACTCCTACTCCTTCGACGTCGACGACGCCGGGCTCGAGAAGGCCTACCAGCTGCACCGCGAGGCCTACATCCGCATCTTCAACCGCCTCGGCTTCCACTACGTCATCGTCGAGGCGATGGCCGGCGCCATGGGCGGCAGCAAGTCGGAGGAGTTCCTCGCGACCGCCGAGCACGGCGAGGACACCTACGTGCGCTGCTCCAGCTGCGGGTATGCCGCGAACGTCGAGGCCGTGCGCGTGCCGGTGCCCCCGGCGCTGCCGTGGGACGACGCGCCCTCGGCGCACGTCGAGGACACCCCCGACACCCCGACCATCGAGACGCTCGTCGACCACCTCAACGCGCGCTTCCCCCGCGAGGACCGGCCCTGGACCGCCGCCGACACCCTCAAGAACGTGCTGGTCACGCTGGCCCACCCGGACGGCCACCGCGAGCCGCTGGCGATCGGCGTGCCCGGCGACCGCGAGATCGACGAGAAGCGGCTCGAGGCCCAGGTGGCCCCCGCCGAGGTCGAGGCGTTCGACGAGAAGGCGTTCGCCGACAACCGAGCGCTGGTCAAGGGCTACATCGGCCCCGGTGCGCTGGGGGAGACCGGCACCGCCAAGGTGCGCTACCTGCTCGACCCGCGCGTCGTCGAGGGCACCCGCTGGGTCACCGGCGCCAACGAGCCGGGCAAGCACGTCATCGACCTCGTGGTCGGCCGCGACTTCACCGCCGACGGCACGATCGAGGCCGCCGAGGTGCGCGCGGGCGACGAGTGCCCGAGCTGCGGCCACGTGCTCGAGACCGCGCGCGGCATCGAGATGGGCCACATCTTCCAGCTGGGAAAGAAGTACGCCGAGGCGCTCGACCTCAAGGTCCTCGACCAGAACGGCAAGCTCGTCACCGTGACGATGGGGTCCTACGGCGTCGGTGTCTCCCGGGCGGTCGCAGCCGTCGCCGAGGGCAACCACGACGAGCTCGGCCTGGTCTGGCCCCGCGAGATCAGCCCTGCGGACGTCCACCTGGTGGCCACCGGCAAGGACGACGAGGTCTTCACCACCGCCGCCGAGATCGCCCGGGCGCTCGAGGCCGAGGGGCTCGAGGTCATCTACGACGACCGCAAGGGCGTCAGCCCCGGCGTGAAGTTCAAGGACTCCGAGCTGATCGGTGTGCCCACCATCGTCGTGGTGGGCCGCGGCCTCGCCGAGGGCAAGGTCGAGGTCAAGGACCGCCGCTCGGGCGAGCGCACCGAGGTGGCCGTCGGTGACGTCGTCGCCGCGGTGGCTGGGGTCGTCCGCGGCTCCGCCGTCACCGGAGCGGGGGAGTGAGCGAGCCGACCCCGGCCATCGAGGCGGTCATCTTCGACTGGGGCGGCACGCTGACGCCCTGGCACGAGGTGGACCTGCCCCAGCAGTGGCGGGTCTTCGCCCGGGAGGTGCACGGCCTGTCGGTCGAGGACATCGAGATGCCGCCGGAGGACCTCGCCGAGGCCGACGGCCTCGCCCTGCGCATCCACGAGGCGGAGGAGCGGGCCTGGAAGCGCGGCCGCTCCACGCACGAGAGCGCCTCGATCGCCGACATCCTCGAGGAGGCCGGCGTCGCCGCCGGCCACGACCGGCACCACCTGGCGCTCGCGGCATACCGGCGTTTCTGGGAGCCGCACACCCACACCGACCCGCAGGTGCGGCCCCTGTGGGAGGGGCTGCGCGAGCGCGGCATCCGGGTGGGCGTGCTCTCCAACACCATCTGGACCCGCGCCTACCACCGCGAGGTCTTCCAGCGCGACGGAGTGCTGCACCTGCTCGACGGCGACGTCTACTCCTCCGAGATCCACGTGGTGAAGCCGCACCCCGAGGCGTTCCTGGCGGCCTGCGCGGCGGTCGGCGCGACCCCGGACCGGTCGGTCTACGTCGGCGACCGTCTCTTCGAGGACGTCCACGGCCCGCAGCAGGTCGGCATGCGCTCGATCTGGGTGCCGCACTCCGACATCCCGCTCGACCAGCAGGTCGCCGTCGACGTCACACCGGACGCGAAGGCCCACGAGCTGCTCGACATCCTCGACATCGTCGACGGGTGGCTGGCGGAGCTGTCGCGGTAGCGCTGTGCCGGACCCCGACCTGACCACCCTGGTGCTGATGGCCCTCGCGGCCTTCAGCGCCGGCTGGATCGACGCCGTCGTCGGCGGGGGTGGGCTGATCCAGCTGCCCGCCCTGCTGCTCGGCTTCCCCGGCGCGACCCCGGCGCAGCTGCTGGCCACCAACAAGTTCGGCTCGATCTTCGGCACCGCGACGAGCTCGCTGACCTACGTGCGCCGGGTGCGGCCCGACCTGCGCACCGCACTGCCCATGGCCGGGGTGGCCTTCCTCGGGGCCATCGGCGGCGCGCTCATCGGGCTGCACATCCCCAAGAGCGCGTTCAACCCGATCATCCTCGTGATGCTGGTCGTGGTCGGCGCCTACACGGTGGCCCGGCCGCGGATGGGCCACGAGACCGCGCTGCGCTTCGACGGGCACAGGCACACGCTCGTCGCGATGCTCACCGGCTTCTGCATCGGCGTCTACGACGGTGCCCTCGGCCCCGGCACCGGCTCGTTCATGGTGTTCGCGCTCGTCGGGCTGATGGGCTACGCGTTCCTCGAGGCCAGCGCCAAGGCGAAGATCGCCAACTTCGCCACCAACCTCGGCGCCCTCGTCATCTTCATCCCGGGCGGACACGTCATGTGGAAGGTGGGTGCGCTCATGGCGGCCATGAACCTCGCCGGCGGCTACACCGGGGCCCGCACGGCGGTGGCCAAGGGGAGCGCGTTCGTGCGGGTCGTCTTCATCGTCGTGCTCGTGGCGTTCATCGTCCGCATCGGCGGCTCCGTCCTCGGTCTGTGGGCCTGACATGACCACCGACGCCACACCGCACAACGCCCCCGACGTGGAGGCGCTGCTCGACCGCCTCGAGGCACTGCTGTCCCGCCACACCCGCCGGGTCGTCGTCGGCATCGCCGGGCCGCCCGGGGGCGGCAAGACCTCGCTGGTCACCGCCGTGCTCGGGGCCGCACGGCAGCGCGAGGGCCTGGACGGCCGGCTCGCCCACGTGCCCATGGACGGCTTCCACCTCACGAACGCCGAGCTCGACCGCCTCGGCCGGCGCCACCGCAAGGGCGCTCCCGACACCTTCGACGCCCAGGCGTATGCCGCGGTGCTGGCCGCCGTGCGCGACCCGGCCCGCCCCGTGGTCACCGCGCCGAGCTTCGACCACGCGGAGGGGGAGCCCGTGCCGGACGCCCTGGTGGTCCCCGCGAACGCGGACCTCGTGCTCACCGAGGGCAACTACCTGCTGCTCGACGACGGCCCGTGGCGCGCGGTGCGGGCCCTGCTCGACGAGGTCTGGTTCTGCGCGCTGCCCGACGACGTGCGCCGCGACCGGCTGGTGGCCCGCCACGTCGCGGCCGGGCGCGAGGCCGAGGACGCCGTGGAGTGGGTGCACCGCTCGGACGAGGCCAACGCCGTGCTGGTCGCGGCCGGAGCGGCCGCCGCGGACGTGGTGCTTCGCGACGGCCGCATCGTCACAGCGGGCTAGGTACCGCCGCCCGCGGCGGCTCAGGCGCTGCCGCCACCCTTGAGGGCGGCGAGCCGGGCCTCGACCTCGGCGTCGTCGCCGTGGTCCTCGAGCTCGGCGAACTGGTCCTCCAGCGTCGTGGCACGGGCCTCGGCTCGCCCCTGCACCATGGCCTCCTGCGTGCGGATCTTGTCCTCGAAGCGGGACAGCTCGCTGGTGGGGTCCATGACGTCGATGGCGCCCATCGACTCCTGCACCTGCGCCTGAGCCTCGGCGGCGCGGGCCCGGGCGATGAGCTGCGAGCGCCGGTTCTGCAGGTCCTCGAGCTTGGTGCGCATCGTCGTCAACCCGGCCTTGAGCTGCTCGACGGTGGTGTTCATCTGGGCGATGCGGGGCTCTGCCTCCTTGACCTCGCGCTCGTAGCCGATCTGGCGCGACAGGGCCACCTTGGCCAGGTTGTCGAACTTGTCGGCGCCGGCGGTGTCACCGGCGGCGCGCAGCTCGTCCGCCTTCGCCGACGCCGCAGCGGCCTTGTGGCCCCACTCCCGGGCGGCGTCCTTGTCGATCTGCATGTCCTGCTCGGCCATGCGGGTGTTGGCGATGGTCTGGGCGACGGCCTCCTCGGCCTCGGCGATCGAGTTGGTGAAGTCGGTGACGAGCTGGTTGATCATCTTCTCGGGGTCCTCGGCGCGGTCCAGCATCGCGTTGATGTTGGCCTTGGCCAGCTGGCTGATGCGTCCGAGGATGCTGGTCTTCTGGGTCATCTGGTTCTCCTCCCGGCGTCGCCGCCGTGTCTGTGCTCCTGGTCGTGCTGCTGGTCGTGCTGCTGGTCGTGCTGCTGGTCGTGCTGAGCCCATCCGTGCCGGTCGTGGTCGTGCTGGTCGGTGCGGGAGGTCGGTCTCTCAGAAGCCACCACCCCCGCCGAAGCCGCCACCACCGCCGCCACCGCCACCGCCGAAGCCGCCTTGCGAGCCGCCCCAGCCCCCACCTCGGCCACCACCCCAGCCGCCACCGAAGCCACCGCTGAGGATGCCGCCGAGGATGAGCGACGTCGGGTCCAGGCCGCGCCGACCGCCGACCGTGCCGCCGGGGGCACCCCAGGCGTTCCCGCCACCGCCCGGCCCACCCCAGGAGTTGATGTCGTCCTGCGCGGACCGCAGGGCCTGCTCGCCCTCGGCCTCGGCCGGGTCGAGCAGGGCGCCCGCCTGCTGCGGGTTCGCGGCGGCGCTGGCGGCGGCCTCGTCGTAGAGCCGGAACGCGTTGGCCATGTGCATCCTGGCCTGGTGGCCCACGGCGCCGCGGCGGCTGGTGATGAGGTCGTCGATGCTGGCGAGCCGGGCGCGCACCTGGGCCATCCGCTGCTCGAGGATCTGCTGGCTGCGCTGTCGGCGCTGCTCCTCCTCGCGGTAGCGCGCCAAGGCGTTGTCGAGGTCCTTCTCGGCTCGGGCGAGCACCCGCAGCGCCTCGAGCGGGTCGCCGCCCTCACGGGCAGCGGTACCCGTTGCGATGGCCTCGCGTGCCGCCGCCAGCGCGGTCTTGGTCAGCTGGTCGTCGGCGCCGAGGCGCTCGGCGTCGGCGATGTCGGACGAGATCGACGCCAGCGCCGCGTCGAGCCGGCTCGCGGCGGTCGCGAGCTCCTGGCGGGCGTTGCCGACCGAGGTCAGGAGCTGGTCGGCCTGACCCACCGCCTCCTCCGCCGCGCGGGCTGCGGCGACGGCCGCCGGCCGGTCGTCACGCTCGCGCAGGTGCTCCTCGCCGGTCTCGATGAAGCCCTCGGCGGAGTCGAGGAGCTGCCCGGCCTGGGTGACGTTGCCCGAGACGGTGTGCAGTGCCGGTGCGGGGTACTGCGCGGCGAGACCCGCCAGCTCCTGCTCGGCCACCGGCAGCCGCCGGCGCACCTCGAGGAGCCGCACCTTCAGCTCGGCGAGGAACTGCGGGATGGTGGCCTGCAGGTTCCGCAGCCGGGTGAACTCGGCCTCCTGCGCGTCGAGCCTCTGGTCGGCACCTCCGGCCAGCTCGACGATCTGCTCCAGCCGGGCACGGACCCAGCCTTCGTCGACCTGCCCGGCACCCTCCTGGTCCTGCAGCTCGCGCTGCAGCCGGAACGCCTCGGCCGCGTTGGCGCGAGCCGACTCCAGCGCCTCCTTGAACGGGCGGGTGGCCTGCACGCCGAACTGCGCCTCCGCGAAGGCCAGCTCGTCCGCCGAGGAGCGGATCGCGTCGTCCACGTCGACCAGGGCGGCGGCGGCCCGTCGGCGCAGCTCCTCGGTCGGCACCGGGGCCGGGCGTGCCGGTCCGGGCGGCCACCCGCCGGACTTGCCCTCCCGCTGCCGGCTGCGTCGGCGCGCCAGCGCGAACAGCGCCACGCCGCCGACGGGCACCAGGAGCAGCCAGGGGAGGCCACCGCCGGAGCTGCCGGACCCGCCGGAGGTGCCGTCACCGCCGCTCGAGCCGGTGCCCGACAGCTCGCCCGCGGCCGCCTTGCCGTAGCCGTCCGCGGCAGCCCGGACCGCGCCGGCCCAGTCGTCGTCGGCGAGCCGGGGCTCGATGTAGTCGGACCGGACGATGCGGTCCTCCTCGGGGGTGAGCCCGGACTCCTCGGTGGTCCACGTGCCGTAGCGGCGGTCGTCCACGGCGACGGCCATCAGCACGTCGTTGCCGCCCAGCCCGGAGCGCTCGAAGGTCTGCTGGGCCCACGTCTCGCCGGAAGTGCCGTCGAAGCTCTTGACGTAGACGACGTAGAGCTGGAGGCCGTGGTCGGCGCGCAGGGTGTCGAGGTCCTTCTGCAGGGACTCGACCTCGTTGCCGAGGGCACCCGCCCGGTCGGTGATCTGGTCGGTGAGGTTGAACGGTGCGTCGGCCCGCCACCCGTGCACCACGACGGCAGGGCGCGACGAGGCCGTGTTCCCCGCCTCGGACGGCGCGGCGACGAACGTCATCCAGGCAGCCGCCAGCGCACACACGGTGACGGCACGAGCCTGTCGTGACCTGCTGCTGCGCACACCTGCTCCCCGGGTCGGCGTGCGACCACCGTATGCCGGTTCGGGGGCCTGTGCTTCGAAAGCGGCCGAGAGACGCCGTGGCCCCGTTGTCGGCAATCCGCCGGAAGCCGGCGGACTGCCGACCTCGGCCCCTGCCCGGGCGACCTGAGGCTCATGGCGTGGGCGCAGAGCGTTCACAGCAACCACCTAGGTTGCGAGCCGACTCTGCTGCCATGACCACCGCAGACCTCGCCGGCTCCCTGTCCGCGCCGCGGGCCCACACCGCGACCTCCCCGCGCCGCCTGCCGCGGCCCGTGCCCACCTGGTGGCGGGACGCCTCGGTCACCCTGCTGGGGGGCGTGCTGCTCTACGTCACGGCCCTGTGGGTCGGTGGCGGCGGGGTCACCGACCTCGGATCACTGCCGGGCTCCCTCACCAGCACGGGGCGGCTCACCGGCCTGGTGGCGTCCGCCCTGCTCCTCGTGCAGGTGCTCCTCATGGCGCGGGTGCCCTGGTTCGAGCAGGCCTGGGGGCAGGACGGCCTCGCCCGCCTGCACCGCACGGTCGGCTTCACGTCGTTCAACCTGCTCTGGGCGCACATCGTGCTCATCACCCTCGGCTACGCCGCCGCCTCACCGCAGGGCATCTGGGGCACCGTGGTCGACTTCGTCGTCAACTACCCGGGCATGCTGCTCGCCGTTGCCGGCACCGCGGCCCTCGTCATGGTGGTCGTGACGTCGGTGAAGCGGGCCCGTGGCCGGCTCCGCTACGAGTCGTGGCACCTCATCCACCTCTACGGCTACCTCGGCGCCGGCCTGGCGCTGCCCCACCAGCTGTGGACCGGGAAGGAGTTCCTCAGCTCGCCGTTCGCCACGGCCTTCTGGTGGACCCTGTACGCC
>Ga0307416_100002726_pt1 | contig 10239 bp, 8 predicted proteins | sample DK1Cmetagenome_2_FD_203821 | JGI IMG/M metagenome (GOLD analysis project Ga0307416, IMG submission 203821) | Maize rhizosphere microbial communities from greenhouse at UC Davis, California, United States - DK15-C-3 | ecosystem: Host-associated > Plants > Roots > Rhizosphere > Soil | place: USA...
TACGTCGCCCATCCACGGCACCGTGGCGACTCCGGACGATGCGGGTGGGTGAGGCGCGCGTCGAGCAGCTCCACCGAGACCACCGGGCCCGCCAACCCGAGCTCGGTGACGTGGCTCGACAGCTGATGGGTCGCCCAGGCGACGTCGGCCAGGTTCGGGAGCCACATGCCGGCACCTCCCGCCCGTCCACCCGTTGCTCCCCGGACCTCGGGGGACCCCATTGTGCGACCGATGCGTGCGTGGCGGGGTCGTCGTCCCCCAAATGGCACTGTCGTGGCCCCCGTCCCCTTGTCACACTCGAGTCACGTCTTCGCGGGGGAGGTTGCTGGTGGGCACGACGAGAGAGGTGTGCGTTCTCGGTCTGGGCTACGTGGGCTTGCCGTTGGCGTGCGCCGCGGCCGAGGCCGGGCACCGGGTGATCGGCTACGACCCCGACCGGGCCCGCGTCGCGGGACTGCGCCAGGGCCGCAGCCCCGTCGAGGACGTCGAGGACCGGCTGCTCGAGAAGGCCATGGCGAGCGGGCGGCTGGTGTTCGCCGACGACCCGGCCGAGATCGGGGACCGCGACACGTTCGTCATCTGCGTTCCCACCCCGTTGAAGGAGAAGGTGCCGGACCTGACCATGGTCGACTCCGCCGTCGACGTGGTCGCGACGGCGCTGCGTCCGGGCGGCATGGTGATCCTCGAGTCGACGACGTACCCCGGCACCACCGAGGACCGGGTCGCGCCCCGGCTGGCGGAGCTCACCGGGCTCCGGGCGCCCGACGACTACCACCTCGTGTTCTCGCCCGAGCGCATCGACCCGGGCAACCCGGTCTACTCGCTCGAGAACACCCCCCGGGTGGTCGGCGGGCTGGGGGACGCCGCGGGCGACGCCGCCACCGAGTTCTACTCGTCGTTCATCGACCGGGTGCACCGCGTCTCGGGGCCGCGCGAGGCCGAGATGGCCAAGCTGCTGGAGAACACGTATCGGCACGTGAACATCGCGCTGGTCAACGAGATGGCCATCTTCTGCGACGAGCTCGGCATCGACCTGTGGGAGGCGATCGGGGCCGCGTCGACCAAGCCCTTCGGCTTCGCCCCGTTCACCCCGGGACCGGGCGTCGGGGGTCACTGCATCCCGGTCGACCCGTCGTACCTCTCCTGGCGGGTACGCCGCCTCGGCTACCCGTTCCGGTTCGTGGAGCTGGCCGCCGAGATCAACGACCGGATGCCCAACTACGTCGCCTCGCGGATCGCGGACCTGCTCAACGACGTGCACAAGTCGGTCGGGGGCTCGCGCATCCTGGTGCTCGGCCTGGCCTACAAGCGCGACCTCGGCGACCTGCGGGAGTCGCCCGCGCCGGTCCTGATCCGCAAGCTGGAGCGGCGGGGTGCCCAGGTCCGCTGGCACGACCCCCATGTCCGCGGCTACCGGATCCCCGACTCGGAGGCGGTGGCCGTGGAGGGCGAGCTGACCGCCGAGGAGCTGGCCGCCGCCGACCTCGTGGTCGTGCACACCGACCACTCGGCGTACGACCCCGCGATGATCGTGCGCCACGCGCAACGGGTCTTCGACACCCGCAACCTCACCGCCGAGCACCGGGCGCCGCACGTCTTCCGGCTTTGACGTCCGCCCGGTGGCGCGGCCCGGCAGGATGAGGGTCGTGCTGACGCCGTCGACGTTCCGGTCCGCCGTGGCCGCGGGCACGCTGATGGCGGTCGTGGCCGGCTGCGCGGCGCTGCCCGCCCCGGACGCGCGCCCGGGCGTGGGCAGCACCGCCACCTCGCGAACCCCTGAAGCGGCGCCGCAGGGCGGTACGGCGCAGGGCGGTACGGCACTGGCCGTGCTGGCGACCTTGGCGGTGAAGGGCCGCGCGCCGATGACCGGCTACTCCCGCGAGGCGTTCGGTCCGGCCTGGCTCGACGCCAACCGCAACGGGTGCGACGAGCGCAACGACATCCTCGCCCGCGACCTCCGGAACCGGACCGAGGCGAACTGTCGCATCCTCACCGGCACCCTCGCAGACCCGTACACGACGCAGGGGATCACCTACGTCTACGGCGACGGGACCCTGATCGACATCGACCACGTCGTCGCCCTCGGCAACGCGTGGGCGACCGGGGCGTACCGCTGGCCGATCCGGCGGCGCGCCGCCCTCGCGACCGACCCGCTGAACCTCCTGGCCGTGGATGCCTCCGCCAACCGGCAGAAGGGTGACGGGGACGCCGCGACGTGGCTGCCGCCCAACAAGGCCTACCGCTGCGCCTACGTCGCCCGCCAGGTCGCGGTCAAGGCCAAGTTCGGGCTGTCGGTGACCGCGCCGGAGAAGGACGCCATCGCCCGGATCCTCGCCACCTGCCCCGACCAGCCCGTTCCGGCAGACTCGGGGGCACCGCTCGAGGTGGACCACGACATCGCCGAACCGTCGGTGAGCCCCTCAGCGGGCACGGCCGCGCAGGGCGGCACGGTGGCCCCGTACGAGAACTGCGACGCCGTCCGGGCCGCCGGCGCCGCCCCCATCCGCGACGGGGATCCGGGGTTCAGCGCCAGCCTCGACGGCGACGGTGACGGGTTCGCGTGTGAGTAGTCGCCCCGGATTGAGCCGTTTCGGCCCGCCGGACGGCCGCGACTCCTAGCCTGACCCCTCCAACTCGGTCACAGGAGCAGCCCTCATGAACACCACGTCCCGTCTCGGCGCCGTCGCGCTCGCCTTCAGCATCACGATCGGTGGCGCGGCCGTCGCCGTCCCGGCGGCGATGGCCCACAGCACCGGCATCCACGACAACTGCACGAACCTGAACAAGAAGTGGCCCCACGGTGTCGGCCGCAAGGGCGCCCACGACAAGACCTCGGGCACGCCGGTGCGGAACTTCTACCGGAGCACCAAGCAGTACAACCTCGCCATCGCTCACAACGGCACCCTCGACCGGGACGGCGACAAGATCGCCTGCGAGAAGGCCTGACACCGGTGTGGTCGGGTCGCCCCAGCCCGACCACCACAGGCATGATGGTCGATCCGAAGCACCAGGTGCAACGGATCCACCACGCTGACGCGACGGCGCCCGAGACCGGGTGAACCCGCCGACCCGTCGTTTGTTCACGACACGTGCGCGTCGTACCGCGTGAACAAACGACGGGTCGGCGTCGTCCTGCGTGAACAGGCGACGGGTGGGCGTCCCGACTGAAGGCGAGGCGCCGTGGATCCGACACGTCTCGATCGGCCCCCGGAACATGGCGGTGATCTCGTGCCACCTGGTGACGTCAGATCACCGCTGTCTGCCCCCGAGACTCGGCTGGACTCAGCGGTTCAGAGGCTGCGCCAGTTCGTCGAGATGTGCGGCCGACGCCGCGGGATGCGCGCGGACGACGGCGAGCAGCTCGCCCACGTCGGCGCGGTCCTGCGGCGACATGACCTCGTGGTGCAGCATCAGCCCGACCGGTCCGTCGCCCGCGGCCGCCTCTGCCAGCAGCTCGCCGCGGCCGGCCCGGTCGACCGGTGCCTTCCTCCGCTTGGCGAACCAGTCGACGGTGATCGGCAGCTCGAGCAGGCCGGGGACGCCGGCCGTGCCCGCGGACACGTCACGCGACAGCACCGTGAAGCCGAGGTCGCGCAGCACCTCCGCGGTCCAGGGGGCGCAGCGGTTCCACGGCGGGGTGAAGACCGCCGGCAGCTCGCCGAAGAGCTCGCGGAGCACGTCGCGGCCGCGTGCGATGTCGTCGCGCTGCTGCTCCGGTGACCGGCTCGCCCCGAACTCGCACTTGCGTCCCTCCGGCTCGTGGTTGACGTGGGCGAGACCGTGCTGGTGGACGCGGAGGTCGTTGCGCCCGCGCTCTCGCCGGGTGGTGAGCAGCTCGACCGTCCGGGGACTCGTCGCGAGCGGGATCGCGGCCACGTCCAGCGGCATGCCATGGGGCTCGAAGACGTCGAGCAACGCCTCCAGAGCTGGGTCGTCCCATCCGGCGTCATCGTCGCGGAAGAAGAACGCCACCGGCGTCGGGCGCGCGTCGAGAGCGGCGCGGAGCGGGTCGAGCCAGTCGGTCACGGTGCCGCCTCCGCCTCCGCTTCCGCCTTGCGGGCCGGCCGCAGCGTCCGCAGCAGCTCCGATGTGCGGGTGCGTCCGTCGAGCGCCAGCGGGACGGACAGCGGAGTCCAGTCGAGGGCGTCGCGGACCGCGTCCACGAGCGTGGCGGCGGAGAGCTCGTCCGGGTCGAGGACCCGCAGCGCGCCGAGCCGCTCGAGCCGGCTGGCCCGGGCGGCCTGCTCGTCCTCGCGCCCCTCGCCGTACGGCACGACGACTGCCGGGGTCGTGCAGCCGAGGATGTCCATCGTGGTGTTGTAGCCGGCCTGGCTCACCGACACCGCCGAGGCGGCCATCTCGCCGCCGAGATCGGGCAGGTAGCGGACCACCTCGAGCCCGGTCGTCCCCGCCGCGCGGCGGGTGAGCTCCTCGACGTCGGGCTCGGGCAGGAACGGACCGGTCACGATGAGGGTGCGCAGGCCGTGCTCCTCCAGCAGGCGCGGGTGCGCCTCGACGGCGGCCCGGAACAGCGGCGCGCCGACCAGCCCGCCGCCGGCCGAGACCAGCACCCGCGGCTCTCGTGCCCGCGCCCTCTCCGACACGCCGGGCCCGCGGAAGAACCCCGTGTAGTGCACCGGCACGCGCAGCGGGATCGTCGGGTGGAAGGTCTCCTCCAGGGTGGCGAAGCGGGCGTCGGCGTGGACCAGCACGGCGTCGAAGTACTCGTTCGTGAGCCGGCTCGCCCGGTCGTCGTGTCCCTGCTGGTCACGGCGGCTGCCGACGAGGATGTCGCGGAGGCTGCAGGCGACTAACGGGGCCGGGCGGGCGGCGCGGGCCGCCTCCAGCAGCGGCATCAGCTCGCTCGCGAACTTCTTGCGGCCGAACGGGAAGAGCTCGACCAGCACCACGTCGGGCGCCGTGTCGTGGAAGCACCGCTGGATGATCGACCGGCGCAGACCGACGGCCTGCTCGACCGTGTACCGCTCGTCGCGGCTGACCAGGCTGTAGTCGGCGGCCAGGCCCAGGGCCGGGAGGTGCACGAAGTCGATCGCGGACGGCTGGGGGAGGTCCGCGGGCCAGGGGCCGCCGTTGAGGAAGGTGACGTCGAAGTCCCGGGCCAGGCCGTCGGCCAGGTGCAGCGAGCGCACCAGGTGGCCGAGGCCCACGGAGTGCTGGCAGTAGAACAACAGGCTCGGTCGCGTCATCCCCGGTCCTCCTCCCCTCGCGCCCACCGCAGGGCCGTCCCGAGGACCCGCTCGAGGTCACCGATCACCGCGACGTCGACCCGGCCGATCGCGCGAGCCGCCCGCTCGACGAGAAGGGCCGCGGCGGCGTGCCAGCGCAGCTCGGCAGGGGAGGGGGTGCGGCCGTACGCACCGAGCAGGGCGTCCGCGGCGGCCGCGGCGGTGGCCGGGTCGATCTCGTCGCCCGGGCGCGGGCACCAGAGCCGGGCCAGCGTGCCACCGAGCTCGGCGGCGGCCGGTCCGGCGCCCGCCTGGTCGAGGTCGACGAGGCTGACGCCGTCGTCGTGCACGAGCACGTTCTTGGGGTGCAGGTCACCGTGCAGCAGGGCCCGCGGACCCGGCGTGGGCGCCGTCGCCAGCAGCTCGGCGACGAGCGCCCCGGTCACCCCGGCCAGGTCCGGCCTGGACGCGCACACGACGTCTCCCGCGGCGGCCACCTGGTCGGGGTCCAGCCGGGTGAACGGCGCGAACCCGGCGGTCGGCCGCGCGTGGAGGACCGCGAGCGCCGCGCCGAGCGCGGCCATGGCCGGCGGTACGCCGCTCCGCTCGACCTGGTGCAGTGGCCGACCGGGCTCGGGGGAGAACAGCGCGAGGTGCCACTCGGGCAGGTAACCGACGGCGTCCGGCAGCCGGAGCGGGCCGTGCTCGAGGATGCCGCGCCGCACCGCGCGCAGGGTGTCGACGCTGCGCCGCCCCTCGTCCCCGCCCGTCAGCTTCGCGAAGCCGACCGTCCGGCCTTCTTGATCGGCGCACCGGACGGTGGCCGCCTTCTCCGGCGTGTAGGCCATCAGCTCGCTCCGCGTCCAGGGGGCGCCGAAGACGCCGCGGAGCTCCGGGGGCGGGTCCGTCAGCCCGCCGAGGCCGCGCAGCTTGCGGTCCTGGGGGAAGACCCAGAAGACGGTGCTGGTGTCCTCGTCGAACAGCACCGACCCGGGAGCGGCACCCTGGGCGACCGCGGCGTCGCGGGCGCGGACGAACTGTGCCCCTGCCTTGGCCGCCGGGAACATCCGTGCGCTGACCAGGGGGCCACCGTCGTGGCCCACGCGGTACGTCGCGCGCAGGCTCTCGCCCCGGCGGTACTTCGCGCGCACCCGGGTGCAGCCGCCGGCTGTCCGGTCGCCCTCGGACCGGTCCAGCAGCTCGCCGAGCAGCGCGCCCACGACCCGGTCGTCGAGCAGGTCGTCGCGCCGCGGCAGCACGGGGTCCGGGGCCAGGGCGACCGCCGCCCGCACCGGGCTGCTCACGCGGGCTCCCGCCGCCACACGTGCCACCCGTCCGCGGTGGTCAGCCGGGGCGGCGTAACGCTGCGGGTCCACTGCACCACCGTTGGCCGGTCGAGCGCGACCTGCCGCGGGTCGCCGTTCCGGTCGGTCCGGACCCACACCGTCTCGGCCGCGACGCGCAGCCCGTCGACGACGACCTCGCGGTCCGGCGCGTCCCAGCCGAGGTGGTCGGTGCCCCCGTCGGGCAGCTCCACGACGGCCGTGCCCGAGACGGCGTCCGCGGTGCGGAGCCGCGGCGCGGTGCCGGCGCGGCGGGGGGCCAGGAGCGTGACGAACTCGGCGTCGGCGGTCTCCGGCGCGTGCGCCACCACGACCGGCGCCGGCGTCTTCACGCCGTACTCGACGGAGACCCAGCCCGGCTCGATCGCGGTGGGTGAGCCGCCGACGACCTCGAGCCGGAGTGTCGGCGTCGTGACGGCCGAGTGTCCCTCGCAGACGGGGCGGAGCTCGGGATCGACGTCGTCGGCCAGGTGCCAGCGCAGCGCGTAGTCGTGGGGCCGGGGCGCCCGCAACAGGTCGAAGACGAGCCAGTACTCCCCGGCGACGAAGACGACGGCGCGCCGGTGCACCGCGTCGTACGCCGGGCTGGTGACCTCGCCGTGCAGCAGGTGCAGCGCGTCGGTCGCGCGCCGGTCCAGCAGGCGGCTGCTCAGCTGCGGACCCTTGGGCTTGCCGCGCCGGTACGGCTGCTGGTCCAGGCCGTCCACGGTGACGGTGTTGTGGGCGGCGGTGCCCTTGAACCAGTGCCGCCAGTTCGGCGTGCCCTCGGCGTAGGTGTAGCGACCGGGGTCGACCACGAGCGGCCAGCCGTGGCCGTAGGCCTCGACGCCCAGCGCGTCGTAGTGCCCGTGGCCGCCGTCCCCGAGGGGACCGCACCCGAACATCAGGAACCGCTCGTCGGCGAACGAGCCGCCCGGCCGGTCGCCCCACCCGCTGCGCTGCACGAAGTAGCCGCCGACCGGGAAGTCGACGCAGCGCTCCGCCGGTGCCGTGCCCTCGCGGCCCTGCGTCCCGACGTAGAGGAGCTCGGGGTCGCCCAGGGACCTCCCCGCCAGCCACAGCAGGTCCAGGTAGCTGCCGGAGTCGCTGTCCGAGAACGCCGGGATCTGGCCGTCGGGCCGGTGCAGGTGCATCCCGAACCGGCAGGCCGCCCGCAACCGCTCGTCGTACGCCGGGGGGACCGCGCCGCCGAAGCGGGAGACGTTCACCCGTGCTGCGACGAACGAGCGCAGCGCGATCAGGTGGTAGTGCGTCGACCGCTCCCGGTGCACGCCGTCGCTCCACACGTCGGTGAGCAGGTTGTCCTGCAGGGCCGCCCAGGCCTGTGCAGCCCGGCCGCCGTCCGGGTCGAGGACCGGCAGGCCCAGTGCGACCACCAGCAGCGCGTACAGCTCCAGCGTGCGGTGGTTGCGCTCGGGCGTCAGGTCGCTCGTCACGTGGTCCAGCTGGTCGCGCATGCTCGCCAGCACCAGGGCCTGCAGCTCGGGATCGAGACCGGGAAAGCCCGGGGCACGGTCGAAGCCCTGCCAGGCGTAGAGCCAGTTCTGGAGTCGGCGGGCGGTGACGTCGGTGGGGTCGCCGCGGGGGTCCTGCTGGTCGATCCAGCTCGTCACCAGGGTCTCCCAGGCGTCGACGTACGCGCGGTCGCCGGTCACCGAGAACGCGTGGGCGAGGTCGAGTCCGAAGTAGAACTTGCTCCACTCGATGTTCCACTCCTCGTCGTCCTCGAGACCGCCGGTCCGCCAGTCCGGCGGGAGCCCGAGGTCGAGGGTCACCCCGGCGTACCGGAACCGTCCGACGAGCACGTCGGCGGCGAGCCCCAGGTCGCGGTAGCTCGCCTCGATCGGGCAGAAGACCTGCCGTGGCCGCACGCGTCCGGGGGTCGGCCACGCCACCGCGGCGCCGGGGCTGCCCGACGCTGGCCCGCTCATCGGAAGGGCTCCGCGGTGTGCAGCAACGCGGCCATCCGGGCGGCGGTGGTGGACGCGTCGAAGCGCTCCGCGATCGTGCTGCTGCCGCGCTCGGCGAGGCGTCCGGCCAGCTCGGGGTCCTTGATCAGCCGGTGCAGCGCGTCGGCCAGGTCGATGGGCCGGTCGGGCTCGACGATCAGCCCGTTCTCGCCGTCGCGGACCAGCTCCGTGATGCCCGAGACGCCCGTGGTCACGACCGGCAGGCGGCACGCCATGGCCTCCATGAGCACGTTCGGGATCCCGTCCCGGTCACCGTCCTCGAGCACCCGACAGGGCAGGGCGAACACCGTGGCGCGCTGGTACTCCTCGAAGAGCCCGGTCTGCGTCAACGGGCCCAGGAAGCTGACCCGGTCCTCCAGCCCCGCGGCGGCGACCCGCGCCCGGACCTCCTCCTCGTGGTCGCCGGACTCGCCGGCGAGAACGGCCTCGAAGTCCACGCCGCGGTTGCGGAGCACGGCGCAGGCGTCCACGAACGTGTCCAGGCCCTTCTTCCGGACCAGCCGCCCGACCGCGAGCAGCCGCACCCGCGGGCCCTCGACGCGGCGTACGCCACCCGCGACCAGGGGCTCGAAGTCGGCGTTCAGGCCGTGGTAGACGACGTGCACCGGGGTCCGCGAGCCGAGCGAGGCCAGGTGGGCGCGGTTCGCGTCGGTGCACGTGACCACGAACGAGGCGGCGTCCATCTTGCGGCGCAGCAGGCCGGCGGGGTTGAGCTCCTCGGTGTAGATGTCCTTCGCGTGGCCGGTGAACGAGAACGGGAGACCGGTGATCGTGGACGCCAGCCAGGTGACGGTGGTCGTCCCGTGCGCGAAGTGCGCGTGCAGGCGGAGCACGTCCCCGGCGTCCGCGAGCCGGTCGGCGAGCTCGACCGCGAGCAGGAACTCCTTGAGGTAGATCTTGCGGGGCGCGGCGAGGAAGCCCCGCCGGGCCCGGACCGCCTGGGCCACGGCCAGCCCGGCGGCGCGTGCGGTGCCGACCGGGTGTCGGCGCAGCGTCCGCAGCAGGGCCGGCCGGAAGGACCCGAGGTTGGCGCCCAGCCACCGGAACGCCCCGGTCCCGGACAGCGACGTGGTCTGCTGCAGGTAGTCGGGCCGGACCCGCACGCGGCGTACGACGTCGTGCTGCACGTCCTCGTCCGCCGCCTTCAGCACGTACAGGCGCAGCGGCACCCCGAGCCGCTCCAGGCGGTAGATCTCGCTGGTGATGAACACCTCGGAGAGTCGGGGGTACCCCTTCAGCACGTAGGCCACCTGTCCGGGGGCGGCTCGGTCAGGCATCGACGGGCTCCTGGGCCGGGCTGTGCAACCGAGTCAGGTGCTCGACGAGCCGGTCGCTGCACGTGGCGAGGTCGAAGTGCGCCTCCACGTAGCGGCGACCCGCAGTCCCCAGCTCCGCCCGCAGCCGGGGGGCCGTCAGCGCGCTCAGGCCCTCGGCGAGCGCGGCGGGGTCGGCCGGCGGTACGACGAGGCCGCTCCCGGCCGCCTGCACGGTGGAGCCGAGAGCCGAGACGTCGGAGGCGATCAGGGGGCGGCGACAGGCCATCGCCTCGAGGGCGACGTTGGGCAGCCCGTCGCGGTCGCCGTTGCTGTCCACGACCGACGGCACCGCGACCACGTCCGCCCAGGCGTACTCGTCGGGGAGCTGCTCGTGCGACCGGCGACCGACCAGCTCCACGGTCCGGCCGAGTCCGTGGCGCTCGACGGACTCCTCCAGCGACGCCTGGCCGGCGCCGGCGCCGCC
>Ga0307416_100002727_pt1 | contig 10237 bp, 10 predicted proteins | sample DK1Cmetagenome_2_FD_203821 | JGI IMG/M metagenome (GOLD analysis project Ga0307416, IMG submission 203821) | Maize rhizosphere microbial communities from greenhouse at UC Davis, California, United States - DK15-C-3 | ecosystem: Host-associated > Plants > Roots > Rhizosphere > Soil | place...
ACAGTCCCTTGCCAAAGCTTTGAAGGAACTTCGGGCCGGTGCCACTAGGAGAGACGCTGACGATCCGTGGACGTCGATTCCCAGAACCCTTGCCGCGATCAATTCGGAACTCAGCCGTATTGATTCGATGAGCTTAGAAGACGACCTGTTCGACGTGCTGCGAGCGCTATGCAAGCAGGAACGAAAGGCGCGCATTCTTGCAATGCGGCTTGGATGGGACACTGGTCGGTCCCGAACTCTTCAGGAAGTCGGGGACCAAGTAGGACTGACGCGAGAACGCATCCGCCAGTTTGAGTCTAGATCCCAGCGAGCATTGGCGCATCGTCCGGTCTTTTCCCCGAGCCTCGCAAGGGCACTCGCGCTGGCGCGGAACATGGGGCCGTGCAGTGAGGGGGAATTCGGCACCCAACTTCAAAAAACCGGTATTGCTCGTGCCGCTTGGCGTCCTAGCACGCTCGTGATGGCGGCATCCTACCTGGGAATTCCCCATGGCCTTCGAACTCTGCAACATGGTGAAACCGAATTTCTCGCGGCGGAGGGTAGCAACCTTGCCCTCGCCGACTTGGTGGAGAGCGTAGCCCGAGACACCGCGCGCAGCGAAGGAGCCGCCAACACAAAGGATGTCGCCTTCGCTCTCTCGGAGAGCCAGGAACGCTGGGTCTCGCAGCGGGAGGTGACGCTACTCATTCGTGCCACGCCAGGCGTGCGATGGCTCGATGAGCAACGCGGGTGGTTCTGGTTCGGAGAGCATCCACAGCATCGCGTGCTAAACAACATTCGGAAGATGCTTTCCGTGGCACCCCGCCTGCTTATCGATGACCTGTACGAGGGGTTGTTGCGAAGCTATCGCATGGATAGTCAGCCTGTGTGCCCGAAGCCCATCGTGCTCGCTCTATGCCGCGAAGTGCCATGGATCAAAGTTCGACAAATATCGCATCTGATGGCTGCCATCCCGCTCGACTGGAAGGAAGAGTTGACCGGCGTAGAGCGAACCATTGTCGAGGTGCTCATGGAAGCCGGTGGAATACTCGACCACCACAGTTGGCGGATGCGATGTAAGGAGCGCGGGGTGCCATTAGGAAGCTTCGGCGTGTACGAAGGCAACAGTCCGGTAATTCATCGTGTGCGTCCCAGCATCTGGGGCCTGCGCGGGATTGATCCAGACCCGACTTTGCTCGTCGACCTATGCGAAAAGGTTCGAGCACGACAGATGGCATTGGCACAAGCCGCAAGCCAACGCGGCGTCGAGCAGTTTCCGCCAGGCAGCCTCATCGGGAAGAATCGCTACGTCCGTCTTTTCGATATCACCGCGTCAACCTTTCGTCACTATGCGATGACCATCGCACCCTCCGCATCTATGACGCCGGGTTCAAAGTTTCAGGTAACTTTGGACAGCCTCGCGCTTGGGGAAGTCGAGTTGCAGGCTGATCGCCGACTGCGAGGGCTACTACCTTTACTACGAAAGGCTGGGGCGCAGATCGGGCAGCGATACTTGGCGACTGTTGATCTACTCCGACGAGAGGTTGCGATGCGTCGCCTGGATTCGACGACCGTCAATGTCCAACCACACGACGAAAGCGCTCAAGAAGGGTAACGCGCGTGGAAAGCACAGCGGCTCGCACTCTGGAGGTTTGCATACGCGCTTGGCGCGTTAGGCGTCCGTTTCCGAGCGACGTTTCCGGCGAGGACCTGGCCGACTATCATTTCAGTCGCGGTGAGTTTCGCGCCGCTGTGGACATCTATGCCACCCTTGCTCCGACGGCTCGTATCGACGCTAAGCGTGGTTGGTGCCTAGCCATACTGGATAGGTGCGAAGAAGCGGCGCAGTTTCTCACTAAGGACAATTGCGGTTCGAGTTCCGCAGAACTCGCCACGCTCGCCTCGACAATCGCTCGAGGGTGGAACCGCGGGTATTTGCATGGTCCGCCAGGAGTTTCCAAGGAGGAAGTGAAGGCGCGCCACGAGGAGGTTCGCGCGCTGGTGGAGCGAGCGCTGGAATCCGAGTATCCCGACCGGCTCGCGTTTTATGCGTACAAAGACATGCTCAAGTGGTACGACGATCGGGAAGCGGCTCTTGCAGTTGCCGAGCGGGCGGTTACACAGTTCAGCGATCCGTCGTTTGCAGAGTGGCACGCCAGACTGCTCCGCACCCTCGGAAGACCCGAGGATAGGGCTCTTGACTCCATGCTGCGGCTCATTCCAGACGAGCCCTGGCCTACCTACGTCGAGGAGCTCATCGACTCCTCGCTCGCGCTATCGCGATATGAGGACACGTCCCGGGCGCTGGACCTGCTTGAGGAAAAATTGCGGCCGGCACGCGAGAACAGATTCGAGACCCGGATGTCGCTGCTTCGGGCGTATGTGGATCTTCGCCGTGCGCTCGATGCCGATCCCGGGGCCGCGATCCGTGGACTCAAAGTGTGCGCGTCCGCTTTGCAAGACTTGGTCGGCGCTCGAGCGGAGTCCGATCTGATCCTCTTTGTCGGGAAGCTGCAATTGGCACTGGCGGTCGTCGCTAACGATGAGTCGCAAATTCAAGCGGCCGTGCGAGCAATAGTTGAAACAATCTGGCACTTAGACACCGAGCCAGAGCATTCCCCTGGCGATGAAATGTTATGGGCGGGGGACGTGCCTTGCATCGCCGAGTTCGGGGATGGGTACCGGGCGCCGGTTGTCGAAACAGCACTGGATCCCATCACCGGACAGCGGTGGAAAATGCTTCTAGCCCTCCGTGAACTATCGCAACTGGAAAACTCCCTTCCGACGCTTCGCCAGTTCGTGATTGAGCAGGGGCTGACGCTCGCACCACCATGGGCGTCATCCATCGTGGCGACTCAGTTGATGGCACCTAAGAAGCGGGACTTTCGACTCGTCGGTCGGGCGGTAGCGAGAGCGTGCGAACACAACGCCCGTGTGTACACCCATCGCCCCATCCGCCCCGCTCTTGAATATCCGGAACTCAAAGCCGCCGAAGCGGCGGCATTCGTCGACGGCGTCATCGAGGAACTGGGCGGGATGGCTGAGGCGCGATCGACTGCACTACCCTTGGCGTTAAAGGAACTCGGCCCACCGCTTACACGTGCGAAAGCCTATTCGCCGCTTGCGAAGCTGGCTGACCATGTCCTGAGCGCGGCCAAGGACGATAGAGATGCCCTCTTCTATCGGGCGTGGGCGCACCAGGAGGCCAAGAATCTCAATGAAGCCCGGCCTCTCTATGAACGCCTCATCGAGCTCGAGCCGAAAAACAGCTCCGCGTTCTGGAACGTGTCACTGGTCTACGAACATCAAGGCGATGTGGGCGCCCTGGAGTCGCTGATAACGACGCTGGAGGAACATGCGAGATCCGGTGAAGCGGTATGGGCAGAAACCCTGGAGCGCGCGCGCAAGGCGTTGCCGAACGCCCGCCAGAATCAGGCAAGTGCCAATTTCCAGTCGTTTGTCGAAAGCGCTTTATCACAGTACCCCGCACTCCGTGCTGCTTCGACTCCGGTCGAGGACTTATCGTTGCTGGAAGCCGCGTGCCTGATAGCGTTGCTTCGCGCTAGTGATCTTGATCACTCCGAGTGGACATTGACGCCATTCGGCGAAAGCAATGTTCCCTTCGAGCCTACCAATCGATTTCGCTCGTCGTTGTTGGATCTCGCCAAGAAAGGCATTATCGGTTTTTCAAAGCTCACACCACTCGACGCCTTCGTCGCTAAACAAGGGTCTCTTTGGTTCTATTTGGATAGGGTTCGATGGATCACCAACCCGCAGACGCTGGCGCTGCAGGCGAGGATCCGGGACATGGCGAAAAGCGACTGGCCTTCCAATTGGGTTGCACACGCCGAGACCCTGGCGCGAGATCTCGCGACGGAAGAGTGCGTGGCCTACATTGAGCATCTTGCGGAGGAACGGAAGCTTACGCCTCCGGCCCAAGCAGATTCACGGGCCGTGTTCCGCGAGCTTCTCGAGCACAGTTCGGTGGGCAAATGTTGGTATTACATCTACTACGGCGTGCAGTCTGCCAACGACTATCGCACCAAGTACCCGGTCTCAAGCGAGAAGGTGACCGCGATGATGCTGAAGAAAGTCCGCGAGCGTGGCGCGATTGCGTTGGAGAAGGGCTGGGACACCTCGTATAAGCGAATTCGCGCACTTCCCCGGTCTCATTTGAGCGCGGCGTTGCATGACGTGCTCACGGGATGGGGAGAGCGCGCCTTTGAGGAACCCATTCGGTTGCTTACGCTGCCGGATGGCGGCACGACACTGCACTGAGAGAGACGTGCCGTCCTCTTAGACGTTGATGTTTGGTGGATAAGGCTGCTGTGATTAGCGATCACTCGCGAAGCTCCGCGACCCACACCTCATGTTGTTCCTGTAGCCGCTTATGCCTTGATTGGATCATGCCGCGTATGCAAGCGAGCCGGCAGTGCCCCTCGATCAGTTGGAACGGTTGTTTCATCTTCTCCCCGAACCCGCGAGGATGGACGATGTGGCCGGCATTCTCTGCGACGAGGATCGGGACGGGAAACGTACCCTGCGCCAGCATAAACTGAGCAAAGCCGGCCCGGCTGCGCTCGGCGCCGTTGACGTATTCGACTCCCTCGGCATCGAGCTCGGGAATCCACTCTAATACGTGGTCTACCGAAAGGATCCGCTCGTTCGAGAATCGTTGTAATGAGAAGCGCCATCGGTGCGGCTGTAATGGCTCCCAGTACTCGTGAAAATCTCGCCAATGGCGATGGATCCAGTCTTCTGCGACCGACCGTGGAATCGTCCGCAACTCCGGCGGCCACCGCGCGTAGTACGAGTCGAACGACTCCCTATCAATGTCTCCCCATCGGGCAACCGCCGGATACACCACTGTCGACGCTCGCGAACTCATTGGCGCTCGCTCCCGCTTTACAGTGCGCGGAAGTATCCGACGTGGGACATCTGCAAGGTGCGTAGGAGCGGAAATCCTTCCGGGATCGCATTTCGCGCCATGACGCCGCAGGCTATTACCTTCTTGCGAATCTCAGCCACCAACTTGTCAACGCTGACGAGCGTACCACCGGCGATCTGGGCCCGCGCTTCGCTGGCGTTCGGGAGTACCGCGAACTGTTCAAGCTTCGAATCCGCCGGAAGCCACGGAAAAATCTCCGAGTAGAGATACTTGCGAGCGGCCGCGAACTTCTTCTGGAACCGCTGTTCGCGCTTTTCCCAACTTAATGCATCGAGGGATGGCTCATAGTGCACGAGGTGCACGCTGACCGGGTTGTAACCGATGAGATCCAGCTCCATTTCCCAGCCGCCCTTTGCGCGCCTCCCGACTTTGACATTTCGGCGCACAAGGTAGCCCTGCCACTCCAGATACTCATGAATCAGTGTTTCGAGATGGCTGGCCATAGTCGGCAATTGTGCAGCGCCGGGATAGCATAGGCGTGTGACTTGATAGACATTTCTAACATCGTCCCCGTACACACGTCGATACATAGAGGACAATCGCTGTTAGGAGGAACAATGCGCACCACCATCTTGGCAATCTTGTTGCTAGTGTCCTCGACGACCGTTGACGCAAAACTGAAGATCGAAACTCGCGTCGACCGGCTGACTAAGCAGACCATCACTCAGGCGGACGGCTTGAAGGTCTGTCAGCCCCGCGATAGCGGCGCCTTCGCAAAGTGCGCGACCGTCAAACTCGCTTGGATTGCCACCCAGGCGGACTCCGTCGCTATTCGCCTGGAGTTTCCCGAAACGGTCAGCATCCAAGAAGTCGCCATTAACGTCGACGGTGTCGTGCAGGCGTTCAAGGCAACTACCGCTTCCACCGACTTCGGCTTTGACCCGAATCTCGCTCGAGTTGGCATGTCCGGGGCAAGCAGTGCGAACACGTTCTTGATTTCCATAGCCGCGCTTCGTGCGCTGTCCAAGGATGCTTCGAGCGGGATACTGAGAGTGTCAGGTCCACACTCGAGTATCGACTTCGATTTCTGGCGCCAGGCAAAAATGAAAGGTTTGCCAGTCGATGACTTGCGCCAGTTCCTGGATGCGGTGGCTCCGATGGCGGCGGCTCAATAGGACTCACGCAGTGTGCCGGGTCTTCGCCACGATCCGCGCCGTATCCCGCCGGCCGTCAGCATGAGTAGCGGCTTCGCCTACTCGCAGCTCACTCGGCCATCGTCGGCCACTCGCATTGTGATCCAAGAATAATCACCCGCCCTAAGAACTCGGTCGAGAGACTTCTGCAGCCTCTCCTGGCGATTCGAACGAGCGAGGCAATCGATGAACTCGACCCGCGTACACCGCCGGTCCGCTAAGCCACGGAAGGCGACATAGTCAACGGGGTGAAACACCAGCTTAAGATCCTCCAGCTCTATGCGTTGCCGTCTATAGAACCGCGCGATGCTGCCAAGGCGCCGCTTCATTTCCAGACGCCCTTTCTCCACGGCAGCTTCGCGGATCGCCCCCTCTTGATCCGCCAACCTGGTGCGTGCCCTCTCGATTCTTTCGTTCAAGTTCTCTAAATCATCCACAGCCGTCCGAGGGGCGCGGCTTCGAAAATAAGGAGAAGCATCGCTCAGACGAACGACTTCTTCGCAGTGAGGGCATAAAACACATATTCTTCTAAAGCCCTGGAGAAGTGCGACCGTTTCATTCATTGGCGTCGTCCAGGCAGAGTAAATGGTCCGCTACATTCAATGTGACCTTGCCGCGCTCGATCGCCCCGCGGATCTCGCGCTGCACTGGCGATAGTGCGGCTTTCGTCGACTTGACCTCAATGAAACGCACGGCGTCGATTGATCCGCGCGACGCTCCCTCGAACGCCAAATAGTCGATGGGGTCCCCTAACGAGCGACAATCTTGCGCACTTACAGGCAGGCCAGGCAGCGAAGCCGCAAGCATTTCCAAGCGCTTTCCCACTCGTCCACTCGCGGCACCGCGAAACGCTCGCGCCGCGAGGACCTTGCGCTCGCGTTGGACTGTGAATAGTTCCTCCTCCAGGCGCGCGCGCCGGTCTTGGATTACTGCGGCCGCGGATGGCGGCAGCTTCTTCGACGCATCGAAGATCAATGCATTTCTTAGCGCCATCGCAGCGCCGCATGAGGGACAATCGATGTATAGCCCGTGAGCTCTCTTGAGCTCGTCCACGATCTCCATAGGGTCCTCCCCCAGTTGGCTCCGGATACTCGAAACGGTTGCAGAATGCGCGTTGGCTAGCTAGGCGTTCAATGGGTGGCGGGTCACGGTTTCGCTACCTACTACACGCCGACGTTGAGCAGCTGGGCGTGATTGAGAAGGCGGTCACATTCAGAATACGGTGGTGGAGCACCTAATATGCCGACGTGACACTACTTGGCCGCGAGTGGCAAGTGACATTCCGCGATAGGGAGCGTGTTGGATGAGAAGTTTGGCGCCTTTTCTGCCTGTGGTCTGCTGCCTTTGGTTGACTTCATGTGCCAGCACCAGCAGCACCGCCGATATTCCCGCCGGCATCAAGGTTGCGACCGCGGACATGGTCTCCAAATGCCGCCTCCTCGGCGACGTTCATGGTGTGTCGGGCCTTTATGGAGTATTCGCCGAGAACGGCTTGGCGAAAGCTCGCCAGCAAGCCTTCAAGCAAGCGAAGTCCATGGGAGCGAATACAATCGTGTGGGGCCCCTTTGCCACGCCGCATGGTTCCACCTCTGTATCCGGGCACGCATACGTTTGCACGCCGTGATCGGTGTTGCCCGCGCGCACTGCCGAGCAGCATTCCGACGTGCTTGGGTTTGGTGGCAGCGGAGTTCAGTCGCCCTGGTCGCCGTGACCCGGCTTGGCCTTCTTCTTTGCTTTGCGGCGTCGATCGGCCGAGAGTGAGCGGCTGACGTCATCGCTCTCTTTGAAGCGCCCGCCCTTGCCGCGTCTCACGTATCGCTTATCGCCGCGCGGGGCAATCAACTCTCTTTTAGTGGACACTCGGTTTTTTGACTTCTTCTTGGCCTTTGCCATGATGAACTTGAGCGTGAAACCAAAAATTGACCGCTTTGGCCAGTAAATGGTTTCTTGAAAGCATAAATTGACCGCTCAGCAAGCATGCGCGTGGTACCAGACTTTGATCAATTGCCGATGAGGTCAGTTTTTCCCGGGGCCGCGATTTGTATTGTGTTGCCTTAGCGTGGCGGGCTGCCTTTCTCGAACTCATCCAGCAGTGCGTCAATGTGCTGCTGAATTGCAGCCCTGGCCTCTGCATAGTTAACGCTGGCCGCCGGGATGTCCCCCCAGGCATCTATCGGCGCGGACGCGCGACCCTCGAGCACCTCAGGGTTCAGCCCGATCACGACCACGCGCGCAGCCTGCTCGACTTCGGCTGCGGAAACTTTAGTAGGAGCGAAATGCGCGACGTCGAATCCCTCTTGCTGGAGGGCGGTCGCGATGGGTGCCGGCACCGATGCATCAGGGGAGACCCCGCGCGCAATCGCGCGATAAGGCAGGTGTCGTTGCATCGCCGACCTGTTGAACAGTGAAGCTGCCATCAGGCTTTTCACAGAACCGTGTTCGCACACCATTAGAACCGATAGCGGCTCGCGCTCTGGCGCAGGAGTTTGGCAGCCGGGCAAGCCGGTGCACGTTATGAGCAGGATGATCAGCCGCATTCTGAAAGAATTCATCATCATCTCCTCGATGGCTACCACATCAGGTGCACGATGAGTCCTATCAAGGCGCCGGCAACAACGATCGAGACCACGCCCACGTTGAAGCGGACCAAAACGATGAAAGCCGCGGCGAACAGCACCAGTGACAGCCAGTCAAACTGGCCTTCGAAGCCCTGCGGCCAGAAGACGTGAGATGCGAAGAACAGGGCGAGGTTGGCAATCACGCCGACCACCGCGGCGGTGATCGCCGTCAACGGCGCAGTGAATTTGAGATTTCCTCTCGTCGCTTCCACCAGCGGCGCGCCCGCGAAGATAAACAGGAACGATGGAAGGAATGTGAAGTAGGTAGCCGAAAGCGCGCCGAGTACTCCCGCTGCCAAAGGCGAGAGGCCGCTTGCGTGCGCCCATGCGCCCACGAAGCCCACAAATGTGACCACCATGATCAACGGGCCGGGCGTCGTTTCGCCGAGCGCCAAGCCATCGATCATTTGTCCTGGTGTCAGCCATCCAAATCGTTCCACCGCGCCTTGATAGACATACGGCAGAACCGCGTAAGCGCCACCGAAAGTGAGCAACGCAGCCTTTGTGAAGAACCAACCCATGGCGACCGAGGTGCCCGTCCACCCTTCGATTGCCGCAAGCAGCGTCAGCATTCCAATCCAAGTGCCTGCAGCGAGCCCAATCACGGCCAGCAGTCGTGATGGCCGATAGCGAGCGTGTTCCGGAGCGGGCGTGTCGTCGTCGATGAGCGCCGGTTGGCGGTTGCCACCCTTGGCGCTGTGGCCCGTCACAGCGGCGAAGTAGCGCGGCAAGAAGCGTCCACCTCCCCAACCGAGCAAACCCGCCAGCAGGATAACCAGTGGAAAAGGAATCTCGAATACAGACAGCGACAAAAAAGCCGCAACCGCAATAGCTCCGAGCAACCAGTTCCTGAGGACCTTCTTTCCGATCCTCCACGCGGCGAATGCGACGATCGCAACGACCACGGGCTTGATGCCAGCAAATACCGCGGCTACTGCCGGATTGGCTGCGTGCGCAACGTAGGCCCAGGAGAGAAGCGTAAGAATGATGAATGCAGGGAGTACGAAGAGACCGCCGGCGATGAACCCACCCCAAGTGCGGTGCATGAGCCAGCCGATATAGGTGGCGAGCTGTTGCGCCTCGGGACCGGGCAGCAACATGCAGTAGTTGAGAGCGTGCAGGAAGCGGCCTTCCGAAATCCACCGCCGCCGCTCGACCAACTCCTGGTGCATGACTGCGATTTGTCCGGCGGGGCCGCCGAAGCTGATGAAACCGAGCTTCAGCCAGAAGCGAAATGCTGTGCCAAAAGACACGACCGATGTCACGGCGGACCTGCCTGGAAACCGGCGTACAAATCATCGAAGAGCTTCGACGCGTCTATCAGCAACGCATCGTCATCGCCGCAACGACCGCGCATACCGCGAAGAATGGTTTCGATTGCCGGCGCCTCGGCGGCGGGGATACCGCCGATGTCGAGGTAGTGAACAATGCTCCCGACATGCCCGAGTGCGACATCTCCTTGCAGGTTGAAGCTATGCAGCAGCACCTCGAACGTCACCTTGTCATCCACGTGGCTAAACTCGGCGCCGTCAAAATCAAATCCGAGCGCCTTGGCGGGC
>Ga0307416_100002730_pt1 | contig 10232 bp, 10 predicted proteins | sample DK1Cmetagenome_2_FD_203821 | JGI IMG/M metagenome (GOLD analysis project Ga0307416, IMG submission 203821) | Maize rhizosphere microbial communities from greenhouse at UC Davis, California, United States - DK15-C-3 | ecosystem: Host-associated > Plants > Roots > Rhizosphere > Soil | place...
GTCCACACGACTGCACCTCAGCGCCCGGTGAAGGCCCGGATCGCCATGCGAAACGAGATCAGACCCAGAGCGCCAATCCCGATTCCGGCCCAGTTCAGCCCGGACACCCAGGAGAGTACATCGCGTCCTGTCATGCTGACGATGTCCGTCGTATTCTGGGCGAGCAGAATCGCGTATTCAACCATCGTATGGCCAGCTCGGTTGATTTCCGGCGAGACGACCTTCCTCGTTGAGAGTCTACGCGCCGGGATGGGACGCGTCAACGCTCCTCATTCCGGCAGGGACAGAATTAGCCGACTGGCGGCTTGAAAGCGGTCGTGGTGGAGCATGGCGCTGATTGAGCCTGTGGGCACGTCCATACGGCCATCGTTACTCATGGCCAGCGTGACCACGTCGGCATTCCGGCCAAACCAGCGCGTACTGGGTTCCAGATCCGACGGATAGATGAACCCGGACAGGGATGCCGCTGCGAGTGCTGCCTGGGATCCGATTCCTGATTCAGGCATGGTTCCGGCCCAGAGCTCGGCTCCAAAGCTCCGGGCGATGGAGTAGACTCGGACGACTTCTGAGAGTCCGCCGAGCCGGTGGACCTTGATGTTCCAGACGCGAGGCCCACCCAGGTGGACGATCTGGCGGGCTGCGCGGGCATCTTTCAGGGTTTCGTCGAGACAGATCGGGGTTTCCAACTCTTCGACCAACTGGGCATGCCCGACGAGCTCATCGGGAGCAAGAGGCTGCTCGATGTAGAGAAGGCCGGCCTCATCCAGTTGCCGCAGGTTCGCCTCGTGTTCCGGCCATTCGTAGCCGCCGTTCGCATCCACCGTGAGCGGAAGACCCGACCCGGCCATCGCATCTCGCGCGGCAGCCACGGGCGCAGCATCCCAGCCCGGCGCCACTTTGATTTTGACACGGCGATAACCCCGGGCGATTGCCTCATCGATCCAGCGCCGCAGCGTCTGAGTGGACCGGTCCTTGGGTATTCCCAATGCAACGCCGCAGGGGATTGTGGTGGCCGGCTGCACACCCGCGCGCTCACCCAGGAGAGCAGCGAGACCGGTCTTTCGGCGGGCTGCCTCAAGATCCCAGAGGGCGGTTTCAACCCCGGCACGGGCGAACGGATTGCCGCGGACTCCGGCCTTGAGAACGGTGTCGGCTGCCTCCGGCGCATGGACGCCGGAACGGATCAGGCGCGGGATCAGCACATGCTCCAGCAGGTCTCGCGCGCCTGCCAGTGTCTCTTCGGAGTAGAATGGAAGCTCGAAGGGAGGTGACTCACCGTAACCACGATTTCCCTGGTCGTCCTGCAGCACGATGACAAGCGATCGGCGAACGGTCATGGTGCCACCGGATATGATGAACGGCTCCAGCAGCGGGAGGGTCAGCTCGTAGAGCTCGACACGTTCTATGGACATTCAATCTTTCCGATCTCCAGGAACCTCAGCTCTCCACCCTGGCGGGGCAGAAGCCCGGCACTTTCGAGGTCGAGCATTCCAGCGATCAGTCCGTGGTGAGGATGGAACAGCAGCGTATGCAACGCCCGCTGTGGGCGAGAGCCATCTGTGGCTGGATATTCTGAAAGCGGGAGCTGGAAAAAGGTATGCAGCTGAACGCTTTCGCAGCCGAGCCGGGCATAGTCGAGGATGAGACGGCCGCTACACACGTTTCCGGTGCCGCTCAGAGGCGGCGTGGCCAGGTGCTGCTCGCGAACCGCCCGGAGCACTCGAAGGTTTCGATCGCTCAGATCGAATCCTCCGAACGCAACCGTCAGCTGCGGATCCCACATCCGATTGAAGACCACCAGAGCATCTGCACTGCCCGCTGCTTCGACCATGCTGACCTGGAACTCGTCGTCGAACCGGGCGTTCATCAGCTTGAGCGCCAATCGCACTCCATCGGGTCCGGCTGCCCGTCGAATGTGCGCTGGTACTTCCCGGAGCCACCGCAGGATCTGCGCGCGCTCATCCGCCAACTCGTTCCCGGCGAGTGTCGGGGAGAAGTCCTTTTCCAGGGGCAGGAGTCCGCTTCCCCACGCCGAGGCGAGGCGTTCGGTGGTATAGCGATATTCCGTCTCCCTGAATTCCTCGTCCAGCCGGGGCAGGTGGTACTTCACTGACGGCACCGCGACCATCTCGCCGGAGCGCGTGAGATCGGCAGCCGCACGGACCAGGCCCAGATATTCGTCCAGGGAGCGGTCCCATCCCCTGCCCTTCCAGGTGACCGTCCATCCTTCGTCTCCGGAGGTGGAGCTTCGCCGCTCGACCTTCATGCGTGTCTCATGCACCGCCCAGGCGCCCATTGAGCGGCTGCCTTCGGCATCCTCCGCGATGGCCGTCTTCAGAACGACAAACGCCAGGCCGGCGGCTCTATCGGTATCGAGCTGCTCCATACTCAGCGAGAGCTGGCCGGACGCCTTTCCGATCGGGTGGGGAATGGTGTAGCCGAGGTAGCGAGCGGTGAGATCGATACGATAGGCGCTGCGGATGTAGTGCGGAAAGTCTCCCGGAAGCTCGCGCTTGAAGCGCTCGAAGTCACGCTCGAGTCGCGCGCGCATCTCGCACCAGACGCTCGACCGCGTCGCGCTCATCATTCGGAAGCGACGGGCCCCAGGGATCGTCGCAGGCATCGGCCGGCAGCGCCCCTTCCGCGGCGGCAGCCCAGAGCATGCGCCGAATGTAGCCCTCCATAGGCTCGATGAACGTCGTCTGGGCGAATCGATCGCAGATCTCGGACAGCATGATGAACCGCGGCCAGTCCTCCTGAACACGAGCTCGAAGCAGGTCGGCCTGAACGTCCGGCAGTGCCGCTCCCATGCCGATCAGCGCGGCTCGCGCGCCGAGCAGCAGGGAGTACCCGAGAAACCGGTCCTCGCCGGTGATGAGCAGCTTGGAGGGGTGACTGCGAAGCACTGCCGCGATGCGCTGGAAGGTCATCACCGAGTCGAGGGTCGCCACCTTGATGCCAACCACATCCGGCAGCTCGAGAATGGCATGGAGGGTCCGGTCGTCGTAGCTGACGCCCCCGGCTGCCTCGTATAAGTAGAACGCTATGACCGGCAGCTCGCGGCTGAGACGGCGGTGGTAGCCGATGGGATCCTGCCGCTCGGGGAACGCGAGCAGCGCATCGGCCTTGCCGCGCCTCGCCTCGATGGCCATGCCGATGTCGCGCGCTCCGGCAACGATCACTCGATCCGGCATTGCCTCACGCCAGGTGTCCAGCACCTGCCTCCGCACATCGGCGCTGAGATGGGGACCGCGCCCGGTATGAGCCCACACCGCCACACCGGCAACAGGCTGTCGAGCCATCCACCCGGCGTACGTACGCTGGGCAACGGCATCCATCTCATCGCCACGAAATGGCACCGGCACGGCCGGGATCAAGCCACCGTCCAGCCGTTCGGCCAGGCTGGTCACGAGACCCGTCCCTTCGCGGAGCCAATGTTGTCATTCTCGATCATTCGGCGCTGATTCGGCGTGAGATCCAGGAGGTCGAGCTTCGCCTTGCTGTTCTCCGGAATCCGGAGCGGCTGGCCGGTGCCGAACAGGAATCGCTCCGGTCCGATCGTGCGCAGCAGAGTTTCCAGATGATCCTCAGGCGGGCCCCAGATCCAGCAGATATCCCACCAGATGCGGCTTGATTCCTCGGGCGTCGAGCCGAAATGCACTTCTTCGATGAAGCCGCGATCGGCATGCGTAATGATCAAACGAACGTCGGGATCGGTACGCACCAGCTGGCGAACCGACCACGGAGGAAGTTCAGCTGCTCGATCGTTCGGATGTCTTTGCCGAGCATCCTCCAGGCGCACGGACATCAGGAGGGGCATGTCTTCGGCCGAGCATGCACGAGCGAGGTCCTGCATGGAGGAACCCGATGGATCGATGCCGTAATAGGTTGGATCGCAGCGAACCGAGGGTGCGCCGGCCTCCCGGGCTTCTCCGATAACTGTCTTCCAGCCGGTGACACCGGGGTGGATTGCCGGCACGGGCCTGAACCGCTCGTAGCGGCCGGCGGTCTCGTACAGCCAGGGATTTCCCTCGGCCGGATCGCGCCAGAAGATCCCTGGAAGGTGGCTCACCCATGCCAAGTCGACGCCCACACGGTCCATGGCGCGAAGCAGCGCTTCCGGTGAAGTCCCAGGAACTCTCCGGTACGGATACGAGCCGAGAAAGCTGTTGACGTCGATTCGCATTAATCGGAACCGAATGATCCGGGTGGGAAGATGCGCGTCGCATTGCGCCATCTCACCAGGTCCAGCTCGACCGGCGGGAGGATCGCTTCCAGGTAGCGGAGCTTGGCCCATCCCGTCTCGATCGTCACGTCGCAGCCCCACAGGAGGCGCTCGACACCGACAGCTGCGATGCAGGCCTCGAGCATGCCACCGTCTACGCCACTGCCGGACAGGTCTACCAGAATGTTAGGAATGTCACGCAGGGCTGGAAGCGAGTAAGTCCAGTCACCCCCACCCGCAATGTGGGCCAGAATGAAGTTGACCTCCGGGTGCCGGACGGCGAGCTCTGCCAGCTCGAGTGCGTCAGATGCTTCCTGCCCTTGATAGTCTCTCCGGCGGTGCTGCCAGATGTGGTGCAGTACCGGTACTCTGCGGTGTGCAGCCACCTCGCAGACCGGATCCAGCAGCCGGTCGTTCGCTCTGCGGCTGGCCGCGAGCTTGATGCCGATCATGCCTCCATCGAGACAGCGCTGGAGCTCTGCCTCGGCGTGAGAACGAAAGTTCGGATTGACGACGCAGTAGCCGCGGACGCGATTCGGATGCGCGCGCTGAAGCCCCAGGAGGAAGCTGTTGCCGTACTCGACGTCGACGGGCGAAGGAAAATAGATGGGAGAGGTGAGTCCCCAGCTTCCCAGTATAGAGGCGATGTGGACCGTGATGCCGACTCGCTCGCCCGCCCGCAGCCGGCTGGCATTTCGTTGCTGCCAGTCGCCGCGGGGCGAACGGTCGTGCAAGAAATGGGCGTGTACGTCGATCAGCGCCCCTATGTCTCCTCCTCTTCGCGGCGGCTTGCGTCGTCCCCGCGGGCGCTTGTTGATTCGAAGCTCGAGTCTTCACCCAGGATCGCCTCATCGGCGGACTCTACCTGCAGTGTCAAGTCCGACTCCTCCGAAATTTCCTCCTCGAGCACGCCATCTTCATCATCGATGTCGTCGAGGCCGTCGACAGTTGGTTTGCGGCTGGACATACTCACCTCCTCAAGACGTCTTTTCGATCTCTGCCGTACCCAGGCAGCAATTGGTGCCCTGGTCATGACAATCTATGCAGGTTTGCCCACGGCAGAGAGTGCTTCGCCGAGCACCTGAAGCGTGCCCTCGATCACAGCGGTCTCATGAGCGAGCGAGACGAAGTTGTAAGCCGATCGTTTGAACAAGACCTGCGCCCGGGCGCATTCCGCCGTCACCGCCTGCGATACGACATCATCGGTGTACTGGAGGAAGCACATCTCGGGAACACCGGCAACACCCATGATAAGATCGGGATGCTCTGAGTGGAGCGCATGGAGTCCGTTCAAGAGCATGCCACCGATATGTCCGAGATGCCGTGGAACCTTGCGGGCCACCATCGCATCCAGGGTGGCTTTCGCGGCTGCGAGAGAGACGAACTCAGTGGCGAGGGTGGACGAGATCCAGGTGCGGGAGACGCCGGCCATGACTTTCCGCCGGCCTCCAACAACCGCCAATGGGAATCCGTTGGCGATTGCCTTGCCCATGACCACCAGATCCGGTCGTATCCCGTAACGTTCGCAGGCCCCACCGACCTCGAGACGGCAGACCGTTTTGATCTCATCGACGACGAGGAGCGCCCCGATCCGCTCGGTCTCAGACCGCAGAAGCGAGAGCCACTCAGGATCGGGCTCCCGGAGCACCACCGGCTCGAACACCACGGCCGCCAGATCATCCCCCACGCCGCGGATTGTCTCACGGGCGGCAGCCGCGTCATTGAAGGGGATCTCGGCATAGAGTGCGCGAGTCGAGCCAGGCACACCTTCGGCTGATTGACACCAGTCGAGCCAGCCATGGTAGCCACAGCCGATAATCCGCTCGCGCCCGGTGGCGACCCGCGCCAGCCGTACGGCGGCCGCCATGGCCTCGGCGCCGGTCTTGTGGAAACGCAGCTGCTCGACCCAGGGCATCAAACCTGAGATCCGGGCTGCCACTTCCTCTTCCAGCACGGGGGCGAGCGGCCCCACTACACCATCCTTCACTGCCCCGATCGCTGCCTGAGTCACCTCGGCATCACCGTATCCCAGGGCAACCGCGCCCAGTCCCATGATGTAGTCGGTGTATTCCCGGCCATGCTCATCCCATACGCGGTAACCGGATGCACGCACCATGCGCGAAGGCAGACCTTCCTGCCTGGTCCCGAACAAACTCTCCGGGCGCTTACTTCCGGTCGAGGTGAACGCGGCAACGTGATCGTTCAACGCAACTCCAGGGTGCCGAATCGTGACGGATCCTGCCGGTCGCCGCGCAGCCAGACCCAGCCTCCTCCGCCACTCCAGACCAGCTGCCCCGCGCGCCTGAGCCTCCCCGGCTGCATCTCGTTGATCAGGAGATCGAACTCGATCTGATCACCGAGCCGAACATCACTCCAGCCCGGCGGCTTGATGGCGAGCGTGACCCTGTAGCCGTTTTCGGTGGCCGACCATCCCCCCTCTATCATCTCTGCGCTCCCGTCAAAGCCTGCGATTGCGCGTGTATGCAAGGCTCCTCCTTCAGTGGAGGGAAGCACCAGAAAACCGACGGGTTCGTCCTCGAGCGGCAGCTTTAGATACACCTGAAGGCCATCGGAGTGGATCTCGTCAGGCTCGTTGTCCAGCAGCAGCGGTGCAGCTCTGGGGTCTCGGGCAATCACCTCAGGCTTTACCACGTCCACTCCAACATAGAGCGCCTGGTCGTCCCAGTTCACCACTGCCGAAGCGGAAAAACTCTCCGCGCCGGCGTAAGGCTCTTCGCTTCGCCGATACTGATCCTCGTGATCCAACTGTAAAGGCTTAGCGACATCGAATCCCGAGAGTGAGCCGTCCAGTGCCGGCGGTATGCTGAGTTGTAGAGCCACCCCGCTAACCACCAGCGGCCGATCCTGCCTTATCAGTGGTTGGAAAGGAGGCGGTGTCCGGCGACTGCCGGCCAGCCTGAGACTCTTCCCTCCGGTCTGGATCTCCCAGCCCTCGGCCGTGGGACTGTGACGGTCCACTCCCGCATGCGTCTCGATCTCCAGGCCCGCTGCGGTTCGTCGCACCGCCTGGATCTCACCGGGACCCACAATCGGCCCGAGGATTGTGGTAAGCCGGAGGTTCCTCCCGCGAGCGCGCAGAAGAAAGAACGGAGCCGGTTCACTCGTGCCCGGGGCGCCCGGGGCAAGCACTCGCAGGAGTTCCCCGTCGGGCGGGAGATAGAGGCTCATACTGGCGCCACCAGCGTGCGCCCGGAGCACCCGGGGTGTTCCGGGCTCCATCACGAGACGCTCTGCCGTTTGAACGAACTCATCCTCGAGCTCCGCGGGTACCCAGCTCCCCGATGGTTCGACATCCACATCCCCGCTCAAGTGCCACGGCAGCTCCAGCGTGCGTTCCTCGGTTCCGGTTCGCTCCAGAACGTCGACCAGATATCGGGGACCAGCCACGAGCGTGCGGCGGAGCTCACCAAAGCGGCCCCTGGCCCAGGCCCAGTCACCGTTCACATCGAAGTTCTCGCACTCAGCATTTCCCAACGGCTGGGACACGCCGTCAAGTCGGGGGGCGTTGTGGGCCAGGGTTGATCGATACCAGAAGAGGTCTCGCGCCACATACGATCCGGTGCCGAAATCAGGCAGCCAATACACGCCGTCCGCGTGAACGATCAGGTTCAGCCTGTCGGGGTGACCGTGTCCCCCACCGACGCGGCCGCACTCGAGACTGGCATACCGTTTGTTGCTTCGAAATACCGCCAGCCCCTGAGCCTCGACGAGAACAGTTTCAGGAGACCACCGAGGCACGTCAGCCGGCAGAGACGGTACCATCTCGAGCAGCGCCCACCAGGACAAATCAGTGCGGCTCCGCTTCGAGCCCGGTTCAGGCTCTCCGGCCTCATGCAGGTAGGAGTCGAACGTCTGGGCGGCGGGTGCCGGGGTTTCATACAGCTCCCGAAGCCAGGACCAGAGCTGAGCGGCCTGGTCGCTCCCGGCTGCCACGCGTGCCAGTCCTATTTCCCATAGCTCGAGATACATCGGCTGCGCGAGCGACACTCCGAAGCGCGAATCCTTCCGGGCAGGAAAGGTGAAATCCGGCAGAGCCGTCAGGGTGGGTGCGCGAAGCGCTGCGGTCAGCCGGTCGGCGAGCGTCCGATCGGCCAGGAGATCCACCCCCGCCTGGCGCGCCCACCACATTCCGAGCAGCTGTCCCCTCAGCGCGAAGAGATGATAATTATCCCCTTCGTACCACATCCCGTCTTCACCGAAGCCGTGAAGAAGGTGGGTGACAATGCCGCCCGGCCCCTCTACGGCCCTGGACGCAAGCTCCTCATCTTCGAACCAGACGGCGATACTGGCTAGCGCGGCATTGTGCCAGGTCTGCCGGTTGGACAACCCCTCATCGAAATCACCGATGATGTTGGCGGCCTCGTCGGCAACTGCTGCTACCACCTCGCCGGTCTCCTCCTCGAGAAAGCCAGACTCCCGGAGGAGCATGGCCGCGGCGAGATAGTTACAGATCCAGATCGATTCTAAATAAGTAGAGAAGAAGAGGTGGCTGGGTCCCAGCACGTTGTCACGGTTGGGATACGTCGAATACTTGCGATAGGCCTGGAGCAGCTCGTTGGCCCGCCGCGCGGCGTCTTCCCGGGTGGCGAACGCCGCCACCGTGGCCAGATGAGCCGCGCGCTCGGAAAGCCAGAGGTGCTGGTAGTGAGCCCAGGCGCGATCGTGCCGCTCCCCCTTGTACTCTTTGCCGCACTGCGGGCAGCGGTGTGCGGCCGGGCTCCACGGGTCGAATGTGAGCCGGGTGCCGTCCTGAGGGCACACCCCGCCATCAGCGGTGAGGAGGGCCTTCTGGGACGGCAACTCCGGCATGCGGGCCAGCACGGGCCCGGCGCGCTCCGCTAATCGCTCCAGCAGTGCACCCAGCTCGGGCGAGGTTTCTATGTCCGCCCGACGAAGGTCCAGCTCCTCGGCAGTCAGCATTGTCTCACGCCGTACATGGCCCAACGCACGGGTAGAATGGTTACCCCGCACTGCTGTGCCGCTTCGATCACGCCTCCTGGCTCGTCGGGCGCCAGGAAAAACATGCAGCCTCCCGCTCCCGAGCCGGCAGCCTTTCCGCCGAGCGCTCCGGCGGCGAGCACACACTCCTCTAACTGCGCCATCTTCTCGGTTCGCATCTGAGGATCGAGGGCGAGCTGATGCATCCAGTTTTCGCTCATCAACCGTCCAATCTGTGCGGTGTCAGCGGCGACCAGGGCATTCGCCATGGATTCTGCCACCGCTCTGATGCCGTGCAACGCCCGTGCTACCTTCGAGTCACCCTGCTCGTATGCGTGCATCACACGATCGATGGTAGCGCCGGAAAAGCGACTTGCCGTGGTGTAACACAGGATGGTTCGACGGCCGAGCTCTTCAGCAAAATCGGCATCGACCGGCAGCCGCTGCACCTCGGCCTCGGGGTCCTTGAAGTCGAGCCGCAGAAATCCACCGTATGAGGAGGCAAACTGATCCTGGCGTCCTCCGGGGATACCCGCTTCCACCGCTTCGAGGTGACAGGCCCGCTCTGCGATATCCACCGGATTGGGGCTTTCTCCTCGTGCGGCGGACAGGGCAGCGACCAGTGCCACGTCGAGCGCACCGGATGTTCCCAGCCCCGATCCGGGCGGAGCGTCCGAGCGCGTGATCAGCGTGCATGCCCCGACGGGCAGCATCCTGAGCGCCGCCTTGTGCAGAATCAGCCGGCCATCGTTCACGAGTCCAGTCGAGTCAGCTACCTCGAGCTTGTCATCGAGATCTTCGGACACGAGCCGGAAGCCGCGCCCTCCCACATGCACTTCGGCTTGCGCGAACAGCCGCACACCGGCAGTGATGACAACACCACCCTCTCGCGCCGAGAACGGTGGAACATCGGTCCACCCGCCGGCGAAGTCGAGGCGTACCGGTGCGGCAGCCCGGAACGCGGGGTGATCATCAGCAACCGGCTCGTTTGTCACGGCGCCACCCACCAGTCGTGAATCGTCGGCAGCTCACCCCGCAGGTCCATGCG
>Ga0307416_100002731_pt1 | contig 10232 bp, 13 predicted proteins | sample DK1Cmetagenome_2_FD_203821 | JGI IMG/M metagenome (GOLD analysis project Ga0307416, IMG submission 203821) | Maize rhizosphere microbial communities from greenhouse at UC Davis, California, United States - DK15-C-3 | ecosystem: Host-associated > Plants > Roots > Rhizosphere > Soil | place...
GACCGGTCCCGGCCCCGAGCTCACCGTGAGGCTCACCACCGATCCCTCGGTCAGCTCGGTTTCGGGTGGAGGATCCTGCCAGAGAATGTGTCCGGCCGGCACCACCGGATCGGCGCTCTGCTCCTCCAGTCTGGCCCGGAGGCCCTGATTGGCCAACTCCCGCTCGGCCGCCTCGAGCGGGAGTCCCAGCACCCGGGGGACCGCGTGGTCCCGGGGAATGATCGGCGCGGGATAGGCCACGCAGGTGAGGAAATAGCCGAGCAGCGTCGCCCCGGCGAGGATGGCGCCGATCCGCAACCGGTCCCGGCCCTGCACCGTGGCCGGCCAGAGGGACCGCCAGGAGGGGAGTTTTCGCTCCGCCATCTCAGCCCTCCCGCCGGAGTCGGGCCGCGTAGGCGCCGTCGGTTCCGTGCAGGTGGGGCAGGAGCATGAGATCGCCGGCCGGGGTGAGCAGCTCGGGCGGGACCGACGCGCTGACTTCCCGGCGGAACCGCGGTTCCTGGGCGAGAAACGCGCTGATCTGCAACTCGTTCTCCTCGGGCTCCAGGGAGCAGGTCGCGAAGAATAACAGCCCGCCCGGAGCCACGACGGCGGCGAGGGTGCGGAGCAGCAGGCCCGCCTCGGCGGCGAGCGCGGCAAGCGCCTCGGGTGTCACCCGCCAGCGGGCATCGGGATGGCGCGAGAAGGTTCCGGTTCCGAGGCAGGGAGCGTCCAGCAGCACCGCCGGTACCGGCCGCACCGGAGGGGATCCGGCGTCCGCAACCAGCACCGCGGCGGGTTCGTGTCCGGCCCGGAGCAGATTCTCCCGGAGCCGGCGGGCACGGGCGGGGCGGAGGTCGGCGGCGGCCACGAATCCGCCGGCGGAAAAGGCGATGGCCTTGCCACCCGGCGCGGCGCAGGCGTCGTAGAGCGGGCCTCCGGGGCGGGCGAAGAACCGGACCACCAGCGCCTGCGCCGGATCCTGAACCAGGCAGGATCCGGCCGAGAAGCCGGGCAGCTCCTGGGGCCGGCGGCCTTCCACGATCAGACCGGCATCGAACGGCGCCGGGCGCCAGGAGATGCCCTGCTGTTCGAAGCTCGCGATCAGGGTCTCGGTGCTCCAGCGGGCCGGCTGGACCACCAGCGGCGGGCGGGCATTGTTCGACTGCAGGAGTCGTTCGGTTTCCTCGCCGCCGAATCGCTCGATCCACCGTTCCACCAGCCATTCGGGGTGGGAGTAGCGAGTAGCGAGGAGCGAAGCCAGCGGTTCCTCTTCGCTCTTCGCTACTCGCTCTTCGCTTCCTGTTTCGCTGATCTTTCGGAGAACTGCGTTGATGAATCCGCCGACTCGCGCACCCGCGATACGCCGGCCCAGCGACACCGCGGTATCCACCGCCGCATGGCGGGGAACCCGGTCGAGATAGAGAAGCTGGTAGGCCCCCAGCCGGAGGATGTCGAGCAGGTCGTCCCTGATCCGGTCCGGGCCGCGATCGAGATGGGGGGCGATCGCGGCATCCAGGACGGTGCGGTGCCGCAGCACGCCGGCGGCCAGCTCGTGGGCCAACCCTCGCTCGGACTCGGGCAGCGCGGCGAGGGCGCGCTCGAGGGCAAGGTCGAAGGGAATGCCGCGGCGAATGTCGTGGAGTACGCGCCAGGCGGCGGTGCGCGCGGGAAGGCCCTGCATCAGGGGAGAGCCCTCAGCCTTCAGCCTTCAGCCTTCAGTGACTGATGGCTGATGGCTGATGACTGAGGGCTCTCCTTCACGCCAGCATTCCCCGCACCGGCGAGCTCGGCACGGCCACTTCCCGCCGGGGCATTCGCCCCGCCAGCCACGCCCTGCGGCCGGCCTCGGTCGCCAGCCGCATCGCATGGGCCATGGAGACCGGGTCCCGGGCTTCGGCCAGCGCGGTATTCATCAGGATCCCGTCCACCCCCTGCTCCATGACCAGGCAGGCGTCCGACGCGGTTCCCACCCCGGCATCCACGATCACCGGAACGGAAAGCCGCTGCTTGATGGTGCGGATCGAGTAGGGGTTGAGCAGGCCGAGTCCGCTGCCGATCGGAGAGGCCAGCGGCATGACGGCCGCGCAGCCGGCGTCCTCGAGCTTGAGCGCGGTGACCAGGTCGTCGCTGGTGTAGGCCAGCACCTGGAACCGGTCCCGGACCAGCTCCCGGGCCGCCACCAGGAGGCCTTCCACGTCGGGCAGCAGGGTCTCCCGGTCGCCGATGACTTCGAGCTTCACGAAGTCGTTGAACCCCGCCTCACGCCCCAGGCGGGCATACCGGATCGCTTCATCGGCGGTGTAGCAGCCCGCGGTGTTGGCCAGCAGGAAGTATCGCTCCGGGTCCAGGTGATGCAGGATCCCGGCCTCCTTGCGCCGGTCGAGGTCCACCCGGCGGACCGCCACCGTCACGCAGTCGGCCCCGGAGGCGTCGATGGCGGCCAGCATCTCCTCGTTGCTCCGGTACTTGCCGGTGCCGACGAACAGCCGTGACCGGAAACGGTGATTCCCGATGACCAGCGGCTCTTCGGTCGCCTGCTCCACAGTGGTTTCCACTCATCCACCTCCCACGAAGTGCACCAGCTCCAGGACGTCGCCGTCCTGGAGCGCCGTTTGGCCGATCTCGGGGCGGCGTACGATGCGGCGGTTGAGCTCCACCACGATGCCTCGCGGGTCGAGGCCGAGGCGCTCCAGGAGTTCCTGCACGGTGGCGGGTCCCGGCACTACCCGGCCTTCACCGTTGATGGTGAGCGCGAGCTGGCTCATGCCGGCTCCGCCCAGGGCGCGAGCAGGGCAGTCGCCGCCGCCGCCGGATCGTCCGCCTCCCACACCGCCGCGATCACCGCCACACCCCAGGCTCCCGCGTCGCGCGCCGCCGCCGCCCGGGCGCTGGTCATGCCCCCGATGGCAATCACCGGATGCCCGAGGGCCGTGATACCGGCGAGCCACTCCAGTCCCCGTCCGCGGAATCCGGGATGGGAAGGAGTGTCGAACACATTGCCTGCGACAAGGTAGTCCGCTCCATCGGCGAGCGCGGCGTCGGCCTCTTCGGCCGAATGGACCGACCGGCCGACCCATCCCAGGCCGAGCACCCGGCGCGCGTCGGCAGGGAGAAGGTCGGCGGCCCGAAGCTGGATGCCGTCCGCCCCCACCGCGCGGGCCAGATCCGCCCGGGCGTGCACGAACACCGCCGCCTCCGGCGGCCGGGCCAGCGCGCTCACCCGCTCGGCGAAGGCGGCCTGCTGCGCGGTGGTGGAATCCGGCGCGCGAACCAGGATCGCCGCGGCAGGTCCCGACGCGGCGATGGCGGCGGCCCGCACCCCGAAATCAGCCGCCCGGCAGATCGAGTCGGTGGTCACCGCGAAGAGGCGGGGCAGCGGCCTCATACCAGCGCCAGTCCGGCGCGGCCGGCGCGTCCCCGTCCCCACTCGCCCGACGGCATCCGCGACTTCCCGGCGGGTTGCACTTCCTGGATTTCGACCGCCTGATTCCCCGCGGCCACCCGGAGCAGCGGGGCGGTGGCGAGCACAGTGCCGGGAACCCCGCTTCCTTCCGCCGGACTCGCGCCGAAGAGCTTGAGCTCCTGCCGGTCCAGGGTGGTCCAGGAGCCCGGCACCGGATCGAAGGCGCGAATCCGGCGGGCGACCTCCTCCGCCTCGCTGGTCCAGTTCACCCGCGTGGTGGTGCGATCGAACTTGGGTGCATAGGTGGCGAGCGCGGGATCCTGCTCGCGGGGCTTCAGCAGTCCGAGCCGCATCAGCGCCAGCGCTTCCACCAGCGCCTCGGCGCCGAGCCGGGCCAGGCGGTCGAGCAGCGCCCCGCCGGTCTCTCCGGGCTGAATCACGGTGGCCGACTGGTGGAGAATCGGTCCGGTGTCCATTCCGACATCCATCTGCTGGATGGTGACCCCGGTTTCCGGCTCGCCGCGGAGAATGGCCCAGGGCACAGGGGCCGCGCCCCGCAACCGGGGCAGGAGCGAGGCGTGGAGGTTGATCATCCCGCGGGTCGGTACCGACAGCACGTCGGCGCGGAGAATGTGGCCGTAGGCCACCACGATGCCCAGCTCGGGCTGCCAGTGACGGAGCGCGGCGAGGAAGATGTCGCCGGCGGGGCGCTCGGGCTGGAGCAGCGGGATGCCGTGACGGAGGGCGACCTCCTTGACCGGCGGGGCGACCAGGGTCGAGCGCGACCGGCCCTGAGGCCGGTCGGGCTGGGTCACCACGCCGACGACCGCCGCGCGCTCGGCGAGGAGCGCCTCGAGGCTCGGCACCGCAAAGGCGGGGGTGCCGAAGAAGACGATACGCATTACTCCGGCCGGACGTGCTCCGGGCGAATGGACTTGATCACGCCCTCTCCCCGGTGGTCCTTCTTCCAGCGCGACACCAGGAGCTGGCGCTTGAGCGCCCCGAGATGGTCAATGAACAGGATGCCGTCGAGGTGGTCGATCTCGTGCTGGATGGCGCGGGCCAGCAGGCCCTCGGCCTCGAGACGGAAAGGCCGGCCGTCCCGTCCGGTCGCTTCCAGGACCACCCGTTCGGGGCGGGCCACTTCTCCGTAGACATCCGGAATGGAGAGGCACCCTTCCTCGGCACGGTCCCGGCCTTCGGCGCTCACCAGCACCGGGTTCACCATCGCGAGCCGGGCATCGTCCACCCCCACCACCGCCACCCGACGGGCGATCCCGACCTGGTTGGCGGCCAGGCCCACCCCCTTGGCGGCGTCCATCGTTTCGAAGAGATCGTCGATCAGGCGCCGGACCTCGGCGTCCACTCCGGCGATCTCCTCGCTGCGCTGGCGCAGCACCGGCGACCCGAGGAGGTGAAGGTCGAGCGTGGCCATCTTCAGGGACCCGGCGACACCGACTCGCCAACCCGCACGATCCGTCCCCGCTCCACCACCAGTGTGGCCGTTCCGCTCTCGATGGTCACCCGGTCTTCCTTGATGTCCCTGACCTTGCCGACGATCCCGCCGGCGGTGGTGACATCGTCGCCCCGCTTGAGCGCCGCCAGGATCTCGGCGTGCTTCTTCCGCGCCATGGACTGGGGACGGATCAGCAGGAAGTAGAAGATCAGGATGATCGCCCCGAACTGGAACACCAGGATGGCGATCGAGCTGCCGGGGCTGCCGTTGGCGGGAGCCATGAGGCTGGCGAGCAGGGATGTCATGCGTCCTCTCGTGCATGGTAGCGGCGGAGCCACTCGCGGCTCCAGCCGTCGAAGGCGCCGGCCAGGATCGCCGCGCGCGCGAGCTCCCCGATCCGGATCAGGAACCTCACGTTGTGGAGCGACACCAGGCGGAGCCCGAGCATCTCTCCCGCCACGAACAGGTGGCGGAGGTATCCCCGCGAGAACCTGGCGCAGGTGGTGCAATCGCAGGCGGGATCCAGCGGCTGGTCCGCGGTACGGTGTTCTGCCTTGCGGATGTTCACCCGGCCGACCGAGGTCCACGCGCTTCCGTGGCGTCCGTTCCGGGTCGCGGCCACGCAATCGAACAGGTCCACTCCCCGGGCAATTCCCTCGACCAGGTCCTCCGGAAACCCGACACCCATAAGATAACGGGGCCGGTCGGCGGGCAGCGCGTGCGCAAAATCCTCGAGCACCCGGTGCATCACCGGTTTCGGCTCCCCCACCGAAAGGCCCCCGATCGCGATGCCGCCCCAGGGGCCGCGCGCCAGGGTTCCCTCGAGCGAGCGCATCCGGAGGGCGGGGTGGGTGCCCCCCTGGATGATGGGCCACAGGGTCTGGGTACTGGACGGCTGGACGGCTGGACGGCTGGCGGTGGGGCTGTTTCCAGCCGTCCCGCCGTCCAGCCGTCCAGCAACCAGATCTGCGTGCCTCGCCTTACACCGATCCAGCCACCGCAACGTCCTCTCCATGCCTTCTTCCGCCAGGGCAAACGACGCCTGGCCGGGGACCACGTGGTCGAAGGCCATCGCGACATCCGCGCCCAGCGCCCACTGGATTTCCATGGACGATTCCGGCGTCAGAGTGCGGACCGACCCGTCGATATGGCTGGTGAATTCCACCCCGCCTTCTTCGATGGTGCGGAGCCCGGCCAGCGAAAACACCTGGAACCCCCCGGAGTCGGTCAGCATGGGGCGGGGCCAGGAGGAGAACCGGTTGAGCCCGCCCATCGCCCGCACGGTTTCCTCGCCGGGCCGGAGGTGCAGGTGATAGGTATTGCCGAGGATGATCTGCGCCCCGGCCTGCTCGACTTCGAGGGGATGCAGCCCCCGGACCGCGCCATAGGTTCCCACCGGCATGAAGGCCGGGGTGAGCACCTCGCCGTGGGGCAGATCGAGCCGCCCCGCGCGGGCCAGGCCTTCGCTGCGCTCGAGGTCGAACGAAAAGGGCGCCTTCACCGTTGACCGTTGACCGTTGACCGTTGACGCTCCAGGAGCATCGCGTCCCCGTAGCTGTAGAACCGGTACCGCTCCCGCACCGCGTGCCGGTACGCCGTCATCGTCAGATCGAAGCCGGCAAAGCCCGCCACCAGCATGAGCAGGGTTGACCGGGGCAGGTGAAAGTTCGTCACCAGTCGGTCCACGATCCGGAACCGGTAACCCGGAGTGATCATCAGGCGGGTCTCCGCCCGCCCCGCCGGTACTGTTCCGTCCTCCCGGGCGGCCGATTCGAGGGCCCGTACGACGGTGGTGCCCACCGCCCACACCGCGGCTCCGCGCCGCCTGGCCTCGGCCACCTGCTCGGCGGCCTGCGCGGGAATCTCGAACTGCTCCGGATGCATCGGGTGGCGGGCCGGATCCTCCTCGTCAACCGGCTTGAAGGTACCCGGTCCCACCTCGAGGGTGAGCCGCGCGATTCCGACGCCGCGGCGTCCCAGCGCGTCCAGCATCGCCTCGGTAAAGTGCAGCCCCGCGGTGGGGGCCGCCACACTGCCGGGCTGCTCGGCAAACACGGTCTGATAGCGCACCGCATCCTGGGCGTCGGGCTCGCGCTCGATGTAGGGTGGAAGCGGCACCCGCCCGACCCGATCCATCACTTCCTCGGCTGTGCCGCCCACCAGCCGGACCCGGCGGTAGCCCTCTTCCAGCAGTTCCACCGTCTCGACCGAGAGTCCCTGCCCCAGGTCAACCGGGCGCCCTGGCCGGAGCGCGCTTCCCGGCTTGCCCATCGCCACCCAGGTGCCATCGCTGGCGGGATGAAGGAGGAGGATTTCGGCCGGGGCACCCGACGCCCGTCGCCCCACCAGCCGGGCGTGGCGGACCCGGGTGGTGTTGAGGACCAGCAGGTCACCCGGCGGAATCAGCTCGACCAGATCGGAGAATTGGCGGTCCTCAAACGTTCCGCCACTTTGCGTCTTTGCGTCCTTGCGCCTTACCACTAACAAGCGGCTCTCCCCCCGCCGAGGACTCGGGGTCTGGGCGATCAACTCGGGCGGGAGCGCGTAGTCGTAGTCGGAGGTGCGGTGGGCGGCAGGCGACTCACCCATCGAAGAGGACCGCCTGCCCGCCGCTCGCGGGAGGCGGGGTAATGCCGAAGCGCCGGTAGGCGTTCGCCGTGGCGACCCGTCCCCGCTGGGTCCGCTCCAGGAAGCCCTGCTGGAGCAGGTAGGGCTCGTACACCTCTTCCAGGGTGCCGGGATCCTCGCCGACCGCCGCGGCAATGGTCCCCAGTCCGACCGGGCCGCCGCCGAATTTCTCGATGATGGTGGTGAGGATCCTGGCATCCATGTCGTCGAGACCGAACTCGTCCACGTTGAGCCGGGCCAGCGCCTCGGCCGCGACCGCCTGGGTGATGACGCCGTCGGCCTTCACCTGAGCGTAATCGCGGACCCGCCGGAGCAGCCGGTTGGCGATCCGCGGTGTGCCCCGGCTCCGGCGGGCCAGCTCGATCGCCCCCTCGGGCGCAATCGGGATCTTGAGAATGCCGGCGGAGCGGCGGACGATCTGGGCTAGCTCTTCGGCCGGGTAGAAGCTCAGCCGCTCCACGATCCCGAAGCGGGCCCGCATCGGCGGAGTGAGCTGGCCGAACCGGGTGGTCGCGCCGACCAGGGTGAACTTCTCCACGGTCATCGGAATCGTCTGCGCGTTCGGTCCGTCGGCGATCCGCACGTCCACCCGGAAATCCTCCATGGCCGGATAGAGGAACTCCTCGAGCTGGGGCCGCATCCGGTGGATTTCGTCGATGAACAGGATGTCGCCGGCCCCGAGCCCGGTCAGCAATCCGACCAGGTCGCCCGGTTTTTCGAGCACCGGTCCGGACGAGGTCCGGAGCTGCACTCCCATCTCCTTGGCGAGCAGCGCGGCCAGGGTGGTCTTCCCCAGCCCGGGAGGGCCGAAGAAGAGAATGTGGTCCAGCGGATCGCCCCGCCCCCGGGCCGCGTCGATCGCGATCTGGAGCGACGCCTTGAGCGCGGCCTGGCCCACGAACTCGTCCAGCCGCGAGGGGCGGAGCGCCGCTTCGGCGCCGCCCTCCTCGGGCAGCGCGGCCGGGGTGGTGATCTCCAGGCGAGTCAGAGCGCTCTCGCGTTCCACCGCACCGGCCGGGCCCCCGCAGTCACTTCATGCTTCGCATGACAGGTGACGCAGCGGTCCCGGGTGACGGTTATGTCGGCAGCGACGCGCTTGCGGTTGGTGGCGCCGCACCGGCTGCACTGCCATTCGGCGGTCTGGTGCGGACTGGCGGACACGGCGATCATCCCCGGCCTCCTCGCTGGGTGGTGAGATACTGGAGCCCCTGGCGGACCAGCGCCGCGACATCCTCGGTCTTGTCCCGTGCCAGCACATAGCGCACGGCGTCATCCGCGGCGGCGGCCCCGTAGCCCAGGGTGACCAGCGCCCGGGCCGCCTCGTCGGCGGGCCGCCCGGCGCGCACCGCCGGCGCCAGCGGCACGTCGGGGAAGCGATCGGAGAGCTCGACGATGAGCTTCTCCGCCCGCTTCTTGCCGATGCCGCTCACCGTGCTCAGGGCGGCGACATCCTTCCCCTGGATGCTGCGCACGGTGCGCTCCGGCCCCAGGGTGGACAGGATGGCGAGCGCCAGCCGCGGGCCCAGCCCGGTCGCGCCCAGCAGCCGCTGAAAGATGGTGCGCTCGCCGGTGGTATCGAAGCCGTAGAGGGTCCAGGCGTCCTCCCGCACGACCAGCTCGGTAAAGAGGGCGCAGCGGGCGCCCCGCGCCGGGAGCCGCTCGAACACTCCCAGCGGCACGGTCACCTCGTACCCGATGCCGCCGTCGGTGTGGATCACCACCGCCTCTCCCTCCCGCTCGGCGAGGGTCCCGCTCACGCTGGTGATCATCGCCGGCCGGCCGGGCGGAACCCCAGCAGAAGGTGGGTCAGCGCCACCGCGACCGCGTCGGCCGCGTCGGCGGGCGACGGAGCCGCCTCGAGCTGAAGGATTTTGGCGACCATGTATCCCACCTGAGGCTTCACGGCTGCTCCGCGGCCCACCACGGTCTTCTTGACCAGGGCGGGGGAGTACTCGGCGACCGAGACGCCGGCCTGTGCCCCGGCCAGCAGGATCACGCCCCGGGCGTGACCGAGGACGACGGTGGTCCGCACGTTGGTGGCGTAGAAGATGTCCTCGACCGCCAGGACGTCGGGGCGGTGCCGCTCCAGCAGCTCGAGCAGTCCCGCATGGATGGTAGCAAGGCGCCGGGAGAGAGGATCCCCGGCGCGGGTGCGGAAGACGCCGCATTCCACCAGGCGCACCGGGCGCCCCGCCGTCGCCAGCCGTTCCACCACGCCGAATCCTACCGTCGCGGTTCCCGGGTCGATCCCCAGGACCTTCATGGGCACGGTGCGGTCAGGCTTCGGCCTCCGCGAGAGTCGCGGCGTCAATGTCGAAGTTGGAAGAAACCTTGGAGACGTCGTCCAGCTCCTCGAGGGCCTCCATCAGCTTGAGCAACCGGTTCGCATCGCTGCCCTCGACTTTGACGGTGTTCTTCGGCACCATGGCCAGCTCCGCCGATTCGAAGGCGTACCTGCGGGCCTTGAGCGCGTCCTGCACCGCGTGGAACCCCGCCACGCTGGTGGTGATCTCGTACTGGCCGCCGTCGGGGGCAAAATCCTCGGCCCCCGCCTCCAGCGCGTCCTCGAGGGCCTTGTCTTCGGGATAGCGTCCACCATCCAGGTAGATCAGGCCTTTGCGGTCGAACATCCAGGCGACCGAATTGGTGGCGCCGAGGTTGCCGCCGTTGCGGCTGAAGGCGTGGCGGATCTCTGCCACGGTCCGGTTGGGGTTGTCGGTGGTCGCCTCGATGATGATCGCGGCGCCTCCGGGACCGTAGCCC
>Ga0307416_100002735_pt1 | contig 10227 bp, 10 predicted proteins | sample DK1Cmetagenome_2_FD_203821 | JGI IMG/M metagenome (GOLD analysis project Ga0307416, IMG submission 203821) | Maize rhizosphere microbial communities from greenhouse at UC Davis, California, United States - DK15-C-3 | ecosystem: Host-associated > Plants > Roots > Rhizosphere > Soil | place...
GCATTCGAATGGTACGACTTCTTCATCTTCGGAAGTCTCGCGACTACCATTCAAAAAGTCTTCTTCGCTGGCCTCGACCCCACAGCGGGCTTGGTCGCCGCACTCGGCCTGTTCGCAGCTGGATTTGCCTTCCGGCCTCTCGGGGCGATCATCTTCGGCGTGATCGGCGACCGGCTTGGCCGCAAGGGCGCGTTCCTGACGACGGTCAGCCTGATGGGCGGTGCGACCTTTCTGATCGGCATCCTGCCGACCTACGCCGCGGCCGGCATCATCTCGCCAGTGCTGCTCATCCTGCTCCGCATCCTCCAGGGAATCGCACTCGGCGGCGAATATGGCGGCGCGGCGATCTATGTCGCGGAACATGCGGACACCCATCGCCGCGGCGAAATCACTGGCTGGATCCAGATCACCGCCTCACTCGGACTGATTGCAGGCCTGCTCGTGATCGTCGGAACGCGAAGTGCGGTCGGCGACGCCGACTTCCTCGCCTGGGGCTGGCGCATCCCGTTCCTCGTCTCGGTGGTCCTGCTGACCATCTCCGTGTGGCTTCGCTTTAAGCTGTCCGAGAGCCCGGCCTTTGCCAAGCTGAAGGAAGAAGGCGACATTTGTCATCGGCCGCTGCGCGAGGCCTTCGGGAAGTGGGACAATCTCAAACGTGTGCTGATCGCCTTCTTCGGCATCATGTGCGCGCAGGGCGCCGTCTGGTACCTGAGCTTTTTCTACGTCCAGGTGTTCCTGACCAAGTCGTTGGGCATCCCCGAGCCGACCAAGGACGCGCTGATGCTGGCCGTGACGGCAGTCAGCGCGCCGCTTTACGTTTTCTTCGGATGGCTGTCCGATCGTGTCGGCCGCAAGCCGGTGATGATCGGGGGGATGCTGCTCGCGCTCGTCGCTTACTATCCCGGATTCCACGCCATCGCAGCGGCCGCCAACCCGCAGCTCGTCGCGGCGCAGGAACGCCGACCGGTCGAGATCCACGCCGCACCTGAGCGCTGCGCCGTCCAGTTCGACCCCGCCGGAACGCGCCGTTTTGACAGCGCCTGCGACATTGCGCGCGGCCTGCTCGCGTCGCAAGGCATCAGCTACACCAGCCGCCCCTACGTTTCGGACGAAGCGATCGTCGCCGTCGGCACCCAGCAAGTCGACGTGCGCGACGGCCGTGGGCTCGATGCTGCCGGGCTGAAGGCGCTCAAGGACGATACTGCGAAGCAGATCCAAGCGGCATTGGCAGCGGAAGGTTATCCCTCAGCGACCGACCCGCACCGGATGAACCTGCCGGTCATCTTCCTTTGGCTGACGGTGTTCGCGGTTGCCGCAACGGCGCTCTACGGACCGCAGGCTGCAGCGCTGGTCGAGATGTTCCCGACCCGCGTGCGCTACACCGCAATGTCACTGCCTTACCACGTCGGCACCGGCTGGATTGGCGGCTTCCTGCCCGTGACCAGCTTCGCGCTCGCGACCATAACCGGCGATATCTACGCCAGCCTTTGGTACCCGGTCGCGTTCACGATCATCCCGATCCTCGTCTCGCTCTTCTTCCTCAAGGAAACCAAGGGCAAGCGCCTGCAGGACGTGTAGTTCAAGCCGCCCAGTGAATGTCGATCGGCTGTTCGGCCTCGGCGAGCACTCGTCCGATCGGCAGCTTCGAGCTCTGCCCGTCCTTGATCGCGCCTTCCAGCAGCTCGCGCTTGTCGTCGCCGGTGACGGTGATGAGCACGGTTCGCGCCGACAGAATTGCCGAGCGGGTCAGGGTCACGCGAGCAACCGGGGCTTCCGGCGGAAGCGGTTCGGGCATGACGCCGATCGCGTGGCGGCCCTTGGGCGCGTTGAGCGCTTCTTCGAGGTCCGGCCCGGGGAATATCGAGGCGGTGTGGCCGTCGCTGCCGACACCGAGCCACGCGAGATCGAGCGGGAACTTCAGGTCGGCCAGCTTCGCGTTCGCCGAGTTGCCGGCCAGCTTGTAATCCGAGATGTCGCTGGTGATCGGGAACACGCGAGCGCCTGCCGGAAGGAAGGCCTGCGCAAGTGCGCGGATGTTCGACTTCTCATCCGTCAGCGGGACAAGCCGATCGTCCGTCGGGATGATCGTGACCTTTTTCCAGTTAAGCTTCGCCTTGGCGAGCTTGGCGTAGATCGGCAGCGGCGTCTTCCCGCCTGGAATGGCGATCAGCGCCTCTCCACGAGCATCCAGCGCGCTTTCGATGATAAAGCCGACGTCTCCGGCGACGGCATCCGCCATCTCCTCAACGCTGTCATAGTCCCACCATTCGGCTTCGATCATTGGTCCTGCCTGTCTTTGAAATCAGCGAGGCGGCGTTTGCCGGTATCCGAACCAGCCTGCAACCGGTAGTCCGCGCCGGTTCGTCGCAGGACGGAAACGAAAGCGGGTGCGGACGGTGCTGCAAATCCCGTTGTCGATCATCGGATTGCCGGTCCCGCGGTCGACATAGCACTCGATAACATAGCCGCGCGCGTCGACTCGAAGACGAGTGAATACCTGAGCCCCGGGAGGCCATTCATCGAGTAATTGGCGGGGGAAGTCGCGACCGCGCAACGTACCGGTGAGGAGCTGTGGCGGCACGACCCCGATGTCATCGCCGCCGCCGCCCGTTCCGCTCCCGCCGGTGCCCGAACCGGTCCCAGTCCCCACTCCGCCCGCTCCAGTACCGACGCCGGGCCGATCCCCGGAGCCCTGCGTCGGGGCAGCGCCCTGAGCCGGTGTCTCCGTCACGTTTACCGGTAAGGGGATCGGCAGCGCGATCGGCGGCTTTGGGGCGACGATGGGAGTCGCCTGGCTCTTCACATTCTCTGGTGCAGCCGCAGCCTCCGGCTCTTTGTTCTTTTTCTGCTCGACCTCGCGCTGGGTCGGCGGCGGAGGTGGAGGCTCGGGCGGAGGTGGAGGAATTTCGGTGACGTCGAACACGCGCGTCACGCTCGACGGGTCAGGCAGATCGATCTTGCCTGACAGGTTCAAGAACACGAACAGCAGCGCGACGTGGATCGCTGCCACAGCCGCCAAGGCGCCACTCTTGTCTCGATTATTGAGGTTGGACCGATACATTCAGGCCGGTCAACGCGGTGAAACGGCCGACGGTTTCCGATGCGCAACGATCGCCCGCTGGGGCAAAGAAACGCCGGACGGAGCGAGATCCGTCCGGCGTCATGCGACTAAGCAAACCGTATTAACGGCTGGAGCTTGAGCTCCGACGGCCGCCGCCGTGGCTGGCCTTTCCGCCCTTGCTTGCAATTTCGCGCTGCTTGGCTGGGTCCATCGCTGCAAATCCGCGCTTGGCCCCGCCCGTTTTGGTTGCTGCCATCATTTTCCTCCTAGTCGCTACAAAATGCAGCAATGAGCGAACCGTGAACTGCAACGGCAGTTCAAAAGGCTGACGTGAGTTAGGACGTTTTTGGCTGGCTCGAGGGAGCCGAGCATCCGTGGCGGAGAGGGTGGGATTCGAACCCACGGTACGGTTGCCCGTACGCCGCATTTCGAGTGCGGTGCTTTCGACCACTCAGCCACCTCTCCGCGAGGTATTGAAAGGCGTTGGCCGGAGGTCCGGCCGCGGTCGAGGCGCGCCTCTAGCAGCGCGGCCCAAGCTTGCCTAGCCATCTTGCCTAGCCGCCTTGCAGCTACCAAATTGCACCCATGTCGATGTCCACGCGTTTCGCCCCCATGAACTCCGGCCTTAATACCTCCATCCCGATCGCGCGCTTCGCCATCGGTGAGGTCGTGCGGCACCGGTTGTTCGATTTCCGAGGCGTCATCGTCGACGTCGATCCGGAATTCGCCAACAGCGAGGAATGGTACCAGTCCATCCCCGAGGCGGTGCGGCCGTCCAAGGACCAGCCTTTCTATCACTTGCTCGCCGAGAATTCGGAGCAGAGCTACGTCGCCTACGTCAGCCAGCAGAATCTGGTGGAGGACGAAACCGACGAACCGGTCGAGCATCCTGCGATCCCGGAATTCTTCGCGGCTTTTGACGGCGGGCGCTACCAGCTGCGCCCAGAGCACCGGCACTAGGCCGGCGAAATCGGGGGAGAGCCTTAGCCCTCCCCCTTCCTATGATTAGAAGTTCACCGCGAGGCGGCCGTACAGGAACCGCCCGTTGAAGCCGAACGGCGAGAAGATCGAATACGGGATGTATTCCTGGTTCGCCGGGTAGACGCCGCCGACCGATGCTGGACGCGGCCCGAACGGCGAACGGTCTGGATAGACGTCGAACACATTATTGGCTCCCAAGGCGATCTCCGCACGGTCGCCGAGCACCTTCATTCGAACCTCGAGGTCGGTGATCCACTTGGCGCCGAGAAAGATGTCGTCCGGTCCGTAGGCCGTCAGACTGAGTGGATCGGAGATCGGCGCTGTTGCACCCGGCGACACGACCTTGCCGTAGCGCGTAGTGCGTGCGGTAATCCCGAAATTGCCGATGTCGCCGTCGGCGCTGAGCACGACCTTGTCGCGCGGCTGGCCATTGGTGAAACGGATGCCTTCAACACGGCCGAACAGGACGATGCCCGGAATTTGGGCCAGCGGACCCACGGCATCGAGCCGCTTGTCGATCTTCGTCTTGTTGTAATTGTAGGCCGCCGTCAGGTTCCACGAACCCAATTCAGCAGTCCGGAAGCGATATGTGCCGACGAGGTCGACGCCACGCGTGGTGGTATCAAGGCCGTTGATGAAGAACCTCGCCGCCGCAACCTGCGGAAAGCCGCTTGCCGCGAGCAGCGCCGTCACCGCCGCCTGCACCGTCGAAGTGTTACCGGTCCCGCCCGTGCCGAGCGTTTCGGTCAGGACGATGCGATCATTGATCTTGATCTTGTAGATGTCGGCGGTGAGCGTCAGGCCGCGCAGCGGGTTGGCCGTCGCGCCGAAGCTGATGTTGGTCGACTTCTCCGGCTTCAGGTCCTTCGCACCCAGCGCCCGCGCCGCCGGTGAACTGACCGGAAGCGTGGCAATGTCGACCGCGACGCCGTTGATGAAGTTCGTCGACGTGGTCGAGAAGAATTGCTGGTGAAGAGAAGGAGCGCGGAAGCCGTTCGAGATTGAACCGCGGATCGCATAGCCGTGAATCGGCTCCCAACGGGCAGCGAACTTGCCGTTCCAGGTCGACCCGAAGTCCGAATAATGCTCGTAACGGCCGGCTAGCGTGGTCGTCAGGTTCTCGATCGGATCGACGTCCAGCTCGGCGTAGGCGGCATAGCTATGCCGGTCGACGTCCGTGCGGCTGCTGTCCGGAATTCCCGGGAATCCCTGTGCACCTGCAGGTGCTGCCCTACCCGGGAAAGCGCAGGTGCCTGTCGTTCCTGACACCAAGGTGAAATTGCCCTGCTGGGCAGTGCAGTTCGCCGCGGTCGTGTTCGTGAGCGTCGGCCGGAAATACGGACCGATTGCCCAGGACTGAAGGTCGCCGGGCCGGATCTTGAACTGTTCCTGACGGAACTCGGCGCCGCCGGCGACGGCCAGCGGCGACGCCATTCCCACCTGATATTCGTTGGTCAGGTCGAGATTGAAGATGTTCTGGCCATAACGCAGGCCGCCTGCGTCAAATTCGCTCTGGCTGTCGGGGCCGAACGAAGTGTTCAGCGTATCGCGGACCTCATAGTCGAAGCTGTTATGGCCACGCCCCGCTGAGAGGTCCAGTTTCCAGCCGCCGCCGATCTGGCCGCGCACGCCAATTGTTCCTGCATAATCGTCGAGGTCGGTTACGATCAGCGGCAGGAAGCCAATGTCGGTCAGCGGTACGAAGTTCTGCGCATTGGGTGTCTGATTGGGAAGCAGAACGCTGAAGTCGCGGTTCGCTGCCTGCGCTTGTTGGCGCCAGTTCGCGGCGCTGGTTGCCCCACGATGTCCCAATGAGCCGAAGCCGTAGACCTCCCAGTCCGCGCTGATGTCGTAACCGGCATTGAGGAACAGGCTGTAGGCGCGCGTCTTCGGGTCGCCAAAGCGGAACTGCAGTCGATCGAAGTCCACTTCGCGCGGGTCGAAGGCGGGAGGAGCAGGCCGATTGAAGTTCGGTCGGAGATCGTAGCCCGCGCGATTTGTCCGTTGGCGATATACGTATTCGCCCGTCACGTTGACGAAGCCATTCTGCCCGATCGGCAGGCCGACGTTGACGCCCAGTGTCGCCTGGGCCCCATCGCGCGCCTTACGATCGCCGTCCACGATCGGAAGAAAGTACCGGTTGTCGGTCGGATCGAGGATCGGCTGCCCCAACGAGTTGAGCTCCAGGCCGGTCACGCGATCAACGTCATCGACCGTCGTGTAATATTTGCCGGCGGTGATGCTGGCCCGGCCGCCATGTTTGGCATTCTTGAGCTGGATGTTGATCACGCCCGCGATGGCGTCCGAGCCATATTGGGCGGCGGCGCCGTCGCGCAGCACTTCGATGCGGCTGATGGCCAAACCCGGGATCAGGTTCATGTCGACAGCGGCACTACCGCGTCCCACCGTCCCGTTGACGTTGAGCAGCGCGGACGAGTGGCGACGCTTGCCATTGACGAGAACCAGCGTCTGATCGGGGCTAAGGCCGCGCAGCGTGGCCGGACGCAATGCGTCCGAACCGTCGGCAATCGATGGCGTTGGGAAGTTGAAGGCCGGCACCAGGGTGTTCAGGATCTTGTTGGTGTCGGTCTGGCCGGTGTTGAGGATCTGTTCGCTGCCGATCACGTCGACCGGAACCGGACTGTCGGCGACCGTACGGTCGGAACGGCGGGTGCCGGTCACGACGATTTCACTGCTGGGCTCTGCTGACGGCTGCGGCTGGACGTTGGTCGCGTCGGGCGCCGGCGGCACCGTCTGGTCCTGCGCAAATGCCGGCGTTGCAAAGGCGATTGGGCTAAGCGTGGCGAGTAGAAGCGCGCGGGTCGCAAGACGCATCTTAAGGTCCTTCCCCTGTTGTCCGGCGCGGATGGCCGATCCCTTCTGCACAGCGAATGGGCAAACCGCGTCTATGGCAAGGGCTCGGGCAGCCCCGTAACGATTCAGTCTTACGGCTGTTGCAGCGCAGCAACACGGTGGGAATGCTGCCGTCGCGGTTGACAGTCCGGACCCCCTCACCTAGGCGGCTGCACTTCACGCGCGGGGCCATCTGGCCAACCGCGCGAACAGCTTTACGAGAGACAAGACCAATGTTCGCAATCGTGCGCACGGGCGGCAAGCAATATCGCGTCGCCCCCGGAGACAAAATCGTAGTCGAAAAGCTCGCCGGGGAAGCCGGTGACAGCATCGACCTGACCGACATCCTTCTTGCCGGCGACGGGTCCGACCTCAAGTCGGTCGACGGCCTGAAGGTCGCGGCGGAAATCGTCGCCCAGGCGAAGGGTGAAAAGGTCACCGTCTTCAAGAAGCGGCGCCGTCACAATTATCGCCGTAAGAAGGGCCACCGCCAGCAGCACACGATCCTGAAGATCGTCTCGATCGGCGACCAGAAGGCCGAAAAGAAGGCGCCGAAGGCCAAGGTCGAAGCCGCTCCGGCAGAGGCTGCTGCGCCTGCGAAGGCTGAAGCTGCTCCAAAGGCCGAGGCGAAGCCCGCCAAGGCTGAAACGAAGGCGAAAGCCGCTCCCACCCCGTCGACAGACGATGCTGCACCTGCTAAGGCCGCAGCCAAGAAGACACCGAAAGCGAAGTAATTCGTCATGGCACATAAAAAAGCAGGCGGCTCCAGCCGCAACGGTCGCGACAGTGAAAGCAAGCGCCTGGGCGTAAAGCTCTTTGGCAGCCAGCAAGCGCGCGCCGGAAACATCATCGTTCGTCAACGTGGCACGAAGTGGCACCCGGGCGACAACGTCGGCATCGGCAAGGACCATACGCTTTTTGCACTTACGGACGGCACCGTTGCGTTTCGCGACGGCAAGCTCGGCCGCAAATACGTGCATATTATGCCGATGGCAGCCGAGACGAACGCATAGGGACCGGTCGATAAGGGGCCGCTCCCAGAGGGGGCAGCCCGCCGAGGTCTCGATAAGAGTTCTCAAAGGGAGAAGAGGGAAGCCCCCTCTCCTCCCTTTTTCATTGTCTTCTCCCGAAACCGTCACGGAGCCGCGCTAGAGGCGGCGTCGGTGGGAGGAAGAGATGTTCGCACGGACTGAAAGGCTGCTGCTCCGTCCCGGCTGGGCCGAGGATGCCCCCGCGCTTGCGCAAGCGATCAGTGATGAAATGATCGTGCGGAATCTTGCGACGGCGCCATGGCCGTACGGGCTGCGCGACGCGGAAGCGTTCCTTGCGCAGCCGCGCGATCCTGCGCTGCCGAGTTTCCTGATCTTCGAGCGGACCGATGGTGCGCCGAGGCTGGTCGGTTCGTGCGGCCTGGGTCGACGCCCCTCAGGGGCGGTCGAGCTCGGCTACTGGATCGCTCGTCCCTATTGGGGTCAGGGTTTCGCGACTGAAGCCGCGCTGGCGCTGATCGAAATCGCTCGGGCGCTAGGGCTGACCCAGCTCGAGGGCTCGCACTTCCTCGACAACCCCGCCTCGGGCCGAGTGCTCGAGAAGCTCGGCTTCCGCCCGCTCGGGATCACTGCGCCGCGGCTAAGCTGTGCGCGGGGTGCAGAGGCGCAGGCTCGCTTGCTGCGGCTGATCCTCGATGAGACGGTCGCCAGCGAAGCTCCGCTTGCCGCTTAGGGTTGCAAGCGTCCGGCGTATCTGCGGGTAACGGAGGACGGGCGATGGTGGCCGCGCACTAGGCGGCTGCGCGAACTTTCTTGCGTCCAGCATCTTCGACTGGCGCACTACCCTCGTAAGCCCGCAGCAAAGCCCGATCGTCCTCGTTCCACGGATGGAAGCCGGGCAGGAAGAACTTGAACCAGGCGACGCCGATCTTGCGGAACATGCCCGGTCGGATCCACAGATACCAAAGCAGCCGCAACCATGCAGCGAAGCCGGTAAAGCCGTCCTGCCGCATCAACTCAAGTGCACCCGCAGTGCGGTCGACGACGAAATTGCGGGTGACGAACAGCATCACCTTTGTCTTCACCTTCCACCGCTTTGAGCGCGGCCAGTGCCGCGTCGCGTGCAGCCAGGTGTCGTAGGCGACGCCCTTGTGCTCGATCTCCTCGCAGGCATGCCAGCGCCAGAGATCGGCCGCGTCGGAATCCGCCTTCGCAAGATGCCGCGGATCCTTGAGCAGCTCGTGCGCGAGGATCGCAGTGAAATGCTCGAGGGCCATCGTCGCCGCCAGGCTGACAATCGGCGGCTTCGTCTTGGTGATGGCAAGGCGGTGATCGACCTGCGCCTCGAGCGTGCTGAGGTCGTAGCCCGCATCCGAAGCACGGCGATTGAACGCGTCATGCTCGCGGCTGTGGATGGCTTCCTGCGTGGTGAACGCCTTGATTTCGGCAGCCAGCTTCGGCGGCGCGCCTTCGCGAAACGCTCGAACGCTCTCGACGAAATAGGCCTCGCCGACAGGGAAGGTTGATGACAGCGCGTTATAGATCGCGGTGGCCTCGACGCTGCCGCCGTGCCACAGCCGTTGCGCAAGCGCGCCTCGCTCGAACTTGCGGTCGCGCGGAGTGATCGTCAGGTCCGCGGGCGTTGGAAGAGTCGTGGTGCTCATGGTGGAAAGGTAGTTTAACTGACACCAGTGTCAATAAGCCGCAAGCGCCTGAACCCCGAGGAGAGCCGCTCCGCCGCGCTGGAGGCAGCGCGAGCCTTGCTGATCGAGGAAGGCCCGCAGGCGGTCACGCTCAAGGCGGTGGCGGCGCGGATCGGCCGCACCCACGCCAATCTTCTCCATCATTTTGGATCGGCCGCGGGCCTGCAATCCGAACTCGCCCGCTCGATCGCTGCTCGCGTCACGGCACGGATCGCCGACACGGTCCAGCGCGAGCGCAGCGGCCAGGCCGACGTTCGCGAGATCGTCGACCAGACCTTCGACGCCTTCAGCCGCGAAGGGGCGGGAGCCCTCGCCGCCTGGATGATCCTCTCAGGCAACCGCGACGCGCTCAATCCAATTCTTCTCTCCATCCGCGCCCTCGTCGACCAACTCAGCTTCGGGCACGAAGAGCGGCACGTTCCCGAAAGCACCCTCGCGCTAGTTCTCGCAGCGCTCGGAGATTCGCTTTTGGGCGAAGCGATTACAGAGGTGCTAGCGCTCCCCCGAGACATCGCTCGAACGACCGCCGCCGACGATCTCAAGGCCCGCGTCGCAAGCAGCGAGGTGGCAATCGGGGATAAGCGCGCCTAACTCGGCGCGATGCATTTCCTCGACCAGGCCAAGATCTACATCCGTTCGG
>Ga0307416_100002736_pt1 | contig 10227 bp, 7 predicted proteins | sample DK1Cmetagenome_2_FD_203821 | JGI IMG/M metagenome (GOLD analysis project Ga0307416, IMG submission 203821) | Maize rhizosphere microbial communities from greenhouse at UC Davis, California, United States - DK15-C-3 | ecosystem: Host-associated > Plants > Roots > Rhizosphere > Soil | place: USA...
TTGGGTATCCAGGGAGCCACGGACCATGTGGTAACGCACACCTGGCAAGTCTTTTACACGACCGCCGCGCAGCAGGACAACGCTGTGTTCCTGCAGGTTGTGGCCTTCACCGCCGATGTACGAAATAACTTCGAAACCGTTGGTCAGGCGAACCTTGGCTACTTTACGCAGTGCCGAGTTAGGCTTCTTAGGAGTGGTGGTGTACACGCGGGTGCACACGCCACGCTTTTGCGGGCAGTTTTCAAGTGCCGGCGATTTGCTCTTCACGACCAGCTTGGTACGTGGTTGGCGAATCAATTGATTGATGGTTGGCATCGTTCTTAATCCAACAAAATTACAGCGTTGACAACCCGGGCATCCTTGCCCGGGGGCTAAAACGGTATCTCTTAGACCGCGCTGGCGGAGCAGCTAGCAAACGCGTATACGATGCGCAGACTAAATTGAGAACTCGCGAGTATATACCTGGTTAACCGCTCAGTCAATGAGTTTGCTGAATTAAGCAGCAGCATTTACCGTCCCTGCCGGGGCGGGATTGGCAGCATAATGACGGTCATTTCCGCTCTTTCCCTGCCGTAATGCGACTGCTGCTGCGCCCTGCCCACCTGTTTATATTACTGAGCTACCTGGCGCTGTCGGCGGTGCCCTTCGTGCCGCTACTGCTGGGCAAGCCGGTCGACCAGCCGTGGCAGCTGCTCGGCATCGAAGTGGTGGCCTGGGTTGCCATCTGGGCCGTCTTCAAGCGCCCCGCCTACTTCCACTGGCTGCTGGTGCCCGCCTTCCTGGCCTTGCCGACCGAAATTTACCTGTTCGTCTTCTACGGGCAGGGCATTTCCACCCACCACCTGGGCATCCTGGCCGAGACCAGCCCGCAGGAGGCGCTGGAATTCCTCGGCCAGAAGGTGTGGACCATGCTGGCCGTCATGGTCGGCGTCGCGGTCTGGTGGGTGCTGAGCTTCCGGGCGGCGCGCCAGACGCGCGAACTGGACTGGCACGACGCCTCGCGCTGGCTGGCGCTGTCGTCGCTGTCGATCCTGGCGGGCGTAGCCGCCTATGGCTATGAATTCGGCGTCACGGCCGCGCCCGGGGTGGCGACTGCCACGGCCAGCGCGGCCGCCAGCGACGACGAAGAGGAAATTCCCGCTTCGCAGGCCGCGATTGCCGGCGCCGGGCTGCTGAAATTGCCTGCCCCCGCCCTGCCCTACTGGGCGCGCGTGCCGGTGGAACCGAAATCGTTCGCCGAATCCTGGCCCTTCGGCCTGGTGGCACGCGGCTACGACTTCTATAAAGAGCGCCGTTACCTGGCCGAGCTGGACGAGCGCAGCGCCAGCTTCACTTTCAAGGCGCGCCAGCAGAATGGCGGCCAGCAGCCGGAAATCGTCATCATGGTGCTGGGCGAGTCGGCCCGCTACGACCGCTGGAGCCTGAACGGCTACAGCCGCGACACCAATCCCTTGCTGCGCAAGGAAAGCAACCTGGTGCCCCTGGCTGACGTGGTGACCGCCGTCTCGGCCACCCGGCTGTCGGTGCCGGTGATTATTTCCCGCAAGCCTGCCCGGCAAAGCCTGAAGGACGGTTTCAGCGAAAAGTCCTTCCTCACCGCCTATAAAGAAGCGGGCTTCAAGACCTGGTGGCTGTCGAACCAGATCTCGTTCGGCCAGTACGACACGCCGGTGTCGGTGTTCGCCAAGGAGGCGGACGTGATCCAGTTCCTCAACCTGGGCGGCTTTACCAACCACTCCAATTACGACGACGTGCTGTTCGAGCCGCTGAAGCGCGCGCTGGCCGATCCCGCGCCGAAGAAGCTGGTGGTGCTGCATTCGCTGGGCAGCCACTGGAACTACAGCCAGCGCCATCCCCAAGCCTTCGACAAATGGCAGCCATCGCTGTTCGGCATCGACAAGCCGGTCTACACGGACACCAAAATCAAGCCGCAGCTGAATAACAGCTACGACAACTCGGTGCTGTACACGGACTGGTTCCTGTCCGAAGTGATCGGCATGCTGAAGGGCACCAGCCAGCTGAGCTCCATGGTGTATGTGGCCGACCACGGGCAGACGCTGTACGACGGCAGCTGCAAGCTGGCCTTCCACGGCCACAACACCCAGCATGAATTCCATGTGCCGGCCTTCATGTGGTACTCGGAGCAGTACCGCGAACGCTATCCGAACAAGGTGGCCGCGCTGCACCGCAACCGCAAGGCCAGGCTGGCGACCGAAAACTTCTTCCACACCATGCTGGACGTGGCGGACATCCGCTACCCGGACGAGCGCCTGGAGTGGAGCTTCGTCAACCGCAAATTCCGCACCCACAAGCGCTACGTCGACAGCTACGGCTGGACCAACTACGACAACTCGACCTTCAAGGGCGACTGCCGCGAGGTGATGGACCGCGGCAAGCCGCTTGAACGGGACTGACAGTCGCGCATCGCCCCAGCCTTGCTATTAAATCATTTCAAAGCAACAATTGACCATTGGTTCAATCTGGAGGCGGGAATGGAAAAGATGGCAAGGCTGGCGAGCATCGACATGCTGCGCGGGCTGGTGATTGTGCTGATGGCGCTGGACCATACGCGCGACTTCTTCGGGCCCGCGCTGTGGGGTCCTGAAGATCTGGCCAAGACCACGCCGCTGTGGTTCGCCACCCGCTGGATCACCCACCTGTGCGCGACCACCTTCGTGCTGCTGGCCGGCACCTCGGCCTTCCTGCGCGGCGAACGCAGCGGCATTGCCGACCTGTCGCGCTACCTGGCCTCGCGCGGCCTGCTGCTGCTGCTGCTGGAAGCGACGTGGATCAGCTTCTCCTGGCAGTTCGGCTACAACGTCACGATCTTCCAGGTGCTGTGGGCGCTGGGCATGGGCATGATCTTCCTGGCTATGCTGGTGTGGCTGCCTCGGCCGGCCATCGCGGCCATCGCGGCGCTGCTGATCCTGCCGCATAACCTGCTGGACGGCATCCAGTCCAGCCATCCGCTGTGGCAGGCCTGGCACCAGGGCGGCTTCTGGCCGGTGGCGGGCAACTACGGCGTCTTCTTCGCCTATCCGTTGATGCCATGGCTTGGCTTGATTGCGGCCGGTTATGCGCTGGGGCCGGTGTTTCATTGGGAAGCGGCGCGCCGCCAGCGCTTCCTGGTGGTAGCTGGCCTCTTCCTGCTGTTCGTCTTCGTGGCCCTGCGCAGCGGTAATTTCTATGGCGATCCGGACCCGTGGTCAGCGCAGGGGCGCGGGCTGGTGTGGGACTTTATTTCGTTCATGCGGGTGCACAAATATCCGCCGTCGCTGCTGTATCTGTGCGCGACGGTGGGGATTGCGCTGCCATTGCTGGCGTGGCTGGAACGCATCCGTCCGGTGCCGCTGCTGATGCTGTTCGGTGGCACGCCGATGTTCTTCTACGTCGTGCACATTGCGCTGACCCACTTCCTCGCGGGACCTTACTTCCTGATCCGTTACGGCGCGCTGCCGGAAGGCGGGCCGGTGGGCTTCACGCTGCCGAAAGGCTATGAGCCGTCGCTGGCGGTTGTGTATGTGGCCTGGATCTGTATGATCGCCATCATGTACGGCTTGACCAAGCTGTGGCTGCGCTGGCGCAAGCGCGGTATCCCGCCCGCGCCGGCGCAGGCGGCTTCTGCCTGAGGGGTTCGGCCGCTCGTGGCGCGATCGGTGCTCCGTCGCGCTGCGTATGTCTTTTCCGCTGAAACGACCCGCTGTTTTCTGCTGTTTTCCGCTGTTTTCTGCTGTTTTTTGAACTTCTCTAGCCGGCCGCGCTCCAATTCAAAAAACAGCGGAAAACAGCGCGTTTCAGCGGAAAACAGCGGAGGAAAACAGCATGAAAGACATAGCGACCCTGGCGATTCCCGCCAACACTTTATGCCGGCTATTGCAATATGCGGCCGCACATCCAACCGAAGCGAGTGCCGGCGAATTGGCAGCAATTGCCATCGACGAGTGGCTGGCCCGTGCCGATGGCGACGTTGGGCCACCCAACCGTCATCGCGGCTACCAATGGAAAACTGTGTTTCTGCCGGAAGGCACGCAACTGCGCGCCTGGAATCGTGCAGGCTATGCGTATGCGGAAGTCATTGCCGACAGCATCATCTACCAGGGTCATCCCGTCTCGCCCCACGAATTCATATGCCAGTGCAAAGGTGTCTCCCGTAACGCCTGGGCCGAAGTGGCACTGCTGTTCCCAGCGGAAAACCACTGGAAGCGCGCCGACGCTTGTCGCCGCGAACAGGGCAAGTGCCCGCAACCGCCGGTTGTCCTCGCCCCAACGCCAGCGCCTTTGTCCATATTGCCGCCCGATGACGCCTCCGCCGCAGCACCGACCAGTTGGCGCCGCCTTCCCCGCGTGCCGCCAATCCCGACGCAGGCCCGACTCCAGCAGAACGCCGGCACGATCGCGAACGCAGCCCAACCACTTGCCACCCCGGACCGGCGTCTCGGTTACCGCCGCCAGCAAGACCAGTTTCTTGACTAAGCTCGTGCTAGGCTGGCAGCAGTCGACCAGACAGACGCTTGTAGACCTCGCGGGCGCGCTGTTCGATCGACGCATCAAAACCGAACTGCGCCAGCAGCGTGAGGCCATTGGTATCGGTCAGCACGCCGGGCGTCAGCACCAGGCGGTCGCCGCGTTTTTGCACCAGCAGCGGTAGGCAGCACGCTTCCAGCAGCTGCGCCAGCACCACATTGTGCGACGACACCAGCACCGTGCCTTGCGAGGCCAGCTCCTCCAGCACCGCGGCGGCGGCCGATACCGACTCGTAATGATTAGTACCGCGGAAGATCTCGTCGATGATGAAGACGGCGCGCTGCGGCTTGCGGGAGAGCGCCAGCAGCTCCTGCGCGCGGCGCAATTCCGACTGGTACAGGCTTTCGCCGCCTTCCAGCGCATCATCGTTCTGCATGCTGGCGTAGACCGGCAGGTTCGGCACCCGCGCGGACTCCGCGTAGCAGATGCCGAATGCCCGGGCCGACAACAGGTTCAGGCCGACGGTACGCAGCAAAGTGGATTTGCCGACGCCATTCTGCCCGCTGATAAAAGCGCTTCGGCCTTCCAGCGACAGGTCGAGCGACTGCGCTTCCGACAACAGCGGATGCTGCACGGCCTTCAGGTGGATCTCCTCTTCCCATCCTTCCTCGGCCCAGCACCAGTGCGGCTGCGCTGCCAGGTGGCGCGCCAGTGCCAGGTCGGCATCCAGTGCGGCCACCAGGTCGTAGCTCTCGCGCAGGAATTCGACATGCTCGCGCACCAGGCGGCGCGTCGCGAAGTAGTGTTTCAGGTTGTCCAGCAGGACCCAGTCGGCATATTCGCCGACGCCGGGCACTGCCGATCCTGCGGAGCGGGCCAGTTTGCGCCGCAGTTGCGCGGCCCGGGCGGCATGCATTGCGCCGGGCGGGTCCGTTTGCCGACTGTGGGCGTACAGCTGCAGCTGCAGCGCTTCCGTGACGGCGGCCCAGTTCTGTATCCGGGTGTGGAAGGTGATCTGTACCGCCATCAGGAACAGCGACAGCAGCACGGTAGCCGCCAGGGCCGGCAACCAGAAAAAGCTCGCCGCGACTGAGATCAGGAAGGCGGCAGGCAGCAGCCAGGTACAGCCCGCCCATCCGGGCACCGGCGAAATGGGCGATGCCGTCGACCGCTCGCCGGGGACGAACAGCGCGGCGCTCACTTCGGCGCTGGCCTTGCGCAATGGCGCCAGCTGTGCGGCCAGGCGTTCACGCTGCGCCGGCAGGTCGAGCAAGGCGCGTACACGCTCGGCCGAATAGGACAAGCCGAGGCCGCGCCGCAAGCGGCGGTACAGGGCCTGGCGGCCGAAAATACTGGCGTCGCCGGCGACCATGCGCAGGTATTGCGGCAGCAGCAGGTCGTCCCATGACTGGCCATCGACCGCGCCGTTGCCGGCCTCGCCGGCCAGTTCGTCATACCGCGCTATCTCACTATCCGAGAACGGATATTCCACCGCCATGCCCCTTGCAGGAAAAATTAGTCCGCAAGTATATACGTTTGCCAAAAAATCAAGCCCAGCTGCGGACAGGGCCGGACACTGCGGACGCACCGGACAGCCCCGGCGACGACCTGGACACTATACAAATCAAGCGCTTAGACGCTGGCACACTTCATGCATTACCAAGCTTGTCTTTTCCACCAATACAGGAAACCCACCAATGATCCGCGATACCTCACACCAGGACACCGTGATCGCCCAGCCGTCCCGCTTCGCCTCGCGCCGCCGCGTGGTACTGGCGCTGGGCGGCGTGGCGTTCGCCGTGGCCGCCGTCTTCCTGCTCAAGGGCTGGTCCGGCAGCGAAGGTTCGGTCAGCGCGGCCCGCCTGCGCGTGGCGGAAGTCACGCGCGGCACCCTGATCCGCGACGCCGCCGTCAACGGCCGCATCGTGGCCGCCGTCAGCCCGACCCTGTACTCGACCTCCACTTCCACCGTGGAGCTGAAAGTCCACGCCGGCGACACCGTCAAGCGCGGCCAGGTGCTGGCCGTGCTCGAATCGCCCGACCTGACCGACGAACTGAAAAAGGAACAGACCTTGTTCAGCGAGCTGCAGGCCGAAGTCGCGCGCCAGCACATCCTGGCCCGCAAGCAGAAGCTGGCGGCCCAGCGCGAGGCCGACACCGCCGAAATCGACCGCATCTCCGCCAACCGCACCCTGCAGCGCTACGAAGGCGTGGCGAACGAAGGCATCATCGCCAAGATCGACCTGCAGAAAGCCAAGGACGCCGTGGCCGCGGCCGACATCCGCGCCCGCCACACCAAGCAGGCGGCCGCGCTGGAAGAGGACAACGTTTCGCTGGAACTGAAAACCAAGACCGCCCAGATGGAGCGCCAGAAGCTTTCGCTGGCCAACGCGCAGCGCCGCGTCGACGAACTGACGGTGCGCGCGCCGGTCGATGGCTTCATCGGCACGCTGTCGGTCGCCAACCGCAGCATGGTGCAGGCCAACACGCCTTTGATGACGCTGGTGGACCTGTCGCAGCTGGAAGTCGAACTGGAAGTGCCGGAGACCTATGTCAACGACCTGGGCCTCGGCATGAGCGCCGAGATCGAGGTGGCCGGCACCAAGACCAAGGGCAAGCTGTCCGCCCTGTCGCCGGAAGTGGTGAAGAACCAGGTGCTGGCGCGCGTGCGCTTCGACAAGCAGCCGGAAGGCCTGCGCCAGAGCCAGCGCGTGTCGGCCCGCCTGCTGATCGACGAGAAACCGAATGTGCTGATGGTGCAGCGCGGCCCCTTCGTCGAGTCCGAGGGCGGCCGCTACGCCTACGTGGTGCAGGACGGCGTGGCCGTGCGCACGCCGATCCAGGTCGGCGCCACCAGTGTCGGCAACGTCGAAATCACCATCGGCTTGAAACAGGGCGACAAGATCGTGATCGCCGGTACCGAAACCTTCGAAAACGCCAAGCGCGTTTCGATCAACAAATAACCACCCAAGGAAGGGGACAACCATGCTGCGCATGCAAAACCTGAGCAAAGTCTATCGCACCCACATGATCGAAACCCACGCCCTGCGCGGCTTCGAGATCGACGTCAAGCAAGGCGAATTCGTCACCGTGACCGGCCCGTCCGGCTCCGGCAAGACCAGCTTCCTGAACATCGCGGGCCTGCTGGAAGACTTCACCAGCGGCGAATACATCCTGGACGGCATCAACGTCAAGGGCATGGACGACAATGCCCGCTCGCGCCTGCGCAACGAAAAACTGGGCTTCATCTTCCAGGGCTTCAACCTGATCCCCGACCTGAACCTGTTCGACAACGTCGACGTGCCGCTGCGCTATCGCGGCTTCAACGCGGCCGAGCGCAAGGAGCGCATCGAGGATGCGCTGTCCAAGGTCGGCCTGGCATCGCGCATGCGCCACTTCCCCGCCGAACTGTCCGGCGGCCAGCAGCAGCGCGTGGCGATCGCGCGCGCGCTGGCCGGTTCGCCCAAGCTGCTGCTGGCCGACGAACCGACCGGCAACCTGGATACCCAGATGGCGCGCGGCGTGATGGAGCTGCTGGAAGAGATCAATGCCGAAGGCACCACCATCCTGATGGTGACCCACGATCCGGAACTGGCCCAGCGTTCGCAGCGCAATGTGCACATCATCGACGGCCAGGTGTCCGACCTGGTACGCAAGGCGCCGTCGCTGGTTGTCGCCAAGGAGGCGTGAGATGCTCCAATACTATTTCATGCTGGGCGTGCGCAGCCTGCGCCGCAACCCGGTGCTGACCAGCCTGATGGTGCTGATCCTGGCCGTTGGCGTGGCCGCCAGCGTGTCGACCCTGACCATCCTGCACGTGATGTCGGGCGACCCCATCCCGCACAAGAGCGAGCGCCTGATCGTGCCGGTATTCGATAACGGCCCGGTCGAAGGCTACGCTCCGGGCGACGAGCGTGGCGACATCCAGATGAGCTACAAGGACGCGGTCAACCTGCTGGCATCCGGCCAGGGCGACCGCCGCACCGCCATGCGCGGCGTCGGCGGCCCGGTGGAACCGGCGCGCAAGGACATGGCCGTCTTTACCGGCGAAGGCCTGGCGCCGACGCGCGACTTCTTCGACATGTTCGAGATCCCCTTCGTGCACGGCGGCCCCTGGAGCGCAGCCGACGACAAGGCCGGCGCCGACGTCGTGGTCCTGAGCAGCCAGCTGTCCGACAAGCTGTTCGGCTCGGCCAACCCGGTCGGCCAGCGCGTGCGCCTGATGGGCAATGACTACCAGGTGGTCGGCGTGTACGGCAACTGGAAACCGGTGCCGCGCTTCCACCGCATCATCGGCGGCCCGGGCGCCTTCGGCGACGAGGACGAGTTCTTTATCCCGTTCAGCAATTCGATCCGCCACCAGATGCCCAACAACGGCAGCATGAGCTGCAGCAGCGACCGCGATCCCGGCTACCAGGCCCTGCTCGATTCCGAATGCACCTGGATCCAGTTCTGGTTCGAACTGCACAGCGCATCCGACCGCCCGCAGCTGCAGGCCTGGCTGGACGCCTACGCGTCCGAACAGCGCAAGCTGGGCCGCATGAAGCGCGCCGCACCCAACCTGCAGTTCAACGTCATGGAATGGCTGGAAGAACTGAAGGTGGTCGGCAACGACAGCCGCCTGTCCGCCATGCTGGCCTTCGGTTTCCTGCTGCTATGCCTGGTGAATACCATCGGCCTGCTGCTGGCCAAGTTCTCGGTGCGCGCACCGGAAGTCGGCGTACGCCGCGCGCTGGGCGCCTCGCGCAAGGAGATCTTCGCGCAGTTCCTGATCGAAAGCGCGGTGGTCGGCCTGGCCGGCGGCGTGCTGGGCCTGGCGCTGGCCATGGGCGCACTGGCGCTGATCGGCAGCATCTCCAAACAGCTCGCGATCACCACCCAGATGGACTGGCTGATGCTGCTGGTGACCTTTGTCATGTCCGTCGCCGCCGCCGTGCTGGCCGGCCTGCTGCCGACCTGGCGCGCCTGCCAGGTCACCCCGGCCCTGCAACTGAAATCGCAGTGAGGAACAATATGGAAATCAAACCAATCTTTTCCGCGCTGATGCGCTCCAAGACCGGCCCGATCCTGGTGGCCGTGCAAGTGGCGCTCAGCCTGGCCATCCTGGCCAATGCCCTGCATATCGTCAACGTGCGCCAGGCCGTATCGGCGCGCCCCACCGGCATCGTCGCCGAGGAAGACGTATTCACGCTGCGCGTGCGCCCGCTGAAGACCGGCGGCCACGAAGAGCAGATGGCAACACAGAAAGCTCAGGCAGCGGCGTTGCGCGCCGTGCCTGGCGTTGTATCGGTAGCGGACACCATCCAGATCCCGCTCTCCAACTCCGGCAACTACAACAGCATCGCCGCCACCCGCGAACAGGTGCGCGACAGCGGCAGTGCTGCCATGTACATCAGCCCGGACTCGCTGGTCAAGACCTGGGGCCTGAAAGTGGTCGAAGGGCGCGACCTGACGCCGCAGGACGTGCTGGAAATCGACCAGAACACCAGCAAGGCATTTCCCACCGTCACCCTGATCACGAAGCAGGTGGGCGCCAAGCTGTGGCCGGACGCCTCCAGCTACACCGGCCGCAAGATGTACTACGGCACCGGCGCCGACGCGCGTGAAGTGACGGTGGTGGGCGTGCTGGAACGCCTGCAGACGCCTGGCGCCGCCGTCGGCAACGCGGGCGAGCTGTCGACCATCGTGCCGGTGCGCCTGTCGGGAAATCCGCGCACCCTGTACACCATTCGCGCCGAACCGGGCCAGCGCGACCGCGCCATG
>Ga0307416_100002738_pt1 | contig 10226 bp, 13 predicted proteins | sample DK1Cmetagenome_2_FD_203821 | JGI IMG/M metagenome (GOLD analysis project Ga0307416, IMG submission 203821) | Maize rhizosphere microbial communities from greenhouse at UC Davis, California, United States - DK15-C-3 | ecosystem: Host-associated > Plants > Roots > Rhizosphere > Soil | place...
CAACCGCAGCCGGCTGTTCACCGAGCATCCCGATTGGGTGGTTCAGAGCACGTCCGGCGGCCCGCTGATTCACATGAAATTCTACGGCGAGTTTCGCTGGCACAAGCGGAGCGAGGAATATTACGTGCTCGACGTCACCCACCCCGACGCCGCCGCTTACATTCGCCAGGTCTTTCGCACCTGGCGGCATGACTGGGGGGCGCGCTACTTCAAGACCGACTTCATGAACGCCGGCATGGAGTACGGTCCGAAAGAGGCCCGCTGGCACCAGGCTGGCCTATCGCGGGTGGCAATCTGGCGGCGGATGGCGGCCATCATCCGCGACGAAATCGGCGGCGCGCTGTGGCTCGGCTGCGGCTGTCCGCTGTGGGCATCAGTCGGGTTCATCGACGCCGTGCGCGTGGGCCGCGACGTCGGGGTTAGTTGGCGCGGCGACTATTCCGCAGAAAGCCTGCTGCGCGATCAGCTGACGCGCAACCATGCGTCGGGCATCCTGTGGCAGGCGGATCCCGATTGCGTGCTGCTGCGCGACCGCTTCCATGAGCTGAGCGACGACGAGGTGCGGTCACTGCTCCTTTTCGCGGGCCTCTCCGGCGGCGTCCTGATGACCAGCGACAAGCTCGACGAGATCCCGAAGGAGCGCGGCGATCTGTTCGCGCAGCTTCTCTCGCTGCAGCCTAGCCGATGCGACTTCCCTGACCTCGGCAGCGTCGGCGATGGTTTGATCGTTCAGCGCGTGACGCGACCAGACGACACCGTCTTGCTCAACCTCTTCAATCCCACCGATGCGCCAATCGAATGGGACAATGAAGACGGCACGATTGAGATTGCGCCGCATGCCGCGCGGCTGGTCGGCTCGCTTTGAGGTTCTGGCCGCGAAGTGGCGGAGACGGAGGCTGCGTTACCTGAGAGGGAAAAATCACACTTTCGATCCATCGTTCCCTCGCGGGCTCCCCATCCTCAACGCGCTGGAAGCACCTTGGAAGCACGGTGACGAATTTGCATCGCTGTTGAGCTTCTAATGTCTGCTTTCGAGCCATTTAGACACTAATCGGGCCGCAGGACGACAATCGGCGCCTGCCTAGGTCGGGTGGTCCCCACCGGTCGCCAGGCCCTAGCCTTACCAGCGCTTCTCGGCTGTCCGCGCACAAGCCTTCCGGTCTGCCGCGCTGATCAAATCGCGCGATGCGCGTCTCGTTCATGTTTCCGGTAAGTTCAACGGCACAAAGGTGCGGTCTAGGGCGGTTCTTGCAGATTCGGTCAACTCAACGAAATATCGCCGGCCGTCTCGGGGGTCTGGAGTTCTCTTGATCTGCCCTTCGCGTTCAAGAACCTTGATCCAGCGCAGTGCCGTCGTCTGCGGGACGCCGGAAGCAAAGCACAGACTGGAAACCGATATTCTGCGACCCGTAAAATCCGCGTCATACAGTTCCAGCAGCATGTCCCAGCTTGCCTCGCCGAAGAGGTCGGCGCCGAATACCTTGCGACGGTTTGCTCGGAGCTTGAGGATTGTGCGGATGAATTGATGAATTCCAGGGCGCGGAACGTCAGAAGGAATGGGGGCGTCGTGGGGGGTTACTAGTTCCGCAAGTTCATCGACCCTACGCCGAAGCTGACGAACTTGCTCACGCATGCGATTCGCGTCGATCGGATTGTCGTCTTGTTGCGCTCTAAAAATCTGGTCCATAATTGCCCTCGTCCTGCTGTTGCAGACCAAGGCTCATACACAAGGCGCTCAGCTGGGGGAGCGTCGAAGTTTGGTCCAGATCGGACCAATCATCTCTTCACGCACTGGACGCACCGACATTTTTCACGAGTATCGCGACGCCGTTGTGCCCTAACGGTGCGGCGGCCTCTTCCCAACTCCTCGTTGCGAACAGGCCGCCGCTGTCTCTGATCTGAGATCGATCCGCTGAGGAAGAGTGCAGCGCGCTCAGGAGAAGCAAATTGAATGGCCGCGACTGGGCTGCACTGCTTGCCGTGGTGCTCGTCGCGGTCGGGATCGCCCTATTGGCGCGCTGAGGCTCGCAGCACCGCTTCCACCATTGCCGACATTGGCGGCCAACTTTATCGAGCCTCAGAGGGAATGGAGTCTCCGTTATAACCGCCGATCGGCTGATGGCTCCTACTGGTGCACTTGTGTTGCAGTAGGAGGCTTATGCTCTACTTGATTGTCTTTCTCGGTGCGGGTCTTGGCGGCGCTATACGCCATGGCGTGAATGTCTGGGCGGTTCGCGCATTTGGCTACGGCTTCCCGTTCGGAACCCTGATCGTGAACGCTCTCGGCTCGTTCATGACGGGCCTTTTGGTCGGGCTCTTCGCGTTTCGCGCAGGCCTCGTGCCGCAACATACGAGACTGTTCCTTACCACCGGCGTCCTCGGCGGCTTCACGACCTTTTCCGCATTCTCGCTGGATGCCGCGCTGCTGTTCGAGCGCCACTCCTATTCAATGGGGATGGGCTACATTGTGGGTTCCGTGTTCTTGAGCCTGGCGGGCCTGTTCCTTGGCCTCGCGACGTTCAACGGGGCCAAGCCGTTGCCGTAATGTCTGCTTTCCGCCCATTGCGGACATGCTCCGGTACAGATAACCCTACCTTTCGGTGACGGAGAGTTGCGTTGGCCCGCTACACAATTCGCGCGACGGGCGCGGCAGGACCGGTGGAGTTTCAACAGCCACTTACGATCGAGGCCGCTCTGACGAAGGCGGAGGAACTACGTGCCGCACACTTCAACCACATCACGATTCTCAACGTTTTAACCGGCGTTGAGATCACCGACGTTGAGGCGCTCCTACTCACCCACGAGAACGGTTCAGGCTGCGGCAGCTAAAGTCGGCTTCCCACCCATTGCAGACAGTAGAAGCTTGGGTCTGCTTTCGACCCCGAAGCGGACATAACGGAATTGCACCCAGCTAATAGCTTCCGCTTACTGGGGCTTCCGATCCGGAAATCGCACTACCTTTTCACCATCCACGAAAAGACCCGCCAAAGCCTCAGCAATTTCGGCCTGGCCAAATGGTTTAGCCAAGCGGGGCAAGTGAAGCACGTCATGGGTTGGACCAGTATAGCCGGTAATCAGCAGGACCGGCAGGCCCGGCCGAATTTCCGCGATGCGGCGGGATAGCGCGCCTCCGTCCATTCCCGGCATCATGTAATCGGTGATCACCGCGTCGACGGCGAGCCCGCCTTCCAGCCGCGCCAATGCTTCAGCGCCTCCGGCCGCTTCCTCGACATGATGGCCCAAGTCGCGGACCATCTCGGCAGTTGCCATGCGCACCAGAGCCTCGTCGTCGACAAGCAGGACCGAGAGCAGACGCCCGATGGACTTCAGCGCTTGGCGAGTTGGCTCGCGCTCCGCCAGCGCAGCTTCACCCGCGACCGGCAGGTATAGGTCGACGCGCGTTCCCTCGCCTGGCTCACTGCTCAGCGCAAAACCGCCACCTAGCTGCGCAGCAAGGCCATGAACCATCGATAAGCCGAGACCAGTCCCGCGCCCGAATTCCTTAGTCGAATAAAATGGCTCGACGGCGCGCGCCATCGTCTCGGCGTCCATTCCACAACCCGCGTCGATCACCGAGAGCTTGATGTAAAGCCCAGGCTTTAGCCTTGGAGTGGATAGGGGCCCAATCGCTACCTCTTCTGCAAGAACGGTAAGCGGGCCGCCGTGCGGCATCGCGTCGCGAGCGTTCACGGTCAAGTTGAGTATTGCGAGCTCCAACTGGTGGGGGTCGACCAGCGCCGATGGCAGGTCGGAATCAACCCGAAACTGGACCTCAATTGTTGGTCCCACCGAACTTGTAACCAGGTCGCGCATCCCGGACAGCAAGGCGGCAATGTCCACCGGCTGCGTGCGCAGCGCTTGCCGGCGGGCAAATCCGAGCAGGCGTTGCAGCAGTATCTTGGCACGATCTGCCGCTTGGAGCGCGTTGGACAACAGCCGTGCCGAACGCTCGTCGCTGTCCCCCAATCGTTTCTGTAGAATATCGAGCGCACCCGTGATGGGAGTGAGCAGATTATTGAAATCGTGCGCGACGCCGCCCGTAAGCTGGCCGAGCGTCTCCAGCTTCTGGGCTTCGTGGAGCTGCCCCATCGCCGCCTCGTGTTCGGCGGTACGCTCCTCAACGCGTTGCTCGAGGTCGGCAGCGAGCTGATTCAGTTCTTCCAACCTGGCACGCGCGTCATATTGCCGGCGCCGTCCTCGCAGCGCCGATTGAGCGAGGCTGACAAAGGTGGTCGGATGGAACGGACGTTCGAGAAAGGTTACGTTTCCCAGCAAATCAAGAAAGCGGCTCGCTTCGGGATTGCGCTCTAGCCCGCCGCCGCGCTGCGTTAAAAGGACGAAGGGAAAGTCCGACCATTCAGGCTGCTCATCGAGCCAATCCGACAGCGCATGAAGATCGCTTCCGGTGATCGCTTCCTCCGTGACCACCGCAAAGCCCGCCCCGGCCTTCAGGGCCGCGACAAGTTGGGAAACATCCTGGACAACATCGCCGTGCAACCCGGCTTCGGCCAGCATGCCGCGCGCCACGCTACCGTCACGTCCCTGGGGTGCGAGAATCAAGGCTCGCTCAGAGACCGCATCTTTCACTCGGTGGGAGCCTCCAGCAGGGTCGACCGCTCGACCAGTTCGGGTACGCCGCGGAGAACGCCCTGGAAGCCCATGAGCGGTTGGCCGAGCGTAATCCCTCGGCCGTCGATGCGATATTCGCGGATCGTATCTTCGTGAGCCCCAGTCCGTTTCTTGATCACCGACATTGCCCGGCGTACCCGCCCAAGCGCTTCGAAATAGCGCAACAGAATGACAGTGTCGGCAAGGTAGGTGACGTCGACCGGCGCTTTCATGTCACCGACCAGGCCATGCTGCGCAACGGTCAGGAAGGTCGAGGTCCCCTGCCGGTTCAGATACTGGAGCAGCTCATGCATGTGGAGGACAAGCGCCTGTTCCTCCGGCATCGATGCCTGGTACCCGTTGAGGCTATCAATTACGACGGTTTGCGCCTCTTGCTCCTCTACGCACCGCCGCACTCGCGCCGACAATTCCCCGGGGGTTAGCTGGGCGGCATCGACTTGCTCGATCGTCAGATTGCCGCTGTCGGCCATCGCTTGGAGATCGATCCCGAGCCCTTTGGCGCGCTCGAAGAGTAAGCCCAGCTCTTCGTCGAAGATGAACATCGCGGCCTTTTCGCCACGGTTGATTGCCCCTGCCACGAAGTGGAGGGCCAACAGCGATTTTCCGGTTCCCGCGGGTCCGAGGATGAGAACGCTCGATCCGCGTTCGACGCCGCCGCCGAGCAGCGCGTTGAGCTCCGGGGATTCGGTCGCAAGCATAGCGCGCTTGAACGACATCTTGTGTTCGGCCGCGACGAGGCGCGGGAAGACGCGCACGCCGCCCGTGTCAATGACGAAATCGTGATAGCCGCCGCGGTAGCGTTGGCCCCGATATTTGACGACCCGCAGCCGGCGCCGCTCGGCGCCATATTCGGGCGATAGCTCCTCAAGCCGGATCACGCCGTGCGCGACGCTGTGCATCGTCCGGTCATTCGCCTCGCTCGACAGATCGTCGAGCATCAGCACGGTCGCTCCGCTGCGCGCGAAATAATGCTTGAGTGCCAGGATCTGGCGGCGATAGCGAAGGGAGGATTGCGCTAGCAGGCGGATTTCCGACAAGCTGTCCAGCACGACGCGGGTCGGCTTGATCTTCTCAAAAGCCTCGAAGATGCGCTTGGTCGTTTCGCCGAGCTCGAGATCGGACGAATAAAGCAGGCTTTGCTGCTGGTCGTCGTCGAGCAGGCTTTCAGGAGGAACCAGCTCGAAGATATCGACGCCGTCGAGCGACCAGCCATGCGATCGTGCGCCAGCCCGCAATTCATCCTCGGTTTCGGCCAGGGTGATGTACAGCGACCGCTCGCCCGCGGCCGCCCCGGCCATTAAAAACTGAATGGCGATTGTCGTCTTGCCCGTTCCGGGACTGCCCTCGAGGAGGAACAGACGGCCGCGAGCCAGCCCGCCGACGGTAATGTCGTCAAGACCACCAACAGCGAAATTAGCTTTCTCTTTCGTCTCGGTCACTCAGCGCTCCGCAAAATCACTGGTCGCGGTCAACGCAACATCGCCCCGTAACGATCCGTTCCCCAATTTCCGCACTGAGTGACCGTTTCGACCCATTGCCGACATTGGGCCCTCATGACCTTGAAGCGGACACTGGCGAGAAGCGCTGGGAAGAGCGCCCGAAGCGCGTCGTAAGGGCTACGGATGCGCCCGTGCCTGAGCCGAAACGCCCGTTTCGGGAGAAGCGCAAGGCACAATGACGGGTCGCGCGCGACGGCGCGCCTAACCCACGCCTGGAAGCGCTGTTGGACGATCACGATCATTTGAGAATCCGCATAAATCTGTTGGTCGATTCTCAACGACCAGAGGCGGCGAAGCTTCACGAGCTGCGGCACGAACTAGCCGAGCTTAAGACGCTGATCGAACGACGCAATCCGTATAATTGAGACCCGCTCGCCTCGCGTCGCATAACGGGGAACCATGCCCCTGTGCCAGCGGGTCTCAAGCGCGCTCCTACCATAGCGAGAGCAAGACGGCATGCCCTTAAAGGTCCGCTTGCGGAGAGGTTGAGCCCTTAGGCGGGTGCCGCTTTCGAGCTACGTTTCAAGACCTCGGCGGCAACCCGCTCCTTTAGCTCCGCTAATGTACCGATCCTATGCCCGCAAACGTGGCAGCATATGACTGCGTCGCCCTCATTGCCCTCGCCAAGGTCGAAGCGGTTTTCGCCGCACTCGGCGCAGTTGAGTTCGATACGCATGCGTAAAGGTATACACGCTTTGCCGAGCTAAAGAAGGTCGCGAGACAAAAGCCTTGGAGGAACGTAACCCCGGTTAGTTCGCTCTACCAACGTGAGTTTAGAGGCGGACGCGTTCCGCAAGCGCGCCAATCATTGTCGCGATGTTGCCAACGGCACCAAAGACCCAGAGGCCCAACTGGAACTCCGCGCCCTCGCCAAAGACCTCGACGAGGAAGCCGACAGGATCAATGTTGAGGAAGGTGGCGAAAGCTAAGCGCCGCCGCGACGTCCCCTTATTAGCCTCTGGGTGTGTAGAAGACTTAACGATTTAGCCAATGACTGCTTTCCACCCAGAACAGACTTTAGCTTGGTGTCTGCTTTCGACCCAAAGCAGACGCTAGCTAGTTCGAGCAGCGCATTGCGATGGATCTGCTGTTCGACGCGAAAGCCCGTCGGACGTTTTGGTTTCGAGCGCGGAGAGGATGGTGGAGCGTTCAGGCGAGTGTTGGTAAATGAGCCGAGGTCCGTAGGATTACCTTCAGCGCTGTAAACTGGAGCCTCCTGCAAGGCGGCGGCGTTTGAGCACAAATGGCGGACAAGCGTATAATTGCCGTCGGGTTGCTTACCGAGCGAGATGTCGACTTACTTGGCCCCACATTCGATAGGCTTTGGCCCGTCGCAGACACGCCATGCTTCTCCGAACTGGTCCAAGCGATCGATGATGCCGATCGCGAACTCGAGCGGGAGCGGGGCTTAGGCGCGGAGCGGCAAGACTCATGAGCTTCATCGAGCTCGCAGGCAGGATTTCGTTAACCGTGACAGTGCTTGGTGGAACAGCGCTGGTACTTGGGCTCCTACTCGTTGCTGCTCATTCGCGTTGACGCGCTACCCCACGAGCCCGGAGCTTTCTCTTTGGCTCTCCTGAGGAGTTCGGCCAGGAAGACTCGTGGTCGCATAAACCAGCCCTTATGCGGGCCGTTTGACCAGAACCATTCGGGAACATCGGTTCGGCGCATACGGGAAGGACAAGCGGCTCAATAAATCTCGATAATGGACGCAGATTCGATTACGGTCCGGTGGCTCGGAGGAGTGGCTGAGATGCGTTCAGTGAAGAAAGCCATTGCATTCGCGGCCTCGATTGCGCTGCTCGCCAGCTCTGCGGCAGCGGCGGCAGCGACGACCGCAGTTCCGACGGCAAAATCCGCTCAACCGCCCGCGGCAAACGCGTGGATGATGCTGAGCGTGTTGAGCCCGACGCGCTCGGTTGCGCTCGGCGGTGCAGCGGCTGCCGTCCAACGGGAGAACGTTCCGCCGCCACCGCCCCCAGAAGCCTACGGCGCGGCAGGCGGTCCTCTGATCAATGGGGAGGTCCTGACAATCCTGCTGTGGTGGGGATTGATCGCCATTGCGCTGACCATCAGCGACAAAAGCGGCCGGCCTAACAGTCCGGGCTGAGCCCTTTTGGCTTCTGCGCCTTCGTTTCTCGTAGATTAGATCGCAATCAGCCCGTGCACAGCCTCGCGAAAAGCGAATTGAGCTGCGTGGCGCGAATGATCTGGCGTCAGCGAACAACTGACATCAGGCAACCCTTCCCGCATATGTCGCGCGCGCGCGTCAGCCGCCTAGAACTCGCCGGACGCGCGTCTCTGCTACTCACGCCGTTAGGTGGGTCTGCTTTGAGGCTGGGTCACTCGTTGATCCGCTCAAATCAGGTGGGAAGGACTTGAGTGAAGGAGTCCGAGGAGCCTTTTTGCATGGAAAGGAATTTGGGGAGGCGGCAACAACAGCTGACAACTGAGTGGCTTCGTCCAATTCGGTCTCATGTTTAAGGGCGACTACACAGCGATCGACTAGCCCCCTTGGCGTGCCGCGATCGACCCAAACCTGCCACCGGCCCCGCGAACCTCGACGGCGCGTCATGCTACGGACCCGAATGCGTGCGGGCGGCAGCTGGAGCAATGCCACGATACTCAATCTCTCTTCGCGCGGGCTCATGGTCGATGCCACCGCCGGCGCACTGCAAGCCGATAAGGTAGAGCTTTGGCACGGTGAGTACCTCATCGTTGCAACAGTCATTTGGCGAAGAGCGATGCGGGCCGGGCTGCTCGCCGACGACCCGATTGCCGTCGACAGTATCATGGCGTGGAGCCAGACGGCCTCGCTGCAGCGAACCAGAGTACTTCGATGGCCGCAGGCCGATCGGCGCAGAAGACCTCGCGCGGGCGACGACAGCCAAGTTCAAGCCCGCGCCTTCGAATTTGGAAGCATGACGGTCATTGCGGCGTTCTTGGCCATGAGTGCATTCGCGATGATCGAACAAGCCTTCGTAACACGGCTTCACTTCGTAAACGTCGCACTGGGCGGTTGAGAAGCGGGAAGCCATGCTGAAGCATTGCGCCGAAATTAGGCGATAAGCTTAAGTCCATGCAGACGTATGGGTACTGCACCATCGTACACAGGCGCGCCAATGATGCGTACACGCCGAAGTTGGCCGATGGCTGCTGATCGTATTTCGACATCGATCGTGAACCCCACGCCGTGGCGGATGGCATGAGTGCGAAGGCGTTCCAACTTGGCTCGGGAGTACTCACTGTAGTGCGCCAGCGCTTTGTCGCGGGTTATGCGTCCACCCCGCTCTAAGCCGAACAGGTCGTAGACTCCGCCAGACCAGATTAAAGAACTGTCCGCGAGATCACACTCCCACAAGCCGGCATGATGTGTGCCTAGTTCACCGATTTGCTGCGGATCGATTACGTCCGCGACCGCGCCATTGAGGACATGTCCGAGGTCGAAGTGACCACCCTGTTCCGACAAGGGCCAACTCTGACCGAACACAGCTTTATCGATAATTCTGGAAACGGCCTAACACCGGCTGCACCTTGCTAAACAATTTCATGGCTCTCCCAAAGCTTACAAGCTCCTCACAGGCGATCAAATTACCGATGCATCCGCGATCTTTGCGAAGTATCGGCGGAGTGCCTCGCTGACCTCTGGCGCGAGCTCGATATAGACCCGCCGACCGTCAAACGGATCGTCGTGGCGCACGAACAGGCCTTTTTCGGTCATGGCTTTAATCCACCTGAGAGCCGTGGTTGCGGGCACTGCGGCGGCGACGCATAAGCTCGATGTTGCGATCCGGCGTTGACACAGTTCGGCCCGAAACAGGTCGAGCATCATGTCCCAGGCGGGATCAGCAAACAGTTCTTCGTCGAAATAGTGCGCGCGCAAGCGCCGAGCCTGGATGACGGCGGTCACTTTTCGACCGAGATTTTCCCAATCGGCATCAGCCTCATCGGTCTGTGTGTCGGGAGAGGCACACTCCGGGTCAGTCGATAGTCTGGCAAGCGTGGTAGCGATTCGACTGACTTGGTCGCTCAGCTCAAGAAGGCGCTCTGTGTCGAACTCTTTACGATGGGCAGTCATCTACTGACCCCATTTCATTC